>ERZ791626.525-NODE-525-length-41560-cov-10.655704_pt1 | contig 41560 bp, 33 predicted proteins | sample MGYA00510266_ERZ791626 | MGnify/ENA primary metagenome ERZ791626 (study PRJEB30046, sample SAMN00715208) | human gut metagenome | study: EMG produced TPA metagenomics assembly of the A metagenome-wide association study of gut microbiota in type 2...
TACCGAGGATGATGTCTTTCCACTGGTTCATACCAGCGTTTGTAAACATCAGCGTAGGGTCATCCTTGATAACCATAGGTGCTGATGGAACAATTTTGTGGCCTTTTCCTTCGAAAAATTTCTTGAAGGATTCGCGCACTTCATTAGCTGTCATCATATCTATTTTATATTTATCTTTAATTTCTATTTCCTGTTTGGAAGAGGGGATGGCGACATCCTCTCTTTGAATTATTTTTGCCCTTTAGGGCATTTTCTCCCCAAAAACTTTGCAAAGATAAGAAGAATTGTTTAATTTTGCAACTAAATTAATTATTTTTGAAATTTAAGTGGGTAAAATATGGCATTAAATACAGATAAACCGGTGAAATTATACTACTCCATCAAAGAAGTAGCTGAAATGATAGGGGTGAATGAATCTACTCTGCGTTATTGGGAGAAGGAGTTTACCTTTATCAAACCGAAGGTTACTGCCAATAAGGTGCGTCAATATACGGAGAAGGATATTGAGCAGATTAAGGTGATTTATTCGCTGATCAAAGTGAAGGGATTCAAGATTGCTGCTGCCCGAAAATATCTCCAGCAAAACCGTTCCGGTGCTGATAAATCATCGGAAGTCTTGGATACTTTGATTAGCGTGAGAGATCAGTTGAAAGACTTGAAAAAGCAAATCGATATGTTAGTTTAGGACAAACAAAAAAGAAGCTATACTTCATAAGGGAGTGAAGTATAGCTTCTTTTGCAATGAAGTACTGCTTCAATGGAGGGTGAAGCTTTATTACCAGCAATCTTCTCCGAATGCATCAAGAAGCGTTACTTTGGCAGCTTCTTTCTTGGTGAGTTGCTTGCTCCATTTTACACGGTCCTTGGTTGAGGCTCCTTCGCCTTTGTTGCTATATTCCGCATAGCGGGCTGTTTCTTCGTTCTTGGCATTATTCCAGTTGTGCCATCCTTCTGGACGGATATGTTTTCCCAGTTCACAATCCATGAAAATGGTGGCTGCAAATGGACGCCAAGGACGGCCTAAATATACTTTATCCACATCCTTGTCGGCTGTCAGTCTGCACTTGTAGAAGACATAGCCGTACTTCTGACCTGCTGGGGTAGAGGCTGCTGTGATATAGCTGTTTGCCTTGCTGTGGATTTCGCAATTCTGGAACCAGGCAATGCTTGGACCGAAGATGAAATCAGTTGTTCCCTCGATATAGCAGTCGTAGAAAGCTACTCTTGTGCCACCTACACCAGTATAGACTGTATCCTGATTGCCCAATAAGCGGCAGTTTTGTACCAGGATATGGTCGCCTTCTGTATGCAGGGCTACTGCCTGTCCTAACTTGGCTGCGTTATTTTCAATGGTGATATCCTTGAGCGTGATGTAGCTTCCCTGAACCTTGAGGGTATAGGTGCGGAAGGTGCCCATCGGTTTACCTTTTACGGCTGCTTCTGAATCCAGACCGCCTACAGGCATCTTGATGTTGGCATGGTCATCCCACGTAATGATGGTGTTGTCACGGTCTTCACCACAGATGGTGATGTTAGTGAGCCACGATGGGATGATGAGCTTTTCCTTATACACTCCTTTTTTTACATAGATGACCTTGGTATAGTCCATGAAGGCTCTGCAGACTTCGATGGCTTCGTCGATGGTGCGGAATTCACCTGTTCCATCTCGGGATACTACCAGGGTATCCGGGTTGTCATACTTGTTGGCGGCAAGCACTGGCCATGCCGCCAAGAATAGCATCATTGCTAATAATACCTTTTTCATTGTTTACAGTAGATTTATATAGAATTATAATATTCTCTGCACATCCTGCAAGTCCTCGATATTCTTGAGCATATCGGTAATCTTCTTAACCTCATCTCTATCGTGGACACGTAGTTCGATGGTACCGTCGAAGATACCATTGTCGCTGCTGATGGTAAGTTTGTGGATATTGACACCCAACTGATCGCTGATAACCTTGCTTACATCAAGCAACATGCCCTTGCGGTCGATGCCCTGTATCTCGATGGTTGCATCAAAGAGCAGCTGCTTGTGCATGTCCCATTTGGCATCTACGATGCGGTTGCCATAGCTGGATTTCAACTTGGCTGCTACCTGGCAGGCACGCTTGTGTATCTCTATGCGGTTCTTGTTGTCGATGAATCCCATGATGTCATCTCCAGGGATGGCATGGCAACAGGTAGGGAAGATAAACTGGTTGATGTTTTCTTCTGTGATGATCAGCGGTTTCTTCTTATTGAAATCCTTACCCACAATGAAGAGTTCTTCCTTTTTCTCTGTGCCGATTTCCGGCTTCTTCTCCTTACTCTTACTGCCGAGGAATGGGATATAGTTGCGCCAGCTGCTGGATTGTTTTACCTTCTTGTTCTTACCCTGCAGTTCGTCGAGATCCTTTTCTCCTAAGATGATGGTATGGTTGCCTAAAGCCAGGAAGAAGTTCTCATGCTTCTGGATGTTATGGAAATCGCAAAGTTTATCTACGATAGACGTTGTTGTCTCCATTGCATTCTTCTGGAGCCATTCGCTGAGTACTTCCTCACCTTTCTTCTGTATCTCACGGTTGTCTCGTCTCAGAATGGCCTGTATCTTGCTCTTTGCCTTGGCTGTGCTGACAAAGTTGATCCATGCTGGTTGTACATGCTGGCTCTTACTGGTCAGGATTTCCACCTGGTCGCCACTTTGCAACTTATGGCTGAGCGGAACCAGTTTATGATTGACCTTAGCACCGATACAATGGCTTCCCAAGAAGGTATGGATCTGGAAAGCGAAGTCGAGTGCGGTGCAGTCGGCTGGCATGGTCTTGATTTCTCCCTTAGGCGTGAAGACGAAGATTTCTGATGCAAAGAGGTTGAGTTTGATGGCATCCAAGAAGTCCATGGCATCCGGTTGTGGATCATCCAATATTTCCTTGATGGTGCCGAGCCAGTCATTCAACTCGTTTTCATCCTCTGTATATTCGTTTTCTCCCTCTTTGTATTTCCAGTGTGCGGCAAATCCCTGTTCAGCCACTTCGTCCATGCGGTCTGAGCGAATCTGTACTTCTATCCAGCGTCCCTGCTTACTCATCAGGGTGACGTGGAGCGCCTGATAGCCATTGGCTTTCGGATGGTTGAGCCAGTCGCGCAGACGGTCTGGATGACTCTTGTATATCTTGCTGATGGCTACATAGATATTGAAGCATTCGTTCACCTCGTTTGCCCTTACTTTAGGGGTAAAGATGATGCGGACTGCCAGAATATCGTAGATTTCGTCGAACGAGACATGCTTGTTCTGCATCTTGTTCCAGATGGAATAAGGGCTCTTTACACGGGCTTTGATCTTGTATTCTACGCCCAACTTATCGAGTTCTTCACGGATAGGGGCGGTAAACTGTGCAAAGAGATTGTCACGCTGTGCTTCTGTATCTGCAAGTTTATGCTCTATGTTGGCATATTCCTGCGGGTGGTCGTATTTGAAACTGAGATTCTCCAATTCCGTCTTAATCTTGTTCAGTCCCAGGCGGTTAGCTAATGGAGCATAGATGTAGAGCGTTTCTCCGGCAATCTTGTATTGTTTGTTTGCCGGTTGGGAAGCGAGGGTACGCATGTTGTGCAGACGGTCGCAGATCTTGATGAGGATGACACGGATATCATCGCTCATGGTGAGCAGGAGTTTCTTGAAGTTTTCAGCCTGGGCAGAAGCCTTATCTCCAAAGATACCACCGCTGATCTTGGTCAGTCCATCTACAATCTGTGCTATTTTAGCACCGAAGATATTGGTGATGTCTTCTACTGTATAGTCAGTATCTTCCACCACGTCATGGAGCAGGGCTGCACAGATACTGGTAGAGCCTAATCCCATTTCTTCGCAGGCGATTTGAGCCACGGCGATAGGGTGCATGATATATGGCTCACCAGAGAGTCGTCGTACTCCTTTGTGAGCTTGTCGTGCAAAGTTGAAAGCTTTCGTTACGATATCTACTTTCTTGCGGTGGCGTGAAGCCACGTATGTGTCTATCAAATGCTGGAAAGCATCATTGATGAGCTTGTTGTCAGCCTGCTCTCTTTCCAGTTCCTTCAAGTTCTGATCGTTCATGGTTTTACCCTCCTGCTGAAATTTTTAGTTGATGAATCAGTATGTGTTGTCTGTCGGCAAATCAAGGTGTTTTACTTCACCTTGATCTTCTTGCCGGCACGTATTGTGTTACCAGAAATACCATTCAGTTTGCGAAGTTTCTTCACGGTCGTGTGATTGCGTGCTGCTATTTCTGATAAGGTGTCGCCATTCTTGATGGTTACACTCTTGCTGCGAGTTGTCTTTTTCTTTTTTGATTTCTTGCTCTTTCTGCTGTAAGAGCTTCTGCTTCTTGAACTGTAAGAAGATCTGCTGCGGCTATAACTGTGGTTGCGGCCTACAGATGGTGTATCTTCCTTGACATCCACTACATCGCGCTTCAACAGCAGTTCATCGGTCTTGAAGTTGTAGATAGAGTCTTCATTGTCGATGAATGCTCCCACGAGTGATTCTGGCAGACGTACGGTCTTAGGCTTGTTGAGTCCGTTGACGATGTCGCGGCGGTATTCTGGGTTGAGGTTGCGCAGATGTTCGATATTGATATTCAATACCTGTGCAATCTGCTCTAAGTGAAGATCTCTGTTTACTACCACGGTGTCAGTCTTGGCTGGCAACTCTGTGACCATCGGACAGATATTATGCTCGCAGTAGTAGTTCATGATATAGTTGGCTGCGATGAATGCTGGTACATATCCACGGGTCTCCTTTGGAAGGTATGGATAGATGCTCCAGTAGTCAGCAGAACCTTTGGCACGGTGGATGGCCTGGTTTACCTTGCTTGGACCGCAGTTGTAGGCAGCGATTACCAATCCCCAGTCATCGAAGATCTTATAGAGATCACTCAGGTAGTGGGCTGCAGCATAAGATGCTTTCACCGGGTCGCGGCGCTCATCTACCAATGAGTTTACTTCCAGTCCATAGCGCTTGCCAGTGGCCAGCATAAACTGCCAGAGACCTGTGGCACCTACTCTTGAAACAGCCTTCGGATTGAGCGCTGATTCAATGACTGGCAGATATTTCAATTCCAAAGGCAGGTTGTATGCCTCCAAAGCCTCCTCGAAGATAGGCATGTAGAAATTGCTGGCTCCCAACATAAAGCTGACAGAGCGGCGTAACTTGCCGCTATAGCGGTCGATGAATTTCTGTACCACCTCATTGTATGGCATCTCTATGATGGTAGGGAGTCTCTTCAGGCGGTCAATATATACCTCTTTAGGGTATGTTCGGTTTTCATCCTTGTAGTTGCATGCTGTATCCAGCATCATATATGTCTGAGCATTGTAGAGATGGAGCAGGCTGTCGAGATTGTCCTCCAAACCTGTAGGAATTTCGATTTCTTCTGCTTTTCCGTCTTTGTCTGTTACGGTGATCACATCATCGTTGTCACCGTTTTCGGTTTGCGCTTGCATTCCGGTAGAACAGCTAAGCAATATAGCTGCAAATATGATTACTTTCTTCATTCTGATATAATGGTCTATTTTGCTTTTTCGATTTTCTTATATATATAATAATGTATATAGTTTCTTCCCGTAATGTTTTTCCCTTTTTCGGAATGGGTATTTCCCTTTTCCTGAAGAGGCAGGAAGGTTTTCTTTAGAATGTGAGAGAACATTGCAGGCCAAGCGTAGAAGAACGCAATGGGTTGCGGGTTCTCTGATTGTTGTTGATTACCGTAGGCTCTACTCTGAGCGACAGATCGTCTGAGATGTCAAATTCAGAGAGGGAAGCATCCACGTATGCATCAATGACGGAGAAGGCATATACGCCTATCATCACAAACATACTCATGTCTCTCCATCTGCGATAGCGGTCTTTGCGTTTGCGGAAGATTTCCTTATATCGCTCTATGTTGCTGGCATCTATTTGGGCTCCCAAGTGCAAGAACTGGTTGTAGCTCTGTGTGTTGGGGTCATCGTCCATGATGTCCAGATATGCCTGTGAGTAGTCATGATACATCTGGTTGTTCCAGCTCATGGCATAGGCACATCCCACGAAGCCGCCGTAGATGATAGGCAGCTTCCAGTATTTCCTGTTGTAAATCTGTCCTGCACCCGGCAATACGAGAGCAAGCCACATGGCACGCTTGGTGTCTGGCCTCCAGGTGGCCCAGTTGCGCTTCTTTCTCAGCGCTTTAGGGGCGAGTGCTTTGCTCAGGGAGGCACTGTCGATGGTAATCGAATCCTCCAGGCTCAGGCTTTCTACGGCGAGTGAGTCCTTTTGTGCCATCGCCTGTGTTGTGCCCAGCCATAGCAGTGCCATGATGCAGATATGTGATAACTTGAAATTCACTTTCTTAATTTTTGTTTTGGTTTAATTGGTCGAAAACGCTCATGATGCGCTCCAATTCTTCCTCGTTGGCGAAAGGAATGCTGATTTTTCCTTTGCCCTTTGGTGAACAGGTGAACTGTACTTTGGTGTTGAGGAATTTAGAAAGACGGTCTTTCAGCATTGTAAACTCTTCTGGTACCTGTGACTTGGATGTGATCGTCTTCTTGCCACTCTCGATGTCCTCACCGTTTTTCAGGTGCTGCACCATTTCTTCTACCTTTCTAACTGAGTAACCGTTTTTCTGGATTTCCTTGAAGAGTTTGATTTGTAGCGACGGACTGTCAAGTGCAAGCAGTGCACGGCAGTGTCCCATGTCGATTTCCTTCTTCTGCAATGCCATCTGTACCTGGGCAGGCAGTTTCAACAGGCGGAGGTAGTTGGCAATGGCTGCTCTACTCTTGCCCACGCGCTCGGAAATCTTCTCTTGTGTCATTCCCTCGTTTTCCAGGAGATGCTCATAGGCAAGGGCGATTTCGATGGCGTTGAGGTCCTGGCGCTGGATATTCTCCACCAAAGCCATTTCCATCACGTTCTCGTCGCTGATGGTGCGGATGTAGGCAGGGATAGCCAGGAGACCAGCCAGTTGGGAAGCTCTCCATCGGCGCTCACCGGCGATAATCTGGAATCTGTTTTCCGATACCTGTCTCAGGGTGATGGGCTGGATGATACCGATAGCCTTGATGCTTTCAGCCAGTTCGTGCAAGGCTTCCTCGTCAAACTCGCGGCGAGGCTGGTTGGGGTTCGCTTCTATCTGGTCGAGCGCTATCTCATTGATGGTGCTGCTGCCCTGGGTGCGAACGCCTTCTGTTGATATCAATGCATCGAGTCCACGACCCAAGGCATTGCTTTTCGTTCCGTTATTGTATTTCTTATGTACTGCCATTATGTTGTTTTTAAGTGAAGAGTGAAGAATTCTCTTGTCTTTACTTGTTAACTATTCTTGTTGATGATCTCTTTTGCCAGTGCCAGATGGTTCTTGGCACCGTTTGACTCTGCATCGTAGAGGATGACAGGGAGACCGTGACTTGGACTTTCGCTCAACTTCACGTTGCGCTGGATGACACTCTTGAACACCAGTTCCTGGAAGTGTCGTTTTACCTCGTCATAGATCTGGTTGGCAAGGCGGAGACGGCTGTCATACATGGTGAGCAGGAATCCTTCGATTTCCAGTTTCGGATTCAGCTTACTCTTGATAATCTTGATGGTGTTGAGTAGTTTGCTGATACCTTCAAGAGCGAAATATTCGCACTGTACCGGGATGATGACGCTGTCGGCTGCGGTAAGCGAGTTGACAGTGATGAGTCCCAGTGAAGGAGAACAGTCGATGAGGATATAATCATAATCATCGCGGATAGGTTCCAGCAAGGTTTTGATTACTTTCTCACGGTTCTTAAGGTTGAGCATTTCTATTTCAGCACCCACCAGGTCGATATGGCTTGGGATAATGTCCAAACCGTCAATATCGGTGGTATATATCGCATCGCGGACATCGGCGTGGTCGATGATACATTCGTAGAGCGAGCAGTCCACCTCCTTGATATCGACACCCAAACCGCTGGAGGCGTTTGCCTGAGGGTCAGCGTCAACAACGAGGACTGTCTTCTCCAATGTGGCCAGCGATGCAGCCAGATTGATAGTAGTTGTAGTCTTTCCTACACCACCTTTTTGATTAGCTAATGCGATAATTTTTCCCATTTTCTATATGTTATAATAGTGAAAATCGATGCAAAGATACATATTTTATGCGAGAAATACGTTACTTTATAGTTTTTTTATTACTTTTGCACCCAAAAGAAAGGAAATTTTATGGAAAATAAGAAACCTTTAGTTTTAATTTCGAATGATGATGGCTATCATGCCAATGGTATCAAAACGCTCGTCGGCTTCCTCAAAGGCTGGTGCGACGTGCTGGTTGTGGCTCCTGAAAGTGCCCGGTCGGGATATGCCTGTGCCTTTTCTGCCACAGAACCATTGCGACTGAAACGCCGCAAGAATATGGGAGAGGATGTGGAAGTATGGTCATGCAGCGGTACGCCTGTTGACTGTGTGAAGTTGGCATTAGATCAATTGCTCCCTGGGCGTACTCCAGACTTGATTCTGAGTGGCATCAACCATGGTGATAATTCCAGTGTCAACAATCATTATTCCGGTACGATGGGTGTTGCCAAGGAGGGGTGCATGAAGCGTATTCCTTCTGTGGCCTTCAGTAGTTGCAATTACGATGAGAATGCCGATCTTTCTCCGTTGAAGGATGGGGCTGTCGCTATTGTGAAGAAAGTGCTTGCGGAAGGTTTGCCTATAGATACCTGTCTGAATGTGAATTTCCCTGCGAATCCGCCTTTCAAGGGCTTTAAGATGTGCCGCATGACTCGTGGTTCCTGGATTCATGAGGTGGAAAAGCGTCATCATCCGCGTGGCTACGATTACTATTGGATGGTGGGAGAATATCGCAATGATGAGCCGGAGGCTACTGATACCGACCAGTGGGCTCTGAATCATGGATATATCTCCATTACACCTACCAAGATAGATGTGACAGACTATGATTTACTGAATAGTTTCAAGATTTAAACCTTCACTCAAGGATTTTATAAACTTCTCACGCTAAGATATGAAGTATTATTTGATAGTAGGCGAGGCAAGTGGTGATTTGCATGCCAGCAGATTGATGCGCTCGTTGAAAAAAGTGGATGAATTGGCAGAGTTTCGGTTCTTCGGTGGTGACTTGATGGCTGCTGAAGGTGGAACCCGTGTCAAGCATTATAAGGAACTGGCATATATGGGTTTTGTGCCGGTCCTCCTGCATCTGCGTACCATCTTTGCCAATATGAAAAAATGCAAGCAGGATATTGTGGAATGGAAACCTGATGTGGTGATTCTTGTAGATTATCCGGGTTTTAATCTGAATATTGCTAAGTTTCTGAAAAAGAACACTTTAATACCTGCTTACTATTATATATCTCCTAAGATATGGGCATGGAAGGAATGGCGTATTCGCAGTATCAAGAGGGATATAGCCGAACTCTTTTCTATCTTGCCTTTTGAGGTTGATTTCTTTGAGAAAAAACACAAGTATCCGATTCATTATGTAGGCAATCCTACGGCACAGGAGGTGAATGAGTTTAGAGCGGATTATCATCAGACATACGCTGAATTTTGTGTTGAGAATAATCTGGACACAAGAAAACCTATTATAGCTTTGTTGGCTGGTAGTCGTCTGCAGGAAATCAAGGATAATTTGCCAGCCATGATAGAGGTGGCTGAGCGTTTTGAGGATTATCAGATGGTCCTGGCTGGTGCTCCTTCTGTTGATGATGAATATTATCAGAAATTCATTGAGGGAACTCCTGTCAGGTTGGTCAAGAACAAGACTTATCCGCTTTTGGCTCAAAGTAAGGTGGCATTAGTAACCAGTGGTACTGCCACATTAGAGACGGCTCTTTTTGATGTTCCGCAGGTTGTCTGCTATGAGACACCGCTTCCTAAACTGATACGTTGGGCTTTCAATCATATCCTCAAGGTGAAGTATATCTCATTGGTCAATTTGGTGGCCAATAAGGAAATCGTGAAGGAGATGTTTGCCGACCGCTTTACGGTGGATGGTATTGCCGATCAGCTCTTCCAGATTCTTCCTGGAATGCCTGGCAGAGAAAAAATGTTAGCAGGTTATCAGGAGGTTCGTGAGAAATTGGGCAATCGCATAGCTCCAGATCAGGCTGCTACCATCATGTATGACCTGATCAAGAAGCATCGAGAGGAATTGATTCGTCTGGCAAAGGAAAGGGCTGAGGCTGAGGCTAAAGCGGCTGCTGAGGCTGCTGAGCGTGCAAGAATCAAGGCAGAACAGGAGGCTGAACGTGCAAGGATTAAAGCCCAAGAAGAAGCAGAGCGTGCACGTATTAAGGCAGAGGAACAGTTGCGAATAGCAGAAGAACAAATGAGGAAGGCGCAGGAAATGAGTGAGGAAAATTCTCGTCAGAATCCTCCAGTCTCAGAATAGGTCTGACCAGTTTTTATCATATTTTATATCCTAACGGAAGTGGGGTAAGAGGTGTTTTTCAAAATATTCCCCTTACCCCACTTTTATTTTTCCCTGCCCAGGCAAGAATTTTTGCTTGCCCACGCAGAAAATTATCCCTGCCTATGCAGCTGTTTTTGCTTGCCTGGACGGGAATCGGTAGTACGATATCTTTTTACTTGTATGAAACAAAACAGGACGTACTTCTTTGCGAAGCACGTCCTGATAGTATAAAATGTTTCTTGTTTGCTGAACTTATAGGATTGACTTATCCGATGGACGGATTGTTTTATCCGAACAGTTGGAGGGTGTAGAGATAAATCACTGCGGCAGGAATTGCCATAAGTGAAGAATCGAAACGGTCGAGCATACCTCCGTGTCCCGGAAGAATATTGCCACTGTCTTTCACGCCGATGGTGCGTTTGAATAGGCTCTCTACCAAGTCGCCCCATGTGCCAAATACTGCGACTACCAAACCTAATCCCATCCACTCAGGGATGTTCAAGGTATGCAGGGTTTCTCCTGAATTGGCAAAGTAACCGACGATGGCTGCAGCAATCAGTACGAAGATACCTCCACCGATGCTTCCTTCCCAACTCTTGGCAGGACTGATGCGAGGGAAGAGCTTGTGCTTTCCGAAGAGAGAGCCACTGCAATAGGCACCTGTATCATTGGTCCAGAGGAAGATGAATATGCTCAGTGGTAAGAGCATGTCGTAATGTATCTGTCCGTCTTCTGCTGATACTTCAAATGCCAATACGTTGATGAGCGAGAATGGGAGAGCGATGTACATCTGTGAAAGCATCGTGTAAGCCCAGTCGCCAACAGCATTCTTATTGCCTGTATATAACTCATAGATGAAGAGATATACAATCGTGAAGATGTATGGGATGAAGACTACGAAGTTGTAGCCCGTAACACCCGTACGGAATCCCGCTACGGCAAGGAAGAAATATACACCTGCTACGGTAGAGATGAAACGGTTGACGCAAACGTCTTCTATCTCATTGTTGACTAACCCGCAGTATTCCCAGATACTCAGGCCAGTGATCAGAGCGAAGAGGAGTACCATTGCTCTCGGTTGCAGGAAACATGAAACCATACAACCGACGAAGAGTACGCCGGTGATGGTTCTGATGATGAGGTTCTTTTGTTTGTCTGTCATGACTTTTGGTATTAATTATTATCGTCCTGCTTGTCTTCGGCACGACTATCGTCCTGCTTGTCTTCAGCATTCTTGTTGTTTTCCTCATGCTCCTTGATAGCAGCCTGTACCTCTGGAAGTTCCTTGACGGTGTCGTCGATCTTAGGCTGCTCGTCCTCCATGATTTCCTGAGAACGGCTCATCCAAGGGCGCTTTCCGAAAATCTTCTCCACGTCTTCTGCCATGATAACCTCTTTCTGTATCAGGAGTTCAGCCAGCGCATTGTGACCCTCCTTGTGTTCCATCAGGATGTTCTTGGCACGGGTATATTGCTCGTTCACCATCTTGAGTACTTCCTCGTCGATTTCTCTTGCCGTTGTCTCAGAGTATGGGCGCTGGAAAGAGTATTCGCTCTGGTTGTAATAGCAGATGTTAGGCAAAGTCTTACTCATACCGAGGTAAGCCACCATGCCGTATGCACTCTTGGTAGCACGCTCCAGGTCGTTCATTGCACCAGAAGAGATATGTCCTGTAAACAGTTCCTCTGCTGCACGTCCACCCATCAGCGAGCACATCTCGTCGAGCATCTGCTCCTTGGTGGTAATCTGTCTCTCCTCAGGCAAGTACCATGCTGCACCCAAAGCCTGTCCGCGAGGTACGATGGTAACCTTGATGAGCGGGTTGGCATACTGGCAGAACCATGAGATTGTAGCATGACCAGCCTCATGCAATGCGATGCTGCGCTTTTCATCTGCAGTCATCACCTTGGTCTTTTTCTCCAGTCCACCTACGATACGATCGACAGCATCAAGGAAGTCCTGCTTGCATACAGCCTTCTTGTCGTGGCGTGCAGCGATGAGGGCGGCCTCATTACAAACATTGGCGATATCTGCACCTGAGAATCCCGGAGTCTGACGAGCCAGGAGGTCGATATCTACTGTATCGTCTATCTTGATAGGTTTGAGATGAACCTGGAAGATGGCCTTACGCTCGTTCAAGCCAGGCAGATCAACGTGGATTTCACGGTCGAAACGACCGGCACGGAGCAGAGCACTATCCAGCATATCAACACGGTTGGTAGCTGCAAGGATGATGACACCACTATTGGTACCGAAGCCGTCCATCTCTGTAAGGAGGGCATTCAGGGTATTCTCACGTTCATCGTTACCGCCCATGGCAGGGTTCTTGCTGCGGGCACGACCCACGGCGTCAATCTCATCGATGAAGATAATGCTTGGCGCCTTTTCCTTAGCCTGTCTGAAGAGGTCGCGAACACGAGATGCACCGACACCCACAAACATTTCAACGAAGTCGGAACCGCTCATAGAGAAGAATGGTACACCTGCTTCACCAGCTACAGCCTTTGCCAGGAGTGTCTTACCTGTTCCCGGAGGACCCACGAGGAGTGCTCCCTTAGGAATCTTACCACCCAGGTCGGTATATTTCTGTGGGTTTTTGAGGAACTCCACGATTTCCTCCACTTCTTGTTTGGCACCTTCCTGTCCGGCCACGTCCTTGAAGGTAATACCTAATGTATTTCCCTTTTCATACATGCGTGCTTTGCTCTTGCCGACATTGAAGATACCGCCGCCAGAGCCGCCCATGCCACCGCCCATTCTTCCAGATACCCACCAGATGAGGAGGAAGAAGATGATGAGTGGGGCGAAGTTGATCAGGAGGCTGATGAAGTCGTTGCCTTTCTCGTTGACATAGTTGTAAGATTTGATTTTTTTAGCCTTCACCATGTTGTCGAGATATTTGTCAACTTCGTCTATCGAACCATACTGCACTTCAACATAAGGAGCAGGTCCTACGTTCTTCGCACTGGTATGATATACATCTCTGATATGATTTGGGGCAACGTACACTTTCAGGTTGCCGTCGTTCTTATTGGCAGTAACGCTCAGTACGTATCCCTTTTCGATGTACTCCTTGAATTCAGTGTAAGTAGCCTTTTTGCTTGCACTTCCACCTAATGCATCACCACCACCATTCAGAAAGACGACTATCAAACTGATGAGGATGATGACGTAAAGCCAGCTCATGTTGAACCGAGGCATCTTTGGCGGTTTTCCGCCGCCATGATTGTTCATTCTGTTTCCTTGTTCCATATCTTCTGATATTATATGAATTCTATATCGTGTATAAAACTATGGTATGGTAGTCTTACACCTTATTATATTTATACCTTAATTATATATATCAACTTCAATTATATATATACCAACTCCGGATAAAGGAAGTTGTTCTGCTGATTAGTCGAGGTCAGGAATCTCAGTCAGGTTGGCGTCTTCCCAGAGGTGCTCCAGATCATAGAACTGTCTAACTTCAGGTTGGAAGATATGCACAAGTACATCCACGAAGTCGATAGCAACCCACTGGTCATTTCCCAATCCCGCAACGTTTGCAGGTTTTTCTCCCAGATTTTTTCTGCAGAAATCGCCTACAGATTCAGCGATAGCTTCCACCTGTGATGGAGAGTTGCCCTGACAGATTACGAAGTACTTTGCGATAGTACCATCGATGTGCGTCAGGTCGGCAATCACAATTTTACTACCTTTTTTTTCCTGTATTCCTTCTTTAATTGTCTCTACTAATTGTTTTGTTGTATTCATTGATGATTATCTATTAATTGTCTCGTTTATGTTTTTTCTTTATAAAAGCCTTGCAAAGATACGCTAAATACATGGAAAAACCCCGAAAAACGATAAAAATTGAGATTTTTTAGAAAAAAGACGCTGATTTTTTTGGTAATTCAGAAAAAAGTAGTACCTTTGCACTCGCAATTATGATTAATGCTTATAATGATTGCTAAGATATTGGGATATGGTGTAATGGTAACACTACAGATTCTGGTCCTGTCATTCCTGGTTCGAGTCCGGGTATCCCAACTTCATCCATTCAGGCATTCTTCTTAAAGGTAAAATTGGGATATGGTGTAATGGTAACACTACAGATTCTGGTCCTGTCATTCCTGGTTCGAGTCCGGGTATCCCAACTTAATTGGTTAAACTGAATGGCATCTTCCTTATGGAGGTGCTTTTTTTATGCATTCATACGAGAAAAAATAAATCCCTTAGTGTTTCAGCAAGAAGAACACTAAGGGATTCTTTTTTTTCAGGATTTTTTCTTGTATGATATAAGGCACCGTACTTCTTCCTATTTCAGGTTTGTCAGAAGTCTGCTTTCCGTTCTATGAATATTTCCTTTCCTGATAAAGGATGTGTAAACCTGATAGATTCGGCATGGAGGTAGAGGCGGGGTGCCTTCTCGCAGCCATAGAGAGGGTCGCCAAGGATAGGGGCATTCAGTCCTTCCCGGTGGGCACAATGTACACGGAGCTGGTGGGTACGTCCTGTTTGGGGATAGAGAGCGAGGCGGAGATGCTGGTTGTTTCCTGCGTTTTCTTTGTTACCAAAAGCATCGCTTTCTTCGTTTCCAAGAATTTTGTATTCCGTAATCGCTTCCTTTCCCTGTTCATGATTTACAATCTGGCGTGGACGGTCGAGATAGTCGGGCATCAGAGGGAGAGAGATGATGCCTTTTGGCTGGATGCTTCCTTCTTTCGCACATACGATGGCTACGTATTTCTTCTGTATCTGATGACTTGCAAATTGTTCCTGCAGCCGATGGTAGGCAAACTCTGTTTTGGCAATCACCATGAGTCCGCTTGTCGCCATGTCCAGCCGGTGTACGATCAAAGGACCCGTAGCCTCCGGGTATTTTCTTCGCATGATGGAATAGACGGAAGTGACGCCTGGTTCTTTTCCTGGTACGGAGAGCATTCCGGCAGGTTTGCAGATAACGGCAAGTTCCCGGTCTTCATAGAGTGTCTCCAGGGTAAGTGGCTGAGATGCATGATTGAGCATCGTGTTGACTTCCGGTAGCATCCAGCGGAGTATCGGTTTGCACTTACCATTGCAGGCTGGATAGAACTGCAGGTGGTGTCTGATTTCCTCTTTCGGACTTTCGCCCCACCAGAACATCGCCATCTGCAGGGGTTTCAGATGATGTCTGAAAGCATACTGGAGCAGTTTGGGTTCGCAGCATTCTCCGCTTCCGGCAGGAGGAACCATCTTCAGTGCTGCTCTTTTGGAGAGGAGTGACAGGTTCGGCTGGTCTTCCAATGCAGTATCTCTGAATATTTCCAACAGATCTTTTTCTTCTCCTTCGGAATTGAGCATTCTGAACTGTGCGAACAACCATTGCTGCAGGGCATCAGAGAGTTGCTTGCGCAGTTGCTTAAGTCTGGAGATATTGTTCTGATAGTCTTCGTATTCCGTCTCTAATGTTGTCTTCTCGGCAAGTGATTTCTTGAGTCGGCGCAGTTCGGCTTTCATGAATTGGCTTTCTTTGGTCATCGCCTGTTCCTCTTCGGCAGAGAGATTGCCCTGTTTTCGTCGGAGATCCCTTTGGGCCTTCTTTTCTTTCATCTTTTCCTGAAAACCGGCTATGGCTTGTTGGCGCTGGGCAAGCAGGTCTGCGATGAGTGTCCGGGTCTTCTGCATCCGTTCATCCTTTTCCAGCCGCAGGATACTTTCGTTGATGTGGGTGATTTCCGCCTCATGGGTCTTGAAATATCCATCAGGCTGTAGGTAGTCGAAAACGGCAGGTACGAAGTCATCCCAGTCGCTTCTGCCTCCTATCTGACCGCTATAGGCAGCCAAGTATCCCAGTTGTCTGCCTTCGTGAATATCCGAAGGCTTTTCTACGATGAGTACTCCGAACATTTTTCCCCGGTCGATTTCCTCGCGCCATTCCTTCTTGTTCTCAAGATAGGTCTGCAACTCCTTGCATATCTGTATGCAAAGAGGGTGCGGTTCGTAGTCGAAAGGATTGTTCATCTTTTCGGGAAAGTCAGTTCCTGTAGAGGATATATGGAAAGGATGTAGTATCATCATTTGTTATTTTAGGTGCAAAAGTACATATAATTATTTGTTCCTCCAAAATAAATATTTGAAAAAATTTGTGTACTTCATCGAAAAGCCTTACTTTTGCAGTCATAAAAAATGAACTGTCACAGAAGAACTGTCGCAAAAAGGGATAGACGTATAAGTGTACAGATATAAAAATGTGCGGCAAAAGAAAGAATAGATGTAAGTATGAATCGAAACAGCAACCTCTTTTATCATCTCGTAGCATTCCTCACCGTAGCAATATGGGGAACCACTTTTGTATCAACCAAGGTGCTGATGCTGAACGGACTTTCTCCAGCCCAGATTTTTACCATGCGCTTTTCCATCGCATACGTTCTGATGCTGGCATTCAACCACCGTCGCATCTTTGCCGACTCTTGGAAGGACGAAGCGAAGATGATGTTATTAGGCATCACGGGAGGATCACTCTATTTCTTAAGTGAGAATGAAGCGATGAATTTCACCACCACCACCAATACATCCCTTATCGTATGTTCCTGTCCGCTTTTTGCTACCCTGCTGGTAAGGTTGGTATATCGGGATTCCGCCCGCATCAACCTGATACAGATACTCGGTTCGCTTTTGGCTTTTATGGGTATGATCATCGTGGTTTTGAATGGTCGCTTTGTGCTTCATCTCTCCCCCGTAGGCGATGCCCTGGCGTTTACGGCATGTATGTGCTGGGCTATCTATTCCCTGATGATGAAATCGGTGACGGGAAAGTATAGTGCCGCCTTTATCACCCGCAAGGTATTCTTTTATGGAGTATTGACGATATTGCCTTATTATCTGATTATACCGGGATTCCCTTCTTGCGAGGTCTTTGCCAAACCTCAGGTGATAGGTAACCTGTTGTTTTTAGGTTGCTTGGCTTCCATGATCTGTTTTCTCACATGGAACTGGTGCCTTTCCAAGTTGGGTACGGTAAAGGCCACCAACTGGGTATATTTCAATCCGATCACTACCATGATCTTTGCTTCATGGATATTGGATGAGAAAATCACTCCTTATTTTCTGGTAGGTGCTACTTGCATCCTGATAGGCATGTATGTGGCAGACAAAAGAACGGTAGCATAAACTCCAGGAGTTATACTACCGATTTCTTTTACTTAGCAGCCAGAACCTCTACTTCAACGAGTGCGCCCTTTGGCAACTTCTCTACTGCTACAGCAGAACGTGCTGGGTATGGCTGGCTGAAGAACTCTGCATAAACCTCGTTCATGGCAGCGAAATCATCCATGCTGTTCAGATAAACTGTAGTCTTTACTACATGAGAGAGGTCAGTACCGGCAGCCTTCAGGATGTTCTGGGCATTGGTAAGACTCTGACGGGTCTGCTCCTTGATGCCACCCTCTACGAAATTGCCTGTTGCAGGGTCGATAGGAATCTGACCTGATGCAAATACGAAACCGTTTACTTCGATCGCCTGGCTATATGGACCGATAGCTGCAGGCGCATTGTCTGTGTGAATTGCGTTCATAATCTGATAAGTTTTAAACAATATATAAATGGAATCCCTTTGATTCAAGGGCTCCCTTGATTTCTTTTACGTGTTCCTCGTCGCGAGTCTCCATGGTGAGGCGGAGCACGCAGGCATTCACCTTGTTGCGGTTGGCAGAACGGTCGTGGTGGACGCCTGTGATATTACCGCCTAATCCGGCGATGACAGAGCAGACCTCTACGAGTTCACCCGGTTTGTCATCCAGCTCCATCTCGATGGTGCAGAGACGGCCGCTCTTGGCAAGACCACGGGTGATGACGCGGTTCAGGATGGTTACATCGATGTTACCGCCACTTACCACACAGATGGTTTTCTTGCCCTTCACCGGAACCTTGTTGTACATCACGGCTGCCACGCTGGCCGCACCGGCACCTTCGGCTACCATCTTCTCGCTCTCTATGAGTTTCAGGATGGCTGCACAGATTTCGTCCTCGCTCACGGTTACGATTTCGTCTACGTAGTTGGAGCAGGTTTCAAAAGTAATCTTGCCCGGTTCCTTTACGGCAATACCATCAGCAACGGTCGCTACAGAAGGCAACTTCTCCTGTTTATGATCGTGTAGACTCTGTACCATACTTGCTGCTCCTTCTGCCTGAACACCATATACCTTGACGTTAGGATTCAGCGACTTGATGGCAAAGGCTACACCAGAGATAAGTCCGCCGCCACCTACAGGAACGACGACAGCTTCTACATCTGGCAACTGGTCGAGAATCTCCAGACCGATGGTGCCCTGACCAGCGATGACATTCTCATCATCGAAAGGATGAACGAAGGTGTAGCCATGCTCGTCCTTCAGTTGCAATGCCTTCTGGTAGGCATCATCATAGACACCAGGTACCAGACAGACCTCTGCACCGAGACGCTTGGTGGCTTCCACCTTACTAATAGGAGCACCCTCTGGCAGACAGATAAGACTCTTCACTCCCATGGCGGTGGCACCGAGAGCTACACCCTGAGCATGATTGCCAGCCGAACAGGCTATCACACCCTTCGCCTTTTCTTCATCGGTGAGTTGTGAAATCTTATAGTAAGCACCACGAATCTTGAACGAACCCGTCTTCTGGAGGCACTCAGGCTTCAGATAGACATCACTCTCTGGGTTGATTCTTGGAGTGTGAACCAGCTCAGTCTTTCTGATAACTTTGCTCAGCACGAAGCGAGCCTTATAGAAATTGTCTAATTGTAACATAACTGCTGATATGCTTTTATTTGTTATGTGTGCAAAGGTACACATAATTCTATAAATAACAAGAATAATTATATCTTTTTTATTTTATAAACAAAAATAAAACGCTTCTTTTCTCTTGTATTTGAGGAAAATGTTGTATTTTTGCCACCAATTATTTGAGACGAGATGAATGAACCTATATGAAAAGTGAGGTTTTCTGCGTGTTCTGCATCTCATTTTAATGTACTTTTTGATAATAAATAGCTAAAAACAAAATGAAGAAGAAACAAATATTTTGTTCTGCCATTGTACTTTCTGCTGGTGTAGCTATGGCTGCATCTATGGGAGCCATCGTTCCTGAAATGGGAAATACTGAGGGACAGACTTCTGAGATTTCTACTGCTTTCAAGAAAAAGGTGAAAGCGGTAAGTGATCATTCCAATGAGGCGAAAGAGGTGACTCCTACTGAGGAGAGTGTGACCAGTCCTATAGAAGGGGTAATCAACAATCAGTTTGTGGATGAGGCTACCATGAAGGGTGACCTGATGAATATGTTGGCTAAATTCTCCAAGTATCTGAAAAATGACTTCCAGGATTGTGTTGCGCCAAATTCTGTGAATGAGGTATGTGGTGCTTTCAAGTGTAATAGTACCATGCAGAATAATGAGGACGGTGTTCGCTCCAATGCCGACCTCTCCATGATTTCTGCTTTCCTCGTAAAATATGGTAAGGACAAGGTGACTCTGCCTGAGGGCGTTACTTGGGATGACCTGGAAAAGATGGCGATGAAGAGTTTGGTCTTTGCTTATTCTACCCATAAGGCAAATAAACTGAAGACCTGTTCTGGTAATAACTACTGGGGTTCTACTTCCGGTAGCGATCATGTTTGGGAAAGTTCACTTTGGGCGATGTCCGTAGCTTATTCCGCTTATTTCCAGTGGGATAAACTCTCTGACAAACAGAAGGGATATATCGAGAAACTCCTGAAGGCTGAATGCAATTATGAGTTGAATCGCACGATACCTACCGGTTATAACGGGGATACGAAAGCTGAAGAGAATGGTTGGGAGGCTGATGTGCTGGCTGCTACATTGGGTCTGTTCCCTAATGATGAGATGGCTCCTAAGTGGTTTGAGCGCCTCCGTGAGTTTGCCATCAACAGTTATTCTCATAAGGATGATGCCCATAATACGACCGTTATTGATCCGCATTGTGACAAGAAGACGGTGGCCGACCTCTATAAGGGACAGAATCTTTTTGACGACTATACGCTCCAGAACCACAACTTCTTCCATACAAGTTATCAGAACGTAGTGATACAGGAGTTGGGCGAGGCAGCTCTGGCGCTGAAACTCTTCCAGCAGAAGACTATCGGTGAGGAGAAGTGGAAGACCAATTCGCTCATGCACAATAATGACAAGGTGATGAAGGAGGTGCTCAACTGGCTGGCTCTGGCAGATGGCGAACTGGCTATGCCTAATGGTAATGACTGGAGCCTCTTCCTTTTCGACCAAATCACTTCATACACTACCAATGCGTGTTTCCTGAACGATCCGGATGCGCTGATGCTTGAGAACTTGGCTTACAAGAATATCAAGGCACGCCAGACTACAACGTCTGACGGATCCTGGTTGTTGCGCTCAGATATCGGTGCACGCCGTATGGGTGTAGAGGCTCACCGTGTGATGATGACCTGGCTGATGCATGAGGCAATATCTACAGCAGATGTAACCCCTACAGATTGGGATGCGTTCAACCAGCGTTATGCTGCCGCCCGGATATTCCCTTGCCAGAATATCGTCCGTGCCTCTACAGACGACCGCTTTACCTGTTTCTCATGGAGTGCAGGTAAGGGCAGTTATACCGGATACATTGCAGCTAATAGTGCTGATAAGAATAAGATGATCGTACCTTACCGTGAGAATAATACCGGCAATTTCCTCGGTAGTTATCAGGTAAGTGGTAAGAGTACAAACGCCACACCTGTAGTCAGCGGCATCTATAATCTCCGTGGCAACAGTTATACGATGAACGGCGAACTGAATATGAACGACGGAACGCTCAATAATCGTTTTGCCATCTATTCTACTCCAGGTAATGCTGTCATCTATACCGATTATGTGCGTGCCAATGCAGCTGCCACCATTACCAAGGATCAGGGAGGTCTGATGGCTATCAGTACCGACGAAATGACGCGAACCAAGCGTACGCTCTATTTCGACAATGCCAAGAATCAGGAGACGGGTATGACCCACAAGCAGAGTGATGGTTCTCAATTCCTCACCCTGAATACCAACTGGGTGAATATCGATAATGCTCTGGGTGTTATCAACGTAGATGGTAAGACCATGGGCTTTGGAAACCGTGCCAACAACAATTCCGTGAATACTTCCAAACTCTATGCTTCTTACAGCGACAAGAGTAAGAATGTGAAGGCTGGCGACATTGTAGATAAGCGCAATATCATCTATTATAGTAATGTGAATGCTGAAAGTACCCGCAAGCTGATGCAGAAGACTATCAGTTTGAAGGAGATGGTAGCTGAGGGATGGAATGGTGTTATCGCCACAGACCCTGATGGTGCTTCCTACATGCTCCTGTCCAACTTCTGCGGGGAACCCCGATGCCAGTTGAAGAATGTGCAACTCAATGGTGCTGCGCCTGTATTTACGGTAGAAACCAATATTGTGGATTCCAAGGCAGATGCCACCTTCCTCTTGGATACCAATCATTCCAAGGGCGAAATCTTAGGCTTCACGGTCAAGGGCTCCGGTTTGCAGGCTATTCAGGATGCCGAGGATTCCACCAAGGTTTATCTCAAGAACCTGCAGGCATCAAGTATCAAGGTGACGTTGAATTATAAGGCTAAGAATGTAGAGAAGTCCATCACTCCTACTTTAAAAGCCAACCAGGTAATAGCCGTTTATTATAATGATAAGACCGGTGAACTGGTAGTTACATTGTGAATGGGAAGAATGTCGTTCAGAGATAATCAGAAATCATAAGACAATCATCAAAAAAGTTGGTTTCATCCAGTGTGAAACCAACTTTTTTCTCATTTCTCATTTCTCATTTCTCATTTTATTGTCTTTCTCATTTCCAGAAGTGGTTCAGCGCAGCAGCCACACCATCTTCTTCATTGGAAAGAGTAACGTAGTCAGCTTCCGCTCTTACCTCAGGAGCAGCATTAGCCATAGCCACACCGACACCGGCAAGTTTGAGCATACTGAGGTCATTATATCCATCACCGAAGGCTATCATGTCTGCAGGAGTGAGATTGATTTTACCCAATAATCTCTGCAAAGACTGTGCTTTGTCGATGCCGTTAGGAACCAGTTCCAGGAAGAAAGGAGCCGAGCGGAAAACAGACATTTTATCGCCTACAATGCCAGAGAGTTCTTCTTCTGCCTTCTGCATGTCGGTAGGGTCGCCAGTCATCAGGAGTTTGGTAGGATGAGGCTCCAGGGCATCAAGCAGATTCTCTACTTTTCTGACGTTCATCTTGTTGATGCGGGATTCTTCCTTCACATACTGGTCGTCTGGCATTTCGGTGATGATCTCATTGCCGGCATATCCTAAGAGCGCATAGTTCTTTTCCTTGGCATACTGATATAATAAAGGTATCACGCTATCTGGCAGATATTGTGAGAAATATTCCTCACCGGTCTTGGCATCCACAATCTTTCCTCCATTATAGGAAAGAATGAATCCTCCTCGTTTTTCCAGTTCAAGACATTCTGCTACTGGTTGGATACCGTATGTAGGGCGCCCGGAAGCTAAAATGATGATAGCACCATTGTCTTGAGCTTTCAGGAGAGCCTGACGGGTGCGAGGTGTCACCACTTTCTCGTGGTTGGTCAGCGTGCCGTCGAGATCGAGAGCGATGGCACGATAAGGAATCTTCTGTTCTTTTTCCATTATGTATTTTCTTTTGTGATTTTATTTTCTTTGATGAAGTTATTTCTATGATGGATAGTGCGACTGCTATAGATGATAGAGACTGCAAAGTTAAGATAAAAAAAGGAGTTTGGGAAACTTTTTTGTGAAAATCTATTCATTTCTCATTAAATAGTTGTACTTTTGCAGCAACTTTTCTATTTTTTTATTTAGATAATTATGACATCAATATTTATATTACAGTTGATTTGCTGCACCATTACCGGCATGTTGGGCTTGCATATAGCAATGGCTTCTCTGCAGGTGAGATGGAAGGTAAGACGCTACGAGACCTCTCGGTGGTTACTCTGTGGATCAATGGCCGTATTCTGCATACATTACTTCTTGCAGATGACTCAGGGATTTCGTGCCCAAGGTGCTGATGTGGGGGCAGTCGTTAATATCATGTTCTACACTCCCGTGGTTTTTGCCATCACCCTATCCATCATCAATATGGAGAGCACAAGAAGCGTCATGCGTCGCTATTGTTTGCGTAGTGCGGCTGCCTATGCGCTGATTGTCGCCATCTTCATCTTTGGCGTTTTCAGCAGCAAAAGTCTCCATCTGGGCGGTTTGTTATACGTGATGCTCGCACTCTTTGTGGGAAGTATGGCATACTTCTCTATGCCAGCTATTCTGAGGTACTGAAGCGCAAGAAAAAACTGTTGGAGGAGTCGGCTGGCGATCTTCTGCCACACGTTCGATATGCACGATCCAGTCTTGTATTGGTATGCGTCTCAGCAGCCTTTCTTCCCATAGCCATTCTCTTCGACACCTTATTGCTGCTGATAGGTCCGCTGATGTTACTTGTTCTCATATTCTTTGTCCATAGTTTCATCTCGTTGGGCTATTATATTACACCAGTAGAGAATATGTTGGAAGAACAGGAGGATCAGGAAGAACAGGAGGAATCAGAGACATCGACAGATCAGCTTGCCTATGGAGATCAGCAGGATGCCGTGGCTGATGGACAGGCAGATTTGAACATTTTCTTCCAAGAACGGATGAAAGAGATTGGAGCAGCATTGGAAAAATGGTGTGATGACAGAATGTACAAAGACTGCAATGTCACCATATATTCGCTTGCTGCCAACTTGGGTTGTAAGAAGAATGAACTTACCGAATACTTCAATCTTTCTCAGCATACCAATTTCCGAACATGGCTTAGCGATATACGCTTTAATGAAGCTGTTCGCATGATGAAAGAAAATCCGGAATTTAGCAATGATGCCATATCTACTGAGTGCGGATTCTCATCCCATACACAGATATACCGCATTTTCAAGCAAAAGACAGGGCTGTCGCCTAGTCAATGGCGCGAACAGATGATATAGCTTTAATAGTTAATAAATATATAAAAAGGTGTTGCATTCATAGGAATGCAACACCTTTTTTGGTAGGAATGCAACAACAACCATAGGAATGCAACACCTCTTTTTGGATTTTTAGTGCTACCTTTGCATTAAAACTTAAAAGCGAAAGATAAAGATTATGATACAAGACCAACAAAACTCTCTTTTTTCTGTGTCCTATGTCATCGTGGTTATCGGAGTCATGGCGGTGGTGTTTTCTATATCCATCGTCTTTATGATGGCATACGACTATCACATCTATCTGGCTGGAAATAGAAGAAGAAAATTCAGTTTCGCTGATTTCATCAAGCGCGAGCAGTATTATCTCTATATCCTTGTATTCTTCTTGCTAATTATAATAGGTGAATTGTTGAGGAATAACCTCAGGTAATACCTTTGTCTGAATGTTATGATGCAGAAGAAATTTTTCTTCATGAACGCTTGTTAGTTTACATATTATTTAGTATCTTTGCAGCCGTAATTCAATAAATGTAGTTTTGACACTATAAGTAACTCTTTTATGCTTGGGCTTGTAAGGATTGAGCTTATTAAAAAATAAGTATATGGAGTTCTTGATGTGTATTATGAAATAAACAACAAAAACAATAATAACACTAACTTAAAAGAAAATCATGAAGATGAAGATTACATTCAGTTCTTTATTGCTGGCAGCGTTGGCATGGGGAACACCTCTCCAGGTTTCTGCCGCAAAGAAGGCTGCAACCAACAACAAGTATGCAGGTTATCTCTTTGCTTATTTCGAAGGAAGTGGCAACCAGCAGGAACATCTGCGTTTTGCCATCAGCGAGGATGCCAAGAACTGGTATGCGCTCAATGACAACCAGCCTGTCATCGCCAGCGATTCTATCAGTACCAGTGGCGGTATTCGCGACCCTCATATCCTTCGTGGTGAAGATGGCTGCTATTACATTGTGGCTACAGATATGAACACCGTGAAGAATGGATGGAAGGATAATCCGGGCATCGTATTGATGAAGTCTAAGGACTTGGTGAATTGGACGCACTCTAAAATCGTGTTGAAGGAAGACTACAAGGAGCATTTCAGCGATGCCTATTGGGTATGGGCTCCACAGACCATCTATGATAAGAAGGCCAAGAAGTATATGATCTATTTTACCCTTCAGCGTACTGGCGATGGCAGAAAGAGCCTCGTTACCTATTATGCTTATGCCAACAAGGACTTCACTGGTTTCGAGAGTGAGCCGAAGGTGCTCTTCAATGCCAAGTATGGTTGCATCGATAACGACATCATCGAGCGCAACGGCGTTTACCACATGTTCTATAAAGGAAACATCAAGAATGCCGAAGGCAAGGAAATCCAGAATGGTATCCAGCAGGCTACTGCCAAGAATCTGAAGGGACCTTGGAAGGAGGACTTCAAGTTTATCGATGCTTACGCAGATAGCAAGACCGGTGTGGAAGGTTCCGGTGTATTCAAACTTAATGACAAGAATGAGTATGTGCTGATGTACGACCTTTATGGTTCAGGCCGTTATGAGTATCAGACTTCCAAGGATCTGAATACTTTCTCTACCAAGCCCGAGTATTTCCGCAAGGATTTCTTCCCTCGTCATGGAACGGTTTGTTCTGTAACCAAGGACGAGATGGAGAGATTGCAGCAGAAGTGGGGCTATGTATTGAATCTTTCTTATACAGGCAAGGGCAACCCTATCCTGCCAGGTTTCCATGCAGATCCGGAAATCCTGTATTCCAACAAGACGGGTAAGTACTACATCTATTCTACCACCGATGGTAAACCGGGATGGGGTGGATATAAGTACTATGTATATTCTTCTGCCGACCTGAAGGAGTGGAAGAATGAAGGCGTGGCACTGGATGCGAAGAGCGACCAGATTGCCTGGGCGAATGGCAATCTCTGGGCACCAGCTGCCATCGAGGTGAAACAGAAGAACGGCAGCTACAAGTACTATCTCTATTTCAGTGCCCGTCCTAATGATAATGGCAGAAAGCAGATGGGCGTAGCGGTTTCTGATTCTCCTACAGGTCCTTTTGTGGATTTAGGTCAGCCTCTCTTGGCAAAGAACCATCCGGGTTGCAATGGGCAACTCATCGATGTGGATGTTTTCATGGATCCTGTTTCCAAGAAGCCTTACCTCTATTGGGGCAACAGTTTTATGGCGGGTGCAGAATTGGAGCCAAACATGACCAAGATTAAGGATGAAACCGTGACAGTGATGACTCCAAAGGGCGGAAGCCTGCGAGACTATGCTTATCGCGAGGCTCCGTATGTGTTCTATCGCAACGGACTCTACTACTTCATGTGGTCGGTGGATGATACGGGTGCAGCCAACTATCATGTGGCTTACGGAACATCCAAGTCTCCGCTCGGTCCTATCGAGGTAGCGAAGGATCCTATCGTCCTGATTCAGGACCCTCAGCATGAGATTTACGGAACAGCCCATAACTCCGTGATCCAGAAGCCAGGCACAGATGAGTGGTATATTGTCTATCATCGCATCAACAAGGATTATATCCATTTCCAGCCAGGTGTTCACCGTGAGGTTTGCATCGACAAGTTGGAATTCAATGCAGATGGTACTATCAAGCGAGTTGTGCCTACACATGGAGGAATCCAATAAAAACATATAAACAGAATTTCATACAATTCCTTTCTTACAATCCCTTGCAGAAATCCTGATAGGAAATCCTGCAGGGGATTGTTTTTGCCATATATTCCGCTGAATTGTATATTTAGGTTAAAAAATGACAAGAAAGTTTGGTGGTTTGAAAGGAAAAATGTATTTTTGCGAATGAAAAGAGGATTTTTAAAGTAGAAGATAAATCAACGTTTAAACAAAAAATAACACTATACTGGCAAAATAGGGTTACCCCGACAACATGATGGAATTATATTTTCGTTTGATACAGTTTTCCTTAGGACTTTACGAAGGTAAGGAGTTCTTGGATGGAACAGCATTGAAAGACTTCGACTGGAAGGCTTTCTTCGATTTCGTCAAGAAACAAACCTTGGTGGGAATCGCGATGGATGGAGTCCAAAAGTTGCCTAAGGGAGTAGCTCCTAACGAGAACTTGTTGTTGATTTGGTTCGGACTGAGCCACAAGCTCATGATGCGCAACAGTATCCTGAATAAAGCCACAGTGTATGTATATAAGAAAATAAGAGAGGCAGGTTATCCTTGTTGTATTCTGAAGGGACAGGGCAATGCCATGCTTTATCCCCATCCTGTTTCGAGAACTCCGGGTGATGTGGATGTGTGGGTAGATGCGTCCCGCGAAGAGATTCGTTCCCTGGCTTGTTCCCTGGCGAAAGATAAGGGATATGTAAGCGATGAGAGTCTCAATCATGTGGGACTTTTCATCAAGGATATAGCCGTTGAACTTCATTCTACTCCTGCCATCATGGCCAATTTCTTCTATAATCGCCGTTTGCAGAAATGGCTGAACGAGGAGATGGGAAGACAGTGCAGCCATCTGGTAAGTTTGGGCAGTCGTCCGGTTTCATCTGGTAGCGATGCACAGAAGGGACAGGCTGAGATGAAGGTTGCCGTTCCTACGGCTTCTTTTAATGCAGTCTATCAGTTGTATCATCTCTATCATCACTATTTCTATGAAGGAGTAGGGCTGCGTCAGGTGCTTGATTATTATTTCGTAGTGACGGGTTTGATGGATGAGTTGGAAAAGCAGCAGACGGGTTCTGCTATTTCAGATTCGGAAAATCATTCTTCTCTGACTGAAATCCAGCAGACGCTGAAGCAGTTAGGGTTATGGCATTTTGCAGGAGCGATGATGTATGTCTTGCGTGAAGTGTTAGGACTTTCGGAGGACAAGATGTTGGTTCCAGTAGATATCCGACGAGGCGAGATGTTGCTTCATGAAATACTTGCTGGTGGAAATTTCGGCAGGTATGACAGTCGCAATGGTCTTGGTGATGGTTTTATTGGTCATAATTTGCAGCGTTTATGTCGCGACTTGCGATTCCTGCGCTATTATCCAGCTGAGGCTCTGAGCGAACCTCTCTTCCGCATCTGGCATTATGGCTGGCGCCATTTCCTGCCAAAAAAAATGAGAAATGAGAAAGACGATAAAATGAGAAATTAGAAATTACAAATGAGAAATGAGGAAAAGAGGGTATATTCAGAAATTGGCGATTAGATAAGTAAAGGTTTTAGTAAATATATAGTTTTAATTTTTTTTCTTTAATTTAATGTGCTTATGAAAAAAATCTACATGACTTTCCTGCTGCTCATGATAGCTATCGTGAGTTTTGCAGAAGATGAGGTGGTTAAGAACGGTATCCGTTACAATCTTTTGGGCAAGGAAATTTCTGCTACCCTTGTTGATAAGGAACTTACGGATATAGTTGTAGAGCCAGAGGTTTCTATTGAAGGTCAGGTTTATCCTGTTACCTATGTGTCTGCAAACTCCAATTTAGATGTATTTCCGAATGCCAAGACGATTAGTGTTCCTTCTAAATGTATCTTGGGATTTAATACTTCTGCAGAATATTTTCCAGTATTTGAAGAATGGAAAATCTCAGGAACTACGGTTGAAAATGGAATGTTTGTACAGGACAAATGTTTGTATGCCCAAAATTATGGGGAATGGAGCATATCTGTTCCTGCTCAATTAAAGGGAAAACTGAATATCTCAGACAAACTGACTGATTTAAACTTAGGACCTCAGCAGTATCCGGGTGTAACGTCCTTACACTTGGGCAAGTCGGTTAATGTCATAGAATTATGGTATTTGCCAAGTCAGTTACCATCGCTTCAGTCTATCTCGGTAGATCCTGAAAATACCTCTTTCAGTACTGATGCCGAAGGAGTGATGCTGATTCAAAATTCAGAAGTACAGTTCTGTTGTGCTGGTGTCAGTTCTATCAATGTTCCAGAGGGTGTGACTTATTGTCTTCTTTCTTATAGTAGTTACCCAAATCTGAAACAAATTACGTTGCCTTCTACCGTCACGAATTTTAGTGTTCAGGATGCTCCTAATTTGGAGAAATTTGTCATGCCGGTAGCCAATAGCAACTATAAGGTAGTTGATGGAGTCTTGTATGATTTGAATTATAATGGGTTTATATTGCCTAAAAAAGCGAAAGTGCTCGATCTGGCAGCTGCTGGTTGCCAGATGACTGATATCAATCTGGCAGATTATCCATACTTGCAGAAATTGGTGACAAATGACAATGTACAATCTATTTCTCTCGTAAATCTGCCAGGTCTGCAGACATTGGTAATGGGTAAGAATGTCAACTCATTTGGCTTTAGGGATACGTATAACATCGCTGATTTTGAGATTAGCAGCGAGAATGAGACATTTGTCAAGGATGCCAATGGTGTCGTCATGGAACGTGATAACAGCTGGGGAACCGAGCGTCTAATTCTTTGCTATATTCCTGCCACAGTAAGCAACTATTGTATTCCAAAGGATGAGGATATAAGGGAGGTAACATATGCAAGATGGCCAAATTTGAAGACGCTGACCATGGAAGAGCGTGATCAGACTGATAATTATCAGCGTTATTTTGTCAAGAATAATATTCTTTATAAGTCTTATTACGGTAATGGTGCCATTGCCATTGATGCACCTGGTGGAATTACAGATCTGACTTTCTGTAAGGAGATGGATCAAGTATATGACGTCTATGGGGAATCATGGCTCAATTTATTGTCTAAGGTACAGCGTATCAGTGTAGAGGAAGGTAACACTACCTTTAGTGTAGTGGGCGATTACTTATGCCAGAAAGTATATATGCCGGGCTACACTGGTGAGAATGAGTGGGATCCTTATCAGTTGAAATTGGTCATGGCTAAGCCATTTACAGGAACCACGTTGTCTTTATTCACGACTTTGCCTGAAGGTTTCAGTACAGATTATCCATTTTTGGGTATTTCTATCGGTAGTTATCTTTATGACAAAAACGCTCACATCAAAGAACTTATCGTTGGAGAAAATGTCGTAGAGTCAGACCAGTGCTGTTTCAATGAATGTAAAAATTTAGAGAAGGTTACATTTTTAGGATATCAATTTACGCTTGGACACATGTCTTTCTGCAATTGTTCAAAGTTGAGTGATATTACTTTCCCAGAACAGTTGATCATGCCGAATGCGAGTGCAATCTCCAACACAGCCTGGTGGAGAACTCAGGAAGGCGATATGCGCTATGCTGGCAATACCCTTTATTATGTAAGTAATCAGGTAACAGACATAGATATTCCTCAGGGAACCTACTGCGTTTCTCAGGATGCTCTTAGCAAGGCTTCTGAGGCCAAGAGTATTACGATTCCTGCTTCTGTGGGGCATTGGTATGACCAAAGCAGCATGCAGAAGGTAGAGCAGTTAACTATCAATGTTGATTACTTCGAAAATCTTGTCGATCGAGCATTTGTAAATTATTCTGGTCTAAAGAGGGTTATTTCGTCCCGCCCTTCTCCTATGTATTTTAAAGAAGAGAAAATTAACAATGTCTTCCCTTATGACCTTTCACAAGTGGAATTGATTGTACCGGATGATCATTATGAGATTGACGAGAAGACAGGAGAAAAGTATTGGGTTACTCCAAAGGACAACTATTCTAAAGCTAATGAATGGAGCCGCTTCGGTAAGATTGTAGATAATACTACTTCCGGTGTTGGTTCTGTTACTGCGGATAAGCCATCTTTGGCTGATACTCGCATTGCAGTACGTGGCAATGAGGTGGATGTCCTGACCAAGGGTGCTTGGAGTATCTTCTCTATGGCTGGTCAACTTGTCAAGAGCGGTTGTGGAAATGCTTCTGCGGTTCTTCCTTCTGGCATGTATGTCATCAAGGGCGCAGGTAAGGCTGCTAAGTTTATCGTAAAGTAATTTATAATGAGAAATTAGAAATGAGAAATTAAAAAGAGGATGTGTCATGGACTTTGACACATCCTCTTTTCATTTCATATTCATTTGTCATTACTAATTTAGGCTTCCATGAACTTCTTGGCAGCTCTGAGCTGGTGTCTCATCACGCTCAGGAATTCCTGACTCTCCTGGAGAATGTTGAGATAAACCAAGGAAATCTGCATCAAACTATTATCCTTCATGTTCTGCAAGCGGTCGATGTGTTTCTTGCGAAGCACTGAAAGTTCATCCTTGCAGGCATCAGCCTCGGCGAGAATCTCACGATAGTTCTCATATCGGTTGGTCTCAATCTGTTCGCAACTCATCTTCATCAGGTCATTGATCTTCTGACGTACTGAAGCAAACTCGTTGATGTATTCTGCTGGCAAAGGATTGAAGTTGTTGTCCACGTGCTCCTTCACCGGGTCGAGCATACGGCGGAGAGAGTAGATGAACTGCTGGTTGCTGTTGGCGCCCAGATGGAACCAGGTGTTGCGCTCGATGGCAATCTCCATAGGAGAGCGTTTCAGACCGAGCATCTCCTGGCGGCGGAATTTCTTCAGCATGTCCTGCTCCTTCTTCAGTTCCTTGTTGGCATGGCGAAGATCACGGGTGCTCTCGCTGGCAAGACCATCTACGATGAGATTGAACTCGTTCAGGGCGAATTTGCAAACGAAGCTCTGGGTGCGAGATACCTGGCGACGAAGCAAATCCCATACAATCTCCGGGTCGTGGGAGCGCATCATCAGCTGGAAGGTAGTGCCCTTGCTTTCCTGCTTAGCCTTCTTGTTGTACTTGATATTGCTGCGGATGAGCAAGAAGATAACAAGAATCATGAAAGCACTCTGAACGAGGATGCCACCGAAATGCATGGTAAGACAAACGATGGCGCAGGCTGCGAAAGCAACACCGGCTGTGATAAACCAGCCACCGATAACACTCAATACACCAGTAACACGGAATACGGCACTCTCACGGCTCCAGGCTCTATCGGCAAGTGAAGAACCCATTGCCACCATGAAGGTAACGTAAGTGGTAGAAAGAGGCAACTTGAGGTTGGTACCGATGGTGATGAGCATAGAAGCAAGTACCAGGTTGACTGCAGCACGAACTACGTCGAAAGCAGCACTCTCTTCGAGTTCTACGGCATTCTTGTCGAAACGGGAATTGATCCATCTTTTCAAGGAATTTGGCAGATACTTGTTGAGCCAAGAATCTGTAGCCTGACAGTTGCGCACGATGACACGGGCAACAGAAGAACTGCCAAACATCTCATCGCCTTCATCCTGACGGCTCAAATCTACAGAAGTCTTGATCACATTCTGTGCCTTCTTGGAGGTTGCCATTGCAACAATCATCACGAAACCGGCAGCGAGAAGATAGACAGGAGTGGTCTTGGCGCTCTCCATCAGAGAGGTCATCATAAAGCTGTCAGGTGCAGCACCGTTGGCATTTGCCATATAGTCATTGTAAGAAGAAAGACCAGCCAGAGGCACACCGATGAAGTTGACAAGGTCGTTACCAGCGAATGCCATAGCCAGGGCAAAGGTACCCATCAGTACGGTGAACTTGAAGATATTGACGCGGCAGAGGTGGAGGAATTCCATCACGATGGCAGAAACCACGAAGGTGATGACGAGCAGCAACCCGATGTTCTGGTCGATAAAGTCGCGCCACTCACTTGGCAGATACGGACTCTTGCCAAGACCCTTCATGAAGATGAAGTAGGAGAGGGCAGTGAAGGCGATTCCACCAAAGATAGCGATGGAATAGCGGGAATGCTTTCTGTAATTGAACGTGAAGACGATACGGGAAATCCACATCACGAGCGCACCGAAAACAAAGGCGATGATGACAGATGAGAAGATACCCATGATTACCTCCAAAGCCTTGTTGCTGTTGAGCAATACACCATAGTTGAGGCTATCGTCACCTATCATCTTGAGGGTGGCAAGGATGAAAGCACCTCCTAACAGCTCGAATACCAATGACACGGTAGTAGAGGTAGGCATACCTAAGGTGTTGAACACATCCAGCACGATGACATCAGTTACCATGACGGCCAGGAAGAGCGTCATCACTTCTTCAAAGGTAAAGTGGTCCGGACTCATGATGCCATGACGGGCGATGTCCATCATTCCTGAAGACATGATAGCACCGAGAACCACACCGCAGGATGCGATGATCAGCACTGTGCGAAACTTAGCCACCTTAGCACCGATGGCAGATTGCAGAAAGTTGACAGCATCATTGCTGACTCCCACAAAAAGATCAAACACTGCCAGACAGAGCAGGAAGATCACAATACATAAATAAATTGTACCCATATCTAATTTCTCATTTGTAATTTCTCATTTGTCATTTCTAATTTCTCATAGAGTCCATCCACGATACTGTCGGCAAGTGAGATGTTCGGCACCATGATGGTGTCGCATTCCAGATACTCGCATGCCTGGATGAAGATTTCGGCAGCAGGAATGATGACATCGGCACGGTCTTCCTTCAGCGAGAAGGAAATCTCACGTTCTTCGATGCTCAGCGGCTGCATCATCAGGTAGAGACGCTTCAGTTCGCTGAGTGACAGTTCCTTGCCATTCGTCTTGTTGTGGCGGGCCAACTTGTTGAGCTTGTTGATGTTTCCACCAGAACCGATGATGCGGATATTGCCATATTCCTTGGCATATCTGCAGAGGTTTTCCTTAAACAGTTTTTCAGTATCAGCCGTCACCTTCCCACTCAGCATTCTCAGCGTACCCATGTTGTAGGAGAAACTTTCAGCCAGCGTTCCGTCGTGGATGATGGAAACCTCGGTGCTTCCACCGCCCACATCGATATAGGCGAAGTTTCCCTCATTAGAGTCGGTCTTCTCCACCAGGTTGTTGTAGAGCAGTTTCGCCTCCTCCTGTCCTTTGATAATCTCGAGTTTGATGCCGGTCTGCTTTTCTATTTTCTTCAGCACCTTCTTGCCGTTTTCTGCATCTCGCATGGCAGAAGTGGCACAGGCACGGAAGGCATCCACATCGTTGAGCTTCATGAATTGCTTGAATCCCTTCATCATGTGGAGCATCATCTTCTCCCTTTCCTTGGAAACCTTGCCGAGGGTAAACACATCCTTACCCAGGCGCAGCGGAATGCGGATGAACATGATTTTCTTGATGCGGTCTTCCTCGCGTGGTGCTTCCGGATCAAATCGCTTGATGAGTAGTCTGGCTCCGTTGGAACCAATATCGATAGCTGCTAATGTTGTCATTACAATTACTTTTTATGATTCTTTTATTTCCTCCTGATAGGCTTTATATAATTCCTCCTGGCTTCTGAATTCAGGACCTTCTACGAACTCGTTGTTTCCCTTGCCGTCCACGATGCGGCCGTTTGCGGTATCTCTCATGCCGTATGATACGGTGCGGAGCAGGTCTGCCTGCATATCCTCGTCATATACTGGGGTGAGCACCTCGATGCGGTTGAGGAGGTTTCTCGGCATCCAGTCGGCAGAACCGATGAAATATCTTGGTTTTCCGCCATTAGCGAAGATGAGGATACGGCTGTGCTCCAGGTATCTGTCGATGATGCCCACGCAGTGAATGTTCTCGCTGAGGTTGGCGATGCCCGGCACGAGCGAACAGTTGCCACGTATCACGATGTCTATCTTCACTCCAGCCTTGGAAGCCTGATAGAGTTTTGCCACCATGTCAGTATCGGTGATGTGGTTGATTTTCATCTTCACCCAGGCCTCCTTGCCCTCGTTGGCATTCTTGATTTCCGTATCCAGCATTCTGAGGATGCGGCTCTTCATGGAGTTAGGAGAAACGAGCAGTTCGTTGAAACGGAAAGGCGAGAAAGGACGGTCGATGAAGTCGAACACCTTAGCCACCTCATTCACGATTTTCTGACGTGCCGTCATCATCAGGTAGTCAGTATATATCCTGGCATTTCCCTCGTGGAAGTTACCCGTTCCGATGCAGGCGATATTGCCCTTCTTGGATTCGATATAGAGCAGTTTGGAGTGAATCTTCAATCCCTCCACACCGAAGATAACGTTGACGCCTTCCTCCTGCATGCGCTTGCTCCACTTGATGTTGCTCTCCTCGTCGAAGCGAGCCAGGAGCTCTACTACTGCAGTTACCTTCTTGCCGTTGCGTGCCGCAGTAATCAGGGCCTTCACCACCTTGGAGTCCTTGGCCAGACGGTAGAGTGTAGTCTTGATGGCTTTCACCTCTGGCTTGATGGCAGCCTCACGCAGCACACGGATGTAGCCGTTGAAACTGTGGTAAGGCACGTGGATATAACGGTCTTTCTGACGGATCTGGTCGAGAATGCTCTCGTTGGAGAGGAACTCCGGTTTCATGATAGGCGTCCACTTCTCATATTTCAGTTCCTTGTGTCCGCAGTCCGGGAAAGACATCAGGTCCTTGTGGTTCTGGTATCTTCCGCCCGCAAGCGAAGCATCCAGCTCCTTGGTGTTCAGCCGCTCTCGCAGTTTCTTCTGCAAGTCCTTCGGCATTTCCCGGTCGTAGATCACGCGCACGGCTTCCCCCTTCTTTCGGCTGTTTACACCCAAGGCAATCTTCTCCATCGTACCGAAGTCAGCATCATTGTCCATCTCCATTTCCGCATCCTTGGTAAACTTGAAGGAATAAGCACGGTAAGAACTCTCCTTGAATCCGAGGAATACTAAGGGCAGACAGTAGCGGATCACGTCGTCCAGATACATGATGTTGTCGAATCCGTCGCTTGAAGGAATCTTCACCCATCGGCCATACACACGGTCAGGCACCTTCACCACGGCATATTTCTTCTTGCCCTTCTTGTCGTCTTTCTTTTTCTTGCCCTTTTCTTCCTCGTCATTATTTTCCATTTCTGTCTTTTCGATGGCGAGGTAGATGCGGTTGTCCTCCAGGGTGGAGAGGTCGTCTATCTCGTTGAGCCAGATAGGATTGACAGAGCCGTTGAGCTTGTCGTAGAAGAACTGTGTGAGGAAGTTCTTCTGCTCATCGTTGAGATTGGTTTCGGTGACAAGTCGAACTTTGTGAACTTCAAGTTCGCGGAAAACCTGATCCACCGCTTCAGTGTATTCTTTCGAGTAAGATTCATTGAGTTTATTGATCGTTTTGAGAGACTTTTTGATTTGCGCTTCCATATCCTTGGTGAGGTTGCGGTCGGTCATGCGGTTGAGCGAAGCCACACGTACACGGAAGAACTCATCGAGGTTGTTGGAATAAATGCCGAGGAAGGAGAGACGTTCGAGCAATGGAACAAATTCCTTCTTGGCTTCCTGCAGAATGCGGTGGTTGAAGTACATCCAGCTCACGTCGCGTTCTACGTATGCTTTTTTAATAATTTCTTCTTTGGTCATAAACTTTTGGGGCGATATTGTTTTATGATACTATGTATGATAATAAGTTAGTGAGAGAAATATCAGGCTTTTACCTTCTTCTTCTCAGGCTCTTTGGAATTTTTCTTTTCTGCCATTTCAGTAACGACGAAATCAGTATCCCCATCGATGAAGTGGAGAGCTTTGCGGAAAGTTTTGCTGGCACCGGCAGGAACGATGATATCGTGGAGAAGATCGCAGTCATCAAAAGCATGACGGCTCAGTTTGGCAGGAACGCCAGCAAAAGTAATCTTCTTGAGTTTGTCGCATTCAGCAAAAGCATATCCCCTAACTTCCTTGACACCGGCAGGGATATAAACGTTATCCAGTTCATCACAATCATAGAAAGCATCGTGCTCTATTTCCTTCACGGAGTTGGCAATGATGACATTCTTGAGTTGTTTCTTGCCACGGAAAGCCATTTCACCAATGACGGTCACACCCTCAGGAACGGTGAAACTTGCCTCATTACTCATGCAATAGATGAGGCGCTTCTTGTCTGCAGTATAAACAGCCTCTCCATTATAGTCGAAGTCATCACTGTCAATCTTCTGAAGGGCGAGGTTGAGCACTAAGCTCTCAAACTTATCGTCCTTCTTGCCTTCTTTCTTGGAACTCTTTTTCTTGAGAATCTCCAGAATTGCTTTCTTGTTCTCTTTCATTTCATTATAATGTTAAGTATGAATGCCTTCTCTTGTTTCTATTGTGCCAACAAGCAGGAAACATATATTTCTTTTCGGGTGCAAAGGTACGATGATATTTTGAAAGCAGGGGTGCGAAGCGCATTACGTGTTTGTGACGATTATGTTACAGGGTAGTATTGTATGTTACAGAAAGGTTACAATAAGGGATGGGGATAAAAAAAATCCGGTTAGAACCCCATGAGTTCCAACCGGATCTGTTCATTATATAGTTAGGATTATTATCTAAACCGTATTTTCATCTCTGTTTAGATGAAGATATATTTCAGTACGAAGAGGATAGCCAATACCCACATAGTGATGCTCAGCCTCTTGAAGTTTCCGCAGCAGGCGTTGATGGCCACATAGCTGATCATACCGCAGAGAATACCATCAGAAATACTGTAGGTGAGCGGCATCATGATGATGGTGATGAAAGCAGGGATAGACTCAGCGTAGTCGTTCAGGTCGATGTCCTTGATAGGCGACATCATATACAGACCCACGATGACGAGCACTGGAGTAGTTGCTGCAGAAGGAACTGACAGGAACAGTGGTGCGAAGAACAGGGCCACTACGAAGCACATGGCAGTAATGAAGGCAGTAAGACCCGTACGACCGCCCTGGGCAACACCCGAAGCACTCTCCACATAGGTGGTAGTGGTACTTGTTCCGAAGCAGGCACCAGCCACGGTAGCCACGGCATCCGCCATGAACGCCTTGTTGAGTCCATGAATTCTTCCGTCCGGTTTCATCATGCCCGCTTTGGTGCAGACGCCCACGAGCGTGCCCATCGTATCAAACATATCGATGAAGAGGAAGGTGAAGACGATGATCACCATATCAATGGAGAAGACGTTGGAGAAATCAAACTGGCAGAATATAGGCGAAATCGAAGGTGGCACATCTACCAGTCCGTGTATTTCCGTGATGCCCATAGGAATGCCGATGAGCGTAGTAGCGAGAATACCGATGAGCAGGTTGCCAGGCACTTTCTTGATGACGAGCACGCTGGTCAGGATGATGCCGATAACGCCGAGCAGGGCAGAGCCTTCGGTGATCTTACCGATGGTGACGAAGGTAGCCTCATTGGCAGCCACGATACCTGCATTCTTCAGACCGATGAAGGCGATGAAGAGGCCGATACCAGCACCGATGGCACGTTTCAGGGAAGCCGGAATAGCATCCACCATCATCGAGCGGATACCGGTAACGGAGAGGATAATGAAGATGAAACCTTCGATGAGAACAGCCGTGAGTGCCATCTGCCAGGGATAGCCCATAGTGAGGCAGACCGTGAATACGAAGAAGGCGTTCAGACCCATGCCAGGAGCCAGTCCGAAAGGTTTCTTGGCATAGACCGCCATCACGAGTGTACCCACAATGGCAGCCAGTACGGTGGCGGTGAACACAGCGTGTGTATCCATGCCCTGAGCGGCGAGATGACTGAAGATGTTAGGATTAACGGCCAGGATATAGGCCATGGTGAGGAAGGTGGTGATACCCGCAGCCACCTCCGTTTTCAGTTTGTTTTGAGCAGGGTCAAAACCGAATAACTTTTGCAACATGTTGTTTAAAATTAATATGTGTTTAGAAATTTGCTGCGAAATTACAAATAAAAACTGAAAATCGTATAAAATTATTGGGGAATTTTATCAAAAAAAAGAATGTCGGAGACTTTCGAGAACGATAGAAAGTGATTTGGCGGTAATAGTGGCGGTAATTTGGCGGTAATGAAAAACTCTTATAGCGAACCATGTATCTTGTTTTATAAGTTGAGGAATAATAACCTTTCTTTATAATATCGTAAATGATTTTGACCTTAGTGTAACGAAAAAAGAGGGTGTGTCACAGACTTATGACACACCCTCATCTTTATATAAATCTCTCTCTATTTCTAGAGTGATTCATGTATATATATTATGTAATGTTCTATTCTTACTTGCTCAAGCTAACAGAATGGCTCATGTCAGTCATTTCTGGAATTGAGTTTACTACGTGTTTCAAGAACATGCCCATGCAAAGAACCATACCAGAAAACATAACTGCGGCGAAAGCCATTGTAAAAATAGTCATCATAATTATTAACCTTTTTAAAATTTATTATTTGTTATTCCTTAAATACGAGTGCAAAGTTAACACTTTTTTATCGAATAACGGCATCTTTTGCCGAGAAATATCATTGCAATATGTTTTTCTTGATATGGGTCAACCACTTGTTTTTCCGCTTGAAAATGACATTTTGCTATCGAATATGTTGTTTTTGTGACAATAATTTATATATATCATTTTTCTCGCTTTGTTATGTGTGTAACAAGATAGGGCTTCCTGTCAGATGATAAGAAAAGAGGGTGCGTCACAGACTTATGACACACCCTCATTTTGTCATGTCAGAAATTTCACTTATCTTAGTGTTGTAAAATAAATAACAAATAAAACTCTGAATGACATGGCAAAATACAAATAAAATCTGAAAAACTCACTCCTTTTGGAGGAATTTTTTCTATTATGGAGCAATTTGATGCTCTTTTGGCTCAAACCATAGATTCCACTTTGGTGAGATGCTACAATGGTTATTATTGTGATAAAACTCTCAAACATCCAAATTTGCGTATTTTCAAAGGATTTTTCAATATAAATTTGCGTATTTTCGTATATTTCATGGAAATAAATTTGCGTATTTTCAATATCATTCGTATCTTTGCACTGCGTAAGTATCAAATAGTCAGTAACTTTTATATAAAAAATAAAGAAAAGAATATATGAATAGAATATTTAAGCGCAAATTGTATGATAGATTGCTTCAATGGAAGGCTACAAGGGATGGTAAAACTGCTATTCTTGTAGAGGGGGCACGCCGTGTAGGTAAGTCTACTTTGGTGGAGCAGTTTGCACAAAAAGAGTATGAATCATACATCCTTATAGACTTCAATAAGGCATCAAAACGAGTTGTTTCCTTGTTTGATGATTTGATGGATATTGATTTTATCTTCCTTCAGTTGCAAACCATATATAATACCATCTTGACCAATAGGCGTTCTGTCATCATCTTTGATGAAGTTCAGTCTTGTCCTAAGGCAAGACAAGCCATCAAGTATTTGGTGGCTGATGGGCGTTATGACTACATTGAGACGGGCTCGCTTATCAGTATTACTAAGAATACAAAAAACATCACGATTCCCAGTGAGGAAGAACGGGTTGCCTTGTATCCTATGGATTATGAAGAGTTCAGATGGGCATTGGGTGATTACGCTTCTATACCTCTTCTAAAGCAGTTCTTCTACAAACGCCTGTCACTCGGACAAGCCCATAGAGACAAGATGAGAGAACTCTGGCTATATGCACTCATAGGAGGAATGCCACAAGCTGTAAACGAATATTTGGAGTCGAATAATCTGAGTATGGTGGATCTCGTGAAACGTGATATCATTCGTCTGTATCTCGATGATTTCCAAAAGATAGATCCTTCACGTAGAATAGAGCAATTGTTTAAGAATATTCCTGCTCAGTTGTCTCAAAATAGCAATCGTTATAAGCCCTATTCAGTCTTAGGAAATGTGGAGGATGGCAAGCTGCAGGGGCTGTTGCGAGAGATGGAGGATAGCAAGACAGTATTGTTTGCCAGTCATGCCAATGAGCCTAATGTAGGTATGTCGCTTCATAAAGATACCAATAAGTTCAAGCTCTTCTGTGCAGACACAGGCCTTTTTATAACTCTGGCGTTTTGGGACAAGGAATTTACAGATAATGTCATCTACGATAAGCTACTAGGCGATAAGTTGAGTGCCAATTTAGGTTATGTATATGAGAACTTAGTGGCACAGATGCTGACGGCTTCTGGCAATGAACTTTTTTACTACACTTGGCCTAAGGATGCTACTCACAATTATGAGATAGACTTTTTGGTGTCTCGTGGTTCCAAGATTTGCCCGATAGAGGTTAAATCTTCGGGGTATAAGTCGCATGCATCACTTGATGCCTTTAGTGAGAAGTTCTCGAAAGTTATCTTGCAAAAGTACCTGTTTTATGGCAAGGATTTGCAGAAGGATGGCAACACTCTTTTGCTACCATTCTATATGACTCCTTTCGTCTAAATTCAAAAGAAAGTATTAAGTCTTGAGCCCATTTAAAAAGTCATTTTTAGCTCAAACCATAGATTCCACCTTGGGATTGAGATGCACTATGTTTGGTTATCAATATAGCGAGATTCTACGCT
>ERZ791626.542-NODE-542-length-40782-cov-10.857588_pt1 | contig 40782 bp, 44 predicted proteins | sample MGYA00510266_ERZ791626 | MGnify/ENA primary metagenome ERZ791626 (study PRJEB30046, sample SAMN00715208) | human gut metagenome | study: EMG produced TPA metagenomics assembly of the A metagenome-wide association study of gut microbiota in type 2...
TTACTATATGCCGAGCCTATTCGGACCGGAAGATTTCTAAACGGGACAGCAGTGAAAAACAACGTTAATTAAAGATCAAGTGAAATTATGATATTACTTCAAAGTTATTCATCTCCATCAGCAATGTCAGCTGATTCTGGAGTATATAATGTAATTAAACAACGCTTTCTTAATTTGAGAGTCTTATTTGAAAAGAATGAAAATATTGGAGAAGTTCGCATTACGAAAATCCTAAAATTAGCTTTGCAAGCCAATTTGTTTTCCAAAACTGGTGAAGTGATATTTGGATGGGGAGGTGATTTGGCAGTGTATGCATGGGCTATTGGAAAAATGTTTTTTATAAAGCGTTTATATTATAGTCAAAATTTAATATTCCGTGAAAGTTCAAATTTAGGAATAAAAGGGAAAATACGATATTGGCTCTATCGCAAAGCTTTGAGAAGTAAGAATTTTGCCGTAACGGTTAATTCAGAACCTTTGATAGAGTATTATTCAGAATTGTTTGCCTGTTCTAAAAGCAAGTTTACTGTCGTCTATGACAATATGAGCTTGAATGATGATGAAAAGAACATGCTAAAACACGTTAGCCCAGAGCCTTATGTTTTCTGTGGTGGTAAGGCTGGAAGAGATGTCCAGACCTTTATGGAGATTGTTAAATATCTCCCAAATGTTCATTTCAAATGTGTTTTTAAAGAAGGCATGATTCTTCCAGAAATGAAGAACTTGAAGAATTTAAAAATATATACAGATATTCCTAAAAAAGATTTTTACAAAATACTGAACAATGCGGCTGTTTGCTGTATTCCATTGAAGTCTAAAGTCCCATGTGGATTATATGTTATGCAACACGCTGTTTTGTTGAATATTCCAATTGTGTCAACTGATACGTATAGTATGCGCACAATCGTACCGAATGACAAATATGGTTTTTTGTTGCCAATGGGAGATGCACATCGTATGGCAGAAAAGATAGAATTGTTATTAAATAATAAATCGTTGTGTAGAGTAATTGCCCAAAATGCAATAAAGAATTTCGACAAGTTTAAACCAGAGAATGTTGGAAAACAACTTTGTGATGCTTTATATAAGTATCAAGAGTCTTTTTCTAAAACATAATTGTAGGACTTTATAGGGCGAAAGGTGCCATTCTATTTTTATAAGCTACTTTTCTGGGTGGCACCGAGTAGCCATTCTTGCGTATTTTAGAGTTGTTTGTTATGAAATATCGTAGAAAGTATCATTCCTCTAAACAAATTTTGCTTCATCAGCGTGCTGTAATTAGACGGATAAAAAGGCGAAAGGAATATTTGAGGAAGAAACATATCTTAAAACATACAAAAATAAGCTATAAGGTTCCAATAGTTCTTGATACAGAAGGGTTGTTGGTAACAAAGGCCACTCTTCCTGAGATATTTTCTCTGAATAATTTAGAAGAATGTATTAGATTTATTAATCAAGTGACAGCTGGAGTTGCCAATGATAAATCCATAGAACGAATATATTTTGATTTATCCCAAATAATTGAGATAGATTATATAGGAATTTGTTTTATGCTATCATTGTCTAATAAATTAGTAGGAAGTTGTGTCTCAACTAAAGGAAATTATCCCCAAAGTATAGATGCACGCCAGTTTATAATAAATTCAGGGTTTTGCGAATTGGTATCTACAAACGTTAGAAGATCAACAAATAACGTAAGTAGCAATATTTTATATACAATAGGTGGTACTTCTGTTTATAATAAGAAAATCGGAGAGTCTATTAAGGAAACAGTTTTCCGATTAACAGGACATAGGGAGCATTATGAACCTGTATATGAAAATATGTTGGAAATATGTGCAAATTCAGTAGAACATGGTAATGATTTAGTACGTGATAAAAACTGGATGGTTTCAATATCGTTTACTGATAACTATGCCCTATTTATTCTAATGGATACTGGTGATGGAATTATGAGGACATTAAAACGTAAGACCAAAGAGCTATTTGAAGATTTACTTTCTTTCAAGTCTTCTGGTGAGGTCCTAAATGGTGTGTTTAATAAAAAATATCAGTCAGCTACTGGGGAAATTAATAGGCATAAGGGGCTTCCTAATATTCTAACATCTTTTAGATTGGGATATATTAATGACCTCAGAGTTATAACAAATAAGGTTTACTATACCTTTTCAGATAATAATTTTGTTAAACTTAAAAATGAGTTTAGAGGTACTGCTTTTATGTGGAAAGTTACTAAAGAAAATATAGAAAAATATAGTTATGAGAATTAATGTTTTAGATTTTACGGAGTATCCTGGTCCTCGTTATCAGCGACAAGGTACAGCTTCTGGTGAGGAATTCTATATTTGTGTTCTAAACCCAACTTTTGCAGAATGTTATAAAAAGAATGAAGAATTAGAAGTCAATTTGGATGGAACCGCTGGTTATCCTTCTTCTTTTTTAGATGAAGCGTTCGGAGAGTTGGTCTATGATTTTACAGAAGCAATTGTTGAATCTCTTTTGCGGATTAAAACAAAAAGATTTATACGTCATTTAGGAATGATTCAAAATGAAACGTTTCCACAATGGGAAAAAAAACGTATAGAAAAATCTATAGTTGTTAGAACTATAAACAACAAGTCTATATATTATTTGGATGGAAAGGAATTAAAACAAAAACAAGTGTAATGACTTTTTCTGATTTCATGTCGGCAATAGGTATAATTACATCTATTGTCTTTGGATTTTATATAACTCATTGGCATTCGATTAAGGATGCTCGAACGAGAGTTTTGAAAGATTATTATATTGATCAAGTAAAAGCAATTAAAGGTCGTACAGACAAGTTCTTTCATCAAATTGCTTGGGGAAAGAGTTCTGCAAAAAAAATAATAAGTTGGTATACTCACATTAGTATGGATGTGGATGGTATTGATAAGGGATTACGAAGAGTATTGGCAATTCAAATGATGCCTTTTGGCGATAATTTGTCTAAACTTTATGAAGAAATTACAGGATGGGATGATTATAATGATCAATTTTCAGATGCTCATTATCAACCATCAACAGAACATGTTCAACGTCTTTTATATATGTTATCAGAAGTCGATGACTTGTTGAATCGATATATTAATCATATAAACCAGTCTAATAATTTTTCTATATGGACAGTACAATGGAGAAAAATTTCACAGAATAGAAATTTTTATTCTCAAAAAGGAACTCCATGCCCTTTTTTATTGGCAATATGGGAACGTATTGGCAAACATTTTTGGGAACTGTCATTTTGTACCATGACCCTTATTGGTTGTTGGTATGTTTATGGTCATTTAAAAGAGGATGAAAAAAGTGAAAAATTGACTAGTCCTCTTTTAATGATTGCCACAAAACAAGATTCGATATATAGGGTTTTAAATGGGTTGAAAGAAAAATATCACCCAATTGAGGTCAAAACTAAATCATTTTCAAATTCATCTTTTTTCTCTGCAGATAAAGTTGATTCTTTTGAAGTTAAAGTATATCAAGGCAATCATTAAAGAAAGGTAGATGGAAAAGACTGAATTATTATAAGTTTATATTTAAGTATTATGAAAACAATAGTATGGATTACGGCAGGCTACTTCATTGACGTGGACTTTGATGTGGTTCCTGCTTTGGCAAAGCATTTTAAAATACATTGGTATATCTGGGGGCAGATGTCTCAAAGCGATGCTAAGAGAATGAATGGTGTCCCACAGACTGGAAACTTAGAAATTGACTATGTTTCTATTAAAAACAAATGGTATTCACCGCTTGTTTATTTTGAATATAAAAAAGTCTTGAAACAAATTCAAAAGGAAGGTGATTTGCTGTATGTAGATAATGGTGGCGGGCTATGTTTTTATCAAGCATTGCATAGTGTGTGTGACTTGAATAAGACAGTTTTGGCTATTCATAATGTGAAAACACCTAAAGGGGCAAGATATGAAAAAATGGCACGTTTCAATACTCAATATGCTGTAAAGCACTTTAAGAACATTCAAACATTCTCGCATAATCAGCATAATTATCTGGATACGATGGTTTCTGGCAAGAATGTCTTGGAAGCACCTTTGATGCTAAAAGATTATGGCGCACCGTCATGTGAACGAATTGACAGTACCTTTAATTTCTTGACGTTTGGACATATTCGTGGTTACAAAAGAGTTGATTTGTTGATAAAAGCAGCACAAGAGTTAGCCGCGAGAACAGACAAGAAATTCAAGGTGACAATAGTTGGTAATTGTAAGAATTGGGAACAATATCAAACATTGATAACCAAGCCAGAACTGTTTGATGTTAGGATTGGATTTGTTGAGAATGAAGACATCCCTAGTTACTTTAACGATGCGGACTTCTTTGTACTTCCTTATCAAGATTTAGCACAGAGTGGTGCTATTACAGTTGCATTCCAATACAATGTGCCAGTTATCACTTCTGATATTATTCAATTTAAGGAATTCAATGCAGATTCTTCGTGTGGCTTTATGTTCAAGAATTGTGATAGCCATGACTTGTCTGTAAAAATGGAACAAGCTTTGGAAATGTCTAAACAAGAAATCGTAGAAATGAAGATATCTCAGAAGAATTTTGTTGTGAAGGAATTTTCTGCACAGTCCATTTTGGGTAAATATATTGATTACTTGGAAAAATTATGAAATATCCTCAGTTAGCATCAGAGAAAAAATGTACTGGCTGTTTGGCATGTTTGGATGCTTGTACAAAAAGCGCTATCTCCTTGCTACATGGTGCTGATGGGCATATTTATGTAGATATTGATAGAGATAAATGTGTGGGTTGCCTACGTTGTGAGAGGATATGCTCGGATATTCATGAGGGCAAATATGGCAACAATGATAAAACGTCCAAACCTTTTGCCATATACAATAAGGAGGAGCGATTTTATAAATATGCCACTTCGGGCGGAATCTTTCCTGCTTTAGCAGCGTATTTCTTGCAAAATGGTGGAGTTGTTTATGGGGCAACTTACAAAGATGGAATACATGTCGTTCATAAGAGAATATCAGAATTAGATGAAATTGTTACTTTGCAAGGTTCTAAATATGAACAAAGTAATTTGTCGGGTACATATAAATCAATAGCAAAAGATTTGAAGGAAAACTTGCGAGTTTTGTTTGTTGGTACAGGATGTCAGGTTGCAGGTGTATTGGCTTATTTTAAGAACAACCCAAAAAGAGAGCTGCTGTTTACCGTTGATTTGGTATGTGGCGGTGTTCCTTCATCTTTGCTTATAGAATCTTTTGCAAAGAATACGGCTGATTTTAAGTCTGTAGCATCTTACAGGAAAAAAGAACAATATATATTCTCGTACAATTCAACAAATGGAAAAGTTGTTACTTCTCGTAAGGCTTTGCCTTTGGATGGTTTCAAGTCTTGTTTGACGAATCGATATTCTTGTTATGATTGTGAGTTTACTGGGTTGCATCGTATGTCGGATTGGACTATTGGTGACTTATGGGGGGATATTTCAGAAATAGCACGTTCTTTGTGCCTATGCCATTCTGATAGAGGAAAAAACATAATAGTTAATCTACCAAATATAGATGTACAAGAAATTAATGGATGGGATTTTGTATGTCATAATCCACGAATTGTAAATGGAAAGGCATCTTTCTCTAAGCGTTTGGAACGAAAGTACATAGGCTTTATTTTTCGTTCTTTTCCTTATTCCATTATTAAGAAAATATATGGTTCTGATATCAAAAAGGCTGATGTCTTTTGGTTCTTGTATAAAGTTTATAAGTTTATTAGATTTAAGCGATACTTTGCTTATAGCAAAAATGTCGCATTACGCATTTCAAAGTCATGAAAATCTTAATTATAACATATAGTCGGGAAGTGAATCCTGGTACATTCTTGCAAGCATACGGTGTGCAGTATGTCTTCCGACAGCTCTATCCTGATGCGCAAATTGACTTGATTAAGCATCAGCGTATGTATTCCATTGCTGCCGAGAAGAAGCAAGCGGGTGGACGGAAGGAGAGCAAAGTCTCATTTCTAAAGGCTAAGGTGCGTGCCATTCCACGCAGGTTGAAATATGAATGGGCTTATCGAACGAAATTTCACCTGACGGAGCGAGAGTTCAATTTCTTCGATTATGACGATGCTGATTTCACGGTCTTTGCAGAAAACTATGACTTGGTAGTGGTGGGCAGCGATACCATCCTCATCAACTTGGAGAAAAATGGACATTATGGTCTGATGTGGCTTCGAGGCATTGATACGCAAAAGATTCTTTTTGCTGCCAGTGCAGCACCAGCCAATTTCTCATTGAATGCCCAGCAGCGTAAAGAACTGTTAGAGTCTTTCTCTACCTTCAAACTCTTAGGGGTAAGAGACTGGGTGACGCTTCGTCTTTTGCGTGATGAAATCGGGTTGGATGATAAGGTATATACGCAGTATGATCCAACTTACTTGATACCAGAGACAGAGTTTTCTCTTCCTTCTTGGACAAGAAGAAAGTTGGAAAGAATCAGAAAGAAGAAAAAGATAGCTTTGGTTAATTTCAGCGTGACTGGGTGTCCTTTTAAGCAGGCAATGACCGAGTTCTTAAAGTCACAAGGATATTATACAATCTCTACTTTGTATAATGAGTATGCAGACTGCAATCTGATGTCCTTGTCACCATTTGGTTGGGCAGCGATGTTCCGCTATGTGGATTTGACAGTGACGGAGCGTTTCCATGATTCCGTCTTTACGCTTCGCAATGGCAAGCCTGTCGTTGCCATCGACTGGAGCAAGAATCGTTTCTCAAAGGATGGCTTCTCGAAGACCCAGAATCTCTTGTCTCTCTATGGTTTGGATTGCAATCACTTCATTGCCACCAGCTTGGAGGAGGCCAAGCCAGTCATGGAGTATATCAAGGCTGTTCCTGTTGTGGAGCAGCAGAAAATCATCAAGCAGCATAATTTGAAAATCGTTAATGAATATTCGGAAATTATGAGAAAAATAGAGAATGTATTGGAATGTAAAGATTCCGTAAAAATCAATTCGGGGGGGTAAAATCTTTTAACTCCTATTTATCTTCTCTGAAAGAGCAGTATAGTAATGTATAACCCTTAAAGAGAAGATAAAATGAAAATAGGACTTTTTACCTCTGTATTTTTTAATAACATCGGAAATGGCTTTATTGATTTGGGAGCAGAGGAAACATTGAAGGCAGCCATGCCAAAAGAAGCCGAGATAGTAAAATTAAGTCAATGTGCAAATTTTGCTGCATCACTTGGATTTTCCTTTATGATAAAGGAAAATATGGTGGTTAGATGGCTATGGGAACATGTTGTGCAGCATTTTGAAAAGCAGATACATGATAGAACCTATAATGCCATTAGTACACTGGATGTTTTTAGCCCTGCTAAGATAGCAAAAATTGACTATCTGATACTTCCTGGTTGTATCTTGACAGATGCATTTTTTACGATATATGGTAAATTCTTGGTAGAAAAAGAACGACAAGGCTGCAAATTTATCTTCCTTGGTGCCAGTGGCAACTATTATACCGAGAAAGAAGTAAATATAGTGAAGCTATGGCTTACAAAATTGAAGCCATACGCAATCATGTTTAGGGACAGTGTGGCATATAAGCACTATTCGAAATATTCAGAGAATGTATATAATGGCATAGACAATGTGTTTTTTGTCAATCGTCTGAATGTTCCAAAGACAGAAACGACAATGGATCCTTTTGTCGTATTGAACTTTGACATTCCTAAGCATAATGTTTTCAAGAGTGAATTGGAGCATAAATATGGTAAGGAGCATATCATCTATACGGATCACAAGCCTTATCCATATATTAAGGTCAGTAAACTTGCCAAGAAAAATGTTATGTGCTCTGACTATCCGCTTGATTACCTTTTCTTGTATCGCAATGTCACTGAAACACACTCTGATCGTGTACATGCTTGTATTCCTACATTATCATTTGGCAATAAGGCTCAGTTATATTCTGATAGTCCTCGAATCGCTTTGTTTGAGAATGTGGGTATAGATGTAAATGAGATGAAAAGTAAACCGATAGCGTTGAACAAGGACTATTTGAAGGATTTGCAAGAAAAGCAAATCGCATTTTTGAAGAAACTTTTGATTTAGAATGAATATACTTTTCTTAATGAAATTTTATGATGTCGGTGGCATCGAAGTGGTGGCAGCTACACTTGCCAGCTGCTTCGTTCGCCATGGACACCATGTCGTGATAGCTACATTTCATGCTCCCAATGCCCTGACAGTTTCCCGAACGGATGAAAGGGTCAAGATATATAAATTGGGGGATTATAAATGTAACAGGCAGAATGTAGATGCGCTCAGGAAAATATTGATAGAGCATCAGATACAAGTGGTGATAAACCAATGGGGATTGCCTCTAGTGCCTTGTCGTGTTTTGAACAAGGCGAAGAAGGGATTAAATATCAAAACCATTGCAGTTTATCACAATCAGATAGATACGAATGCTCGTATCAAGGATGTAGAGATAGCTTTGGACGGATGTACCAATCCTATCAAAAGGTGTTTGCTGCATCTGAAAAAGGCTGCGTTTAGAATGGTGACAAGCCGTAGTATGGCATATGTATATCGCCATACGGACTTGTATCAAGTGCTGTCGCCAAGTTATATACCACTCTTCTCCAACTTTACAGGCATCAAGCATCCTGATCATCTGATGGTGCAGACTAATCCTGTTACTTTGGATTCCTCTGATTTCGCATATTCTTTCCCGAAAAAACAAAGGGAGATTATCTATTTAGGACGAATTGACTATAACCAGAAGCGTGTGTATCGTGTGATTGATACATGGGCAAAGTTAGAGGCTAAGTTTCTTGACTGGAAGTTGACCATTGTGGGTGATGGTGTGGAACGTGAGAATGTAGAGAAGCAAGTTGTAGATTATGGTTTGCAGAGAGTTTTCTTTGAGGGATTCCAGCAGCCTAAATCTTATTACGAACGTGCCTCCATCTTATTGCTTACATCTGAATATGAGGGCTTCCCTTTGGTTCTTGCAGAGTGCATGAGTTTTGGGGTGATTCCTGTGGTATATGATAGCTATTCTGCTGTTAGGGATATTATTGCTGATGGCAAGGATGGCATAGTGATTCCTTATCATTCTGATGGATATAGGGCAGACGAAGCCGCTTCGATACTGAGTGGCATCATAGAGGATGATGACAAGCGTGATGCTATGGCACTGGCAGCTATAGAGAAGAGCAAGGAGTATGCTGTGGAAAAAATATATGGGGAATGGATGAAGACGTTTGAAAAATTATAATGTTTAAAGAGAGACTATTGTTTGGTTGGGAGAATGGTCCTCTTCTTTTTGTTGTAACCCTCGTCTTCTGTTTCTTGGCTTCCGAAGTGATTATGATAATGAAGGAAGTGAAGGGATTCAGATGGTTGAGGTATGCGTATTGAATTAGAAAATCATGAAAATAGAAACGAAAAAGTCTCTTTATGAAATCGTCAAACAACTTGATGAGACGTTGAGATTTGAACATGATGTGTTGAATCTTATTTCATCTATCTGGGATGTTTATCAGAAATCAGCTACTGGTGAAGACAACAGATATAAGGTGTTGGGTGATGAGATTGACAAGCATTATTTCATCAATGATGATTGGACGCAAGATAAATTGTATTTGTCGGTTCTACACATTCTTGATGATGATGACAGTCTTTTAAGATATGTTGAAGGACTGTTAGATATAGCGCAAATTGGAGAGAACAACGATGTCATCAAGCAGGTCAACAAGATACTAAAGGAAGAAGGACTCTCTGTTAAACTGAATGAATATAGTTGGGAAATAAGCCGCATAAATGAAACTGGCTTTTATGAAGTGGATAAAAACTTACCTTTTGTAAGGTGTAAATCGAAAATCACCAATTATGTTCGCTTTGAAGAAAAAGATATAGAATTGCCTGATGAAGAAAAGTGTTTTGTAGTGACATTCAATTATGAATGGAATGATTTTAGCAATAAAACATGGTTTAGACTTTATTATAAGGATGGCAGGAAGATGACTCCTATAGGAAGTCTGAAAATCATGAGCTTGTCAAATGCAAATACGGACGAAGTTCTTCCTGAACGTTTCAATAAGCTTGATAATGACTATTGTTCTCTGGGATGTGATGTGAGATTCTACAAAAATATGTATGAGCTGTTTGAGGACAAGGCTTATATCTATTTGGGAGAATTGAGAGATGCTGCTTTATATGGTAAAATACGTGACAGGTTTGAAGACAATTTAGCATTCAAGCGTTCACTGATAAGATTCAATGATGCGGAAAGGGCTTTGAGAATGGGACGCTATTGTGTCTTTGGTAGAGATATAGAAACGGCATTCTCTTTTTCTTATCATTACGAGCCAGCATACGACAAAGACAAGTTGATGCCTGTAGATATTGATTTTGACTTTGAGTATGAATGTGAGCCTTTTCATCGCATGATAGGATTGATAGGTGAAAATGGTGTAGGCAAGTCCACCTTATTAAATAATATAGTGGAATCATTCATCGGTAAAGACAAGGGTGCTTTCGTTGGTTTGCCACCTGTAGTCAGCAAGGTTATAGTGGTTTCATATTCTCCATTTGACAAGTTTCCACCAAAGCATGAAGATAATACAATAGAGTATCATTATTGTGGACTACTAAAGGGGGATAATGAATTGTTGACAAAAGAGGAACAAATTCAGAATTTCAAAAGCAATCTCGAAATGATAGTCAACAGAGGTTCTTCTGATCATCTTAGAAGGAGGTGGGCTCGCATTATGTCTGCTGTAGTGAATAAACATATCATATTGGATTTCTTTGATGAAGACTTTCGTCATTTGAATGATAAAAATATCCATAAGTTCTGCACGAACATGAGTTCGGGTGAATCTATCTATGTCTATTCATTGACAGAAATCATGGCAAATATCCGTATGGACACTTTGCTATTGTTTGATGAACCAGAGCAACATCTTCATCCACATGGCATAACAACACTTATGAGGGGAATATATGATGTACTGGAGCAATTTGAATCATACGCTATTGTTGCCACTCATTCTCCTTTGGTAATAAGAGAAATGGTTTCTGATAATGTTTATACTTTCAAACGAGATGAAGATATGCTTTCTGTCTCGAAAATAGGCATTGAATGCTTTGGTGAAGATGTTTCGGTGTTGAGCAATGTCGTCTTCAAAAACATGGCAGATGAAAAGAAATATGAACGTTTCATAGAAGATGCTGCAAAGAAAAACAATTATGATTATGACACCATTGTTGATGCCTTAAAAGGTGAACACAATGAATTGGGGATAGGAGTCAAATTGCAAATACTTTCTATAATTGATAGACATCGCAACAGCCATGAGGAAGCTTAAACATGTTACTGATGGAGATATAGCCTTTATCAAAAAGGTGATAGATTCTACTCGAAAGAGAAAGGAAGACGATGGGTTTCCTAAAAATCAAACCTATAAAGCTCGTTGTAAATCTGTTGTGGATACTCATAAGGATTATATCGAAAAATATGATGAGGCTTTTGCGAACAACAAGTTGGAATCCTTAGAAGGTACTCACCCCGTACTTGGCAAGAAGACAAAGGATGATATTCAGAGCTTATATTCTTACTCTCGCAAAGACATAGCTGACCTAAGGCATCGGGTATTGACGGAAGATAATTACGAGATAGCTTTATGCCCTTTGTGCGGTATAAGTCTGGCTAACACTTTAGATCATTTTATTCCTCAGACAGACTACCCTTTGTTTGCTGTTCATCCGAGGAATCTAATTCCATCATGTACTACGTGTAATGGTCACAAGTCAGACAACATAACAGACAAAACAGGCAAACGTAAATTTTGGAATGTGTATTTGGACAATCCTCCTAAAGAAGAATATTTGTTCTGTGATGTGATAGAAAGAAAAGGAATGCCTTGGGTAAAGTTTCGTATAGAGCAAGGAAAGATAGATGACGAAACTTTTCGATTGATACAAAACACAATGAGTGAGGATGGGCAAAAGATGCTTTCTGTTTATGAATCTGCTCAAAGTGAATATTTACAACACTTGGTAAATATATGTATAGATTACATTCGAAAAAATGCTGATAAGCATTCTCTTGGTGATTGTTTCAAGATAGTTAAGGAAATATTGGAGTATGGCTTTACTCCTAATAAATGTGAGGATGTTATGAAGATTGCCTTGTTGGAGTCAACTATATTCCAGATGTATGTGGAAACGAAATTAAAAGAACTAAATATAACATATAGAAAATAATTAGAATGAAATCCATTTTAGTTTCTAAGATTCTAACGACAGAATCATTTTCCGTAAATCAGATATTTGAGAATAAGGGAAAGGTATATACCTATCTCAACCCAGTGTCTTATTTGACTGCTCTTGATAACAAAGAGCTATTCTCGCAGATGGATGGTATCTTTGCGGATGGTGAGTTGTTGGTGAAAGCCATCAAGATAGTGTATGGCAAACAAGTGACTCGCCGAAGCTTCGACATGACTTCTATGGCTCCAGAGTTGTTTGCTTATGTTGCCAAGCATGGAAAGACTATCTATATCGTGGCTTCGAAGCAGGAGCAAGTAGAGAAGGCGGTAGAGATATTTCGTGAGCGGTATCCTAAGGTTAAGTTTGCGGGGTATCGGAATGGGTACTTTGCTAATGAGGATGAGATGGAACAAGAGGCAAAGCATATTACGGAGTTATATCCAGATTTCTTGATAGTTGGAATGGGAGCCTTGATGCAAGAGAAGTTCCTGTTAAAGGTAAAGAATGCCGGTTATCAGGGTGTCGGGTTTACCTGTGGTGGATTTATCCATCAGACTTTTAAGAATGAGATAGATTATTATCCGGCATGGGTGGATCAAATGAATCTTCGCTTTTTTTATCGAATGTGGAAGGAACCACATACCCGCAAGCGTTATATGATGGCAGGGTTGCTGTTTCCTGCAAAATTTATCGCAGAAAAAATCTTCGGATAGTCTTGTACAGCCAGTGAATGGGAGAGTAGACTACCAATTCAGATTTTGGTTCGCAGGATGGAAGAAGATACATGGAATAAAATAACAGATATATGGGTAAACGGTTCCCGCTCTCCTTTTTAATTAAGCTACTTTTCGGAGATGGAACTTAGTAGCCCTTTTTGACTATATTCAAACCAATAATAATATGCAAGTAATAAAGACTGATATTGAGGGCGTGCTCATCATTGAGCCTCGCCTTTTTAGAGATGCTGCGAGGCTATTTCTTCGAGAGTTTTAGCGAGCGTGAGTTTAAAGAGAAAGTGAAGCCATTGGTTGGCTACAAGGTAGAGTTTTGTCAGGACAACGAGAGCATGAGCAGTTATGGTGTGATGCGTGAAGGGTAGAGTGATAACTTCTATCACCCTGAGGCTGATGGGGGTATCTCGATATTGGATGAATCACTCGGGATTGACTGGCGCATTCCTACGGAACATGCTAATCTTTCGGGAAAGGATACAAAACATGAGGTATTGAAGGACTTTGAAAGTCCTTTTGAATACTAAATGTAGATTTATACAAATAAAACAACAAATACTAATCATTTAACATTAAGACAATGTAGGGAATAGTATTAGCAGGTGGTAGCGGTACACGCTTGTACCCAATCACCAGTCTTCGGTTATCGAGTAAGCGACCCAGAGCGATATGGTGTGGCTGAGTTTGATGAGCAAGGCAATTGCCTCAGCATTGAAGAGAAGCCTCAGCATCCAAAGAGCAACGATGCTGTGGTAGGCTTATACTTCTATCCTAACAAGGTAGTAGAAGTAGCCAAGCATACCCATGATTCCCTTTCTGAGGCATCTACCTTTATCGAAGTCTTGGAGAAGCGCCAGGGCTTGAAGGTAGCTTGTCTGGAAGATATCTGCTTTCGATATTGGATGAAGGTCATCAAACATTAACGGAGAATGATGTGAAAGCCATCGTGAATTGTGCAGCATGGACCAATGTGGATGCCTGCGAGACAGATGAGAAACTGGCAGCATTGGCAGAAAAGTTCAATGCTGAGGCTCCTGAGAATCTGGCTAAGGCGATGAAGGAGGTGGACCTACATACGCACTTGATTTGGCTAATGCCATCATCACCATATTGGATAAGGTAAAGGCTGCCCAGGGCAAGGATGAATATGTTGGAGTATATCATTTCTCAAACGAGGGTGTCTGCTCCTGGTATGATTTCACCCAGATGATTGCAAGAATCGCCGGTCATACGGAATGTGATATCCAGCCATGTTATAGCTCGGAGTATCCTTCTCCTGTAACTCGTCCTGCTTATTCCGTATTGGATAAGCGAACCATCAAGGAGACCTTTGGTGTTAAGGTTCCTTATTGGGTGGATTCTCTGGAGAAGTGTATAGCTAATCTTAAGCAGGATTGTTAGAAGTCTGCTCAAAAATACTAATCATAAAGTTTAAAGTTCAATTTTCAAAGTTCAAAGTTAATGAAGAATATCATTATCACGGGCGGTGCTGGTTTCATCGGCTCACACGTAGTAAGACTTTTCGTGAACAAATATCCTGAGTATCACATCATCAACCTCGACAAGTTGACATACGCAGGCAACTTAGCTAACCTCAAGGACATAGAGGATAAGCCAAACTATACCTTCGTGAAGGGTGATATCTGTGATTTCGACCTGATGTTGAAGCTGATGCAGGACTACAAGGTGGATGGCATTATCCATCTCGCTGCCGAGAGCCACGTAGATAGAAGTATCAAGGATCCATTCACTTTCGCCCAGACCAACGTGATGGGTACCCTGTCTCTGCTCCAGGTGGCAAAGATTTACTGGGAGAGTCTTCCAGAGGGTTACGAGGGTAAGCGCTTCTACCACATCTCTACCGATGAGGTATATGGTGCATTGCAGATGACTCACCCTGAGGGCATTCCTGCTCCTTTCACTACCAAGGCATCCAGCGGTAAGAATCACGAGGCTTACGGAGAGGAGTTCTTCCTGGAGACTACCAAGTATAATCCTCACTCTCCATACTCTGCATCTAAGGCAAGCTCAGACCACTTCGTTCGTGCTTTCCACGATACATACGGTATGCCTACCATCGTGACCAACTGCTCTAACAACTATGGTCCATACCAGTTCCCTGAGAAGTTGATTCCTTTGTTCATCAACAACATCCGTCATCGCAAGCCATTGCCAGTATATGGTAAGGGTGAGAATGTGCGCGACTGGTTGTATGTAGTGGATCATGCCCGTGCCATCGATATGATTTTCCACAAGGGTAAGATTGCCGAGACTTACAACATCGGCGGTTTCAACGAGTGGAAGAACATCGATATCATCAAGGTGGTGATCAAGACCGTTGACCGTCTGCTCGGCAGAAAGGAAGGCGAGGATATGGATCTCATCACTTACGTAACTGACAGAAAGGGTCACGATATGCGTTATGCCATCGATTCTCGCAAGTTACAGAAGGAACTCGGTTGGGAGCCATCTCTCCAGTTTGAGGAGGGAATCGAGAAGACCGTGAAGTGGTATCTCGAGAACCAGGACTGGATGGATCATGTTACTTCTGGAGATTACCAAAAGTACTACGATAATATGTATGGTAAGTAAGCCCTCCTGTCCCTCCCTTGCGGGAGGGTCCTTACCCTATACTCAAGCCCTAAATCCCTACCATAGGGATTAGGGATGTAACCGCCCTCCGGTGCTCAGAACCGCTTCGCTATAAGGTTGGCGGGGCATCAAAGCCCTCGCCAGATTGTGCGGGATGGGACCGCCGGGGTGTTAGTGGGGATACGAGTTCTGTTTCCTGTTCTTCTGCTTCTGGTTCTTCTGCCTCTACAGCTTTAGATTTGGTGCAGAGAGGATTGAAGTATTTGGGATTGTGGAAGTTTGCAAGGGCAGTGATGTATGTGCTGCATGAGGCTTTGGGATTATCAGAGGAGAAGATGATAGCTCCGATGGATGAAAAGCGAGGAAAGTTGTTGCTGGCAGAGATACTGAATGGCGGCAACTTCGGACAGCATTTCGTTAGATTCTATCCTGCTGAGGCTTTAAGTGAACCAATCTTCAGAACATGGCATTTCTTTTGGAGGATGAAGAATAAAAGGAGTTAAATTTGAAGAGTAAACATCATGCAAATCATAGAGAACTTTTCTTGTCACAATCATTATGACTGCTTACTTGCCTTATGCAAGCAAGCTGATGAATTATTGATAGCAAGTCCTTTCTGCTTCCCAAACTTTGAAACGTTTGTTTCCAACGTATCAAAGAAGGGCTCTACCAGAAAAATCACGTTCATCACTACGATGAAAAACGATGAGGCAGTTGAAAAGATAGATTCATTATTGTCGTTTCGCAAAGCGACGAAAGAGCATGGTATTAATTGGCAGATACGCATTGACAATATGCTGCATGGCAAAGTGTATATATTCAAGAATAATGAAGTTCCATTTGCGGCCATCATAACGTCTGCCAATCTTACACAACATGGATTAAAGCAAAATCATGAATGGGGATGTCTGGTTGAAGATGCCAAAGCCATTGGCTGTATGGAAAAGCAGTTGCTTGTCGATGCAAATATTGAACTGACGAGTGATAAGTTGGAGCTGATAAAGAAAAGAGCGGACAAGACTCGTAAAGAAGGTTGGAAGAAAGTGAAACAGCAAGAGATACAGATAGATGACATACTCAGCCTACCTCAAATACCAAACGGAACAAGATTCTTCATCAAGCCTATTGGTTCTAACAATCACAAAATTTTTGATGGCGACTACTCTGAAAAGTTTCAAAAACAACATTTTGCGAATAGATTGCCAAAAGCTGTGCGTGTTGGAGATATACTCATTACCTACGCTGTTGGTGCAAGAAAAATCATCTCGGTTTTCAAAGTAATGAGTTCTCCCAAACATACCAATATACCAAATGACCGTTGGCCTTGGTTTGTGGAGGTGAATAACCTGACGACAAATTTAGGTAAGACTTGGACAAAGAAGAACCTGAAGGTTATGGACATAGCTAGAGAGTATGCCGAGATATACAAACTACCTGTCACTCAACGTGGTGGGTATAACTTGAACGGACTGATGCTTGGTAATGACAAAATACAACTAACCGATGAGTTCGGCAGGTACTTGTTCGTCCTTGCAATGGAAACAAACAAAGAATAGCAATATATGGCGAACGGCTCCCTCTCCCATTTTTTTGAGAAAGATATGAACAATATTGTTTTGAGCCGTATCTCTTCTATAATAATTTGGTCTTTGGGATACCAGAGGACAAATCTTATCAAGGTAATGCTATCATCGACAAAATCTTAGAAAATACTAATAGTGATGATGTAAAGACATGCATATCCATCATAAAAGGTGAAATTCCTTTGAATATGTGGCGCAGATATATCATCGGTAATAGCTTGTTCCTTTGGAATATGACGAAGGAATAGGGTGGAGAAGCAACATCAGATATTCTTTGATTTCCCCCTCACATAGGACAGAAACCTTCCTTACCGTTGAAGAAGTCTTTTCGAATCCCTCCGTCTCCCTTTAGCCAAAGGGAGCTCCACCTCTAACCAAGCCTTTTCAATAGTCTTTACGACCCCTTCGGTTCCCCTTGTAGGGGACAGAAACCTCAGAAGGAAGGATGCAACCGCCCTCCGGTGCTCAGAACCGCTTCGCTCTAAGGTTGGCGGGGCATCAAAGCCCTTCGCCATATTGTGCGGGCTGGAACCGCCTGGGGACAGCTTGCTGATGTGACCGCCAGGAGAGGGAAGTTTGTAATTTACAATTAATAGTTTATAGATTGCTGGTTACAATTTATAGATTACGAATTTCAGTTAATAATTTTCAATTAATATATTATGGTTTACGGTTAGCAGGTTGATATTAACTGTTAACTGTAAACCATTAACTTTTCATAAAGTTTATGGCAAAGAAAGTTTTTGTAAGCGGTTGCTATGACCTGCTACATTCCGGTCATGTGGAGTTTTTTCAGCAGGCATCACGGTATGGTGACCTGTATGTGGGTATCGGATCGGATGCTACTTATCTGGAGTATAAGCATCGCAAGCCTATGTTCCCGCAGGAGGAAAGGCTATTCATGGTCAAGAATATAAAGGCGGTGAAGGATGCGTATATCAATGAGGGAAGTGGAGTCATCGATTTCCTGCCAACTCTTGATAAGGTGAAACCGGATGTGTTTGTGGTGAACGCTGAAGGTGGGTCTGATGAGAAACGTAGGATCTGTAAGGAAAGGGGCATCGAATATGTCGAACTCCAGCGCACGCCTCATGCGGGTTTGAAGGCACGGTCTTCTTCTGACTTGAAGAAGGCGTTATCGAATGTATCAGATAATTCTGCACAGGAGGCGGGGATTCCTACCCGTCTGGATCTGGCTGGTACATGGATTGACCAGCCTTATGTAAGCATGTATCATCCGGGATGGGCGATTACCATCTCGCTGGAACCTACCTTTGAGGTGCGCAACCGTTGTGGTCTGTCTACCTCTACCCGTAAGATGATTCAGAAGATATGGCCGGTGAAGTTGCCGAAGATGGATCCGGAGATGCTCGCCCGACTGGTATTCTGCTTCGAGAATAATCCGGAGCGTCACGATGGTATCATCTCTGGTGCCCAGGATTCCATCGGTATCTGTGTTCCCGGTCTGGTGCGTCATTATTATGACAACAACTTCTGGCCGGAGAAGATTGAGAGTACGCAGGATGAGATGACCCTCCGTTTTCTGGAAGACCATCTGGTGATGATTCCGATGGAACCGAGGAGACCGGGATGCAGTGTGGTGGAAGGTAAGGATATCACGCTTGAGAAGGTGAAGGCGCTGGCTGATGCGGCTGATGCCTGCTGGAAGGCGATTCTGGCGCACGACCTCGATGCCTTTGCGGCAGCATACAGGGCATCTTTCGAGGCCCAGATTGCGATGTTCCCGGGTATGGTGAATCCGTCTATCAACGGTGTGATAGAACCGGAGGCGAGTGTGCAGCCGATGATTGACCGCTACAGCTGCATGGAGGAGGTACTGGCATGGAAGATGCCGGGAGCCGGTGGCGGCGGTTATCTGGCACTGGTAGTAAAGGACAGTCTTAAATTCGCAGAGAATCATGACAAAGCCATCCATCTTCAGATACGAAGGGCATAACTATCTGGTGCCCTTCCTCATTATCAGCAGTCTCTTCTTCATGTGGGGCTTTGCTCATGGCATCCTGGAGGTGCTGAATCCGCATTTCCAGGAGTTGTTCCATATCAGCAAGGCGATGTCGGCCTTGACGCAGGCAGCTGTCTATGGTGCCTACTTTCTGATGGCACTGCCTGCCGGATGGATTATCCGGAAGTGGGGCTACAGGAGGGGAGTGATAACAGGACTGGTGCTCTTCGGTATCGGTGCTCTGTTGTTCATACCGGGAAGCAGGATCAACAGTTTCTACTTCTTTGTTCTGTCGCTGTTTGTGATAGGATGCGGATTGACCTGTCTGGAAACGAGTGCGAATCCTTATACTACGGTACTGGGACATCCTGACAAGGCGGAGAGCAGAATCAACCTGTCGCAGTCGCTCAATGGTATCGGATGGATTGTGGGACCGTTGGTTGGCGGACAGCTCCTGTTCTCGGGTGTCAACATTGCCATCCCTTATGCCCTGGTGGGTATCTTCGTGCTTGCTGTGGCACTGGTTCTGTCAAGAATCAAGTTGCCGGACCCAAGGAGAGCGCATGAGGCGGATACGAACGAGATGGTGGAGGAGAAGCCGATGCGAGTGATGGCATTCGGTTTCGGTATGCTGACCTTGTTTCTTTATGTGGCTGCCCAGACGGGTGTGAACAGTTTCTTCATCAACTATGCTGAGGAGAATATTCATTTTGAGAAGCAGACTGCCAGTCTGTATCTCGCCTTTGGCGGAATGGGTCTGTTCTTTATCGGCAGGTTGGCTGGTGGTGTCATCATGAATTATATCCAGCCAAGGCTGGTGCTGTTAGTCTGTGCCATCCTCGCCTTTGTTGCCACATTGATTGTGGTGGTATGTAGCGGAACCTTATCTCTCATTGCGTTCTTCGCCCTGTATCTGGGAGAGAGCATCATGTTTCCGACGATCTTCTCGCTGGCATTGAGGGATGCGGGGACAAAGACCAAATTGGCCTCTTCGTTGCTTATCATGACGATAGTGGGTGGTGCGGTCGCTCCAGTAATCATGGGATATATTGCGGATACTACGGGCAGTATGCCGATTGCATTTCTCATACCGCTGGTATGTTATGGGGTGATTGGAACGTATGCGTTATCGAATCGCCACGTTCCTCATTAGATAAAAGGATTTTTTTCGAAAACCTACCCGTCCTTCCTTACCCTTAAGGAAGGCTCCACCTTTCATCTCGGTCTTCTCCCCTCAGGGACGAGAGGATGTAACCGCCCTCCGGTGCTCGGAACCGCTACGCTCTAAGGTTGGTGGGGCACCAAAGCCCTCGCCAGATTGTGCGGGATGGGACCGACTGGGGAAACTCTACTTTTTTACACTAATAATAATAGGCTTTCTTAAATTATGGAATTAAAACGTGCTTTTATAGAAACGAAGATACAAGAGTGGAATGATTTGTTTCTGTTAAATCAGAAATTTATGTCTAATTTTATATTTCGTGGACAAGCTAATTCTGAATGGTCGTTAAGGACTTCGCTTGAAAGGTTAATAGAAAACCATCATCCAACACCTTCACGTGACAAAGCTCTTTATTATATCTACGAGTCTGAAATGATCAAAGAGTTTAAATGGAAATTTCCTAGTTATGAGAAAAATCTAATTCCTAAGGATGGTGAATTGATTGAATGGTTGTCTATCATGCAACATTTTGGTGCTCCAACTAGACTATTAGACTTTTCCCAGTCTATGTATGTAGCTCTTTTTATGGCAATGGATAATTCCTTTTATGATAATTTTTCTATCTGGTGTATTTAGCGTTAGGTGTTTAAAACACATTAAGTATTTTATTTATCGCATAGCCCAATCAATGGGCTATGCTGATGAGTTTACTTCCTAAGGCTGTTTCTATACGAGCAATGGTTTGAGTCGTGAAGTTATGTCTGCCTGTTAGCCATTTCGAGATTTCTGAGTCTCGCTTGTTGAGTAAGCGGGCAAAATCTTTTTGGGTGAGTCCTTTGGCTTTCAGAATCTCACTAATGCGCTCGGCAATACCGAAAGACAAATCGAACTCTGCCTTTTGCTCGGCAGGTATCGCAGAGAGGCAATCACGGAATAATTTGTTCTGTATCATAATGCTTAAATTTCAAAGGTTGCACTTTCTATGTCTGTTATCATATTCTTTTCAATGGTAATGATTCCATTCTCTTGGGCTTTGAGCAGAACTTTGTCAAAGGTCTGTAAGTCCATAACATATCCACTGAGTTTTTCATTCTCTTGGTATGTGCGTGAGAGTTTTACACCACCATTTCCTAAGATAAGTATCTGATCGGATATTCTTAAGCAGTATAGGCGGAGTTTGCGGGAATCTATAGACAAAGCACTGACATGGTCGTTCATCCTCCCTTCGATACGGAAGAATCTTTCTAATGCTCCCTTATCGATAATTTTGGATAAAGCCAATAATATGGCATTGAAGTCTTTATTGTATGTCGCATTATCCTTAAACTCCATCAGGAATTTTTCAAATTCGCTTTCGGAGTTTCCATCGAAGCAGATAGAAAACATGCCTACGTTGTCATTCTGTTCTATTGTCTTTAATGTTACTTGTGTCATAACTGAAATTCTTTAATATACAATGCAAAAATAATACTTTTATTGATAGCTTGTTCACTTTTAAGTGAATAATTAAGAATAATTATCACAAATATACATTATGGAACTCCACAATACCCAACACAAATTATTTGAGTTCCACACCACCTGATATGCGTAATGGTCGTGAGAGCTTGGCAGGAATCATCCGTGAAAAAATGCAGCATGATTCTTATAGTTATGATGAAGCCCCAGAGGATAATGCTTTCCAATAACTTGCTGGAGGTGGGCAAATATAGCAAGAAGATGAACTATGTGGGTATCAGGAGAGGATGATAGGGCAAGAATAAAAAACTCCCCCAAAAAATTGGTAGTTTCACCGAAAACCCTTATATTTGCAGATAATAATTAGAATATTACGATTATGGCAACATTGGTACTCGATAATACATTATATCAAGGCTATGCAACAATTGCTGAGCAGAATAACATCAGTGTGACTGATGCTATGGCAGAAGCTTTGCGATTATTGAAGCAACAGCTGAAAAAGAAGCCAAGTCTTTCGTTAAGGCAACGACTTGAGAAGCGAATTCTTGAACTTCGAGATTTGCCAGCGAATTGGGATTACGCAGGTTCCCCTTCCATATCATCAGAAGCATGTGATTATTCTCAGAAGGTTGTTTCATCCTGTAGCGAATCATTGCTTCAGGGATTAGCAATATTCCCAAATACCAATGGCTATATATTAATGCAATGGAAGACCTCCAAAGGAGATGCCTGTTTATCTATTCTTAGTGATAGGATAGTGTATGATGTCAATTATGGAGAGATAGAGAAAGAGGGCATCCTCCAATTTTCAGAACTCCCTAAATTTTTGGAAGTCTTAAAGAACATTGCCTAATGCCCCAAAAGCCATTATGTCGGATATGCTCTTTTTACTCCAAATTATTTAGCAAACTTACATGATAGATTAAGAATATATCCTGTTAAATCAGGTCTTAATGATCATTGTGGTATGTTTTTCTTGGGTAAGGATAAGAAGTTAATCTGTGATGACTTGACGATTCGTCCTTATACATTAAAGACATTGCGTTCTCTTTGTGACTTATTACAAGACAGGGTGGTTTTAAAATAGGGGTAGTATCCAGTACCTTTAGCAAGATAATAGGAAGGCGGGGCCATCCCGCACAACATGGCGCAGGGCTTTGATGCTCCGCCAACCTTAGAGCGTAGCTGATCATAGCGCTCAAATGATACCACCTGTAGCACTCAAATGATACCACTTTGCTAGCGTGGTTACAGATATCGCTTTTCACGAATTAATCTCCCGATTCGGAGAAAAAATATTTGGGTAACTTTTAGATTATTACGACACTCAAAACCTTTATATGTTATTGCATGGATATCAACTACTCTGTTATTCTGTATGCCAATATTCCAACCTGGATTTTAGTTTGATTGTATATGTCATCGATGACAACCCAAGTGTATTTGTCTGAACCAAATATCTCCTGGGCTTGAATCAGTTCACGCAGTTCTTCTTGTATATCTCGCTTACCATAAGTACCATGTTGATAGTGTTGGTCAGTCTAGTTGAAGGCTTTAGTAATACATGCATAAAGAAAACATTCAGATCACTATCACAATCATTTATAGCGAACATATAGTTTCCTGTTTCCAGAATTTTGCTGATGTTCGTATATCCTTGTGCCCCAGCTATGATTATATCACCATCCAAGAAGAAATCCAATATGTCTTTTTTCTCTTCATTCATATAGTAATATTTTAAATCTTTATGGCTTAAAAAGGAATCACTATGCCTGGATTGTGCGATAACAATGTTTTCTCCTGAAAGTACGAAGGATTGTATGAAATGACCGTTTTGCCTTCATAATGCGTAGAGGAGAACAGAGACTTGTACCTGCCTTCCCAGCTTTTAAAAGCCTCTTCCGAATATACCTTTGGTGGGTACAGTTCGTCGAGTTCCCTTTCCCGGCCTACTTTCTCATTGAGAAATGATGGTCGTGAATTTCCTTGCTCGTCATATTTGCTCTTGGAGCACAACACGTAGGAAGAGAATGGCATTTCCCTGGATCTTTTCTCCATCCAATCAACACCATTAATCAGGCTTTCCATGTGAGCTTTCCTTATCCTAACCCATGCTCGCCTTGTTGGTTTTGCAGTTTCTTGCATGAAGTCAGAATATGCCCATTTTTTAAGTGGACCCAGAAATAATTTAATCATTGCCGACATTTTTGCATTTTTTTAGCTGGATTTGTACATTCTATCATATTATTTTGTATCTTTGCCAAAAGGATGGAAAGTTGCCATTCTTCTCACGCTTTTAGATATGAGAAAAATTGTTTTAGTCGTTTTATTAACCATGTGTATGATGATGGAAGCAAAGATACGTAAACCTGCCGTAGCTGGACAATTTTATGCGGGCGATGCCCGGGAACTTCGCCACGACTTGAAGGAGTGTTTTCTGCAATGCAAGGCTTCACCCTTGAAACCTGTGCAAGCTATCATTGTCCCACATGCCGGTTATGTCTTCTCTGGCGTAACCACTGCATCTGCTTTTGCCTGCATCCAACCAGACGCGCAATATGAACACATTTTCTTGTTGGGACCTAGTCATCATGTTTATCTCAACAAGGCTTCGGTGAATGTCGAAGCTACAGAATATGCAACGCCACTTGGTAATGTCCCGGTGGATACTGCACTCTGCAAATCTCTGTTGGAACAGAGCGATGCTTTTACCTATAATAATAAGGCACACGACAGCGAGCACTGTCTGGAAGTGGAGCTTCCTTTCTTGCAGTATCACTTCAAGAAGGTAGTTCCCATCGTTCCAATCATCATTGCCACGCAAAAGTTGAGCATACTTCAAGAGATAGCCCGTGTCCTCCAGCCATATATGAACGAAAGAAATCTGTTTATCATCAGTAGTGATTTCTCACATTATCCAGCTTATCTTGATGCCAAAAGGGTGGATGGACTTACTAAGGATGCCATCATGACGGGCAAGGCGGAAGTATTTGTAAAAGCCATCTTGTACAACCAGGAATTGAACATCAACAGTCTTGCCACAAGTGCTTGTGGAGAAGCGGCTATTGCCACACTTCTGATGATGACAGAAAATGATGCCAACATCCATCCACATCACATCATGTACCGCAATTCGGGTGATTCGCCCTACGGAGGAAAGGATAGGGTAGTGGGGTATCATTCATTTATCTTTACAAGAGATGAAGTAAAGCCGGCTGAATCAAGAGAAAAAGACGAGGCAAACTTTTCACTAAGTGACGAAGACAAAAAGATGCTCAAGGAGATAGCTTACGATGCCATCAGGATGACCTTGGAGGGTAGGAGTTATCAATTTCCCAGCCATCTGTCGGAAAAACTAAAGACCCTATGTGGAGCTTTTGTATCTCTGCATAAGCACGGCAGGCTGAGAGGTTGCATCGGACATTTCGGAGAGGATATGCCACTTTATAAGATGGTCTGCCAAATGGCGAAGGCTGCAGCCTTTGAAGACCCAAGATTTCCAGCAGTCAATATAACCGAGCTTCCAGACATCGACATAGAGATTTCCGTGCTTACCCCGATGAAGCGCATCTATTCCATCGACAAATTCCAATTGGGCAAGCAAGGCATTTATATGCGTAAGGGCAATCGCGCAGGAACCTTCTTGCCACAAGTTGCCGATGAGGTGTCTTGGACTAAGGAGGAATTTCTCGGACATTGTGCGCAAGATAAAGCTGGCATTGGCTGGGAAGGCTGGAGAACTGCCGAACTTTATACCTACGAGGCTATCATATTCTGATTTTAAACACTCAAAGAATTCAAAATCGTATGATAAAACAAAAGGTTAGGAAACATGAAGGAATGTAGATATTATACGAAGATAAAGGAGGGCAAAGATGGAGGCAAGAGCCTGAAGGTAAGATGCGAGCTTTGCCCCCATCGTTGCGTCATCCCGGATGGAAAGCATGGGATATGTGGAAGCCGATGGAATTTCAAGGGCAAATTGTATTCCATTGTTTATGGCAAGCCATGTGCCTTGGCAGATGACCCTGTCGAGAAGAAGCCTCTCAATGAGTTTCATCCCGGCACCCGATGCCTGTCCTTGTCATGTACGGGGTGTAACTTTCGGTGTCTTAACTGTCAGAACTATGACATTTCGCAAGCGCTGCCCTCTGATGTGAATTTTTATGAGTTATCACCCCATGAAATTGTTGACATCGCCATGCAGCATCATCTGCCAGGAATCGCATTTACCTATACAGAGCCTCTTACCTATTATGAGTATATCCATGACATAGCGAAGGTATCACATGAGTATGGGCTATGGAATATTCTCGTCTCGGCAGGTTACATCAATCCAGAGCCCTTGCAGGAACTCCTTCCTTATATAGATGCCGCTAACATAGACATCAAGGCTTTCTCCGATACGATGTATATGCATCAATGTGGTGGACATCTAAAACCAGTACTTGATACCTTGCTAACCATGCAGAAGTCTGATGTTCATCTGGAGATAACCAATCTCTTGATTCCAGGTGTCAATGATAGTGAGAAGATGATCAGGAAGATGTGCCGCTGGCTCGTCTTGAATGGCTTTGCCCAGAATCCACTACATTTCAGCAGGTTCTTCCCTCTTTATAAGATGCAGGATGCTTCTCCAACGCCAAAAGAAACCATATATTTGGCAAAAAGGGTTGCATTGGAAGAAGGGATGAAATTTATTTACTTGGGAAATATATAGCAAATATATGATACCTGCACCATTCCATTTGTACCGATTGGAGCTATCATTGGCATCAGCCATGACAAGTTCTTCGTTACAAGCAAGGTCTGGAATACATGTACATATAAGGATGATTATGATAAATATTCTTTACACTTTTCTTGTTATATATTTTCCAGATGTAATGCCTACGCTGGCAGCTCTTACTGGAGGCACCCAATATCTGCCTCAGAGCATCAACGGCATGAATATTCTGCCATTGTTCTATGGTAAGCAGATTGATACTGACGACCGAGTTCTCTATTGGGAATTCCCAGGCAAGCAGCGTGCTGCCCGCCACGGTGACTGGAAGGCTGTTACCATCAAGCCAAACAAGCCGCTGGAACTCTATAATCTGCGTGAAGACCCAGAAGAGAAACATGATCTCGCCAAGAAGTATCCGGAAATGGTTATCGGCTTTGACAAGGTGATGAAGGAAATGCGAACTCCATCAGAAAACTGGCCAATACCTGAAGATGCAGAAAGTTTTACAAAGCCGTTTTTTCAAGATTTTACGGTCTTTAAGCGACGTGTTTTGCGACAACGTGTTGGCTGTAGAATATGTATCGAGCAGCCAGCGTGACAATTATCCATCACCAAGACTTTCTGAATTGGAGATGTTGTAGCGATAGCAGCCATTCTGTCGGCAATCGATATTCAACCAAATGTTTTTCCTGTGTCGTCATACGTCACTCACGTTATTTTTTACTTATCCAAAAAGCTGACAACCTCTGGAATCTTTTTATTCAAGAAGTCGTACCAAAGCTGAGGGCTATATCCCATAGATGTATGATGAATCATATAGAACGGCAGCTTGTAGCCGTTAGCAAATTGCAGTTCACCTTTCTTAGGATAAGAGTTGTTGATTTTTTCATCCAATGTTTGGATAGAATATTTCACACCTTTCTCGTCAAGAATATTCATGCCTTTGTCGTTTCTTAGACCAACAAATATGCAAACATCTGGCTTGATGATCTGCACGACATCAGCTAAGCACTTCCATGCCGTCTCGTAATCAGCCAAGGAGGGCACCTCATGTGTGCCTTTCATAGGCTCCTGTATGAAGTTATAAGAAGCTATTTTATTCCAAAAGCCCTCGACATCCATGTCACTTTCATCCAAGAATGTTTTCTGAAGATTTGTATGGAATTTCCAGCCACCTTTTTCTATTGCACAATTAATGATTCCTCTTGTATACTCCTTGTCTGTAACACATCTATCATATTCCTCTGGGCAGAATTCGCCTTCGTCATTCATCGTATAGTGCGAGTCTCCCATGATAAGCACACGCTTTGATGCCGAAGCATAGTTGCAACCTATCCAAGGATAGTGTACAAGATTCTCAACTTTATCAAACTGCGAATCAAATTGTTTGTCTGATGTTGTCATAATAACCTAATTTCCGCAACACTATAATTCAATATTATTTATAAGAAACTGAGCAACAAAAAGTTGATTAGTTTTTTGCCATGTCAGAAATCTCACTTGTCTTAGTGTTGCATTTAAAAACAAATAAAACTCTGATGCCACGGCAAAAATACAAATAAAATCTAAGAAACACACTCCTTTTGGGGATTTTTTCAATTATGGAGCAATTTGATGCTTTTTTAGCTCAAACCATAGATTCCACCTTGGGATTGAGATGTACATTGTTTGATTATCAACATAGTGAGATTCTACGCTCTCTGATATGCGTATATCTTTGTGGTGGCTCATGTCTTGAGGATATTTCAACACACCTTATAAAACATTTTATAAAAATATCATAGCCTTCAAAGATATTTTTAAGCTGTGCCATTTTTTGGCACACCCTTGCACTACCTTTGCAATAAATTTTAAGTGTATGAAATTGAAAGAACTTTTACTTAGTACGGATTTTGACGCATTGATACCTGCCTTGAAAAAAGAAGGATCTTTGACCATTAGACAGTATCGGGAAGCATACGACATCCTCTGCCACCTTACTCCTGTGGATAATTCTGATATAGAGAATCATAAGATTGAAGTCGAGTGGCACACTCCTGATGAAGCCTTTGAAGATGAGGAGTCATACATCGATGTTTGCAATTGCGAAGGTGACCTTTGGGAAAGCAATGTCGCCAAGGAGGTAGTTGTTGCTGATGACTGCAACCTCAGCAAGGAGGAAGTGCTAGCCAAGATTCTTTGGAGTTGTACTTTCTATGGCTATACGCCACAAACTACCCAAGAAACCTTTGAGGACAGAATCGAGCACAAGATGCACACCTGTTATGGTACTACGGCAAGAAAGTTAGAACAAAAGTACTATCTCAATTATTTGCCCGGACATAAAAAGAGAGAGGTTCTCAAAACAATGAGACTCGCATCTCTTGATAGTATATCCATGAGCATGGAAGACTGGGACTATTGCAACAAGAGAATCGCCAAAGCATCCAATATAAGAAAGAAGCGTGACTATCGTATGCAGAAGAGAATTGACTATCTAGACTATAGAGAAAAATATGAAGGTCTCCGAGATAAGTTCATGGGTGGAAAGGACATCACTTTTCATGACATGGACTTCATCTATGATGGTTTCTCTATGTTGCTAACCCACATGGAGACTCATACTTATGGAGAAAGCAGCAGAGTGGATTATCTGAAGAAACTGATAAAGTACATCGAGATGGATTCAGACAATGAGTTTTTAAATCCGCAGAAGCTTGTCGTATTATGTAAGGTGTCATCACTTCATCCACTTTCTTTGAAAGAGGAAGAAGATATCAAGAGTGAGTTCCAAATGTTGGCAGGAAAAGGAAAATTAGTCTTTGGTACCAGAGAGGTAAGTTCCGATGTAGTTGATTTGCATTTTACGATACTTATTCAGAAATACGAAAAACGTCAACCACAAACCTACTCGGATGGCTACAGGCATTTATTTAGCTGATGTTTAAAAGACTTGTCACCAAGGTGGAAACCATTCTCTATTGACCTCCATCTTGGTTTTTAAGTTCATTAAACTGTGAGACATTGTAAAACTCCGTAAAAGCACCTCCCTTGCTTTGATTTCCACAAGAATGAGCATGACCAAAGACATGGAAACGAGGTTGAGAGCGATAAACCTCTAACAATAGCGGACGGCTTCCCCTACCCTCGTCAAGTATGCCTTCCGGTGGAATATGGGTAATCAGGAAGTCCATTTTGGTAGCAGATTGGACATTTTGCTCCTTACTTTGCAAGCTTCGCATGGATATATTCCCAAAACTTATCCCATCAAACTCAAAGGTGGAGTCATGAAGGAAAACTACTTTTTTAGGTAAAAGCTTCTTGGGCATCTTCCAAATCATCAAGCAAATCGTCTAAAGCCGAGCATTTTTCGATAATGTTCAGTCCTTTTAACTTCGCCATTTCTTTATTAATATCAAACTTCTCCATTGTATATCAATTAAAAATTCTGATGCAAAGATAGCCCACACCTGTGTAAGTTCGTTTCACACAATAAAAAATTTTTCATGCGCAATGATTTTTCTCGCGATTCACCGAATTTTGCAGAAAAAATGAATGAGCAAACAATGGAAATGGAAAAAGAACAATTAAACGGCAAGATAATGGATAGGGAGGATATCAAACATACCTTCAAAACGAGGTATCTCAATAGTGATAAGGTAATCTTCTCAGAAAAGGGATGATTCGCAATTTAAATATAAAACACAGCATTCCGACAATAAAAGCAACTTTTATTTTGGTTTGTCGGAGTATACCGAGAAAAATGATATTTATGAGCGGACAGGGCTTCTTTCCTTAATGACACGATGAAAAGAACCTATATCCGAATCGTCAAGGAAAGAATCGATAGGTTCAATAGGCAGTCAGAATGACTTCCTATAATTCCAAGTCGAGCCAATCATCAAACTCAACATTCTGGAATGTATGAATGCCGAGGTTTTCCGCAGCGACACAATTCTCCTGGAGGTCGTCAATAAACAACGATTCTTCAGGAACTATCGCTGCTTGTCTGATGACTTCCTCGTAGATTCTTGCATCCGGCTTGGAGAGATGGAGCCGCTGTGAGAGGAAGACTTTTTCAAAATAGTCTTCCACATTATGCCCCTGATAGGGGAATAACTTCTCCACACAATAATCCCAGTGAACGTCTATGGTGTTGCTCAATAGAAAGAGACGATAGCCCTTAGCCTTGAGCTTTAAAAGCCTGCGTTTCTTCTCATCGGGAATAACAACCAACATTCGATTGGCCGCTTCAATAATTTGGTGATTAGAAACTGTTGTCAGGGTCAAGTTCCTTGCCGCATCGCAAAACTGTTCCGTAGAGATCAGTCCTACACCTAACTCACCCATGAGTCTCTTTGCCACTGGGTTAGAGTCTATCAGTTTCTCCATTCCAAGTACCTTGAAAGCATTCATACATCCTAGAGAATTCAACTTCACAAGTACGTCCCCCAAATCGAAAATGATATTTTTGTATTGCATCTTCATTGTTGTTTAATAGAGAGGTTGAGCACTCTTCTGTTAAGTCAACTCCAATCATCTTCTCGTGGGCAAAGATGATTCAGAGAACTGCTTGTAGCTGAAGCTGGCTCATGTCGCATATCGTCTTTAAGGAAACCTGTTATTTCTCAAACTGAAATTGTTCCAGTTTCAATCCATGCTTCGTCAAAGCCTCTATTTGAGGAACCAACGTGGTAAAGTGAGCAGACTCCATGTGAGTTTTCAGCACCTTAGCGTTCTGCCAAGTCTCACATATCATCATCACGCCATCACGAGTACCACTAACGAAATAGTCATAGGCAATGTTGCCTTCGTCAGCCAATGACTTTTCCACTAACTCCTGACACAGGGCATTAAGTTGCTCCATATCCACTCCTTCTTTCACTTCAAAAAATACATTCAGTCTTATCATGTCTGTAATATTTAAATTTTTACTATCAAAAACTTTCGGTGCAAAAGTACTGAATAATACTGAAAATCATCTATTTTTAAATGATTTTTTAATATCTTTTGCTCCATATAAGCAAAATGCCTAGCGAAAGAGCAACACTATAATAAAGCAATGATATAGGCATGCGCTTGGATTGCCAGGGAACTATTATAACTCTTCCAGCAAAGTATTAAATTGTGTCCAGAATGGATCTTGCCGCATCGTATACTGAAGTTTGCGATCAAGCTTCAATTTGCCTAACACTTTGCCCGCATTTTCAGGATTATTTACCATCCAATAGATGCTGCAGACATTGTTGCCCTCCACAAAACCAACAATCAGTGGATATGGCACATCTTTACATTTGATGCGAAGGGATAAATCGATGGCGCCTATCAAGTCCCCAAGGTTTTTTTTCTCCTTTTCCGTAGGCAGGCCCTGCTCGTCCATCTCTTCAATTGGAACTGTCACCTGACAGCACCACTTCAGTAAATTTCTCTTTTGGTAATTGCGCAGGCCAACATTTACCTTGCCCTCATAAAGCTTGTCTCCTTTCGTGAAGGTATTCAAATCTTCAAGCTTTTTATTTGGACAAAGTTGATTGACATGTTTCCAGCCATCCCTTATATAAGCTACAAAGCCTAACAACTTTTCCAAAAGTGCCAGGATACAGATGCCAGCACAAACGTATGCTATAATGTATGTTATAGAAATCATAAAATCAACAATTGAGCCAGTTGCTCCTTTAAGTTATTACTACCAGTAATGAAATAAGGAATTTTATCTTTTATGGTGAATTATGATCATCAATCAATGATGTGATTGATTACCATACCTGCGATTGCCATACCGAAAGTTGCGGTGATGTGGCAGAGTGAACCATTGATCTGCGCCTTCGTAGAGCACCATTCATGTTCTACAAGGTTCTGGTCACCTGGAGCATCATAGACGGCTGTGTCTGTTCCACGTTCTCCGCTGAGCAGTTTCGCTTTAGGGCACAGACAACCGCCTGTACCGCAGGCTTTGTTTACGCCCATATTCTTCATTGGCGTTTCTACGCTATATACACATTGGAATTTGCGGTGAGGGAAGGTCTTGTTCTTCTTGAATTTTTTACGCAAGGCTTTGGCTAATGGATCACCTTCTACCTTCCAAAACTCAGCCTTTCTGACCTTGAACGGGTCGCGTCGGAGAGCAGCACCCATAGAAGATATGAATGTGATTTCCTTCGGAAGGGCAGTGGCACGGAGTATCAAATCGGCCTTATCCTTCAGTGAGTCGATGGCATCAATGATGAAGTCGTATTCCTCCATGTGGAACTCGTCGGCAGTTTCAGCCTGATAGATTTTCTGATAAGCCGTGATATTGGCATTGGGATTGATCTCCAGCAGTCGTTCGCGCAGTGCATCCACCTTTACTTCTCCGATGGTACGGCTTGTTGCCATCAGCTGGCGGTTGCAGTTGGTTACGCAGACACGGTCACTGTCCACGATAGTAATGTTGCGCACGCCACTACGCAACAATCCCTCGGCGCACCATGAACCCACACCTCCAATACCGAAGATAAGCACGCGTGCCGACTGTAATTTCTCCAGATTATCCTTTCCTAAGAGCAGTTCTGTGCGTCGCTGCATTCCCTGTTCTATTGTTGTTATTCTGTCTCCCATTTTATCTGAAATAATTGTTGTTTTTACTGCTACTTTTCTTTTTCTTTCGATTGCGGGTGCAAAGATACAATATTTTGAAAGAGCAAGCAAGAAATTTCCACTTTTTATTGCAAATACTTATCTCGCGCTATCTATTCCGAAGGGGCTGATGAGTTTAACGGTTTCTTCACTTTTCCATCACATCTTTGAAATGTGAATTAAGGGTGGAGTACAGGTTGTACCCTTTCCTTGTGATGGGCACCCTGGTCTTGCCGAAATGGATAGCAAGGAAATAAGATTGAAACAATCTCGATACTTCAAAATTTTCGTCCATAGACGAAAAAAATGATGAAAATGAGGAGATTTTCGGCTATACACGAAAAAAATGCTATCTTTGCACAAAAATTCGAATATGAACGAAAATATAGAATCAGTAAAGAAGTATAATCTTTGGTTCGGTAACACCATCGATTGTGGTTTTCCTCGTCCGCTTTATACCGAAAGTGTCGCTTGATGATCTCCAGTTGCCTTCTCGCAAGGGTATTACGCATGTAAGGGCATGGGAATTATCTCAGATGTTATAGTTTCATTCAGAATAGTAGATAGCTGTTATTTTACCATATAAAAAAGGTGTACATCGTTTGTTTTTTTTTGAAGTCAAACGATGTACACTTTTTGCTAAATTTCTCTTCCTTTAGAAACTTACATAGAGTCGGGCACAGAGTGCCGTGAAATCTCCATTGTCGTTTTTAATGTATTGGAATGAAGGCTGGATGGAAATAGATTCAGTCAACTGTCTTTTCCAAGTAGCCTCCAAAGAACATTCTGTTCCCTGCTGGAAACGGGCATACTGGGCAGACAAGCCACACTCGTTCTTTTCATCCTGATAGGAACCGCCCACTTCTGCATACCGGTAACAAGCATTCTGATGACTCGTATTCTCGGAATACTGCACCATGCAGGAGATCGTCTTTTCTCCAGAATTCCAAACCTCCTGTTCACCATAGACCCACCAGGCACCGGTAAGCTTGCTCCTGGATTCATCAGAAGATACCATTTCGCCATCCTCATTGATCGGATATTGACGGGTATGAAGGGCAATACCTGCAAAATATTTCCCACCTTTATAATTATATTCCAACTGCGACATGTTGAAGATTCCATCCTTTTTTGGACGAACCAGGAAAGGATTATCGTGAGCTTTCCATCCACTATAACCTGCACCATTATTCAGACTATTTTTGAAGGTCCATCTTCCCTTCGTAACATCAAAATAAAGGGTTAATCCCGAATGTGGATAATTCGCTATCGGATAACTGGATGCAATGGTAGGAAAAATTCCTTCAGAACTGTTAAGAAATAGTGACGTAATGCCTGATGTAAAGAAATCCTCGTTTACATTCCTCACACCCGCAAACAGATGGCCAGAATTCCACTCGTGCATGTAACCCAACACGGCAAGGAGGGCAAAATGATTATCTTCATCTATGTTTGAAAACCCCTGCCAGTCATCTATAATGCCATCGTTGGTCTTTGCCACATGGAGCGTTGCTGCTTCGAATGAATCCTTCCCTTTTCCTATTGGAATACTCAGTTCTAATCTCAACTGGTTCACAAGATTGGTATTCTTGTTCATATCCCATTGCCATTCAGAAATATACTGTCCCCTGAAAACCTGTGCATGGGTCTGATTTAAACAGAACATGCCTAATAATACTAATATAACAATGCGCTTCATCTTCATGTTTTTGTATAATATTTATTCATTTTATTCACTCACTCGCTTCCCGCGAGTTTAAATCCAATTCGGGTTGCAAAGTTATAATTAAGAAAACTACCTTGCAATACCTAAAAATAGGTATTCTGTCACACCACTTTAGTATGCATTTCTTGCAAAATACCCATTTGTAGGTATTCAGTCACTTAAAAATTTTGTTTTATCAGATATTATTCGTATCTTTGCGATGCTAAATGATATTTTAAATGTGGAAGATTGAATCTCCACTTAGAATAGGAGTTTTTTGATATGAAAAAAATATTGAATCCTTATCTGAATAAGGAAGGTTACAACTGCGTTTGCTGCGCACCAAACAATCCGGTAGGATTGCACCTTGAGTTTTGGGAAGAGAATGAGGATGTTCTTACCATCTGGAAACCTGGTGAGAATTATCAGGGATGGGTAAATACCTTGCATGGCGGCATCATTAGTATGCTGATGGACGAAGTGGCAGGCTGGGTCATCAACCGCAAGCTGCAGACTACTGGTGTTACGATGCAATTGAACGTGAAGTACAAGAAGCCTGTGATGACCACCGATTCTCAGATTACGGTGCGTGGTCACATCGCCAGCCAGCGCCGCAACATCGTCACCATCCACTTGACTCTGGAGAACTCCAAAGGCGAGGTTTGTGATGAGGGCGAAGCCGTCTATTTCACTTTCGGATCAGACAAAGCCAGAGAAATGGGCTTCGAAGGTTGCAAGGTTGAAGGGGAGTTCATGCTACTCAAATAAAAATAGGATAAATAATTTATATAATATGATTTCATTTGAATTGGAGGAGTTGGACGAGATCTTGCAGAATATCCTATCATAAAGAATATAACCGACATCAATATGCAAATACTCTTAGCATCAGCCAAAATCATGAATGCTGCCACATCTGTGGACATTCCGATGAAAAGCAAGCCTAAGTTTCAGGAACAAGCCGGACTGTTTGCCTTGGAACTTTCCACATGGGACACAAATCGTCTCATGAAGGAATTGAAATGCAGCCAAGCCATCGCCCTGGAGAATCAGCAACGATATCAGAGTTTCTGGAACGAGGAAGAGCTGTTGCCTTCCATCCTTGCCTACTATGGCCAGGCATATAAATATCTTCAGGCAGACAACTTTAGCCAAGATGATTTTGCTTTTGCACAAGATCATCTCTTCATCACCTCTTTCCTATATGGTCTGTTGCGTCCTTTGGATATGATTCATCCTTATCGCATGGAAGGAAAGGTAAGGCTGGATGCTACTAAGGGAATGAATCTCTTTGCCTTTTGGAAAACTTATCTTACGAATATGTTGATTGAGGCTGTGAAGGCAAACGATGGCATCCTCATTCATCTAGCCACCGAGGAGTTTGAGCATCTCTTCGACTGGAAGCGAGTTTGCCAAGAGGTAAAGGTGATTCAACCTTTATTTTATGTGGACAAGGGTGACACCATCAAGATGTTATCCGTCTATGCCAAAAGTTGCCGTGGAGCCATGACTAAGTTCATCATTCAAAATCGGATAGACCAGCCTTCAGATATATTCAATTTCGAGTTGAATGGATTCAGATATGCTCCCAACTATGGAGATGAACTCCATCCTCACTTTATTAAGAAATAAATTTTAATTTACAAACGATAAAAGACTTACAATTATGGAAAATTAATCGTAGAGATAGAATATGCGTTCCATCATGTGCCACTTTTCATCGCTGGTAGCACCTTTGCCGCATTTTTGGAATTTGCCTACCACTTCTTCCCATTCTGCTTGTCTTGGGAGTGTGGCAAGTTCTGCCATTGATTTGTCCCAATCGAAATCTTCCGGCGCATCAACTATCATCACCAGTCTGTTGCCGAAGATGTAAATCTCCATCTCCAGAATGCCTACCTGTCGGATTCCATCACGAATTTCCTTCCATTGCACACCCTCAGAATGCAATTTGCGATATTCACGGATAGCCTCTTCATCCGATTCTAACTCCAACCACTGTACGTAGCGCTTGGTGGCTACGGGATATTTCTTCTGTTTATAACCTTCCATCATTTTCTATATTTAATTCATGTTTTACGTTCGTATTCTGTTTATTTTTGCAAAAATATAAAAAAAGTATGAGGAAAACAAGTCAAACTATTGATATTTTGTTTATTTTTGCAATATCGTTTTGCAAATGCTGCATGATCACTAAGGAAATACGGCACTTTAAAGCACATTTTAAAATATATCATCATAAAAATTATATCAGATGAAAAAACTATTTCTATCCCTCGCCTTTCTGCTCCCTGCTATGGGAATGATGGCACAGACACAGGTCAAAACTGCTGAAGGTATCCTCGAAGGAAAGGATCTCTCTGGCATCAAGGTTTTCAAAGGTGTTCCGTTTGCAGCACCTCCTGTAGGTAATCTCAGATGGAAGGCTCCGCAACCAGTACAGAAATGGGAGGGTGTGCGCGAGGCTAAGGAATTCGGAGCGAACCCGATGCAGGAACCTATCTTCGGTGATATGAACTTCGGAACAAAGAACAATAGCGAGGACTGTCTCTACCTGAATATATGGACTCCCGCCAAGACGATGAAGGAGCATCTGCCGGTATTGATTTATTTCAATGGTGGAGGATTGATGGCTGGTAGCGGAAGCGAACCTCGATATGCTGGTGATGCAATGGCGAGAAAGGGCATCATCTCCATCACAGCCAACTATCGTGAGGGCATCTTCGGCTTCTTCGCTCATCCTCAACTCTCCAAGGAAACATCCTATAAAGGTTCCGGCAACTATGGATTCATGGACCAGGTAGCTGCTATCCAATGGGTAAAGAATAATATCGAGGCTTTCGGTGGTGATCCTAACCGCATTACCATTGTAGGTGAATCAGCCGGTTCTATGTCGGTTAGTGCTCTGATGGCTTCTCCTCTCTGTCAGGGGCTTTTTGCACAGGCTATGGGTTCGAGCGGTTCGGTGATGGGATTCAAGAAAGTTGCTACACTGAAGGAAGCCGAGGAGAAAGGCGTGCAGCTTGCCCAGAAAATAGCAGAGAAGATAGGCAAGAAAACGGGCAAGAAGGTGAAAAAGAATGTAGGTATGAAGAACCTCAATGAACTTCGTGCGCTGCCTGCCGAAGAACTGATGATGCTGGCGGGCGTAAGAGCCCTTCCTGTTTATAATGTTGATGGATATTTCATGAAAGAACAGCCTACAGAGGTATTTGCCAAGGGCGAACAGACCAAGGTGCCTCTGCTCATTGGCGGCAACAACCTGGAGATGAACCCTGGGGCAGTATTGATGGGCAAAAAGCCAACCGTTGAGAACCTGAAAGCTGGTGCCAAGGCTACCTTCGGAGAAGAGAACATCGACGAACTCTTCCGTCTTTACGGAATCAACAGCGACAAGGATGTGTTGGAGCAGCCGGGTGTGAATCTGGCTTCGGATATCTTCCTGGATTATTCTACCTGGAAATGGGGCAACATGCACAAGCTGACCGGCGGACAGCCAGTTTACCGCTATCGCTATTGTCATCCTCGCCCAGCAATGGCCATCAAGGGCAAGGTGGCAGCTTTAGCTGGCGGCGTGGTGGATGCGAAGGAAGATGCAGCTCCTGCTCCACAGGATAAGGGAGCCGTTCATTCTGCCGACATAGAATATGCAATGGGCACTTTGCCTACCAACCGCGTGTTCAACTGGCAACCGGAGGATTACATGATTAGCGAAATCTTCAGTCAGTACTATGTAAACTTTGTGAAGACCGGAAATCCAAACGGTTTGGGTCTGCCGGAGTGGCCATCTACCAACGGCAAGTCCGTAGCTCCTGTGCTTCAGATAGATGTGAATACTGAGGTAAAAGCTGATGCCCAGATGGAGAAGCGCTATGAGTTTATTGACCAACTGTTTTGGAAAGAAAAATAATCTTTGTATTGCATTCAAAAGCTTTATAATTTTGTCGCAGATAAAATGACAAGGCTGATAAAACAGAATAAATAATAAAATTCATGTTTCAGAAATTCATTATCAATAGAGAGGGTATACTGAAATTCGGACACGTTTATTTGCACCGTGATATGCTGGCTCCAGGAGAGCAATGCACATACGGTGGAGGACTATGGAAAATCGACGAAGGTCGGGGAGCCATAGTCCTCTATGGTCGAAGCTTCGATTTCGGTCCTCCCGATTTTGACTACGTGAAACAGATAGACTGGTCGGGCTTGGGGGGCACCCCTCGCCCACTGCTCTATCTGCCCCATTGCCTAATGAAGAGGAAGTTGTGTCAATCCTGATGGACTAATATCTCTCAATCACCCTTTTTCTTCCCTCTGCATATTACAATCCTATTACATTCCTCATCATTCACGTTAAATTCAATTAAGTTTCCTCATGGAACTTTCTCTATTTCGAATATTTTTTCTAATTTTGCGCCACGTTTGTAACGGTTGAAATGAATCTGAAAATTCTATGATAAAGAATCTGGTTATTTTATGATATGAATCAGATTTGGATGAAATAGGAATAATTTAGGTATTATATATATAAAATAGGTAAGAAAAGAAAAAATGGAACATGTTTTTACAGAATCGATGTTTTTGGTGGGCTTCGTGATATTCATCGCTGCCATACTCGTATTAGACATGCTGGTTATCGACCGAAAGGCGCATGTAGTTTCCATCAAGGAAGCTGGATCCTGGACAGCAGTTTGGATTATTCTCGCCCTCGCCTTCGCCGTATTCATCTACTTCCATGGCGATATGGTGCACGGCATCGAGAACTTTGACGATTTGAAACTGATAGCCTCACGCTATGCTTCTCATCTCAAGCTGAATCCGAATGACTATGAGGCAAGTCTGCAGCAATATCGCCACTACATGACCATCTCTTACATCTCAGGTTATCTGATAGAGAAGACGCTCTCCGTAGATAATCTCTTTGTGATGATGATGATCTTCAGTTCATTCGGAGTGGATAAGAAAGATTATCAGCATGTATTAAACTGGGGAATCTTGGGAGCCATCGTACTTCGCTTTGTCTTCATCTTTGCAGGTGCAGCCCTCATCAGCCGATTTGCCTGGATATTGCTTATATTCGGAGGATTCTTAGTTTATAGCGGAGCCAAGATGTTCCTGAATAGAAATAAGAAGGAAGAAATCAATGCACTTGAACATCCTGTGGTGAAGTTCATGCAGCGACGTCTGCACTTAGGTCCTTTGGTGATGACGGTGGTATTCATCGAGTTTTGCGATCTGATATTTGCTTTCGACAGTATTCCTGCCGTATTCTCAGTATCACTCGACCCGTTTGTAGTGTTCTTCTCCAACATCTTCGCCATCTTGGGTCTGCGAGCGCTCTTCTTCCTCTTGGCAGCGATAGCCGATAAGTTCCGCTATCTGAAGGTGGGTGTAAGCGTGCTATTGGTGTTCATCGGTGTGAAGATGCTCATCCACGATTTCTTCGAGATAGATGCAGTAGCTTCTCTCGTCATTATCCTTCTCGTATTGCTCGTCAGCATCGGAGCATCGGTTGTGATTCCAAAGAAACAGGAAGCTTAAATTACAGAAAATTGTATAGCAAAATAAAAGGCTAAAGCAAAATTCATATTGATATTGCAATATGGATGAAAGAAATTCCCGATAAAGAAAGTTCTGTTTGCAAACGTTAAGTTGCAGGCAGAACTTTTTTTGTATTGTTAAATCTAAGCATCTACCATTCCGTATAAGAACATATTTATTCCATTTATGAAGATATTTGTAAAGTTTATGTCAAATTTATCTGTATTTATATTAATGTATGTATAAATAACTGATGGTTATAAGAAAAATAATTCTCTTTGCAACGAGAAAAATCGAGAACAAAAATTAGTTTTATAACATTTAACATAAAGCTCTAAAGCAGCCAAAGGAGAATAAGAGAGGTTGGAACGTAAACAGTTGGGAATGAGTAGATTTGCACAAAGTTGCCAAATCGGCATAAAGCAAGCGAGTGAGGAATATTGAA
>ERZ791626.554-NODE-554-length-40520-cov-5.621525_pt1 | contig 40520 bp, 34 predicted proteins | sample MGYA00510266_ERZ791626 | MGnify/ENA primary metagenome ERZ791626 (study PRJEB30046, sample SAMN00715208) | human gut metagenome | study: EMG produced TPA metagenomics assembly of the A metagenome-wide association study of gut microbiota in type 2...
GCTGAATCAGGCTCTGAAGCGCTCTGTTATGGATAATATCTGGCTGGGGCGTTACCCGAAGCATCTCGGACTGGTGGTCGACGAGACCAAAATGTACCGGGAGACCATGAAAATATTCGACGAGCTGGGCATCAATGTCGATCCGCACCGGATCATGAGCACGATGCCCGTTTCGCAGCGTCAGATGGTCGAGATCGCGAAGGCGGTCTCCTATCGTTCGAAGGTCATCGTATTTGACGAGCCGACCTCCTCTCTCACGGAGGACGAGGTCGAGCATTTGTTCCGAATTATCAACATGCTCCGCGACCGGGGCGTGGGTATCATTTATATTTCGCATAAAATGGCGGAGATCAAGCGCATCTCCGACGAGATCACCATCATGCGCGACGGTCAGTGGATCGCGACCCGCCCGGCTGCCGAGCTGGAGGTCAACGATATCATCCGCCTGATGGTCGGCCGTGAGCTGGGCAACCAGTTCCCGGAGAAGACGAACAAACCGGGTGAGACCTATCTCGAGGTCAAGAATCTTTCCGGCATGTATAACCAGCTGCACGACGTGTCTTTTACGGCGCGGCGCGGCGAGATTCTGGGTCTGGCTGGTCTGGACGGCAGCGGCCGGACGGAGACGCTGGAGACGATCTTCGGCGTGGCTACGCGTAAAACCGGAACGATCTTGCTGGGCGGCAGGGAATGCAGGAACAAAAATCCGCGCCAGTCGATCAAGAACCGCTTCGCGCTTCTGACCGAGGAGCGCCGCGCGACCGGTATCTTCTCAATCCTGAACATCCGGGAAAATACGATCATCTCCAGCCTCAAAAAGCATAAGCGCTTCGGCTTTGTGCTGAGCTCGAAGTCCATGAAGGCCGATACCCAGTGGTCGATCGATGCGATGCACACGAAGACACCCTCGCAGGAAACCAAGATCCGTGCGCTCTCCGGCGGCAACCAGCAGAAGGTCATCATTGGCCGCTGGCTTCTGACGGACCCGGAGGTTCTGCTGCTCGACGATCCGACACGAGGAATTGATGTTGGTGCGAAATATGAAATTTATCAGCTGATCCTCGACCTTGCGAACCGAGGCAAGACGGTTCTGATGGTTTCGTCTGAGATGCCGGAGCTGCTCGGCGTGTGCGACCGGATTCTGGTCATGTCCGGCGGACAGCTCGCCGGTGAGGTGGACGCGAAAACCGCGACGCAGGAAGATATCATGCGCCTTGCGGCCAAGTATGTATAAACAGGAGGTCAAACTATGGCAAATCCTTTGAAAAGCATGCAGCGGACAAGAGAAGAATACAGAAGCATGGATCGGCTGGATCGCCGCCGCTTCTGGAGCGACAGCATTCTCAATAACGCGCTGTACATCCTGATGTTCGTCTTTGTCGTCTATACTGCAATCAAGAACAAAAACTTCTTAGCCCCGGGTTCGATTGTTAATATTCTCTCCCTCGTCGCGGCCTCTCTTCCGATGGCGCTCGGTATCGCGGGCTGTATCGTCCTGACCGGTACCGACCTTTCCGGCGGCCGTGTGGTCGGCCTGACCTCCGCAATTGCGGGCGCACTGCTGCAGGACCGCACAATCTCGAGAAAGTTCTTCTCAAGTCTGCCGGAGATCACCGGCGGCTGGATTCTGCTGACGATTCTGTGCGTCGTGCTTATCGGCGCGATCATCGGCATGGTCAACGGCTTCTTCGTTGCGAAGTTCAGCCTGCATCCGTTCATCGTCACGCTGGCAACGCAGCTGATCACCTACGGCTTGATCCTAATTTTCTTCATGCTCAACGAGAACAACGGCCAGCCGGTTTCCGGTCTGTCCCAGGAGTATAAGAATGTCATCTCCGCGCCGATGATTCAGTTCACGACCAAGTCTGGCGCTCCGATTTCCATCCCGTGGTACGTTCTGTATGCGGTCATCTTCGTATTCATTATGTGGTTCATCTGGAACAAGACCTCGTTCGGCAAGAACATGTTTGCCGTCGGCTCCAACGCCGATGCGGCGCGTGTTTCCGGCGTCAATGTGTTCTGGACGACCGTTCTGGTCCATACGCTCGCGGGCGCGATGTACGGCGTGACCGGCTTCATTGAGGGCGCTCTGGCCGTCAACCCCGACATCGACACCATCGGCCTGCTGTATGATCTGAGCCAGGATTCTTCTGCACAGGCCATTGCAGACGCCAAGGCTTTTTGCGACAGCAAGGGCATCCAGTACATCGAGAAGAACGGCACCACCACCGCCGAAGTCCAGATGGCCGCTGAGGCCCTCATCGCCGCCGGTGTCAAGGCTGTCTTCACCCCCACTGATAACACCGTCATGACCGCAGAGCTTTCCATCTACGAGACCTTCACCGAGGCCGGCGTGATGCACTTCACCGGCGCCGACAGCTTTGCCCTGAACGGTGCCTTTGTGGGTTACGGCGTGGATTACGTCCAGCTGGGCGAAGCCACTGCCGACATGGTGGCGGAGATCCTCTGCGACGGCAAAACTACCGCAGACCTGCCGTACCAGACCTTCGACAACGGCATCGTGACCATCAACACCGAGACCGCCGCCGCCCTGGGCTTTGAGGGTGACAAGCTGGGCGCCCTGAAGGAAGCCTTCAAACCCTCCTGCACCGAGATCGTGGAAGTGACCACCGCAGAGAGCTTCTCTTAAAAAAGAACCCTCTCAGTCAAAACCTGACGGTTTTGCCAGCTCCCTCGGAGAGGGAGCCTCTGGCGCGCCCGGGCACTTTGCACTTTAGCCAGAAACTATACCGCCATGCCAAAGGCCCTATCTCAGAGGACGACTTCCCCCGGCCGGGGGAAGATGTCGCCGCAGGTGACAAAAAGGGGAATCTGTCGCCATAGGCGACTGGGGGAGTTCAGCGGCGTGCGCCCTCTCCGTCATCGCTGCGCGATGCCACCTCTCCCAAAGGGAGAGGCAAGAGCACCACCGGAAGCTTTCTCGTTGCGCCTAATACTTTAGCAACGGACTTTAAACCTTGGCTCTCCCAAGGGGAGAGCTGGCGCGGGAGCGCCTGAGAGGGCGAGGCAAAACCCTGACGGCTTTGCCTGAGAGGGTAAAAAAAGTGGGTCAGAAGCGCCCACAGGCGTTTCTGACCCACAAATAGAACGATATTTTTGTTTTACAGCTGGCAGGCGGTATCGTAGCCGGTGCGGATGGCGTTGGAGATATCCGCAGCCTTACCGGCGGCATCGCCGATGGAATACACCGGGATGCTGGCAGCCTCCAGCGCAGCAGCGTCAAATGCGTTGGAGCGTGCGCCCATAGCCAGCACGATGTAATCGCAGGGGATGGTCACCTCTGCGCCGTCCTTGTTCTCGCAGACGACGGCGTCCATGCGGAACTCCTTGACCTTGTGGCTGGGGTACTGCTCCACGCCGTAGGTCTTGTAGTTTTCCAGCAGGGTGGGCAGAATGGTGGTGCTCTCGCCTGCGGCGATCTTGTCCATCATCTCGATAACGGACACCTTGCAGCCGCGGGCAGCCAGATACTCTGCGGTCTCGCAGCCTACCATGCCGCCGCCGATGACAGCCACCGTGCCGTACACCTGCTGCTCACCGGCCAGCACCTTCCACGCGTCGGCAACGTTCACGCTGTCAATGCCGGGGATGCGGGGTGCGGCGCTGTGTGCGCCCACAGCGTTGATGACGGCCTCGAAACCGGCGTCCTTCAGCTGCTCTGCGGTGCGGGTCTGACCCATGCACAGGTGCACACCGGCGTTGCAGACAGCGTGGATCAGGTCCTGTGTGGCACGGCGCATCTCCTCCTTGCGGGGAGGTACGCAGGCAATGTTCAGCTGGCCGCCCAGAGTGGTGGCCTTTTCAAACAGGGTCACGTCATGGCCGCGCAGCGCTGCCACGCGGGCGGCTTCCAGACCGGCAGGGCCGCCGCCGAGGACGGCGATCTTCTTTTTCTGCGCTGCGGGCTGGATGCTGCGGGTGTTCTCGTAGCCATTCTCCGCGTTCAGCACGCAGGAGAGGAACTGGCGGTTCTGGATGGCATCGGTGCAGCCCTTGTTGCAGCTGATGCAGCGGCGGATATCGCAGGCCTTCCCGGCAGCGATCTTGGTGCCCCAGTCGGGGTCTGCCAGCAGCGGGCGACCCATGGCAACTATGTCGGCCATGCCGCTCTCGATGACACGCGCAGCCATGTCGGCGTCCACGATACGACCCACGGCGCTGACCGGCACATTGACGGCTTTTTTGATGTCCCCGGCGATCTTGACGAAGAAGCCGTAGGGCTGTACGCCCATGGGAGGAATGGTGTCGGCCATGTTGCCGGTGTGGTTGGCCTGGGCAACGTGGAACATATCCACGCCGTCCTCTACCAGCCACTGGGCAAACTGCACGGCGTCGGCTTCGTCAATGCCGCCCTTGCCGCGCTGCGGGGTGACGATGGACAGCTTGTAGTCGATGACCATATCCGGCACAGCCTTGCGGATGGCGCGGGTCAGCATACGGGCAAAGCGGACGCGGTTCTCCAGACTGCCGCCGAACTTATCGGTGCGGTGGTTCATGCGGGTGGAGCACAGGCAGCCGTTCAGGCGGTCGCCGTGGATCTGGATGACGTCCACACCGGCCTTCTGGGCGCGCACTGCGCAGGCGCACATCTTATCGATGATGGACATCAGCATCTCCTCGCTGGCCTCATCGGTAAAGAACATCATGTCGTGATGCAGGCGCTGACGCATCTCGTCAAACTTCTTCTGCATAAACAGGCTGTTGATGGCGTCCACATCGTACTCCGGGTGGAAGATCTGGACGCCCAGCTTGGTGCCGTAGGCGTGTACGCTGTCGGCCAGTGCCTTGAAGGCAGGGATCTGGCTGTCGTCAAACAGCTTGGGGGTGGGAGAAAAGCTGTTGATGGGTGTCACATCGCCCATAACGATGTAGCCCACACCGCCCTTTGCCAGACGGGTGTAGAAGCCCATGTCCTGCTCACTGATCATGCCGTTTTTCTCGTAGCCGGTGGTCAGCGGGGGGAACATGATGCGGTTTTTAAAGGTCTGTCCGCCCACCTCGATGGGCTGCAGAATTACGTTTTCCATACAAAAGCCTCCTTGCAGATACGCTTTGCTTTACAGATTTGCTTTGATGAATGCTGCGGTCTTTTTCTCCACGGTGGCACGGGCTGCCAGCGTGGCAAAGTTGTGGCCGCCGCCCGCAATGGTGTCCACCTCGGGTGCGGTGTACACCTGTGCGTAACGGCTGCAGGTGCCCTCGTCCACCAGACGGTCATCATCGGCGCGCAGCAGCAGCACCGGGCCGTTGTAGCCCTTGGCCTCGGTAAAGGGGTCGGGGTGCTTGGCCATCTCGTAGTTAAAGGCCATCTTGTAGCACAGACCCTCCATGTCGGTGTAGTCCTTGCCGGTCTGCACAACGCCGTCGGCGCGCTGTGCGCAGCCAAACCACATCCCGGCGCCCGGGCACAGCAAAATCAGGCCGTGGGGCTGAATGACCGGTGCGCAGGAAGCGGCAATGTAGCCGCCCATGCTCTGGCCGGAGAGGAACAGCTTTTCGCTGTCCACATAGGGCTGCTCAGCTGCCCATGCAAAGATATCCTGTGCATCGGTGTGCAGGCCGTCGAAGCTCATATCCTCGAACTCGCCGTCGCTCTCGCCGTTGCCGTAGAAATCGAACCGGGCGCTGCCGATGCCCTGCGCTGCCAGAGCGCGGGACAGGTGGGTGTACATGGACTTGTAGCCGCTGCAGCTGCCGGCAAAGCCGTGCAGATGCACCACAAAGGGTACCTTGCCCTCGGTGTCGGGCAGGGTCACGATGCCGCGCAGGGTGTGGCCATTGCGGTTTTTAAACTGGACCTGTAAAATCTTCATGGTTTACTTGCTCTCCTTTGCGGCGCGGCGAGTCTTCAGCTCGGTCAGCATCTCGGCAGTCTTCTGCTTGGTCAGGGGGTAGACGAAGAACAGGATGGCAACTGCAATGCCGTAGCCCAGGAAGTAGACGCCGGTGTAGCTCTTCCAGATGGCGTTCACAACGCCTGCGGTCTGCACAGCGCCTGCGGTCACGTTGTAGCCAATGGCACCCAGCACAAAGCTGGACAGGCTGCCGGAAATGGCGCTTGCAAGCTTGCGGAAGAAGGAGTAGGTGGAGTAGACGATGCCCTCGTTGCGCTCGCCGGTCTGCAGCTCATGGTAGTCGATGGCGTCGTTGACCATGGCCCAGATCAGCACCTGCATGCCGGAAGCGCCCAGATAGCAGATACCGTTGATGACGATGAAGGCCACGGGGTTGTGGACGGGGAAGAAGAACAGGATGCCAAACACGATGGCGGCAAAGCCGGCGCCCATGCAGCACCACTCCTTCTTGCCGAACTTGTTGGCCAGAGGCTGGGTGATGGCAAAGGACAGCACAGCGTACAGAACGCTCAGCATACCGGAGACAGCCTGAATTTTAACGTTACCGAAGAAGTCCTTATACAGGTAGGTGTTCAGGCCGTTGACCACGGAAGCACCAATCATACCGGTGAGGCTGAAGAACATAACGCCCAGCAGAGCCTTATTGTGAGAGATCTCCTTGAGCACGTGCAGGTAGTTCAGCTTTTCGCCCTGCGGACGCTCGGGCACTTCCACGCGCTCCTTGCACCACACGCAGGTGATCTGCAGGCACAGCAGGCCCAGCATAGCGCAGATGCAGGCCAGCATCAGGAAGCGGCCAGCCACGGGCTTGTTGTCCACATACAGGAACAGGGGGCCGATCATGACCATGACGGTCATGAAGATGGTGCCGCCAAGGCTGCGGTAGCGGGACAGTGCGGTGCGCTGGCTGACATCATCGGTCATCACGCTGGACAGGGTGCCGAAGGGCACGTTGACGCAGGTGTACAGCGCCTCGTACAGAACGTAGGTGACGAACATGTAGGCCAGACGCAGGCCGTAGTTGATGTTGCCCACATTGACAAAGCCCAGTATGCACAGCACTGCCATGGGGAAGGAGAAGGCGCGGATCCAAGGGATGAACTTGCCGCCCTTGGTGGCCTTGCGGGAGTCCACGATGGCACCGATGATGGGGTCGTTCACGGCGTCCCAGATCTTGGTGACCAGCAGCAGGATACCCACATGGAAGGGGTTGACCTGCAGGATCAAGGTGTAGAAGATCGACAGATACATGGCACGGTACTGCTCAGTAAAGCAGCAGCCCAGATCGCCCAGTGTATAGCCGATCTTGTCCTTCATGGAGAAGGGTCGGACGGTCTTTTTCTGGTCCATTGTGTTTTATCCTCCTTAAAAACAGTGAAACCACGAGACTTTTCGCACAAGTCTCTTTTCTACGCTTTGCATTATACGTTAATTTTACATCAATACATATCCAAAAAATGATTGAAAACTATCACAAATTGATGTATTATGCAATTATAACAGTTGTACTTTTCTGTTGTGTACAACAAACTGTCGCACATGACAGTTTCACGGAGGTTTTTTTGGTGAACTATACAGTCAAGCGTTATTTTTTTGAGCAGAGCGCCGTCCGGGAATTCTATTCCGGCGCGTATTATGATTTGTTTCTGGTCATGCGGGGCAGCGGCGTGTTCCGGTGCAGCGAGGTGGTGCTGCCCGCACAGCAGCAGAATCTCATCATCTTCAAGCCCGGTCAGGGCGGCAGACTGGAATACGCCGGTGCTTACGGCCCGCTGGAACTTATTCGGGTGCAGCTGTCCCCCCAGACGCTGGCGCAGCTTTCGGACGCGGACACCGACCTTGAAAAAAGCTTCAACGTGGTGCCCTTCCGGCAGGTAGCCGTCCGCCCGGACAGCCAGATCTATATGCTGCTGAAAAACCTTGCCCGGAAGTTGCTGATGCTCCCGCAGGAGCGCACCCAGTTCGGTGCAGCGGTATTCGAGCACGGTATTCTGCAAATGTTCGTGGTGCTGGCGCTGCGTGCCTGCATCCATGCAGAGTTCCACACCGCATCGGTCAGCCGCCACCACCTGATGCTGGACGAGGTGTTTTTGTTTATTCAGGCGCACCTTACCGAGGAGCTGACGCTGGAACGGCTGGAGAAGGAGTTTTTCGTTTCCCGGGAACATATTGCCCGGGAATTCAAACGCCAGACCGGGCAGACGGTGCACCGCTATATCGTAAAGGCGCGGTTAGACCGCTGCTGCACCCTCATCGAGCAGGGGCTGCCCATCACCGAGGTGTACAAGACCAGCGGCTTTGGCGGTTACAACCACTTTTTCCGCGCCTTTAAAAAGGAGTACGGCATGACCCCCAAGGAGTACTTCCAAACCACCCGGCAGGACGCCCGGGGATGAATTTTGCAAAAGCAGCGCCGTCTGCGCCTGTGAAAAAAGCCGCCCGGGAAAATCCGCAGATCCTCCCGGGCGGCTTGCTTATCCTATTTTTTCTTTTACTTGCGGCGGGTGAGGCAGTTCAGCGCCATCACAACCAGCACGAGAAAGCCGATGACCAGCAGGATACCGGTCATGCCGATGAGCATCATGGGCAGGGTGGTCATCCAGGAAGAAAGATGAAGCATAAAGGCACCTCCGTTAAGCCATCAGGGAAAGGATCAGTCCGCCGGCAAGGACGGATGCGATCTGCCCGGAAACGTTGACGCTGATGGAATACATCAGCAGGAAATTCTGGTTGTCCTCGGCCAGACCCATCTTGTTGACCACGCGTCCGCTCATGGGAAAGGCCGAAATGCCTGCCGCGCCGATCATAGGGTTCAGCTTTTTGCCCTCGGGCAGGAACAGGTTCAGCAGCTTGGCGAACAGCACGCCGCCAGCGGTATCAAAGATAAAGGCCACAAGACCCAGTGCCATGATGAGCAAAGTGTCCGGACGGACAAACTTGTCGGCGGTCATCTGCCCGGCAACGGTCAGACCCAGCAGCAGGGTGATGAGGTTTGCCAGTACGTTCTGGGCGGTCTCGCTCAGGGAGTTCAGCACCCCGCATTCCCGCAGCAGGTTGCCGAACATCAAAAAGCCCACCAGCGCCACGCTGGCCGGAGCCACCAGACCGGCGACCACCGTGACCACAACAGGGAACAGGATCTTGGTCAGCTGGGTGACGTTGCCTTTTTCGTAGGGCATACGGATGCGGCGCTCCTTCTGGGTGGTCAGCAGACGGATGACCGGCGGCTGCACGATGGGTACCAGTGCCATGTAGCTGTAAGCTGCCACCATAATAGCGCCCAGATACTGGGATTTCAGGGTGTTTGCCACAAAAATGGCGGTGGGGCCGTCCGCTGCGCCGATGACCGCAATGGACGCGGCGTCCTTCATATCAAAGAAGAACCCGGCCAGAAACAGGGTGAAAAAGATGCCAAACTGTGCCGCTGCGCCAAACAGCATGAGCCACGGCTTTTCCAGCAGCGGGCCAAAATCGATCATGGCACCGATGCCGATGAACAGCAGCAGCGGGAACAGCTCGTTGGACATCCCTGCCTCGAACAGGGCAGAGATGGGGCCAACGGTGTCTCCCTGCGTGATGGCACCGGATGCGGGAAGATTGACCAGAATGGCACCGAACCCCATGGGCAGCAGCAGACTTGGCTCCATTTTTTTGACGATGGCAAGATAAATGAGCAGGGCACCAATGCCCCACATGACCACCATCTGCCATGTCAGCGCCCCGAAGTTTGAAAAGAGCGCGGCGAATGTGTTCCAGAAATTCATATTGTTTTTCTGCCTCCTTTTGTTCTGATGCTGTGGCAAGAAAAAAAGACCCTTGCCACAGCTTACGATCTGTGACAAAAGTCTCAAGCGAACACATGACATCGGGCATTTCTGCCGTGATGACGCTGCCATGCAGCGGCCTGCCGGAAAAAAGCCTTGACCGGCGGGCTGCCCTTTACTCCCCTTTATCATTTTTATTGATACCAGAAACTGCCGCTTCTGTCAAGGGGGAAAATGCGTTTTTTCGCAAAAATCCAACCGTGAAAAGGCCAACCGGGAAAATCCGCAGATTTTCCCGGTTGGTAAACTATAACTGTTTTTTCGCTTTAAATCGTCAGTCCACTACCGGTACATCCAGCCCGAACTCCTGCGGGCGGAAGCGGGGACAGACGTTCTCGGTGATGCAGATGACCGAAGCGGCAAGACGGCTGCCGATCTCGCAGGATTCTGCCAGCGTTTTGCCGTAGGTCAGGCCGATGACCGTGCCCGCAAAGAAGGCGTCCCCCGCGCCGGTGGTGTCCATAACGTCCACCTTTTTGGCGGGTACGATGCCGCAGCTGCCGTCCGCACAGGCGTATACCGCGCCCTGCCCGCCCATGGTCACCACCATGCTGGGAATGTTGGCGCTGCGCACGTTGCCCGTGAGCACCCGGCACATCTCGTCCGGGGAGAGGTGGTCGTAGTCGTCCGAGAACAGCAGCCCGGCCTCCTGCTGGTTGCAGACGAAACAATCGATCTGCTGCAAAAAATCCCGCCGCTCCATGGCAATGCTCATGTTGGAGACCACGGCAAACACCTTTTTGCCGTACTTTTTGGCATAGCGCAGGGTCTGCTTCACCGTTTCTTTTTCGAGGTCCAGTTCCAGCGCAATGGAATCGCAGTCTGCAAAGATCTCGTCGCCCTGCTCCTGCAGCAGGCCGGTCAGCGGGGTGGTGTCTGGCCGCTTGGAGATGGCGGCGTGCACATCGCCGTCGTTGTCAAAAATGGCCAGCCATGTGCCCATGCCGTCCGGCTTTTTCTGGATAAAGCGGGTGTTGACCTTGTGCCTTGCCAGCTTGTCGATGACGTCCTGTCCCATGCCGGTGTCATCCACCAGACCCACAAAGGTGGGGCGCAGCTCCACGTTGGCAATATCCTCCACCACATTGCGGCTCACACCGCCGTGTACCTGCTCGATGCGTCCGGCGTTGCGCCCGCCGGGGATATAGGTGGAAAGGGGATAGCCCTTGATATCCACAAAAACAGCTCCGATGACTACGATGCCCATAAACGATAAACCTTTCTGACTTCAGTTGATTTTACCTGTATTATACAGGAAGCAGACAAAAGATGCTATCCTTTTGCGGAAAAATATCTCTCGGTCACGCCCCCCTTTCCGTGAAAAAGGGCTTCCGAAAAGTCCACAGACTTTTCGGAAGCCCAAATAAAAAATAATTCTTCCTCTTACATCGCCGTGCGGGCGGTGCGCACCAGATACTCCATGGCCTGTACCGGGTACTGCCCGGCGGCAGTCTCGCCGGTGAGCATCAGGCTGGATGCGCCGTCCAGTACGGCGTTGTAGATGTCGCTCACCTCGGCGCGGGTGGGTACCGCCCGGGTGTGCATGCTGTCCAGCATCTGGGTCACCACCATAAAGGGTACCCCGGCTGCCCGGCAGGCAGCAGAAAGCTGTTTCTGGCAGCGGGGCAGCTCCCACAGGGGCATGGCGTTGCCAAGGTCGCCCCGGGCAATGACCACCTCGTCCACCAGCGGCAAAAACTCCGGCAGCGCCTGCACGCCCGCAAGGTTTTCAATTTTGGCAAGGATCTTCAGCTGCGGTGCACCGGCTTCTGCCAGTGCCTGCCGCAGGTTGCGGATGTCCGCAGCGCCGCGCACAAAGGGCAGCATGACCCCGGTAACGCCGCAATCGGCGGCGATGGCAAGGTTCTCCTTGTCCTCGGTGGTCAGGGTGGGCATTTGGATGTCTGCCCCCGGTGCTGCCAGACTTTTGCGGCTTTGCAGCACTCCGCCCCGCATTACGGTGCACACAAGAGCATCCGGTTCCGCGGTGTCCACCCGCGCCAGCAGCTTGCCGTCATCCAGCAGCAGCTCCTGCCCGGGCTGCACACCCTGCACCAGCGCGGTAGGGCAGGGGATGCCTTGCACGCCCAGACGCACGGTCTGCCCGGCGGTCAGGGACAGCGGCTGCGGCAGACGGCCGATGCGTAATTCCGGCCCTTGCAAATCAATGAGCAGCTTTTTGACCCCGGCTTTATGCAGCATCACCAGCCAGTCCTTGTGCGCTGCCAGCGGCCCGTGAGAAAGGTTCATGCGGATGCCGGTCATGCCGGCTTCCACCATCTGCTGCAAAAGCTTTACATCGGCACAGGCAGGGCCGATGGTACCGTAAAAATCCATAATTCCTCCTGCAATTCACGTTTTCTTTCTATTGTAGCATGACCGCGCTGCAAAAGATAGCCCGGCGGCGCACAAAAAAACACCGGAAGCTGATGCAAAGCCTCCGGTGTCTTTTTATGATGCCTTATGGGGTTTACTGCGATACTTTGCACCGCCTGCGTTCAGTACAAAGCTTACAGCTCCCTCTATTTTTAAAGGTTGTACTTAGTTTACAGCATTTCGGGCAGTTCGTCAAGGGCTTTTTCCGGCTTTTGCCGGCAAAAACTGGAATATCACAACATTATCACAACTGCAGCTGGTGGTAGCACGCGCCCTCCATGGTCTTCCAACAGGCGGTGCTTCCCTCCAAGGTCATGTAGCTGTGGGCGGTGCTTTCCTTGGGCAGGCTTACAGAGCCGGGGTTCAGGTAAAGGTTCCCCTGCCCGAAGTTTGTCCATGCGGGCACATGGGTGTGACCGTGGAGCAAAATATCCCCCGGGGCAAGGGGCGGCAGATGGTTCAGGTTGAACACATGGCCGTGGGTAACGTAGACCAGCCGCTGCCCCACCGGCAGCACGGCATAATCTGCCAGTACCGGGAAATTGAGCACCATCTGGTCTACCTCGGCGTCGCAGTTGCCCCGCACGCACAGCAGCTTGGGCGCAAGGCTGTTCAGCAGCGGGATGACCTGCTTGGGGGCGTAATCCCGGGGCAGGTCGTTGCGGGGGCCGTGGTAGAGCAGGTCTCCCAGAAACAGCAGGCGGTCGGCCTGCTCCCGTTCAAAGGCCTGCTGCAGCTGCTGCGCATAATAATAGGAACCGTGCAGGTCTGATGCGATCATCCATTTCATATACAATGCCCTCCCTCAGAGCCGGTTTGCCTTATTGTAGCGCCTGCTGTAAAAATGGTCAAGTGATCACAAAAGTCATACTTTTGCACCAAAACCCCTTGACACGCCGCTGATGATGTGGTATTCTGCTAAAGTTGCAGCCCGCAAATGCGCAGGCTGCATATCGCGGACAGCTGCCGCGATCATAAAAACCGTGTGGATTTTTACAGCAACATTGCTACTTTTCGCCACACAATGACCTCACAAGGGTCATTGTGTGGCTTTTTTGTGCGCCGGAAACCGGCTGCAGGCCGGTGCTGCGCCCACCACATTTTTACTTTTTACAGATAGCAGGTGAAATTTTTCAATGAACGAAACTTTTATGAAGGAGAAGCCGGTGCTGCCGCTGCTGCTCTCGATGGCACTGCCCAACGTGGTCTCCATGCTGGTGAACAGCCTCTACAACATCGTGGACAGTCTGTTTGTGGCGCGCATCAGCGAGGACGCCATGACCGCGTTAAGTCTGGTGTTCCCCATCCAGAACTTTTCCAACGCCATTGCCATCGGCTTTGGCATCGGCATCAACGCCATGATCGCGCTGTATCTGGGCGCGGGCGACCGCGAAAAGGCCGAGACGGCCGCCACCCACGGCTTTGTGCTCAGCCTTGTGCACGGCGTGGTGATGATGGCGGTCAGCATCGCCATCATGCCCGGCTTTCTGCGCCGCTTTACGCAGGACGAGACGCTGATTGCAGCCGGCATCACCTACTCCACCATCGTGTTCCTGTTTTTGGTCGTGAACATGGTCTCGCTGGCCTTTGAAAAGATCTTTCAGGCGGTGGGCCGCATGAAGGTGTCCATGGTCGCCCTGATCACCGGCTGCGTGTGCAATATTTTGCTGGACCCGGTGCTCATCTTCGGGCTTGGGCCGGTGCCTGCCATGGGCATTGCGGGCGCAGCGCTGGCTACCGGCATCGGTCAGGTGCTCAGCGTGGCGGTCTACCTTGTGGTCTACCTGCGTACCGAGCTGCCGGTGCGGCTGCGCCGCAGCTGTCTGCGCCCGGACGCGGCGTTGGACGGCAGACTGTACGCCATCGGCGTTCCGGCCATCCTGAATCTGGCACTGCCCTCGCTGCTGGTCACCTTCCTTAACGGATTGCTGGCGGCTTTTTCTCAGAGCTATGTGGTGGTGCTGGGCATCTATTATAAATTGCAGACCTTTTTGTACCTGCCTGCCAACGGCTTCGTGCAGGGCATGCGCCCCCTCATTGGCTATAACTACGGTGCGCGGGAGCACGCCCGGGTGAAAAAGCTGTTCCAGCTGACCCTGCTCATGAGCGCAGCCATCATGGCGGCGGGCACTGTCATCTGTCAGGTTGCTTCCGGGCAGCTGATGGGGCTGTTCACCCAGAACCCCGAAACCATCGCCGCCGGGCGGACTGCCTTGCGCATCATCAGCATCGGCTTTGTCATCTCGGCAGTCTCCACCACCGTCTCCGGTGCACTGGAGGGGCTGGGCAAGGGCACAGAATCTCTGGTCATTTCGTTGTGCCGGTATGTCGTTTTCATCATGCCGCTGGCTGCGCTGCTGTGTAACTGGCTGGGCGCAGACGGCGCATGGCACGCCTTTTGGCTTACCGAGGTGCTGGCGGCAGTGGTCTCCGGTGCGGTCTACCGCCGGGCGGTCACACATAAAAAATAAGAATTTCTGATAGGGGCGTTTCATAACGTCCCTATTTTTCATTGACACTACGGGAAAAGTACGGTAAAATAATTTTCGTGTTTTGACAAAAACTGTCAGTGCGCAAGATATTACAGAGGATGTGGAAGTATATGATCGAGACCATTGCCGCCGTCAATCAGGCAGTGAACAGCTTTATCTGGGGCATCCCCGCCATGGTATGCATCATTGGCGTGGGGCTGCTGCTCAGTGTCCGCACGGACTTTTTGCAGATCCGCAAATTCCCCTACGCCATCCGCACCACCGTGGGCCGGATGTTCCGCAAGCGGGACGCCTCGGACGGTGCCATGACCCCTTTTCAGGCGGTGTGCACCGCGCTGGCGGGCACGGTGGGCACCGGCAACATTGCCGGTGTGGCGGGCGCTATCGCCATCGGCGGCCCGGGTGCCGTGTTCTGGATGTGGTGCTCTGCGCTGCTGGGGATGTGCACCAAGTTTGCCGAGGTGACGCTGGCCGTGCATTTCCGGGAGCGCAGCGACACCGGCGAGTGGGTGGGCGGCCCGATGTACTATATTAAAAACGGCCTTGGCCGCCGCTGGCAGTTTCTGGCCGTGCTGTACGCGCTGTTCGGCGTGCTGACCGTGTTCGGTACCGGCAACGCAACGCAGGTGAATACCATCGTGGCAGCAGTGGATACCGCCCTGCTGGAATACGGGCTGGTGGGCGGCAGCTTTCTGCCCACCCTCAACCTCATCGTGGGCATCCTTGTGGCGGTGCTGGTGGCGCTGGTGCTGCTGGGTGGTATCAAGCGCATTGGCAGCGTAAGCGAGAAGCTGGTGCCCTTTATGGCACTGTTCTATATTGTGCTGTCGGTGGGCGTGGTGGTGCTCAACTTCTCCCGCCTGCCCTATGTGCTGGAATCCATCGTGGCGGGTGCGTTCAACCCCGCTGCCTTTACCGGCGGCACCATCGGCAGTCTGTTTGTCAGTATGCAAAAGGGCGTTTCCCGCGGCATCTTTTCCAACGAGGCCGGTCTTGGCACCGGCTCTATCGCCCATGCCTGCGCCGACACCAAAAAGCCGGTCAAGCAGGGCATGTTCGGTATTTTTGAGGTGTTTGCCGATACCATCGTCATCTGCACCCTGACCGCGCTGGTCATCCTGTGCAGCGGCACCCCGGTCAGCTACGGCGCAGCGGCGGGTGCTGAGCTGACCATCTCCGGCTTTACCACCACCTACGGCGGCTGGGCGTCTATCTTTACTGCCGTGGCGCTGTGCTGCTTTGCCTTTTCCACCATCATCGGCTGGGGTCTGTACGGCTCCCGCTTTCTGGTGTTCCTGTGCAAGAGTAACAAAGTGGCGCGCCCCTTCTTTGTGGTGTATGCTCTGGTGGCCATTCTGGGTGCTACCATGGACCTTGGTCTGCTGTGGAGCATCGCCGATACCTTCAACGGCCTGATGAGCATCCCCAACCTCATTGCATTGCTGCTGCTTTCCGGCACGGTGGTGCAGCTGACCCGCGCCTTTTTTGAATCGGAAGGGTGAACGGCAGCTCTGCCCATAGTGGACAGAAACGCCGGAACGCGGTATACTGAGAAAAAACAACGGTGGCTATGTACCACAGGAGGTTCTAACGTGGAAAACTTTAACGAGCTGCTGCAAAAGTATGCAGATTTTATCGTCCGGGTGGGTGTGAACCCGCAGCCGGGGCAGACCCTGATCATCAACTGCCCGCTGGAAGGTGCCCCGCTGGCACGGCTGTGCGTGCGCAGCGCCTACGAAGCAGGTGCGCGGGACGTGCAGGTGAACTGGCAGGATGATGCCGTTACCCGCATCCGCATGGAGCTGGGCAGCGAGGAGGCCCTGACCGACCACAAGGGTTGGCAGCTGCGCCGCTATCTGGACTACGCCGAGAGCGAGGGCGGTGTGTGTGTGCTGCACCTCATCGCGGACGACCCGGAACTGTTTGCCGGGCTGGACGGTGCCAAGATCAGCAGGGTGAACAGCGCGAACCGCAGCTTTATGCAGCCGTGGCGGGAGTACACCATGAACGACAGGGTGCAGTGGTCCATCGCCGCCCTGCCCGCAGAGCCGTGGGCAAAGAAGATGTTCCCGGAGCTGGACACTGCCGCCGCCATTGAGGCACAGTGGAAGCTGATCTTTGATACCTGCCGTGTGACCGGCGGCGACCCGGTAGGGGAGTGGCAGAAGCATCTGGACCGCCTGAACGAGCTGGGCGCAAAGATGAACGCCCTGGATCTGGAAAGCGTGCATTTTGAAAGCGCCAACGGCACCGACCTGACCGTGGGTCTGGCCGAGCAGGCGGTGTGGGAGAGCGCCGGCAGCAAAAACGAGAAGGGTGTGCCCTTCCTGCCCAACATCCCCACCGAGGAGGTGTTCACCGCGCCCCATAAGGATAAGGTGGACGGCATCGTTTACGGCACAAAGCCCTACGTCTTTAACGGTCAGCTCATCAAGAATTTCCACGTCACCTTCAAGGATGGCAAGGTGGTGGAGCACGGCGCAGACGAGGGCGCAGATCTGCTGGGTCAGCTGTTGGATACCGACGAGGGCGCACGCCACATCGGCGAGGTGGCACTGGTGCCCGCCTCCAGCCCCATCAACCGCAGCGGCAAGCTGTTCTACAACACCCTGTTTGACGAGAACGCCGCCTGCCACATCGCCTTTGGCGACAGCTACCCCGGCACCACTGTGGGCGGCACCGGCCTTTCTAAGGAAGAACTGGCGGCCCGCGGCATGAACCACTCCTCCCTGCACGAGGATGTGATGATCGGTGCAGAGGACAGCCGCATCACCGGCAAATGCCGCGACGGCCGCACCGTGCCGCTGTTTGAAAACGGCGTCTGGGTGCTGTAAAAAAGCCCCAAAGGGCGCGCAACGGCAAAAAAATTGCGAAAATGCTTGCATAAATCGCAAGAGTATGCTATATTCTAGTAGTACGATATAGTTTAACCTGAAACGTGGGCCGCAAGGTCCGCGTTTCTTGTTTGTTTGGAGGTTTTTTATGGCGAAGCAGTCTGGCGGCAACACCGCGCAGAGAGTGGAAGCGCTTGTCCGTCCCACGGTGGAAGGCATGGGTCTGCGCCTGTGGGATGTGGTTTTTGAGAAGGAAGGGCCGGACTGGTATCTTCGCATCCTCATCGACCGGGACGGCACCATGGATACCGACACCTGTGCAGAGGTGTCCCACGCACTGGACCCCATTCTGGATGAGGCAGACCCCATCGACCAGAGCTATTATCTGGAAGTGGGCAGCCCCGGCCTTGGCCGCAAGCTGACCCGCCCGGAGCACTACGAGGCACTGAAGGGCCAGAAGGTGCGGGCAAAGCTCATCCGCCCCAACGCTGACGGCGTGCGGGAGCTGTCCGGCATCCTGACCGGTCGCGAGGGCAGCACCGTGACGCTGGAAAGCGAGAACGGCCCCGTGACCTTTGAGGTGAATGCAGCCTCCGGCGTGCAGCTGTGCGACGACGAGGATCTGTTCAACTGAGAAGAACCGTCTCTGATGGAGAAAAGAGAACAAAATATATAGGAGGAACCCGAAAAATGACAGCAGCGAATAAGGACTTTTTTGAAGCGCTCTCCATGCTGGAGCATGAGCGCGGCATCACCGCAGAGTACCTGATCGAAAAGATCAAGGCGGCTATCATCATTGCCGTCAAGAAGAACTATGAGGTCGAGGAGGATCACATCCGTGTGGACATCGACCCCGACACCGGCCGCTTTGATGTGGCGCTGATCCAGGATATCGTAGCAGACGAGGACTGGTACGACGAGCACGCCGAGATCGGTGTGACCGAGGCACGCAAGATTCGCAGCAGCTACGAGGTGGGCGACCGCATCATCACCCCGCTCAAGACCCGCGATTTTGGCCGTATTGCCGCCCAGACCGCAAAGCACGTCATCCGTCAGGGCATCCGCGAGGCCGAGCGCAACCAGCAGCTCAGCGAGATCCAGTCCCGCGCACATGACATCGTGCAGGCCACCGTTACCCGCGTGGATACCGAGAAGGGCATCGTTGCGCTGGATCTGGGCAAGGGCGGCGAGGCTGTTCTGCCCCGCAACGAGCAGGTGCCCGGCGAGGTGTACACCGAGGGCGAGACCCTGCAGGTCTACATCGTGGACGTGGTCAGCACCGAGCGCGGCCCCCGCGTGATGATCAGCCGCACCCATCCCGGCCTTGTCAAGCGTCTGTTTGAGCTGGAAGTGCCCGAGATCTTTGACGGCACTGTGGAGGTAAAGGCCATCAGCCGCGAGGCCGGTGCCCGCACCAAGATGGCTGTCTGGTCCAAGGACCCCAACGTGAACCCTGTTTCCGCCTGCATTGGTGAGCACGGCGCCCGCGTGGCCGCTGTTGTGGAAAAGCTGGGCGGCGAGAAGATCGATATCGTCAAGTGGAGCGAGGATATCTCGGAGTTCATCTCCGCAGCTCTGAGCCCCGCCAAGGTGGTCAAGGTGGAGCTGCTGCCCGGCGAGACCCGCTCCTGCCGCGTCACCGTGCCCGACCAGCAGCTGAGCCTTGCCATTGGCAACAAGGGTCAGAACGCCCGCCTGTGCGCACGCCTGACCGGCTACAACATTGATATCCGTCCCGAGAGCGGCTACTACGGCGAGGACGAGGAGCCCAAGAAGGACGCAGCAGACGCTGAATAAGCCCGGCACCATCTGCCGAAGGAGGGAAACCGGATGGCACAAAAAAAAATCCCTGCCCGCCAGTGCATCGGCTGCATGACCAGCCGCCCCAAAAAGGAATTGGTGCGCGTGGTGCGCGCACCCAGCGGGGAGATCAGCATTGATCTGGTAGGCAAAAAGCCGGGACGCGGCGCATATCTCTGCCCGGACCCGGACTGCCTGACCAAGGCAAAAAAGAAAAAGGCGCTGGAGCGCTGCTTTGAGCAGCCGGTCCCCGCCGAGGTATACGACGCGCTGGCTGTACAGCTGGCCGCAGCCGCAAAGGAGGCAGCAGTCGATGGCAAAAAAGAATAACGCCCCCGCAAAACCCAAGCTGCCCCCGGAGGAGGCGCTGTATCAGGCCGTGAGCCTGTGCCGCAAGGCCGGTGCGCTGACCATGGGCTTTGATGCCGTGGAGGAAGCCTGCGTCAAAAGCAAGGCATGGCTGGTGATGACCGCATCGGACATCAGCCCTAAGACTTTGCAGCGTTTGAACTACGCCGTGGGGGACTTGGTGGACGTGTTCACCATGCCGCTGACACAGGATAAGCTGGCCGATATCAGCCACAAGCCCGTGGCTGTTTACGCGGTGACCGACCGCAACCTCGCAAAGCTCTGCTTCGACCGCCTGTCGGACTGCGGAGCAATCAAAAATGAGGAGGATATGAGCGAATGATCGTAAAATATAAAGTGAGTGACTTTGCAAAGGATCTGAACCTTTCTGCAAAGAAGGTGCTGGACGAACTGGCCGCTATGGGCAGCACCGGCAAGAAGAACAGCTCCAATCTGGAGGAGAACGAGCTGAACTACCTGCTGGAAAAGTTCAGCAAGGACAACAGCGTGGCAAATCTGGACGAGTTTTTGAACAGCGCCAAGGCTCCCAAGGAGGAGCCCAAGGCTGAGAAGAAGGCCGAGAAGAAGGCTGAAAAGAAGCCCGAGGCTCCCAAGGCTGACAAAAAGCCCCAGCAGCCCGCCGCAAAGGCCGAGCAGCCCAAGGCAAACAATAATAATAACAATAACGGCAAGCACGGCGACAAGAAGCCCGAGCAGCATAAGAAGCGCGAGGAAAAGACCGTTTCCTTCAGCGAACTGGCACGTGAGACCGGCGCAAAGGCTACCGCAGCCCCCGCACAGGCAGTTTCTGTCCGCCGCGAGGACAATCAGGTCACCGTGGATACCCGCACTGTGGATATGAACGTGGATCGCTTTGATGCCCGTTACGATGATCTGGCCTCTACCAAGAACACCGAGAACCGCCGCAAGCCCACCCCGCAGGGCAACAAGCAGAAGTTCACCCAGCGCGGCCAGCGTCAGCGTCAGCAGTTCCAGAAGGGCAAGCGCGAGACCGAGTTCGAGCGCCTGCAGCGCATCCAGCTGGAGAAGGCACGCAACGCCCAGCTGAAGGTGATGATCCCTGACGAGATCACCGTGGGCGAGTTGGCTGCCCGCCTGAAGCAGCAGGCCGGTAAGGTCATTGCCAAGTTCATGCAGATGGGCGAGATGCACGCCATCAACGACGTGATCGATTTCGACACCGCAGCTCTGCTGGCAGAGGAGTTCCACGCAAAGGTCGAGCACGAGGTGCACGTTACCATCGAGGAGCGCCTGTTCACGCAGGAAGAGGATGCACAGGAGGATCTGGTGGAGCGTCCTCCGGTGGTCTGTGTCATGGGTCACGTTGACCACGGCAAGACCAGTATTCTGGATGCCATCCGCAAGACCAACGTTACCGCAGGCGAGGCCGGCGGCATCACGCAGGCCATCGGTGCATATCAGGTCAAGGTCAACGACAGCCTCATCACCTTCCTAGATACCCCGGGCCACGAGGCATTCACCTCCATGCGTGCCCGCGGTGCCAACATGACCGATATCGCCGTTCTGGTGGTTGCTGCCGATGACGGCATCATGCCCCAGACCATCGAGTCCATCAACCACGCCAAGGCTGCAAATGTCAAGCTCATCGTGGCAATGAACAAGATGGATAAGCCCACCGCAAACCCCGAGCGCGTGATGGAAGGCCTGACCAAGTACGGCATCATCACCGAGGACTGGGGCGGCGATGTGGCCTGCATCCCGGTGTCTGCCCTGACCGGCATGGGCATCAACGACCTGCTGGAGCGCATTGCTCTGGAAGCTGAGGTCATGGAGCTGAAGGCAAACCCCAACCGCCGCGCCAAGGGTGCGGTCGTTGAGGCCCGTCTGGATAAGGGCCAGGGCCCCATTGCCACCATTCTGGTGCAGAACGGCACCCTGCACTCCGGCGACGTCATCATTGCCGGTACCGCTGTGGGCCGCGTGCGTACCATGCGCAGCGACAAGGGTCAGCTGCTGACCGATGCCGGCCCCTCCACCCCTGTGGAGATCACCGGCCTGACCGCAGTGCCGGAAGCAGGCGACCTGTTCGAGGCTGTTGAGGACGAGCGTCTGGCCCGTGAACTGGCCGAGCAGCGCATTGCTGCCGCCAAGGAGAAGCAGTTCTCCTCCTTCCAGAAGGTCACGCTGGATAACCTGTTCAGCCAGATGGCACAGAACGACATGAAGGAGCTGGCCATAGTGGTCAAGGCCGATGTGCAGGGCTCTGCCGAGGCTGTGAAGCAGAGTCTGGAGAAAATCTCCAACGATGAGGTGCGCGTGCGCGTCATCCACGCCGGTGTCGGCGCCATCAGCAAGTCCGACGTGGATCTGGCCGATGCCTCCAACGCCATCATCATCGGCTTCAACGTCCGCCCGGACAACGTGGCCAAGGAAGAAGCCGCTGCCACCAAGGTGGAAATGCGTATGTACCGCGTCATTTACGACGCCATCAACGATGTCACCGACGCTATGAAGGGTATGCTGGCACCCAAGTTCCGCGAGGTCTCTCTGGGTGAGCTGCAGGTGCGTCAGGTGTACAAGATCTCCAACGTGGGCACCGTTGCAGGCTGCCGCGTGACCAGCGGCAAGATCACCCGCGACAGCAAGGTGCGCGTGGTGCGTGACGGTATCGTCATCGCCGAGGACGAGATCGCATCCCTGAAGCGCTTCAAGGACGACGCCAAGGAAGTGGCCGAGGGCTACGAGTGCGGCGTGACTCTGGAGAAGTTTGCGGACGTCAAGGAAGGCGACGTGTACGAGGCCTTCAAGATGGAAGAGTACCGCGACTAAGCAAAAACCGAATATATAACAGCTTCCCGGCAGAAAAGGCTTCCCCCGGATGGGGGAAGCTGTCGAACGAAGTGAGACTGATGAGGGCGTATCTTTCGCAGGTGTGGAGCGTGCGCCCTCATCCGTCGTTTTGGCAGACAAATGCCGCCTTGCCCCGGCTGGGGCAAGGCTTTGGGAGGCTGCCGGACAGAATTTGGAGAAAACTATGTCTCAGAAAAATATGGGCCGTCTTGCGCAGGATATGAAGCGCGAGGTCATTGCCATCATCGGCCGGCTGAAGGACCCGCGGCTGGAGGGCGGTCTGCTGACCGTCACCCGTCTGGACGTGACGCCGGATCTGGATGTGGCAAAAGTGTATGTTAGCGTGATGGGCCGCGCAGACGGCCCCAAGCCCGCTATTGAAGCGCTGAACCGTGCCGCAGGCCATGTGCGCACCGAGGTCAGCAAAAAAATGCACATCCGCAAGGCACCCCGCTTTATCTTTGTGGAGGATGACGGTGCCGCTTACGCCGCCCACATCAACGAGCTGCTGCGCAGCCTGAACGTGAACGGCGAGGAAGAAGCACAGCCTGCCGATACCGAACAGACCGAGGACTGACTGCCTTTGCGGAAAGGATGGATCATTGGATGACAGAACAACTGGATGTGCAGCAGATGGCGCAGCGCCTGCTGGCTGCGGACAACATTTTGATTCTGTGCCACAAAAACCCGGACGGTGACACCATCGGCTGCGGCAGCGCCCTGTACTATGCGCTCAAAGCGCTGGAAAAAACAACGGCGGTGCTCTGCTCCGATGCCATTCCGTCCCGCTACGCCTTTACGAACCCACGGCTGTTCAAGGGCGAGTTCGAGCCCCGCACCGTGATCGCGGTGGACGTGGCCGGTTTGCAGCTGTTTGGCGAAAATAACGATGTGCCGCAGTTTGCACGCCATGTGGACCTGTGCGTCGACCACCACGCAGGCAACAACGGCTATGCCGATTTTACCCTTCTGGATGCCGGTGCCGCTGCGGCAGCGGAGCTGCTGTATCAGGTCATCGTGGAGATGGGGGTGACTATCACCCCCCACATTGCCGACTGCCTGTACACCGGCATTGCCACCGACACCGGCTGCTTCAAGTTCTCCTCCACCACCGCCAACACCCACACGGTGGCGGCAAAGCTTATTGAGGCCGGCTGCCATGTGGAGGAGCTGAACACCCTGCTCTTCGACACAAAGCCCCGTGCCCGCATGGAGGCCGAGCGCATCGCCCGCAACCATCTGGAGTACTATCTGGACGGCCGCTGTGCCCTGATCTACCTGACGAGGGACGAGATACGGCAGAGCGGGGTAGACCCCGCAGATCTGGAGGAACTGACCAGTCTGCCCATCAGCATCGAGGGAGTCAAGGTGGGTCTGACCCTGCGCCAGCAGCCCGGCGGCAGCTACCGCATCAGCGTGCGCACCGCAAAGGGCGTGGACGCCTGTGCCATCGCACGGCGGCTGGGCGGCGGCGGCCACACCCGCGCAGCGGGCTGTGAGCTGCTGGGCGACCTTGAAAACGCCAAAAACGCGATCCTTGCAGAGGTGGAAGCCGAACTGGACGCACCGCAGGAGGAAGCATGATGCAGGGCATCCTGATCGTAGACAAGCCCATGGACTGGACCAGCTTTGACGTGGTGGCAAAGCTGCGCGGCGTGCTGGGCACCCGCAAGCTGGGGCACAGCGGTACGCTGGACCCCATGGCCACCGGCGTTCTGCCGGTGTTCTGCGGCGGTGCCAGCAAGGCGGTGGATCTGCAGCTGAACCATGATAAAGCTTACCGCGCAACCCTGCGCTTGGGTGCACGCACCGATACCGGCGATAGCACCGGCACGGTGCTGGAGACTGCCCCCGTCACCGCCGGGGAAAAGGAACTGCTGGCTGTGCTGCCGCAGTTTATCGGCCCGCAGATGCAGGTGCCGCCCATGTACTCGGCGGTCAAGATCAACGGTCAGCCGCTGTATAAACTGGCGCGTGAGGGCGTGACCGTGGAGCGCAAGGCGCGCCCTATTGAAATTTACGGCATCGAGTACGGCGGCAGTCCGGCAGAAAACGAGTATGTGCTGACGGTGCGCTGCTCCAAGGGCACCTACATCCGCACCCTGCTGGAGGAGATCGCCGCCGCCATGGGGCAGAAGGGCACGATGAGCGCGCTGCGCCGCACTGCTGCCGGTCTGTACACCGAAGCAGACGCCCACACACTGGAAGAGATCCTTGCCGCAAAGGAGCAGGGAACTGCCGCGCTGGAAGCACTGATGCTGCCGGTGGAGAGCGTGTTCACCCCGCTGCCGCTGCTGGTGGTGGAGCCATGGGTGGAGCAGCACCTGTACAACGGCTGTCCCACCAGCCGCTACCCCGCAGCAGACGGACGCTACCGGGTGCGCAATGCCGCCGGGCAGTTCCTTGGTCTTGCCAACATTACCGGCGGGGTGCTCCGGGTGGAAAAACTGTTCGTGGAACGTAATTGAGCAATAAAGGAAACAAGACCCATGCAGATCATTTCTCAGTTTGCCCCGCTGCCGCTGGCACAGCCCGCAAAGGGTACCGCCGTGGCTATGGGCTACTTTGACGGCATCCATATCGGCCACCGGGCGGTGATCGAAGGGGCTGTGCAGTGGGCAAAGACCCATGATGCAGCTCCGGCGGTGTTCACCTTCCGCCTGCCGGTGGAAAATAAAATGAAGGGCAAGCGCCTGCTCTCCACCGAGGACAAGCACGCCCTGATCCACAGCCTTGGGGTGGAGTATTACCTTACCCCGGACTTTGAGGCAATCAAGGCGCTGAGCCCGGAGGAGTTCGTGCGCGGCATCGTGGAAAACTGCCACGCCCGGGCGCTGTTCTGTGGCGAAAACTTCACCTTTGGCGCAAAGGCTGCCGGTACGCCGGAGCTGCTGCGCACCCTCTGTGCCCCGCTTGGGGTAGAGGTAGTGGTGGTGCCCATGGCGCAGTTTGAGGAAAAGCCGGTGTCCTCCACCCGCATCCGCACCGCGCTGGAGGGCGGGGATATCCCGGCTGCCAACGCCATGCTGGGCATGCCCTACGCCATCCGCTTTGCGGTGCAGCACGGGGCAGGGCTGGGGCACACCCTCGGTGTGCCCACTATCAACCAGCTGTACCCGCAGGGCTTCCAGATGCCACGCAGCGGCATTTATATCACCCGCACCTGCATCAACGGGGCGTGGTATCCCTCGGCCACCGGTCTGGGCAGCCGCCCTACTGTGAACGATGATGCCACCAAGGTGACCTGCGAGACTTTTATCCCGGGCTTTTCCGGCAACCTGTACGGCACCGACCCGGTGGTGGAGTTCCACGCTTACCTGAGCCCCAGCAAAAAGTTTGATACGCTGGACCAGCTGCGGGACTGCATCAACGATGCCGCTCGCCGCGCACAGGAATATTTTGCATAACGCCTGAACAGCGGAAAAATTATTTTTATTTGAGGGTCGGGAAATGCCTGCGGGCGTTTTTCGACCCCTTTTGTCGTGAAGGAAAACAGCATTTCCGGCGTCTGCGGGCAGAAAAAACCGCACTTCGGGCAAAATAGACACATTTCCGTGCAACAACGGCAAATGTTTGTTAAACAATTATCTATCTCATATCCTTGCAATGCGCGCAGTTTTTGTTTATAATAGTAGCTGTACGGGGCAACGCCCCGATTGTGAGCGAGACTCTGGTTCAGAATTATAACTTGAGAGGAGTTTTTACCATGGGTTTAGGTAAGAAGACGATCGACGATCAGAACTACTGCGGCAAGAAGGTGCTTGTCCGCTGCGATTTCAACGTCCCGATGAAGGACGGTGTCATCACCAACGAGAACCGCATCAACGCAGCACTGCCCACCATCCAGAAGCTGGTCAACGATGGCGCTAAGGTCATCCTGTGCAGCCATCTGGGCAAGCCCAAGAACGGCCCCGAGGCTAAGTTCAGCCTGGCTCCCGTTGCTGTGGCTCTGAGCGCAAAGCTGGGCAAGACCGTTGTGTTTGCCGACGACGACAACGTTGTGGGCGAGAACGCAAAGGCTGCTGTGGCTGCCATGAACAACGGCGACGTCGTTCTGCTGCAGAACACCCGTTTCCGCAAGGAAGAGACCAAGAACATGCCCGAGTTCAGCGAGGAGCTGGCTTCTCTGGCTGATGCATATGTGGACGATGCCTTCGGCAGCTGCCACCGTGCACACTGCTCCACCGCAGGTGTCACCGACTACATCAAGGATACCGCTGTCGGCTACCTGATGGAGAAGGAGATCAAGTATCTGGGCAACGCCGTCAACGACCCCGTCCGTCCCTTCACCGCTATTCTGGGCGGCGCTAAGGTCGCTGATAAGCTGAACGTCATCTCCAACCTGCTGGAGAAGGTCGATACCCTGATCATCGGCGGCGGCATGGCTTATACCTTCGTCAAGGCTCAGGGCTACGAAGTGGGCAAGAGCCTGTGCGACGACACCAAGCTGGACTACTGCAAGGAAATGATGGCTAAGGCCAAGGAGAAGGGCGTCAAGCTGCTGCTGCCTGTGGATGCAGCCTGCATCAAGGACTTCCCCGATCCCATCGACGCTCCTGTGGACGTGACCGTGGTGCCTGTCACCGCAATCCCCGCTGACATGGAGGGCTGCGACATCGGCCCCGAGACCATGAAGCTGTTTGCTGACGCTGTCAAGGCTTCCAAGACCGTTGTCTGGAACGGCCCCATGGGCGTGTTCGAGAACCCCACTCTGGCAGCCGGTACTCTGGCTGTTGCCAAGGCTATGGCTGAGAGCGATGCTACCACCGTCATCGGCGGCGGCGACAGCGCAGCAGCTGTGCAGCAGATGGGTCTGGGCGACAAGATGACCCACATCTCCACCGGCGGCGGCGCTTCTCTGGAGTATCTGGAGGGCAAGGAGCTGCCCGGCATCGCAGTCATCCAGAACGCATAATTTTTCCGGCATCACAATGGGTGCGGCGGCATTTACGCCGCCGCATCTTTTCTTTTTGTGCAGGCAATTTGTAAATATTTACGAAGGTAAGGAGAAAATAACAATGGATAAGGCAAAGCGCAAGGCTATTATCGCTGGCAACTGGAAGATGAACAAGACCGCCTCCGAGGCTGCTGTTCTGGTGGACGAGCTGATTCCCGCTGTGAAGGACGCTACCTGCGAGGTGGTCATCTGCACCCCGTTTACCGATCTGGTCACCGCTGTGGCTAAGACCAAGGGCACCAACATCCATGTTGGCGCCGAGAACGTCCACTTTGAGAAGTCCGGTGCTTTCACCGGCGAGATCAGCGCCGATATGCTGGTGGATCTGGGCGTGGAGTACGTCATCGTCGGCCACTCTGAGCGCCGTCAGTACTTTGCAGAGACCGACCAGACCGTCAACAAGCGCACGCTGGCTGCCCTGAACGCCGGCCTGAAGGTCATCCTGTGCGTGGGCGAGAGCCTGCAGCAGCGCGAGGAGGGCGTTACCGAGGAGCTGGTTCGTATGCAGACCAAGATCGCCCTGCGTGACGTGACCGCTGAGCAGATGGCAAACGTTGTCATCGCCTACGAGCCCGTCTGGGCCATCGGCACCGGCAAGACCGCTACCTCCGATCAGGCAGAGGAAGTCTGCGCACAGATCCGCAAGGTGGTGGGCGAGCTGTACGGCGAGGCTGTGGCCGAGGCTACCACTGTGCAGTACGGCGGCAGCATGAACGCCAAGAACTGCGAGGAGCTGCTGAGCAAGAAGGACGTGGACGGCGGCCTGATCGGCGGCGCATCCCTGAAGGCTCCCGACTTTGCTGTCATCGTCAATGCAACCACCAAGGGCTGAGCAACTGCCTTTTCTTAACTAGCTGTTTCAGCGCCCGGCTGCGCCGTTTTTTCAGCGCTGAGCCGGGCGCTGATCTGTTTTTACAGCAGCCGCTCGGGTGTTATGCACCCGCAGGCTGCACCCGCAGGCAGGACGCTTAGCCTTGCCCGCAACGCGTGATAAATTCAAAGGAGATTCAATTTTATGGCAAAGAAACCTGTTCTTCTGTGCATCATGGATGGCTTCGGCTGGGTGCCGAACGAGACCTTCGGCAACGCTGTTGTGGCTGCCAAGACCCCCCATCTGGATGCTCTGATGGCAAAGTACCCCATGACCACCATTGATGCCTCCGGCATGGCTGTCGGCCTGCCCGATGGCCAGATGGGCAACTCCGAGGTCGGCCACACCAACATGGGCGCAGGCCGCATCGTCTACCAGCAGCTGACCCTCATCACCAAGTCCATCCACGATGGCGAGATGCTCAAGAACCCTGTGCTGGTCAAGAACATGAAGGCTGCTATCGAGGCCGGCAAGGCCATCCACCTGATGGGTCTGGTGGGCACCGGCGGCGTGCACAGCCATGCCGACCACTGGTTTGGCGTGCTGGAAATGGCAAAGCATCTGGGTGCAAAGGAAGTTTACCTGCACTGCATCACCGACGGCCGTGACACCGACCCCCACTCCGGCAAGGGCTTCCTTGCTGACCTGCAGGCCAAGCTGGACGAGCTGGGCGTGGGCAAGATTGCCAGCGTTTCCGGCCGTTACTACGCTATGGACCGCGATAACAACTGGGACCGCGAGGAGAAGGCCTATGCTGCTTTCGTCTACGGCGAGGGTGAGCATGCTGCCAACGCTGCCGAGGCCATCGAGGCTTCCTACGCGGCAGATAAGACCGATGAGTTCGTGCTGCCCTGTGTCACCTGCGAGGGTGGCCGTGTGCAGGACGGCGATACCGTTATCTTCATGAACTTCCGCCCCGACCGTGCCCGCCAGATGACCCGCATTTTCTGCGACGATGCCTTTACCGGCTTCGAGCGCCGCGGCGGCCGCAAGCAGGTGCACTACGTCTGCATGGCTGAGTACGATGCCACCATGCCCAACTGCGAGGTGGCCTATCCCCCGGTGGAGCTGAAGAACGTTCTGGGCGAGTACCTGTCTGCCCACGGCAAGACCCAGCTGCGCATTGCCGAGACCGAGAAGTACGCGCACGTCACCTTCTTCTTCAACGGCGGCGTGGAGGCTCCCTACGAGGGCGAGGATCGCTGCGTCATCCCCAGCCCCAAGGTTGCCACCTACGACCTGAAGCCCGAGATGAGCGCCCCTGAGGTCGCTGCCGAGTGCGTCAAGCGCATCGAGAGCGGCAAGTACGATGTGGTCATCCTGAACTTTGCAAACTGCGATATGGTCGGCCACACCGGCGTGTTCGAGGCTGCTGTCAAGGCCGTTGAGGCTGTGGACACCTGCGTGGATCAGGTGGTCACCGCTGTGCTGAACGCCGGCGGCTGCGCTTTCATCACCGCTGACCACGGCAACGCCGAGAAGATGATGAACCCGGACGGCACCCCCTTCACCGCCCACACCACCAACGTTGTGCCCTTTGTGGCAGTTGGCTGCGGTGACGTGAAGCTGCGCGAGGGCGGCTGCTTGGCCGACATCGCACCCACCATGCTGCCCTATATCGGCCTGCCCGTTCCCGCCGAGATGACCGGCAAGAGCATCATCGTGGAGTGATGCCAGACGGGATAACCGGATAAATAAAACAAAAGGCTGCTGCACATTCCGTGCGGCAGCCTTTTTGCATAAGAAAAATTTCCGTGAAAAGGGAATAGCGGAGCGTCCGCAGACGCTCCGCTATTCCGAAATTAAAAATAGATTTTCCGCTGATGATGGCCAAAGCGCACGCGGAGGCCGTTCGCCTGCAAAACGGCAAAGCTTACTTTTTCAGGTGGCTGTCCCAGCCGCTGGAGGTGGTGGCCTGCTTGTCAGGTGTGCACCACATGGCCTCTACGCCGTCCAGCGATTCCACCAGCTTCTGTCCTTCTTCCAGCGGCATACAGAACAGAGCAGTGGTCAGGCAGTCTGCCATGCCGGAGTCCGGGCACAGCACGGTGACGCCGTTGTAGTAGGCAGCGGGCCACAGGGTGTCCGGGTCGATGATGTGGTGGTAGCGCTTGCCGTCCACCACAAAGTAGCGCTGGTAGTCGCCGCTGGTCACCAGTGCAAGGTCGCTCATGTTGATGGGCGAGCCGAAAATGGAGTTGGTGTTGGTGTACACCTCTGAGGCGTTCCACGGGTTCTCCACACCGCCGGTCCACTGGCTGCCGTCCGGCTTTGTGCCGATGGCGCGCAGGTTGCCGCCTACGCTCACCAGTGCGCTGGTCAGACCCCGGGCTTCGGCGGCGCGGCAGACCATCTCCACTGCGTACCCCTTGCCTACACTGCCCACGTCCAGCGACATCTCCGGGTCGGACAGGTAGACCGTTTTGGCCTCCTCGTCAATGACGAGGTCGTTGATATCGCAGTGCTGGGCAGCGGCCTCCAGCTCCTCCTGTGTGGGCAGGGTATTGTCTGCCTCGGAGGCGTCTTTCTCGGCGGCTTCACGATAATCGTGCCAGATGCCCAGTACGCTGCCCATGGCAATGTTGATCTTGCCGCCGGTCAGTTCGTACATCTGCTGTGCCAGCTCCAGCATGGAAAGGATGCGGTCATCTACCTGTACCGGGGCTTTCCCGGCGTTTTCGTTGATGGTCTTGACGTTCACAACGCCATCGTAGTCGTTGTAGATATCGTAGAGCTGGTTGTAGGCGATCAGATCCTGATGCAGCGCCTGCATCTGGGTGTTGAACTCTTCCTCGCTCTCGCAGTAGGCGATGACCTGCGTCACAGTGTCGAACACATCATAAAAGATGGTGGTGTACCGGGTCAGCTCCTTTTTGGGTTTGCAGCCGACCAGCAGGCTAAGGCTCAGTACCGCCGCCAGCAGTGCAGCGGTCATGCGGGTGATGCGGCTCTTCATACGGTCTGGCTCTCCTTTGCGGCGGTAAAGGCGGTGTGCTCCTCCTGCAAATGTGCCAGCAGGTCTGCAAACATCCAGTTGCGGTTTGCGGGAGTGACCACCGCCTTGAGCGGGATGGTCACCTGTGCCTGCCGCATCAGGTCCAGCAGGGTGTCCACGTCCTTATCACGGAAGTTTGCCAGCACCAGCGCCGGGGGATAGGCACCCGGCTCCAGTACCAGTGTTCTGGGGGCTTTTACCTCCACCTCGCCCAGCAGCTGGGCAACGGTCTTGCCGGCATCGGCGGGGGTAACAAGCAGCAGCTTCATGCCAAAGGCGGGTGCCATGCCCTCCAGCTTGCCCCGGTCGGCGGGGGAAAGGTTCCAGCCCAGCGCCAGCGGCACCCCGGCGTTCTGGTTGCGTGCAATGTGTGCTTTCATCTTTAAAACCTCTTTCGGCAGTGTTTTTTCAAAATACACTATAGTATACCATAAAACCCGTGAAAAGAAAATGAAAACCCGCCGGTGCACAGAAATCGGGGGTATTTAAGGTAAAATGCTGCTTGCCTACGCCCTCATCCGTCTGCTTGCTTCGCGCGCAGCCACCTTCCCCCGACCGGGGGAAGGCTTCCGGCTTGGCAAACTTTCCAGCAAAAAAAGGACTGCTGAACCCGGTCGGCACAGCAGTCCCTGCGTATAACAATATTCTTTCGGGCGGGCTCAGTTCATTTTTTTGCCGAAGAACTCCACCTCTTTGCCGATGAACTGCATCAGTTCATCGAACTGGTCGGGGGTCAGGCTCTGTGCGCCATCGCACTTGGCCTTGGCGGGGTTGTTGTGCACCTCGATCATCAGACCATCGGCACCAGCAGCGACCGCGGCTTTCGCCAGCTCCGGCACCATCCATGCGTGGCCGCAGGCGTGGCTGGGGTCTACCACCACCGGCAGATGGGTCATCTTGTGTAGCATGACCACACCGGCAAGGTCCAGCGTGTTGCGCATACTGGTCTCAAAGGTGCGGATGCCGCGCTCGCACAGGATGACGTTCTCGTTGCCCTCGGCCATGATGTACTCGGCGCTCATCACGAACTCTTCCAGCGTGTTGGCAAGGCCGCGCTTGAGCAGTACCGGCTTTTTCTGGCGGCCAACGGCCTTAAGCAGCTCAAAGTTCTGCATATTGCGGGCACCTACCTGAATGAGGTCTACGTTTTCAAACAGGGGCAGGTGCTCGGTGTTCATGATCTCGGTCACAATGGGCGAACCGGTGGCGCGGCGCGCCAGCTTGAGCAGGTCCAGACCCTCGCTGCGCATACCCTGAAAGGAGTAGGGCGAGGTGCGGGGCTTGAATGCACCGCCGCGCAGCAGGGAAGCGCCTGCGGCCTTTACCCGCTGCGCGCAGTAGGTGATCTGCTCCTCGCTCTCAATGCTGCAGGGCCCGGCGATGACTGCAAAGTTGCCGCCGCCGATCTTGACGCCCTCCACGTCGATAACGCTGTCGTCCGGGTGGAACTTGCGGTTGGCCTTTTTGTAGGGCTCGGACACGCGGCGGCAGGTCTCTACCACCGGGTTTGCCAGCACCCAGCTTTCCGCAATGGCCTTGGTATCGCCGATCAGACCCAGAATATGGGTGTCGCTGCCCTTGGAATCGTTGATCTGCAGGCCCATATCCTCCAGCTCGTGGCAGAACTCGCGCACCTGTACGTCGGGTGCATCCTGTTTGAGTACGATGATCATAGTGTTTTGTCTCCTTTGCCTTTTCCTATCCTGTGAAACGGCGAGGGAGACCGGCTCCTTTGCCGCAGCTTGCAGTGCCAAACTTCAGTACTCTGAAGTGCGTGACGCTATGATATCACTTCATGAAACTGAAGTCAAGAGAAATTTTGAATTTTTTCCAAAAAAGTGGTAGAATAAAAAAGAAAAGAACCCGCGCAGTCATTGTTGTGCAATGACTGCGCACCCAAAGGTCGAGCTTTTTACTGCTTTCCATGGGGTATTACTTCCCGGGGAAAGAGAATCTGCCGGTTACCGCGCATAAGCTCGCCCTTTCGGGGGAGCTGGACGCGAAGCGGCCTGAGAGGGTTCAATAGAATCAAAGAGGGAATAACAATGGGAAAAGAAGCTAAAACCAACGCAATGCGCATTCTGGAACGGGAAAAGGTGGCCTATACCGCCCACGAGTACCCCCACGAGGAGGGGGTGGCGGTGGACGGCGTGACCGTAGCCGCCAGCATAGGTGAGGACCCCGCCTGCGTTTACAAGACGCTGGTAACGCAGGGCAGCAGCAAAAACTACTTTGTGTTCGTCATTCCGGTGGCGGCAGAGCTGGACTTAAAGGCCGCTGCCCGCAGCGTGGGCGAAAAGAGCGTGGCAATGATCCATGTGGCGGATATCAATAAGGTGACCGGCTATGTGCGGGGCGGCTGCAGCCCGGTGGGCATGAAAAAGCAGTACCGCACCGTCTTTGACGAAAGCGTGCTGACCCAGCAGAAGGTCTACGTTTCCGGCGGGCGCATCGGCACACAGGTGTGCTGCGCCCCGGCGGATCTGATTCGCGCTGCACGCGCCGCCACCGCAAAGATCATTTTTTAAAAATCCGGCGCGATATCTGGGATACATCAACACAGCCTTTACATAAAATATACCTGCCGCATAAGTCATACTTAAAAAGAAAAAGGATGGCGAAACTGCACAAAACTTTCGAAAGTTTTTTGACGGCATGGGAACACAAGGGAGAATTTGCCCAAACGCTCTTTGCAAAGCGGTTTTTTTGCCGTAAACTGTATCTAGTACAGGGACGATGCCCCAAAAAACGGGCTTGCATCGCCGCCTGAAAAAACGCTTGCACAGGAAACTGCGGAGGGAAACTTCAATGATGCTGCTGGTGCCGGGTCGCATGGAATGGGGTCACATTCACTGCAATCAGGGGCATGGTGCAACCTTGTGCAAAATGCGCGGACAGAAAAACAGGAAATAAAGGCCGTGGTACAGGTGTACCGCAGCCTTTTTTGTTTGTCGGTCTTGTTGGACAGTTGAGAAAGAGAGGCTTTGGAAAATGGTTCGTAAAGTGGCAGTGATCATGGGTTCGGACAGCGATTGGCCGGTGGTCAAAGGTGCCTGCGCCCAGCTGAAGGCACTGGACATCCCCTTTGAGGCGCACATCCTTTCGGCACACCGCACCCCCGCCGAGGCAGCAGCCTTTGCAAAAAGCGCAAAGGCCAACGGCTTTGGCGTTATCCTGTGCGCAGCAGGCATGGCAGCCCATCTGGCAGGTGCTTTTGCCGCCAACACCACCCTGCCGGTCATCGGCATCCCCATGAAGGGCGGCGCGATGGATGGCTTGGACGCGCTGCTGGCTACCGTGCAGATGCCCAGCGGCATCCCGGTGGCAACCGTGGCACTGAACGGTGCCAAGAACGCCGCATGGCTGGCTGCTGAAATTCTGGCCCTGAGCGATGACGCACTGGCTGAAAAGCTGGAGGCTGAGCGCGTATCCATGGCACAGCAGATCGCAGCCAAGGAAGAAAAGCTGCAGAACGAACTGAACGAGCTGTAAAGGAGAACCAATGTCTGATTTTGCATATCCGCTGCATGAGGAGTGCGGCGTTTTCGGCATCTACGACCGTGCCGGTACCGAGGATGTGGCCGCAGCGGCTTATTCGGCCCTGTATGCGCTGCAGCACCGCGGGCAGGAGAGCTGCGGCATCGCCGTCAACGATGACGGCGTGATCACCGGCCACCGGGATCTGGGCCTTGTAAACGAGGTGTTCACCCCGGAGGTGCTGGCAAGCCTGTCCACTACCACGGCACACATGGCCACCGGCCATGTGCGCTACGCCACCGCCGGCACCCGCGTCCGCGCCAACGCCCAGCCCATGATCGTCCGGCATGGCCGCGGCACCATGGCGCTGTGCCACAACGGCAACCTGACCAACGCCGTGGAGCTGCGCCGCCAGCTGGAAAACGAGGGCGCCATCTTCCACGGCTCCTCGGATACCGAGGTCATCTGCTACCTTATCACTCGCAACCGTCTGCGCATGGGCAGTATCGAGACTGCCATCAGCAAGACCATGGACGTGCTGGAGGGCGCATACAGCCTTGTGATCATGTCTGCCACCAAGCTCATCGCGGTGCGCGACCCCCGGGGCTACCGTCCCCTGTGCATCGGCACCCTGCCCGGCGGCGGCTACGTCTTTGCCAGCGAGAGCTGCGCACTGGATGCCACCGGCGCTTCTCTGCTGCGGGATGTGGAGCCCGGCGAGATCGTAGTGGTGGATACCAAGACCGGCGAACTGCGCAGCATCAAGGATCACTGCGGCCGCCCGGACACCCAGATGTGCGTGTTCGAGTTCATCTACTTCGCCCGCCCGGACAGCGTCATCGAGGGCAGCTCGGTGCACGAGGCCCGCAAGCAGGCAGGCCGCTTCCTTGCACAGGAGCACCCGGTGGAGGCCGATGTGGTCATCGGCGTGCCGGATTCCGGTCTGGATGCAGCACTGGGCTACTCGCAGGAGAGCGGCATCCCCTACGGCATCGGCTTTATCAAAAACAAATACATCGGCCGCACCTTCATTCAGGGCAGCCAGAAGCAGCGTGAGAACAGCGTGCGCATCAAGCTGAACGTGGTGTCCAGCACCGTCAAGGGCAAGCGCGTGGTGCTGGTGGATGACTCCATCGTGCGCGGCACCACCTCTGCCCGCATCATCAAGCTGCTGCGGGATGCCGGTGCTGCCGAGGTGCACTTTATGGTCTCTGCGCCTCCCTTCAAGTATCCGTGCTACTTCGGCACCGATATCCCGGACCAGAAGCTGCTGGTGGCCACCGGCCGCACGCTGGAGCAGATCAACGAGGTCATCGGCGCCGATACGCTGGGCTATTTGTCCAACGAGCACGTTGTCCAGCTTGCCAAAAACGCAAAATGCGGTTTCTGCACTGCCTGCTTTACCGGCGAGTATGCCGTAGAGCCGGAAAGTGTGCTTTCTACCGATATTCACGACCGTCACCTGAACGACCGTCCCAAGGACGCCAAAAAGTTAGGAGAGTAAGAACATGGAAAAGAGCTATTCTGAAAGCTACGCCGCAGCAGGCGTGGACATTACCGCCGGTTACCGCTCTGTGGAGCTGATGAAGCAGTATGTCGCCCGTACCATGAACGAGCACTGCATCGGCGGCTTGGGCGGCTTTGGCGGCCTGTTTGAGCTGGACTGCACCGGCTATAAGCACCCGGTGCTGATCTCCGGCACCGATGGTGTGGGCACCAAGCTGAAGGTGGCCATGATCATGGACAAGCACGATACCATCGGTATTGACTGTGTGGCTATGTGCGTCAACGATGTCATCTGCGCCGGTGCAAAGCCGCTGGTATTTTTGGATTACATCGCCTGCGGTCGCAACGTGCCGGAAAAGATCGCCAACATCGTCAAGGGCGTGGCCGAGGGCTGCGTGCAGGCCGATTGCGCTCTGGTGGGCGGCGAGACTGCCGAGCACCCGGGCATGATGCCGGAGGATGAGTACGATCTGGCCGGTTTCACCGTGGGCGTTGTGGACAAGGAAAAAATCCTGAGCAACGAGACCATGGCAGCCGGTGACGTGATCCTCGCCCTGCCCTCCACCGGTGTGCACTCCAACGGCTTCTCTCTGGTGCGCAAGGTGTTCAACATCGACGCCGACCCCGATGTGCTGTTCTCCACCCCCGCAGAGCTGGGCGGCAAGACCCTTGGCGAGGCACTGCTGGCTCCCACCAAGATCTACGTCAAGCCCGTGCTGAAGGTCTTGGAAGAGGTGCAGGTCAAGGGCATCTCCCACATCACCGGCGGCGGCTTCTACGAGAATATCCCCCGCAGCCTGAAGAAGGGCTGCTGCGCCCGCATCAACAAGGCAGATGTGCGCACCCCGGCGCTGTTCCACCTGATGCAGAAGGTGGGCGGCATCTCCGAGCACGATATGTTCAACACCTTCAACATGGGCGTGGGCATGGTGCTCACCGTGCCCGCCGAGCAGGCCGATAAGGCACTGGAGATCCTGCACGCCAACGGCGAGCCGGAGGCCTACCGTCTGGGCGTCATCGCAGAAGGTGAGGGCGTGGAGCTGTGCTGAACATTGCCGTGTTAGTGTCCGGCGGCGGCACCAATCTGCAGGCGCTGCTGGACAGCGAGGCCCGGGGCGAGAACCCCAATGGTAAAATTACGCTGGTAGTGGCCTCCAAGCCCGGCGTCTTTGCGCTGGAACGCGCCGCAAAGGCCGGTGTGGAAGGCTGCGTGGTGCGCCGCAAGGACTACGCTACCAGCGAGGAATTTGACGCTGCGCTGCTGGAAACGCTGCGGGCGCACAACATTGATCTGGTGGTGCTGGCGGGCTTTCTGTCCGTGCTGGGCCCCAGCGTCATCGCGGCCTATCCGCGCCGCATCCTGAACGTGCACCCGGCGCTGATCCCTTCCTTCTGCGGGCCGGGAATGTACGGTCTGCGCCCCCACGAGGCTGCACTGGCCCGGGGCTGCAAGGTGACCGGCGCCACCGTCCACTTTGTCAACGAGGAGTGTGACGGCGGGCCTATCCTGCTGCAGAAGGCAGTGGACATCCTGCCCGGCGACACCCCCGAGGTGCTGCAAAAACGGGTGATGGAGCAGGCGGAATGGAAGCTGCTGCCCAAGGCTGTGGCTATGATCTGTAACGGTGAGATTCAATAAAGAGCAGGAACATCGGAAGCCTTCACCCCTTGGGGGGAAGGTGGCCCGAAGGGCCGGATGAGGGGAGAGCAACCACATGATGCGCCCTCATCAGTCACCTGCGGTGACAGCTTCCCCCGACCGGGGGAAGCCTTTAGCAGGAAATGCCTGTAGAAGGAGAACAACAATGGAAAAGATCAACCTGAACGAGTATCTGGCCTCCAACGAGTACCCCGGCCGCGGCATTGCTGTGGCAATGGCTCCGGACGGACGGCAGATGTTTATCGGCTACTTTATCATGGGCCGCAGCGAGAACAGCCGCAACCGCGTCTTCGTCAAGACCGACGACGGCATCCGCACCGAGGCTTATGACCCCGCCAAGCTCGCCGACCCGAGCCTCATCATCTATCACCCCGTCCGCACGATGGGCAGCGACCTCGTTGTGACGAACGGCGACCAGACCGACACGATTGCCCGGTTCATGAACGGCAACCTTTTCCCCGGCTACAGCTTTGAGGCTGCGCTGGCGACCCGCACCTATGAGGACGACGCGCCGAACTTTACCCCCCGCATCTCCGGCGTCGTCGATATGCGCCGCGGCGGCTACAAGCTGTCCATCGTCAAGTCCGACGAGGGCAACGCCGAGAGCGTGCAGCGCCAGACGTTCGACTACCCGCAGCCTGTGGCCGGTGAGGGACACTTCATCAGCACTTACGTCAAGAACGGTGCGCCGATCCCCAGCTTTGCGGGTGAGCCGCTGCGCGTCGCCATCGACACGAACGACGCGGACAAGTTTGCCGACAAGCTGTGGGTGAGCCTGAACGAGGACAACAAGGTCAGCCTGTTTGTCCGCAGCATCGAGCTGGAAACCGGCGAGTACGAGGACATTATCCTGAATAAATACACCGCTGTGGAGGGTTAATATGAACGAATTTCAGCTGAAATACGGCACGAACCCCAACCAGAAGCCCGCCCGCATCTACATGGCGGACGGCAGTGACCTGCCTGTGCAGATTTTGAACGGACGCCCTGGCTACATCAACTTTCTGGATGCGTTCAATTCCTGGCAGCTCGTGCGTGATTTGAAGAAGGCACTCGGCCAGCCCGCTGCCGCCAGCTTCAAGCACGTCTCCCCCGCCGGTGCGGCCATCGGTCTGCCGCTGGATGAGACCCTGCGCGCCATGTACCACATTGCGCCGGAGACCGAGCTTTCCCCGCTGGCCTGCGCCTATGCCCGCGCCCGCGGTGCGGACCGTATGTCCAGCTTCGGCGACTGGATCGCGCTGTCCGATGTCTGCGACCTGAGCACCGCGAAGCTGATCCAGCACGAGGTCTCCGACGGCATCATTGCGCCCGGCTACGACGCCGACGCGCTGGAGGTGCTGAAATCCAAGAAGAAGGGCGGCTACGCCATCGTCCAGATCGACGCCGACTACGAGCCGAAGCCGCTGGAGACCCGCACGGTCTTTGGCGTGACCTTCGAGCAGGGCCGTCAGGACCTGGACATTTCCAATGAGACGATGCTGCAGAACGTTGTGACCGAGAACAAGGTCATCAGCGACGAGCAGCGCCGCGACCTCATCATCAGCCTGATCGTGCTGAAATACACCCAGTCCAACAGCGTCTGCTACGTGCAGGACGGCCAGACCATCGGCGTCGGTGCGGGCCAGCAGAGCCGCGTGCACTGTACCCGCCTGGCAGGCCAGAAGGCCGACAACTGGCAGCTGCGCCACATGCCGAAGGTGCTGGACCTGCCGTTCCGCGCTGACATTGCCAAGCCGAACCGCGACAACGCGATCGATGTTTACATCGGCGACACGCCGGAGGATGTCATCGGCGACGATGTCTGGGCCGAGACCTTCACCGAGCAGCCGGCCCCGCTGACCGTCGAGGAAAAGCGCGCCTGGCTGAATGCCGTGACCGGTGTGAGCCTGGGCAGTGATGCCTTCTTCCCGTTCGGCGATAACATCGAGCGCGCGCGCCGCAGCGGCGTGACCGCCATTGTACAGCCGGGCGGCTCCATCCGCGACGCACAGGTGATCGACACCTGCAACAAGTACGGCATTGCGATGGCGTTCTGCGGCATCCGACTGTTCCATCATTAAACGCAAAAACAACTCGCCTGCGGCGATTTTTCGTCGCGGGCTGTTGTGCTGTCAAGGAGGACGCTTATGAAAATTCTGGTTGTAGGCGGCGGTGGGCGTGAGCACGCCATCATCCGCGCACTGAAAAAAAGCCCCCGCTGCTCCGAGATCTGGTGTGCGCCCGGCAACGGCGGCATCAGCTATGACGCTCACTGCAAGGCCATCCCGCCATGGTCAAATTTGCCAAGGAAGAAGCCTTTGACTATGTCGTCGTCGCTCAGGACGACCCGCTGGCGCTGGGCATGGTCGATGCGCTGGCCGCTGTGGGCATCCCGGCATTCGGTCCCGACAAGGCCGCGGCCCGCATTGAGGCCAGCAAGGTGTTCAGCAAGGACCTGATGAAGAAATACGGCATCCCTACGGCCAAATACGAGACGTTCGACGACCCCGAGAAGGTCATGGACTACATCAAAGCCGAGGGCAAATACCCCGTCGTCATCAAGGCGGACGGTCTGGCGCTGGGCAAAGGCGTGCTGATCTGCCAGAATGAGCAGGAGGCTGCCGACGGCGTCAAGGAGATCATGCTGGACAAAAAGTTCGGCGCGTCCGGCAACCATGTGGTCGTCGAGG
>ERZ791626.580-NODE-580-length-39357-cov-2.744110_pt1 | contig 39357 bp, 53 predicted proteins | sample MGYA00510266_ERZ791626 | MGnify/ENA primary metagenome ERZ791626 (study PRJEB30046, sample SAMN00715208) | human gut metagenome | study: EMG produced TPA metagenomics assembly of the A metagenome-wide association study of gut microbiota in type 2...
GCAGAAATAAGGAAGGAAAGATAATTCCATATGAACCACTTAAAACAATCATTCCAGAAATATATGGTGTGATTGAAAAAGAACCAGATGGAACACTAAGAACAACAAAAGCTCAAAGAACCGGATGCTCAATGTGTGGATTTGGAATACATCTCGAAAAAAGACCACACAGATTCGATAGATTGAGAGAAGAAAATCCTAAAGAATGGGAGTTTTGGATGTACAAATGTTGCAAAGATAAAGCTACAGGAGAAAAATACGGATGGGGCAAAGTTTTGGATTATATAGGAGTTGAATGGGAAGATATTCCAGCAAAGCAGATGACAATAGAGGATTTAAAAAAATGTTAAGAAATGTTAAGGAGTGAGAGAAATGTTAAATATTGAGAAATATAAAGATAAATTAGTGGAATTATGCGTTATAGACATTGATAGATTAGCACTAATACAAGGACAACCACGTATCTGTAATAGTAGTTTGCTGTGTAACGAATGTTTATTTAATAACAATCTTGACTTTTGTTCTGATGAAGCCCTAAATTGGCTATTCTCAGAATACAAAGAACCAGAAGTTGACTGGTCGAAAGTCAAGGTTGATACCCCGATTCTGGTTAGAAACTATGAAAGTGGTGACTGGACTAAAAGATATTTTGCTAAATTTGTGGATGGGAAAGTTTATGCGTGGATAGGTGGAGCTACGTCCTGGTCAGCAGATGGTGAACTTGATGTGACTTTTTGGAAATACGCAAAATTAGCAGAAAGTGAGGAGTAAATGAAAATATATGTAGACGAGCTACCTTATTATGGAGAGTACTGTCCTTTTAAAGATATTTGTTGGCAAAGTGAAACTGATGATTGTCCTAGACATTGGGCTAAACATAAAGTTTGTAGCAATGAAAATTCACACGAATGTTTAATGTTGATTGAAAAATATAATAAAGAAAATATCGAAGCATTGGATAATAATAGTGTAGTAAATTGTTGCAAAAATTGTATTAATGCTATTGGATATTCAGGGTATGATGATTTCTTCTGTGTAGCATGTAACCATCTTATTCGTGCAGAAGTATATGATTGTGCAGATTTTAAGAGTGAGGAGTAGGAAGATGAACAAAGAAATAAAGGAAGAAGTTAGCATCGTTTTAGACCTGTTAAAGAAGTCGCTTATTAAGAACAATATGTCAATTGGGTTTGACAAAGAAACAAATTCATTGTTGTTTTTCGATACAAAGCAGTATGTAGAAAATAAGAAGTTTGATGGTTTTAAAATTAAATTGGAAGAATTGGTGAGGTAAAAGAATGCGATTAAGGGATATTTTGGAATATGTAATAACTTTTGTAATAGCTTTTGTAATAGCTTTTGTAATAATTCTTTTATTATGTCTATTTTTTTATATTTTTGAATATGTCTTGATACTTATAGTTATATATTGTTTAGGAGAGTGATTAGAATGCGATTAATAGAGGCAGATGAAGCGATTAAAGAGTTGAACAATAAAATAGCAAAGTTAGATGCGAAACAACAAATCTATATGGAGAATGGACTAACCAGCATTGCAGATAGTATGGCAAGAAAAATAGAACTAAGCATTGAATGTCGAGAATTATTAGAACATCAGCCAACAGCCTATGACGTGGATAAGGTGGTGGAGCAATTAGGTAAAAAACAAAATAATAAAGGATTTGGAGGCACAATTCAAGAAATATTTTATGATTTAGGTTTAGAGAATGCAATAGAAATCGTGAAAGGTGGCGGAATAGATGGAAACACCAATACTTGATGTATGTTGCGGTAGTAAGATGTTTTACTTTGATAAAAATAATCCCCAAGTAACATTTATGGATTGTAGAGAATTAGAAGATGTCTTATGTGATGGCCGAAAATTAGAAATAAAACCTGACATAATAGGTGATTTCAGAAACATTCCATTTACGGACAATAGTTTTTCTATGGTGGTATTTGACCCACCACACTTACAGAAAATAGGTGAAAATTCGTGGATGGCCAAAAAGTATGGAAAATTATCTGATACGTGGAGACAAGATATAAGCAAAGGATTTTCAGAGTGTATGAGGGTATTAAAGCCTAATGGTACTTTGATATTTAAGTGGAATGAAGAGCAAATAAAGCTATCAGAAATTCTACCATTGTTTTCACAAAAGCCAATATTAGGAAACAGAAGAGCAAAGACACATTGGTTGGTATTTATGAAAGAGGGTGATTAGATGGCAATTATTAATACAATAGCTATTATTATGGTAATTGGAGCAGTGTTCGTCTTGTGGGCGATATGTAAGTTGCAGGATAAGGATTAGAAACAAAGGTACATTGACAATTGAATACTGGTAGTTGGTTTGATATAATTTTTCTATCACAACAGAGAAGGGAGAAATAAAATGATAGGAAAGAGTTTTTCAGGAATAGACGAATGTTATGTTTGTGGAAAAATTTTAAAATGGACTAAAGTAGCTGATACAGGAAGAGGAAGTATTGTTGTATACGAAGTTCCCGATGTGAGAGCTAATGCTTTTGCTATTGGAAAAAATGATGATGGCAGTATAAAATTCGAAGTAGAATGTACTTGCCCGAATTGTAGAACTATAAATCGTTTTATAAAGTCTATAAGTATTTAGAGTATATAGAGATTTTTAAAGACCAACTACCAATATTCGGTGGTTGGTTTTTTTATGCAGAAAAATAGAGAAAGGATTGAGAGTTTGGAAGAAATGACAGCAAAGGAATACTTGAATCAGGTTAGAAATCTTGAATCTAAGATGAAAATTCTAAAAGAAGAGATAGATACCCTAAGGGAAATGGTGGTGAGTACTGGAGCAATCCAACAGGGCGAGAGGGTACTGTCTTCAGGAACACAGGATAAGATGGCAGAAACAATCTGTAAGATTAATGAAAAGGAATGTGAGTGGAATGATTTGATGCGTGAATTTGCTTTAGCCAGAGCAAACGTAATAATCAACATACAGAAGTTAAACAATCCTGAATACGAGCAGATTTTGTACAAGAGATACTGCCAGAGCAAGAAGTGGGAAGAGATAGCATTGGATATGGGATATAGTTACAGATGGATTTTAAAACTACACGGCAGAGCATTGGAAGAGTTTAGAAAAATAACTAATTTGAAATAAAAGAAGACATATTAGTTCACATTAATCTGTGCTAAAATGATAGAGTAAGAAGTTGAACAGAAGGGACTTCTGTTATCTGAATAGTATCCTCTGATTATTGTATTGGTAAAACAAGGAAAAGGCAGTCGAAAGGCTGTCTTTTTTCGTAGGAAAATAGGAGAAAAATGCAGGATAAAAAAGTAAATATATTAGGATCAGAATACACAATTAAATACGATGTTCCAGATGAGCAAATGCCTGAAGGTTCAGACGGCATTATGGATTATTCAATAAAAACAATTAAAATTGCAGAATTGGTACAAGAGAAAGATTCAGTAAGAGATTTGCAGTTATACATGAAACAGGTAGTTAGACACGAAATAATACATGCGTTTTTATATGAATCAGGATTATGGAGTAACAGTAATTCGTCAGATTGTTGGGCATTGAACGAAGAAATGGTGGATTGGTTTGCTATTCAATTTCCTAAAATATTTGATGCTTTTAAAGAAGCAGAGTGCTTATAAAATAAATTCGGTAAGAAAGGAGCGGTTGCGGTGACTGACAGACAAGTTATATTTGCAAATGAATATTTGATTGATCTGAATGGAACAAGGGCGTATAAGGAAGCATATCCACACGTCAAAAATGATAATACAGCAGCAGCGGCAGCCGCTCGTCTTATGAATGTTCCGGAGATTAAGGAATACATAGATGAAAGAATTAAGGACAGGTTGGAAAGAATTGAGGTTACGCAAGATGATGTGATTCAGGAGCTTGCAGCAGTTGCCTTTGCCAATGGTTCTGAATATGCCAAGGTTGTGACTAAGCCGGTGATGATGAAGACACCGGATGGTGATTATGTTCCGGCATTGGATAGTGAAGGAAATCAGATGTATTATCAGGCAGTTGAGATTACTGAAACTGATGAGCTTTCAAGAAGACAGATTAAGGCTATTTCAGGTATTAAGCAGGGTAAGAATGGAATAGAGCTGACTACCTATGACAAGGTAAAGGCTTTGGAACTGTTGGGAAGACATTTAGGAATGTTTAAGGATAAGGTTGAGGTGTCAGGAAATGTTAATAATCCTTTTGAGGGATTAAGTACTGAACAACTGCTTAGATTGGCAGGTGAGGACCTTGAATCTGAATAAGAATTTAATAAAGCTTTATGCAAGGGTAGAGCTGGCAAGAAGAAATTTTTGGCAGTACTGCAAATTAAAGGCTCCTGACTTCTACAAGGAAGACAGGGGTTTTTTACGTGATTTCTGTAATGAGTTGCAGCAGTTCATAAAATCAGATTATGAAGTAATGGTTGTTAATATGCCACCAAGACATGGAAAGTCTAGAACTGTTGGCAATTTTGTTGAATGGGTTCTTGGAAATGACCAAACACAGAAGATTATGACAGGCTCATACAATGAAACATTGTCTACAACGTTTTCAAAGGGCGTGAGAAACACGATTCTTGAAACAAAGGCAGATGAAAACAAGGCTGTTTATTCAGATGTGTTCCCGGGAGTAACCATTAAACGTGGTGATGGTGCAATGAATATGTGGTCACTTGAAAATGGCTATAACAATTATTTGGCAACATCCCCAACAGGAACGGCAACAGGTTTTGGTGCAACGTTAATGATTATTGATGACTTGATTAAGTCAGCACTGGAAGCTAATAATGCAAATATTCTGGATAATCATTGGACCTGGTTTACGGACACAATGATGTCAAGACTTGAAGAGGGTGGCAAGATTATCATTGTAATGACAAGATGGCATAGTTTGGATTTGGCTGGCAGGGCATTGGAACACTTTAAGAGCATAGGCGTAAAGGTAAGGCATATATGCTATAAGGCTGTTAAGAAAGATGGAACAATGCTTTGTCCTGAAATTTTGTCAAAAAGATCATACGAAAATAAAAAGATGTCAATGGGAATAGATATTGCAGAAGCAAACTATCAGCAGAATCCTATTGACATAAAGGGCAGAATGTACACTTCATTTAAGACATATAGGGAAGTACCGCAGTTTAAACAGATTAGAAATTACACAGATACAGCAGATGAAGGTAAGGATTACCTATGTAGTATTAATTATGGTGTAACTTTTGACAATGAAGCGTACGTACTTGATGTTATATATACGCAGGAACCAATGGAAGTTACAGAGCCGTTAACAGCTAAGCTGTTATTTGATGGAAATGTAAATATTGCAAGAATCGAATCAAATAACGGTGGTAGAGGTTTTGCAAGAAGTGTTAAGAGAATACTTCAGGATGAATTAAAAAGTAACAAGACAGTTATTAAGTGGTTTACACAACATAACAACAAGAATGCAAGAATTTTTTCAAATTCAGCGTGGGTAATGCAACATATATATTTTCCTGAAGACTGGAAGAACAGATGGCCTGATTATTATAAGGCAATGTCAAGGTATCAGAGAGAAGGAAAGAATGATCATGACGATGCACAGGATGCAACAACAGGAATTGCAGAGGATTGTGCTAAGAAGTCTGACGGATTATCAGTATTAAAGTAAAGAGGTGAAACAAGTGGATTTAGTTAGAATGAAGGAATTATTAAGTCAGTATATGCCGGGGCATGCAATGTATATGGTTAGATGTGATATTGCTGACAGATATTACAGAAATCAGAGTGACGTGCTATATGGTCCTAAAAAGGAAGATGAAGAAGGTCATCCGTTGAGAAATGCAGACAACAGAATACCCCGCAACTTTCACGGATTGATAGTTAACCAGAAAGCAGCTTATGCATTCACTACACCGCCTACTTTTGACATTGGTAGTTCAAAGGCTAATGCAGAGATATTAAAGGTCTTGGGAGATGAATATAGAAAAGAGTGTATGGAGCTTTGTGTTAATGCAGCCAATGCAGGTGTTGCCTGGGTTCATTATTGGACTAATTCAGAAAATGAATTTGAATGGGCAGTAATAGAGAGTAAACAGATAGTTCCGATATGGAACAAGTCGGCAAAACAGAAACTAATAGGAGCCTTAAGAGTATATACGGAAATAGATGAAACAGATGGAAAAAACTACACAATATATGAATATTGGAACAAAGAGGAATGTCAGGTATACAGAAGACTTCAATCAGATTTAAATTATGACAACTTAACAGATTATGCAATATTTGAGAATCCGACAACAGGAGAACTCGTAAGTGAGTATAGTCACGGAATGGAGGAAATACCTTTCATTCCGTTTTTTAATAACAACATTAAGTCTTCTGACCTTGATAACATTAAGCCTTTGATTGATGTGTACGACAAGGTGTTTAGTGGCTTTATTAATGACCTTGAAGATGTTCAGGAGCTTATATTTGTTCTTTCCGGATATGGTGGAACAGATTTAAATGGATTTCTGCAGGATTTGAAGAAATACAAGGTTATAAAAATGGATGCAGAAGAAGGTGCAGGTGTAAGCACTCTTAACATTGAGATTCCTATTGAAGCAAGAAATAGTGTTCTTGATGCCACAAGAAAGGCTATTTTCGAACAGGGACAGGGATTTGATCCAAGACCTGAAAACTTTGGGAATCAGTCAGGAGAGGCTCTTAAGTTTATGTATTCATTATTGGAGATGAAAACAGGTTTAATGGAAACAGAGTTTCAGTTAGGTTTTGCCAAACTGGTAAGAGCAATCTGCAACTTTAAGAACATTAAGTGTGACAACATTGTTCAGACATGGACAAGAACCTGTATTAAGAATGAGCAGGAGCAGGCAGCCATATGCAAGGACAGTGTTGGAATCATTAGCCAGAAAACAATACTTAAGAATCATCCGTTTGTTGAGGACGTTGAAGCAGAACTTAAACAGCTTAAGAAGGAAAATGAAGAAAAAACACAGAATGCTGACATCTATCAGCAGATGTTTACAAAAAAGTCAAGTGAAGATGATGACAATGTTGATGATTCGGCTAAAGATGATGATAACTCAGTAGGTGGAACGGATGAAGAATAGCGAATACTGGAAGAAAAGATTTGTTGAAATGGAAGAAGCTACACATCAGACTTCCGTAAAGAAGACAATGGATATTCAGGAGCAGTTTGATAAGTCTCAGAAGATAATTGAAGAAAAGATAAATGCCTGGTATCAGAGATATGCGGATAATAATAACATATCTCTGTTGGAAGCAAGAAAATCCCTTAATGATAAGGAATTAAAGGAACTTAAGTGGGATGTAGAGGAATATATAAAAAAGGGCAGGGAAAACGCTTTTTCAGGTGAATGGGTAAAGGAACTTGAAAATGCATCTGCCAGAGCGCACATAAGCAGACTTGAAGCGTTGGAGTTACAGTGTAGACAGCAGGCAGAAACAGCTTTTGGAAACCTGAATGATGAAGTAAGTAAGCACATAAAGGATGTTTACAAGAATAGTTATTACAAAACAGCCTTTGAAATTCAAAAGGGTGTGGGCGTTGGTTCAAGTTTTGCAACTTTAAATGACAAGCTAATTGAAAAAGTGGTAAATAAGCCTTGGTTAGCTGATGGTAAGAATTTCAGTGACAGAATATGGGGCAACAAGACACAGCTTATAAATCAATTACATACAAGTTTAAGTCAAATGTGCATTACAGGTTCAGGACCAGATAAGGCAATAAGTCAAATTGCAAGTAAGATGAATGTAAGCAAGGCTAATGCCGGAAGACTTGTAATGACTGAATCGGCTTATTTTAGTTCAACGGCTCAAAAGGAATGCTTTAAGGAATTGGATGTTGAAAGATATGAGATTGTAGCCACATTGGACGGTCACACATCAGATATTTGTCAGGAAATGGATGGCAAAGTATTCAAGATGAGCGAATATGAAGAGGGGGTAACAGCTCCGCCATTTCACGTTAACTGTAGAAGCTGTACAGCACCTTATTTTGATGATGAATTTGCAAATGACGAACAAAGGGCTGCAAGGGATGAGGATGGTGATACATATTATGTTTCTGCGGATATGACGTATAAGGAATGGAAGAAAAAATATGTAAAATCAGAGCTTAGAGAAAGGTCGCTTAGAACAAAACGTAGTTTCCAAAAAGGTGCAGGAAAGAAATATGAAGACAAGTATAATTATGGAGTTAATTGGAAAGTGGTAAAATCAAAAGAATACAGTGCAAAGTTTAGCAAAATATCAGATAATGAAAAAGCAACTAGTTTAATTGCAAAGAGAAGTAGAGAGGCATTAAGAAACAGAGATGGAAAGAAAACGGAAGAACTTTATGCAATAAGTTTAACAACAGGAAAAGACGTTTCTTCAATAACGGATCAGCATATTCCTTTTGGTATCAACAGAACATTTAAATTTGATAAAGATGTTAAAAGGGCAGAAGATAACGATGAAAAAGTATTATTAATACATAATCATCCAAGAGGTTTGCCACCGAGTGTTTCTGATTTAAATGAATTACTAAATCACAAGAATGTTTCGGGAATTACAGTAGGAAGTAATGGAAGTATTTACTACTATTCAAAGCCTAACGATGAAATAAATGAAGAAGATTTTACTGTTGCAGAAAAACATTTTAAGCAGTATACTGATGATGTAGCAAGATATGAAAAAACTATGGAATTGTTAGCTAAAAGATATGAGTTTGTTTTTTTGAAATTATAGGAGGATAAGTAATATGGATAAAGAAAGAATATGTGATGATAGACCAATAGAACCCAGTGAGGAAATTAAAAAAATGTCTGAGGAAGAGTTAGAACAGGAATTTCAAAGAAGATTTGGAGATATTTGTGATGAGTAACACCATCTAGTCAAAAGGCTAGGTGGTATTTTTATACCCAAAAACAAGAAAGGACAAGTATGTACAAGGAAGAATTACAGGAACAGATCACAAGATGCAGGGAAATGCAGAGTAAATGTAGAATAGATGATATTGATACATTTATTAGACTTAGTAACAGAATAGAGGAGTTGACAGGTAAAATTGATAAAACTGAAAAACAGTTAGTTGTTCCAGTGCAACATGACGAAAATAAAACTGAAATGTTTTAAGGAATGGTAAAGTTTTGTTATATATGGTAGAATATAACAAAATGTTTATAGGAGGAAGAGAATATGAGTGAAACTAAGGTATGCAAGTTTTGTCAAAGCGAAATTCCTAAAAAGGCAAAGGTTTGTCCGAACTGTAAAAAAACATTAAAACAAGGGCATGGTTGCCTTATTAGTCTTATAGTTTTTATAGGGATGATTGTTGCAATTGGTTATGCAATAATGAATGCAGATCCTGAGATATACGTAGAAAAAAGCAAGATTGAAGAGGCAGTTGGATGTTCGCAAGATGAAGCAAAAGCAATTGAAGATATTTTAAAGCAATGTGACATTACAGATTATCAGGACGTTAAAGCAGATAAAGGTCTTAATGGGGCGTGGAATAAGAAGGATAAAGGTTATAGAGTAGAGACACAAGATGGAGACGAAGTGCTAATGTGGCTTACTCAAAAAAATAAAGTATTAGTGCTAAAATATGCCGATAATATGTTATACAAAAAGGGCAAGGCTAAAGCCAAATTAACAGATTATGTATTATCATCAGAAGAAGTGACCAAATGGGAAGTCGAATGTAAAAGTCAGGTTGAAGCAATGCTAAAATCACCAAGTTCGGCAAAATTTGGTGGATGGAAATATGGAAAAGATAAAAAGCAAATAGTAGTGCAGGGATATGTTGATGCTGAAAATAGTTTTGGAGCAGAAATAAGAAGCCAATTTCAGTTTAAAATTAATAGAAAAACTGAAGCAATAACATCATTTATATTTGATGGACAAGAATTGATGCAGTAAAGAATTTAATAACGTTAATCAGAGAGCTTAGAAATAGGCTCTCTTTTTATATGCCTTTTTCTGTAGGCACTAAAGAACAGAAATACCTTGCCGAAGGTATATCGGTAGAATCCAATCACCAGTAGAACTGGAATAAAACATCTATGGAGGTAATAAAAATGGAATGGTTAAAGGAATTGCTTGAAAAAGCAAAGATTACAGATGGAAAACTTAATGTTGATGAAGTAATGGAGGCTGCAAAGAAAGAGTTTCCTAAGCACGCTGTACCAAAGAACGTGTTTAATGATAAATGCGAGGAATTGAAGACAGCTAATGCAACAATCACAACATTAAAGAAGGAAAATGGAGACAATGAGGAACTCCAGAATAAGATTAAGGATTATGAAGCAGAAATCGGAAATCTTAAGACTGCTGCGATTAATGCAACAAAGCAGTATGCATTAAAGGAACAGCTTACAAAGTCGGGAGTATTGGATCCTGATTATCTTATCTATAAGGCTGGTGGAATTGATAAGTTTACATTTGACAAGGACAACAATCCTATTGGTGTTGACGAATCAATTAAGGCTTACAGGGAAGATAAGACTATGGCACATCTGTTTAAGCAGAAAGCAGGATATGAACCTAGCAAGGGTGGAAGTCCTACAAAGAATCCTTTTGCCAAGGAAACATTTAACTTAACAGAGCAGGGAAAAATGCTCAAAGAAAATCCGGCACAGGCTAAGGAATTGGCAGCTGCAGCCGGGGTAACAATTTAAACAAAAAATGAAAGGAAGGTATAAAATATGCCAGGAACAACTTTACAGGACGTAATTGTACCAGAGTTATTTACTCCGTACGTATTAAACAGGACAATGGAATTATCAGCATTATTTAACAGCGGAATCGTTACAAACAATGCTGAATTTGATGCTTTAGCTTCTCAGGCATCACCATTAGTAACAATGCCATTCTTCGAGGATTTAACAGGAGAATCAGAGCAGGTAATTGAAGGAGCAGACCTTGAAGATAACAAAATTACTTCAAACAAGGATGTGGCAGCAGTATTAAGAAGAGCAAAAATGTGGAGCGCAACAGATTTATCAGCAGCACTTTCAGGAGCAGATCCAATGAAGGCAATCGGTGATTTGGTGGCACAGTTCTGGGCAAGAGACATGCAGAAAGAACTTATTGCAATTCTTAATGGTGTGTTTGGAACAATTCCGGAAGTTAAGGAGCCACAGAAGGCAGCAGAAACAAGACTTGCATCTAATCTTTTAGATATTTCAGGTAATTCAGGAAATGCAGCTAATTGGAGTGGTTCAGCATTTATTGATGCAGAACAGAAGTTAGGAGATGCTAAAGCGCAGCTTACAGGTATCTGTATGCATTCAGCTACAGAAGCATACCTTAAGAAACAGAATCTTATCGAAACAGTACAGCCATCAAACGATGTAGCATTTGGTACATATCAGGGCAAGAGAGTAATCATTGATGATGGATGCCCATATGATTCAAAAACTAAGGCTTACACAACATATCTTTTTGGTAATGGAGCAGTTGCATTAGGCAACGGAAATCCTGAAGGATTTGTTCCAACTGAAACTGATAGAGCAAAGAGAAAGGGTTCAGGTGTTGATTACCTTATTAACAGAAGAACAACAATTCTTCATCCTAGAGGAATTGCCTTTACTAACGCAAATGTGGCAAAGACAGAAGGTCCTTCAAGAGTAGAACTTGCAGACCCAGCTAACTGGAATCCTGTTTATGAGCCTAAGCAGATTAGAATTGTTGCATTTAAGCATAAATTAGGATAAGGAGGGCATTACCTATGGCAGTAAAAGCAGTACAGGTTGTAATTAACGGACAAACCCATACTCTGACATATAATGCCAAAACTAAGAAGTATGAGGCTACAATAACAGCTCCGTCAACATCATCATACAATCAGAATGGACATTATTATAATGTTAAGGTTAAGGCTACTGATGAAGCTGGAAACAGTGTGACAAAGGATGCAACGGACACAACACTTGGTTCAAGCTTACAGCTTAAGGTTAAGGAAAATCAAATCTATCGATGTCATAGTTTGTGTTGTTTTTGAAATCGAGGTACAGTTTTGGCAATCCATATTCATAATCTAATGTTGCACCTGTTATTTCAATAACAGCACCTTCATCTTCTGCTAAGTTGACTAATAACAAGCCTGTTATTAACTGGACTGTTACAGATGCAGATTCAGGTGTTAATCCATCAACAATTAAGCTTATTATTGATAGCCAGACAATTACAACAGGAATTACTAAGACACAGTCAGGAAAGAATTATACATGTAGTTATACACCAACTACAGCTTTGTCAGATGGAACTCACACAATTAAGGTATCCGCAAGTGATTATGATGGTAATGTTGCAACTCAGAAGAGTGTAACATTTACTGTTGACACTGTTCCACCTGAATTGTCAGTATCAGCACCGGTTGACAATCTTGTTACAAATCAGTCATCTCTTGTTGTTAAGGGTACTACTAATGATGTTACAAGCTCACCGGTAACTCTTACTATTAAGCTTAATGGTGGAACTGAACAGACTGTTGAAGTTGGAAGTGATGGAAGCTTTACAAAGACACTTACATTAGTGACAGGAGAAAATACCATTGTCATTACGGCAAAGGATGGAGCAGGAAAGACATCTACAGTTACAAAGAAGGTTGTACTTGACCAGACTGCACCGGTTATTCAGTCAGTTACTATTTCGCCAAATCCAGTTAATGCCGGCGCAACATATACAATTTCTGTGGAGGTTACAGACTAAATGGTAGTAAGGCTTATTGGTAAGGTTGAAGGTCAGGATGTTATCTTTACAAGGTTGAAGGGAGACATCTGGACTGCCGAGGTACCGGCACAAAAGAGTGGAAGGTATGTAATGGAACTTACTGCATTTGATGAAGCCGGGAATATAGCATATTGTACTGATGTGTTATTTTCTTATGATGCAACGGCAATGAAATTTACCATTGAGCCATTACCATACCAATGTACATACATTAATGATGATTATGAAATTGGTTTTGTAACGTCAGAATATGACATTGAAAAGGAAAATGATAATTATTTTTCTGAATTGTCAGAAAGCAGTTTTTGTATAGAACTATTAAGAAGAGGTGATGCGTGTGAACATTAACTTTATTTTAGGTGAGGACAAGTATTTAAAATTTCTTGTTAAGTCTACAAAGAATGAGGAATTTGAAATATCAAGGGCAACATATAAGCTCTATAAGGACAGGGAACTTGAAACAGAAGGAAACTGCACCATAAATGAGCATTGCATTACGGTGAAGTTGAATCCTTTAAGTAAGTCAATGCGATATTGTTTGGAGATTACATATTATATTGCTGATGAAATACTAAAAAAGAGAGTACAAATTGAGGTGGTTTGATGAATAAAAACATCATTATTGATGCAAAGTTAAGTAAGCAGATTGTAAACTGTGGAGAAACATTTTCAATATCCGTCTCAATTATTTCGAATGATTATTTATCATTGTATAAGCACTCTGAGTTAAAGTCATACACGCATTCACAGCTAAAGGAAGGAGATGGAGTTATTGGAAGATAAGGTCATAGAATTATTGAAGAACATTGGCTATGAGTATTCAGAAGATGATTATTCATTATTGATGTTCTGCATTGATAAAGTTGTTTCTGAGCTAAATTCCAGATGCCATGTTAAGAAACTTCCAAAGGGATTGTTTGAATCAGCCTGTGAAAGAGTGTGCGGTGAATTTTTGTATTTGCTTAAGACAACAGGTAAGCTTGAAGAATTTGACTTAGAGCAGGCAGTAAGTTCTGTAAAGGTAGGAGATACTTCTGTTAATTTCGGTGGCACATCTTCTGATGAGGCTTTTAATGTTATGTTGAACAGATTAAGGTGCAGTGGAGAGGAGCTGATTAAATGCTTTCGAAAAATACAGTTTTAAGAACCAGAAAGGCAATAGAAATGTCATATGACTTTAGGGCTGATATTTTTGAAAAGAAAAAGGTTGTTGTTTCTTCTGTGACTAACTTTGAAGAGGTAATGGTGCAGTCAGATGTTTGTTGCAGACTTTCTTACAGCAATATAAGTTCCAATTCAGAGAATGAGGCTGATTCAGATGTTACTCAGGTCATTAAATTGTTTATGGCACCTGAAATCAATGTTAAGCCGGGTTCTAAAATATTGGTAAAGGGCGTTGGTGGTGTGGTAGCCTACAAAAGTAGTGGAAGACCTGCGGTTTATCCTACACATCAGGAGATTTTGCTTGATTTGGTGGAGGATAAGGCGTGAGTGATTCTAAAATTGATTGTAAGCAGTTGGAGCAGTTAAGGGACAGTCTTGAAACAATGGCAAGAAATTCTGATGATTTTTTTGAAGCTGCATCAAGGGAGATTGCTGCAAGACTTCTTGCAAAAGTAATTAAAAGAACTCCAGTAGGTACGTATCCTTCCAATTCAGGAAAAGTAGGTGGAACGCTTAGAAGAGGATGGACGGCTGGAACCAATCAGGCTGTAACGTCTTATGCAGATTCTCTTACTGTTCATCATTTCGGTGATACATATGTAATAGAGATTATCAATCCTGTTGAATATGCATCATATGTTGAGTTTGGCCATAGAACGGCAAACGGGACAGGATGGGTTGAAGGAAAGTATATGCTTACTTTGTCTGAACAGGAGATTAGGCAGAGTGCCCCGGGCATTCTTGAAGCTAAGTTGAAAAAATGGTTATCAGGAGCAGTTAAATGATAAGTAAGATGATTGATGGGATTGTAAGACAGATAAGGCAGTCCTACGGTGAAGAAAAATATGAGATATATACAGAAGCAGTGAAACAGAGCCTAAAAGAGCCTTGTTTTTCTGTTTTGTGCTTAAATCCTTCCTTAAGACGTAAACTTGGACCACGATTTCTAAAGACAGTTCCATTTATTATCAGGTATTGGCCTAAGAGTGATAATTGTCATGGTGAAGGAATGGAAGTGTTGGAAGAATTACAGTACTTGTTAAGGGATATTGAGGTTGATGGATTTAAGCTTCATTCAGCAGAAATGACAGGTCAGATGGTTGACGGTGTTTTGCAGTTTCAGGTAACTTATGAAACATTTGTTATGGAGAAACAGGAAGACAAGGATAAGTTTGAAAGTTATGAAATAAGAACAGGTGTAGGAGGTTTAACAGATGGAAGCAAAGAATAAGGCATCTGTAAAATACGGAAAAAGCGAATTGATGAAGTCAAAAAGGTTTTTACAGGACAGGGATATTTTAAAAGCTCTGTTGAATGATGAAGATGAATATTCCGTTGAAGAAGCAGATGATATTTTGAAAAAATGGAAGAAAGGAAAGGTAAACTAAATGGCATTAGGTGGTGGAACATTTACAGCACAGAATAAGGTTCTTCCGGGAACTTATGTAAATGTTATTAGTAGAAATTCAATTAAGAACAATACGGAAAGTGGCGTGGTTGCCATGCCAATATGTTTGGACTGGGGACCTGATGATAAGATTTTTGAAGTGACTGCTGATGAATTTGAAAAGGTTGCATTGGAAGTTTTCGGAAGAAGTCCATATGATGGAAATCTTATTAATGTTAGGGAAGTGTTTAAACATTCAACTAAAGGTTTGTTTTTTAAGATTAACAATAGCGGAGCAAAAGCAGGTTGTAAGTATGCAGATGCCAAGTGTAAGGGCTCAAGAGGAAATTCAATAAAGATTGTTATCAAGAAAAACATTGATCAGACAGAAAAGTATGATGTGTCAACTTATATGGATACAACATTAGTTGACATTCAGACAGTTGCAAGTTCAGGAGAATTAAAGGACAATGCCTTTATTGAATGGAAGGAATCATTTGAACTTGAAGAAACTGCCGGTACATTCTTAACAGGAGGTACAGGTGGAATTAATGATAAGCCAACAAATGAGGCTCATACAATGTTTATGCAGTTATTGGAGAATTACGCTTTTAATGTGGTTGTAGTTATGGAAACAGACACAAAATTGCAGGAAGTGTATAAGTCATGGACAATAAGAATGCGTGATGAAATGGGTATTAAGTTTCAGACTGTAATGTATAATTGTGAAGCTGACTATGAGGGAATCATTAATGTTATGAACACAAAGGATGTTATTCCCTGGGTTGCAGGAGCAGAAGCAGCCTGTGGTGTCAATAAGGCTTGCACAAATATGTTATATGATGGAGAATTGGAAGAAATTAACTGCCAGTATACTCAGGCAGAACTTGAAAATGCCATCACTTCAGGAAAGTTTGTTATTCATAAGTGTGGTGATGAACTTAGGGTTTTAAGAGACATTAATTCCCTTACAACAGTAACAGAGGATAAGGGGAGCATTTTTCAGGAGAATCAGACAATTCGTGTGATTGATTACATTGCAGACAATGTGGCATCTGTTTTTAATAAGAAATATATTGGAAAAATTTCTAATGACAATGCAGGTAGAGTATCACTTAAGAATGATGTCAGAAGCATTTTTAATTATCTTGTAGATACAAGAGCAATAGAGAAATTTAGTGATGACGATATTGTTGTTGAAAAGGGTGAAGATAAGAAAGCGGTAGTAATTAATACAAATATTACTATTGTAGGTGTAATGGAAAAACTTTATATGACTACGATCATAGATTAGGAAGGAGGCAGTAAAGAATGAGTGGATTTATGAATACTAATGATGCACCATCAAGTAAGTTAGCAACATTATACTGTACTGTTGGAGGCAGAAGATACGCAATGCTTAATGCTAAGAATTTTGAAGCAAAGGCAAATGTTAGTCTTGCCGATGTACCGATTCTTGGTAAAACCATTAAAGGCAAAAAGCCAAGTGGATTGGAAATTAAAATAAAAATGACTTTGTATAAGTGTACGGAGGCTTTTGATAGACTTGTGGAAGAATACAAGAATACAGGAATGCTTCCAACTTTTGAAGCCGAGGTTGAATCAAATGATCCGGCAACATCAATGGGAGCATCAGGGAAAACTTATCATCAGTGTATGATAGAAGGAGATGTTCTTTTATCTTCATTTGATGCGGATGGAGATTTTATTGAACAGGACATTGAGGCATATGCAATGGACTACAGCAAGGATTCAGAATATAAGGAACCTGCATATATGTAATAGTAAAGTGGATAAGGAGAACTAAAAATCTTCTTATCCATTATTTTTTAGAAAGAGAAGGTAAGGAATATGGCAACTAATTTAAGTGCTTTTTTAAAGAAAAATAAGAAATATAAGGATGACGTGGCATATAAGGTAACCGCTTCATTATGCGACGAAAATGGAACTCCATTGGATTGGAAAATTAAGGCAGTTTCAACTGAGGAATATGAAAGAATTAGAGAGAAGTGTACAACAGAGGTTCAGGTTACAGGAAAGCCGGGTGTTTACAGACAGAAATTTAATTCTTCATTGTTTATTGCAAAGCTGATGTGTGCATCTGTTGCAGAACCTGATTTATACAATAAGGAATTACAGGATTCTTATGGTGTAATGAATCCGGAAGACTTAATTAAGCAGATGATTGATAATCCGGGAGAATATAATGAGTTTGCTGAATTTATTCAGAAGTTTAACGGATTTGACGAAACATTACAGGATAAAGTTAACGAAGCAAAAAACTAATAGATGAAGGTGATCCTGATTCAATGTATGCATATTACTGTCTACATAAATTTCATTGGACACCTTCATTTTTTATGAGTTTGGATAAAAATGAGAGAGCTTTTGTGATTGCTTCCATTAATGCAAGGGTTGAGCAGGAAGAGGAAGAAAGCAAGAAAGTTGGAAAGGTAAGGTAAAGAGATGGCATCAATAATGACTTCATTTCAGTTAACAGACAGAATGACGGCACCGCTTATGAACATAACTAATGCTGTCTCAACTGTAATTAATGAATGTGAAAGAGCCCAGGGCGTGTCAGGAAACATGTTTAATACCTCTAAATTAGCTTCTGCCAGAACACATTTAGGATTGGCAGATGCAGAGATTAAGCAGATAGCAAGTGACACGTCAAGAGCTTCAATAAGTCAAGAAACATACAATGGTAAAGTAAGAGAGGGGACAAATTCAGCAAAAGGATTACTTTCCACAGTTAAAGGTTTGGTAGCTTCTCTTGGTGGAATATTTCTTATAAGACAGGGAGCCAGCTTTATAGGTGAATGTAATGAAAAGGTATCTCAATTACATCAGGCAGAGACAAAACTTACTGAAGTAATGGGTGCAATGCAGGGAGCAGGAACATCACAGGTTAATATGATGAAAAATCTTGCTACTGAGATAAGTGGTTATGGTGTTGTTGGAAAGACAGCTTTAATAAATGGAGCGCAACAGGCATCAACATATTTTCATCAGACAGATGCAGTTAAAACTTTGTTACCTAAGATGGCTGACTTAGCGGTTCAGATGCATGGTGTTAATGTTACTAATGAGGATATGGTTAATATCGGTAATATGACAGGTAAGGTTATGACTGGTCAGGTTGGAGCATTAAGCCGTGCAGGCATTTCATTTACGGATTATCAGGAAAAGGTAATGAAAAATGGAACTGAGATGGAAAAGGCTAATATGTTGGCTCAGGTAATAGAGCAGAATGTAGGAAAGATGAATGAAACAATGGCTCAAACCCCTGAGGGAGTAATGGCAAGAAATAAAAGGGATTTTGATGCGGTTAAAACAACTATAGGTCAACAGGTACAGCCGGCGATTGTTAGTATGTTTAATGCAATACATAACAATCTGCCAACCATACAGCTTTTAGCAACCGGGTTTGGAAATGCTGCAGTCTTAGTAATGGGAGCAATAACAGGAATTATTAACATTGGAACGCAAATGATTAATTTCTTTAAATCTAATTGGACATTAATTGAACCTATTATATGGGGAATAGTTGCAGCATTAATTGTTTATAATGCAACAATGGGAATAGGCTGGCTTACAACATTAAAAGATATAGGTGCAAAGGCATTACATGTGGTATCTAGTGCAGCAAGTACAGCGGCTATTATAGCAATGACATTTGCACAGGAAGGATTAAATGCCGCATTGTCATTATGTCCGTTAACATGGATTATTATTGCTATTATTGCGGTAATAGCAGCTATTTATCTGGTTGTGGCAGCAATTAACAAGGTACAGAATAAAACCCGTTCTGCTACAGGTGTGATTTTTGGTGTAGTGGCATCAGCAGGAGCAGCAATCATAAATGTAGGAATAGGAACGATTAACGCAATAATTCAGGCTGTATGGAGTATTTTTGTTCAGCCTTTTATTGGCATAATTGAATGGATTTTAAATGTTACAAATGGTGGATTTGATTCTTTTGGTGGTGCAGTTGCAAACCTGATAGGTCAGATTATATCATGGTTTTTAAGTCTTGGAAAAGTTGTTACCAAGATTATAGATGCCATATTTGGAACAGATTGGACCAGTGGATTAACTTCTTTACAAGATACAGTTACTTCTTGGGGTAAAAATGAAAATTCAATTACATTAAATAAAGAAGCTCCAAGCATTGATTACAGAATTAATTATGGTGATGCTTATGGAAAAGGATACAATCTTGGAAAGGGTGTTGAAAGTAAGGTTAAGAATACTTTTGGTAATCTTTTTAAGAAAGGTGAAACAAAGGATAAAGACTATGGTTATGGAACAGATGCCATTACAAACAACACGGCTGAAACAGCAGCAAACACTGCAAAAACATCGGATTCATTGGATATTACAAATCAGCAGCTTAAGTACATAAAGGATTATGCAGAACAGAGAGCAATTAACAGATTTACAACAGCAAAAATCAGTGTAGATATGTCAAATGTTATTAATGGTTCTTCAAAAGCTGATATGGAAGGAATAGTTACTCATTTAAAGACAAGATTGGAAGAAGAAATGTCAGCAGTAGCGGAAGGGGTGCATTAGAATGTATAGATTGATTATTGATGGGCAGTATGTACCCATTCCACCTGAAAAAATAAGCATAAAGGTTGATGGTGATAACAAGACAATGACACTGATTAATTTGGGAGAAGTTAACATACTTAGAAATCCCAAACTTACAGAGATTTCATTTGACTTGTTATTGCCTAATCAACATTATCCATTTGCTTTTTATTCAGATGGAAAATACAAGGGTGCCGATGAGTACATTAAGAAGTATAAGGAACTTTTATCTTCCAAGAAGGCATTTAAACTGGAAATTTACAGATATGCACCAAATGATAAAAAGATATTCAATACTATTCTTACAGTGTCATTGGAAAGACTGACAATAACAGATTCTGTTAGTGATGGCTTTGATAGTAGGGTATCTTTGGAATTTAAGGAATACAGAAAATATGGCGCAGTGAAGGTTAAGAAAATACCAAATACATATACTATTAAATCTAACAAAGAAACTCTTACACTGATAGCGAAAAAGTGGTTAAAGGATAGTTCAAAGGGTTCTGCCATTTACAAGAAGAACAAGAAGGTTATTGAAAAGGCTGCAAAGAAGCACAAGAGAAAAAGCAGTTCCAAAGGAAAATATCTGTACAAGGGAACTGTTTTGAAGAAACCATAAGGAGGAAAGGATGGCAGACATAATTGATATTGCATCAAAGGAAGTTGGTTATAAAGCATATGGCGGTAACAAGACCAAGTATAGTGCCTGGTATGGAATGAATGGTGTTGCATGGTGCCATATGTTTGCCTCCTGGTGTGCATATAAGGCAGGTGTATCAACAAGCATTGCTCCCAAGACAGCATCAACAGACACAGGAATGCAATGGTTTAAAAACAAGGGAAGATTCAAGTATAAGGGTTCATACACACCTAAAAGAAATGATTTCATTTATTTTAAATCAGATGGTGCATCTCACGTGGGAATTGTTGAGTATGTATCAGGAAGTACTGTGCATACCATTGAGGGTAACACTTCTGACGCTGTTATGAGAAGATCATATCCGTTAAGTTACCATACAATAACAGGATATGGGGTAATCAGTGATTACATTACTTCATCAGGTAAGACATCAAAGGGAAAGAAAAGCGGAAAGAATACCGGTAAAAGCAGTGGAAAACAGGAAATATCATATTTAAGGGAAATTCTTAAAAAGAATGAATCAAAAAAGAAAAAGTCAACCAGAAAGGTGGAGTATAAAGCTGTTTCAGTAAAGAACAGTGAGAAGCTTGTTGTTAATGTTCTGATTAAACACGGCAAGAAAAGGTACAAACATCAGGTTCAGGAAGGATTAAAAACAACCTTTGAGAGAAAAAATGCACCGGGTAAGGTTACTTTTACAACGTTTGTTGACAGCGATTCAAAGAAGAGAATTTCAAATGGTGATTCTGTGGCAATAGTGGTTAATGGCAAAAATTTCTTTTATGGTTTTGTATTTTCCATTTCACCTAAAACAGATAAGACTTTGGATGTTACTGTGTATGATCAGCTTAGGTATTTTAAGAATAAGGATACTTATATTTCAAAAAAGAGAACTTCCACGGTTTTAATTAAGAAAATTGCCAAGGATTTTAAACTGAATTGTGGTAAGTTGGCGAATACAAAGTATCCTGTGTCAAGAATTGATGATAATGCAACATTGTTTGACATTGTACAGAACAGCTTGGATGAAACATTAATGGCAAGGGGAAAGATTTATACCTTGTATGATGAATTTGGAAAGTTAAGGTTAAGGGAGCCTTGGAAGGTTAACAGGTTAATAACTTCAACCACGGCAGAATCTTATGATTATAAGGAAACAATAGATGATAATGTTTATAATCAGATTAAATTAGCGTATGACAACACCAAGAAGGGTGTGCAGGAGATTTATATGGCAAAAAACAGTAAGTACATTAATAAATGGGGTGTGCTTCAGTATTTTGACAAAATCGATAGTCGCAAGGGTGCAAAATTAAAGGTTAAGGCATTGTTGAAGATTTATTGTAAAACAGGTAAGACAATTAAGATTAATAATTGCTTTGGTGACATTAACGTAAGAGCCGGCTGTTTGGTTCTTGTTAAGTTGACAATTTATGGTGAAACAATTTCAAATTATATGTTAGTTGATAAGGTTACTCATACATTTAATAATGGGCAACATCTTATGGATTTGGAATTATCTGGAGGTGATTACGATAGCAGCTACTAGTTTGACACAGTTAATTAAGAAAATAGCAGAGGATGCAAGAAAAGCGGCGAAGCCCTGTACCATTGTAATTGGTACGGTTTTAAAGGCAGATTCGTCTAAAATAAAGGTTAATCAAAAGCTCATCTTAACGGATGAGTTTTTGTATTTTACGGAAACTGCATCAAAGAGCAAATTGAAAAAGGGCGACAAGGTTGTGATGATACGTGCAGATGGCGGTCAAAAGTATCTTGTTGTGGATAGGATGGTGTAAGTATGTTACCTGAAGAATTGGAAGAACTGGAAGATTTTAATGTGGAAGAAGATGAAGAGCAGGAGTTTTCCAATGATACATATGTGCTGGATTTTGAAAGCAAAAGGATTTTGAGAAAATCTGATGAAGATGATGAAATCTTAAGGCAGGCAATAATAAAGATTCTGTTAACTGAATTTGATTATTACAGCATTTATGAAAATTATGGATTGGAGAAAGCTGATTTATTGGGAGAAAACATTGCAGAGGTAAAGGAAGTAATTGGAGGCAGAATTGAGGAAGCCATTTTAAGGGATGAACGTTTTAATTCTGTTGAGATAGAGAGTATTTCAAATTACAGAAATGAATTGATGGTTTCTCTGACAGTTACAACTTCTGATGATGAAGAGATTGAAGTGGAAGGAGTGAGCATTGATGTTTGAGGATATGACCTTTGAGAACATTTTAAGTCAGATGCTTGAAAATGTGAAGGGGGATGTTGATAAAAGAGAAGGTTCAATTATTTATGATGCGTTGGCACCTGTGGCAATGGAAAGTGCACAGATGTATGCAGACATGGACATTCTTTTGCAGGAATGTTTTGCAGACAGTGCATCTTATTATTATTTGATTAAGCGTGCAGCAGAGAGGGGAATCTTTGTGAAGGAAGGTATTCCGGCTGTGGTAAAAGTGAAATGCACTCCTTATGATGTGAGCATTCCAGAGGCAACAGAGTTTAGCATAGGTGAAATGACATATTCAATTACGGAAAACTTAGGAGATGGATTTTATAGTATGACATGTTCTGAATCAGGAGAAAACGGAAACAACATAAATGATGATGTGATTCCAATTGAATATGTTGAGGACTTAGAAGAAATCGAGGCTGTTGAAGTGATTGTGTATGGCACGGAAGATGAGGATGAAGAATCTTTGAGAGAAAGATATTTTGAATCATTTACAGAAGCGGCTTTTGGAGGAAATAAGGCAGATTATAAGGAAAAAGCTAAAGACATTGAAAAGGTAGGTGCCTGCAAGGTTTATCCTGTTTGGAATGGTGGAGGAACTGTAAAGCTGGCAATTCTTGATTCTCAATATAATGAAGCTTCTTCTGAAATCATAAATGAAGTACAGAATACGTTTGATCCAACGAAAGATGGAACAGGTGTGGGAATTGCACCAATCGGTCACATTGTAACTGTTTCAACACCAAAAGTTAAGAGAATAAATGTGGATGTTCAGATTGAATATATGGAAAATTATATATGGGATGACATCAAGGAAACTTTTACAGAAAATTTGGCAGAGTATTTAAAAAATGTCATAAAAAATGAATGGGAAGCAAAGGACACAATGACGGTAAGAAGCGGACAGATAGAATCAATGCTTCTTGACATGGAAGGTGTTGACAATGTTTTAAGTGTAAAAATTGATGGAAAGACAGGTAATTGCATTATTGATTGTGATTATATTCCAAAGGTTGGTGAGATAAGTGGATAGAAAGTTGATTGAGTATCTGCCTGAATGGTTAAGAGAGTTTAGAGAGATAAAGGAATTAACAGACATTGAGCAATCACAGTCTGAAAATTTGTGGGAAGCACTTGAAAAAATGTGGAACAATAATTTCATTGAAAGTTTGGATGAACAGGGCTGTGAACATTGGGAGAGAATGCTTGGAATATCCAATAAGGACACGTATACATTGGAAGAAAGACGATTGAAGATATTGGGAATTGTTACAGAGCAACGACCTTTTACTGTAAGGTCCTTGGAAAAGACTTTGGCGGTAATATGTGGTAATGATGAAAGTAAAGGTCCTAATTACTCAGTAAAGTTGGATGCCAATAATTATGTGTTAACAGTCAGGGTTGCCTTAACATCAAGGAATGTGCTTTCTGATGTGGCTAAATTGTTGGACAGGGTTGTCCCAAGCAATCTGTTAATTGATTTGTCTTTATAACAAGAATAATCAGTTATCAAAATTTACACACGAGGAATTAAAGAAGTATACACACATTCAATTAAGAGAAGAAGTGTTTGAAGAAGGAAGGAGCACAAGATGATTAATAAAACAAAGTATTTGCAGTTAAAGAAACCGGATGGAGATGAGTTTTATGATATTGATGTTTTTAATGAAAATGCAGACAGCATAGATGGTGAATTGAAAAAGAATAATGAGGAGCTTGCCAAGAAGCTTTCAAAGGATGGAAATAGTGACAGTAATATTGTTGCTTTTCAGGCAGCATCAAAAAGAGAAAATATTTTGTCAGGAGAAACACATAAGGTTATTTTTGGAAAAATAAAGAAATTCTTTACAGACTTAAAGACGGTGGCTTTTACAGGTTCATACAATGACTTAACAGATTTACCTAGTTATGTGAAATCACAAACCATAACATCAGCAGTAGATTGGAATACATTAACAGAAAATGGAGTGTATCACATAAAGACAACAGAAGGAACAAACAGACCTGTTACTAACTGGGGAATGCTTTATGTTGAAGGGGAAACATCAACTAAGTTTCAGATATTTATTCCCGATGTAAAGAACAATGTGATTTATAAGCGTTATGAAAATGCCGGCTGGAAGGATTGGCAGGAGTTAACCCTTATTGAAACATCCGGAGAAGTGTATGATACAGGCTGGAAATCGGTTGATTGTGGGAATGGTATATCTGCATGGTCCACTACTGATGCACCTAAAATCAGAAGAGTTGGCAAAACTGTGGAATTGGTGGGAATCATAACAAATTCAACTGTTTTTTCTGCACACGATAATATTTTTAAGAATATTCCTACAGATATGAGACCTTCACGTAACGTATGGTCAATTCAGGAAGGACATTTGGGAACAACTAACAGATGGATGATGACAATCAATCCGGGAGGTACAGTAAGTTTCGATTATTATGGAGCAAGTGTTCCTATAGCAATTGACACTGGAGCATGCATACCGGTTCATGCAGTATGGATGGTGGATTAAAGGAGAAAAAGATGAACATAAACATAGAGATAAAAGGACAACAGGCGCATATTGTTAACCAGCAGTCTTTAATATCAGGAACTTCCAATTTGGAAGAAATTAAGTTTGATTTTTCTTCTGAATGGAACGGATATACAAAAACAGCCGTAATATATGTAGATGATTATAGTATAAGTGATTCGGTAAAAATGCTTGTTGAAAAGGATGTTGTATCAGCAGAAAAATTACCTGATTGGCTTTTTAGGGAAGAATGTGAGCTTTACATTGGAGTTTTTGGTGACAATTCAGAAGGTAGAAGAATTACTTCAACAATTGTATGTCAGAAAGTAAAGAAAGGCGTTCCAGTAGATGTTGTAAATGAGATTACACCGGACATTTACAATCAGATAATCAAAATAATGTGTGATGCAAAGGCATTGGTAAAAGAGGCTGATGAAAAGATAGAAGTTAATAAAGGCTATCTTGAACAGGCAGAGCAGAAGGCAAATGATGCAGCAGATTATGCAGATAGAGCTGGGAATTATTTAGAAGAGGTGGTAGGTCAAAAGACAGATGTTGAGAAGCTAATAGCGAATATTGATGTCAAAGTTGAGGAAAGCACAACAAACATAGCTAACATAACAGAGGCAAAAATGAACGACATTAGCTCTTTAACAGAAGCAAAAAGCAATGACATAGCAACACTTACAACTGCAAAGCTTGGAGATATTAACAACACAGCACAGGCACAGATTGAGTCAATTAACACAGTAGCAAATCAGAATACAAAATCAGGTATAGAAGCAGTTAATGCCGCTGCAAGAGCACAGATAGGTGGAATTCACACAGTTGCAGATGCACAGAAAAAAGGAATTACTGAAACGGCACAAGGAAAGATTAAAGACATTAACAACACAGCTACAAGTCAGATTAGTGCCATTAACAACACGGCTACAAATCAGATAAAGGCTATTAATAAGACTGCACAAAGTCAAATTAAAAATATGACTATAAAATATTCTGATATGTGTAGAACTCTTGGAATAGAACACGAAGGAATAATGCTTGCAAAAACAAGTTACAATGGCAATGAAAGTGGTAGCATACCTCCCGACATATACTCTATAGACGTTAGTAAATTTAGATACATTGAATTTGGTAAAATTGTAGTGACTTATCCTAATGGTGATTATGAATATACTCTTCCATCAGATAATATAAGTATCTATTTAACAAATCTAAAAGATGACCCAGCACTAAAAGACGTAACTACTGGAAAGCGCTATGATGTATCATTACTTAATGATTTACAGTTTTATGTATCTTACATAGGTAGTGGCGGATACGAAACTACAGTAAACTATAAACTCTATAACAAATTAGAAGAAACAACAGAGGAATAAGGAAAAAAAATATGATTGTTAGAGCAGGACCGCAGGGTCTTTTTTTATACCCAAAAACAGAGAAAGATGAGGAAAAACATATGACACTTTATCAGATTTTATCCTTGTGTGGGATACCTTCATTAATTGGTGCAATTTTTGTTAGTGCAGTTAATTATGTCAAATTAAAAAATTCATCATATAAATTAATTAAGGACGGAGTTATTGCAATTCTGCATAACAAGATATACACGCTGGGAAAACAGTACATAGCTCAGGAGCATATATCAGTTGAGGCTTTGGATGATTTTGAACATTTATACAAGGCATATCACGCACTGGGCGGGAATGGAACAGGAACAGAGATTTATAAGAGAGTAAAGGAACTGCCAATGAAGCAGGGAAAGGAGTAAACGAATGAGTGATAAGACAAAGAAATGGATTAAGGCAGCAGCTGCCAGAGCTGTAAAAACAATGGCACAGACATTTATTGCAACAATCGGTTCTGCAGCAGTGTTAGCAGCAGTTGACTGGAAGGTGGTTGTGTCAGCAACAGTACTTGCAGGAATATTAAGTGTGGCAACATCAGTGGCAGGATTGCCGGAAGTGGAGGAATAGACATGGGATATAAAAATTATAAACAGAAAGATGCTAAATGGAAAGGAAATTATTATTCAGGTGGTACAATATCAGCACAGGGGTGTGGTCCTACAAGTATTGCAGATGCTGTGTATGACTTAGATCCAACCATCTCTCCAGCTAAAACAGCAAAGTGGATGGAAGACAATGGTTGCAGTTGTCACGGATCTGGTACATATTATTCAGGTATGGTCAAGGCATTGAAGCATTATGGTTATTCTGATTCTGTACAGTTAAACTATACTTCTTTATATGGAAAGAAAAATGCAGCAGTTGTAACAGATTTCCTTAAGAAGATTAGAACAGGCAAGTACATTGGTATAGCCTGTATGGGCAAGAGCATCTGGACAACATCTGGCCATTACGTCTTTATCCGTGAAGTCACAAAAGATCACATTTATATTTATGACCCATATAATGATTCCAAAGAGTGCGAAAAAACAACTCGTGCTAAATGGGAGCAGTATGTTAAGTATTTATTCTTGATTAAGAAGCCAATTAAGTACATCAAGACTACAAAGAAATGTCACAAGAGGAAAGCTCCAAAAGCCTTAGCAAGAACTAAGAGCCTTGGCAAGTTCAAAAAAGGTCAGAGACTTGCAGTAGATAAGGTTCAGGGCAAGTTCTACCATATAATGGGATATGATTGTTGGGTGTACAATGTAAACACAAAAGCTTCCAAATAAAACAAAGGTTAATGTAATGTATATCGGTAAAGGATATGCAAAAGTTGAGTATAATGGTGTAGTTGGTTATATGAAAGCCAAGTATCTATTATAATAAAGAAGAAACTAAGTATAAAAGGGGGCTAAAATAGTCCCCTTTATATTAATGATATAGTTAGACTACGAGTTCTTCCACCGCAATATCGTTGATTAAACCTGCAACTTTAGGGTTTTTCATTGCAAATTTCTGTGACATATAACGCATTGCGGCCGCTGATTCTCCGTCAGGACCCCCATACTGACTCAAAACTATTTGAGCAATTTTTGGACTTTTGATTTTAATATTTACAGGATACTGTAATCTTTTTTCATAATTATACATTAGCAGTTACCTCCTTCCCAAGGCATAGGACCTTTATTCCAGTCCCAATAATCCTTATTAGCTACATCATATGCCGAAAGAGGTCCAAAATTGTGGGTGTACATTTCCCACGCCTCTTCCCGCATTTCCTTCGCCTTGTGATAGTATTCAAGGGCTTCCATGCAATTGGGATGTGTATCAAGGAACAGCTTTACGTCATCCATTGCAAAACTTGCCTTAGTAATAATATCCATAAGTTTTTCTTTACTCATATCACATTTCATCGTCCACATCCCCTTCCAACATAAGGTTTATAAAGTTCCTTGAATATGGTTCCACAGCCTATAGCCTGGTCAATGTCATAAACATCCTGCCATTTTTGCCACGGAACAAAACACATACCGGGAGCCATATGGTCGACATGTTCTGTTCCACGGTCACAACCCTCATTGTTCCGTTTCATATTGCAACAACAACCCTGATTATCATAAGTCATATTGCAACCACATCTATGGTTATCATTTCCGACACTATGATTCATAGTATTGCGTTCCATACCACGATTTGGGTTATCCATTTTTCGTTCTCTCACATTGTTGTTCATTTCACATCCACATCCCTGTTCAGGCATAGGTCTGCCACATGGCATCATTCTGTTGCAATTACCACGATTATATCTTCCGTTTCTTGTCGTATTCATATTGTTATGATTAAAACAATTTGCGTTTTGATTGCAATTGTTGCAGTCCATAAAAATCTCCATTTTCTTTTTGTTCTACAGTATTATTCTATGCATAAAATAATTTGGTGTTAAATAAAAATAAAAAAATAAAATAAATGCAATATTTTTTGAAAACCCTTCGTTTAATATGTAAAGACACAAGGAAAGCTAGCAAAATAAAGTGACTTTGAAACAACAGTAAGGAAGACTATGAAAAATCAGTAGTAAATTAAGAAGGATACACAAACAAGGAGGTAGGAGCTATGAGGAAAACATCAAAATTTTTATTGGCAACAGCTATGGCAGTAACTGTTTTGGCATTGGCTAATCCATCACCCACAGTAATGGCTAAATCAAAAGGGAAAAAATCAAAGGTAGTATACACGCTTAAAAAAGGCACACTTACAATCTCAGGAAAAGGTGAAATGCCTAAGAAAATGACTTTCAAAAATAATAAGAAAGTTAAAAAAGTAGTTATTAAAAACGGTGTAACATCAGTTTCAGACAAAGCATTTTATAAGTGCAAAAACTTGTCAAAAGTAACAATTGGCAAATCGGTTAAGAAAATAGGAATTGATAGTTTTAATGGAACAAAAATTAAGAAAGTAACAATTCCTAAGAAAGTAAAAGAAATCGGTCAGGATGCTTTCAACAATTGTAAGCAGTTAGAAAATATTACATTGCCGGGCAAATATAGATTGAAAAAGAAAGAAGGGGATGATGCAAATGATACAATTATGTACGGTTCAACTCCTGATACAGTAACTTTTTCAACAAGTATTGATTTAAAGACTGTTACATATGTAAATTCATATGCTTTTGCAGTAAGTGCAAATGATAAGAATTACACATCAAAGTCAGGGCTGATTTACACAAAGGACGGAAAAACACTTGTTAGAGTTCCTGCAGAGACAAAGGAACTTTCAATAGATGAAGGTTGTGAAAACTTTGCATTGCAGTCAATTTTGTACGGTACTTATAGTGACGGAGATGTAATTGTAGCTTGTGATAAACTTGAAAAGATAAGGATTCCGGCATCAGTTAAAAAAATAAATTTGGAATCATACAAAACAGGAGATTATCTTGATAGATTTGATGAAACAAAAGACGTAGTAATTTCAGGTGCAGATTTAGATGCAGAAAGTATTATAAATCTTTGTAATCGTACAAATATTACTACATGGTCAAATGTTGCAAAGCAGGTGCCAAGCGTAAAGGTTGAGGATGGAATGTATATTTCTAAGGAAGGAGTAATGCTTGGCTACGAAGGCAAAGCCGAGAAGGTGGTAATACCTGAAGGTGTTAATACAATTGCATCATATGCATTAAATGTAAATAACACAGACGGTTCGAAAAAAGTGGCAAAAGAAATTGTTATGCCTGACACAGTTACAACAATAGAAGATAACGCTTTCCGTGCAGAAAAAAATGTTGAGCAGATTACGTGGTCAAAGAACCTTAAAACTGTAGGCGACAGTGCTTTTGAAGGTTGTAGCTTAATAACATTAGATATGCCAACAACTGTAACAAAGTGGGGAAGCAGAGTATTTGCATGTAGTAATTTAGAAAAAATTACAATTTCAAGTACAATTAAAGAAATTCCTGATGGAATGTTTGAAAGTTGTATTTTCTTAGAAGGTGCTGTAATTCCTGACAATATTGAAGTTATTGGAAACTCAGCATTTTCACAGTGTGATAGATTTAAGACTGTAACAATAGGAAAGAATGTAAAAACTATAAAAGCCAATGCATTCAGATATTCAGGGCTTAAAGAAGTTATAATACCGGCAAATGTAGAAAAAGTAGAAAATGGAGCATTTGCTAACCAGTGGCCATTGGAAAAAGCTGTAATAGAAGGAAAAACAGTTTTTGAAAATGGAGTATTTAACAGCACATCATCAGTAACATTAGATTACAGAGCAGGTGCACAGTATAATAAAACTAGTATAAAATTAAGAAGCGTTAAAAAGTCCAAAAATAAATACCTTACAACTAAGACAAAATGGGTTAAAGTCAAAGGTGTTAGCGGTTACGAAGTAAAAGTTGCAACAGACAAAAAGTTCAAGAAGAACACAAAAACTGTAAAAGTAACCGAAACAAAAACAGATGTAACTGTTAAAATTAAAGTTAAAGATGTTAAGAAAATCAAAAAAGTTTATGTTAAAGTAACTCCATACACATTTGTTAATGGTACAAAAGTATATGGAATTGCACAGACAGATTTAATGGAGATTAACTAAGACTTTAATGGCTTAACAGCAACAAAACCCAGAAAAACTTAATACTATGGTAATAACCCGGGAAATCAGAAAGGTAACAAACAAGATTTCCCGGGTATTATATTTTGTATAGAAGAAATATAACTGTTGGTTTTTGTCAGAAACTGGGGTATACTAGGTTTCGTGGAATAAAGTTTTGGAGGTAATTATGAGAAATTGTTTAGTTGCACAGTCTGGTGGACCGACTGTGGCTATTAACTCAAGCTTGGCGGGAGTAATTCAGGGAGCAATCGACAGCAAAAAGTTTGACAAGGTTTACGGCTCTCTTAATGGTGTACAGGGACTTTTAAATGGATGCCTTATGGATTTGACTGAAAAAGTTGAACAGGTGCCTATGTTTATTGAATTGTTAAAAAAGTCACCTTCTATGTATTTAGGTTCATGTAGATATCAGTTACCTGATTATACAGAAGACGATGCACCATATGCATATATTTTTAATAAGTTTGAAACATATGAAATAGATGCATTTTTCTATATTGGCGGAAATGATTCTATGGACACGGTAGACAAGCTTAACACATATGCAAAAGCTGTTGGAAAGGATGTTAAGATAGTTGGTATTCCTAAGACTATTGATAATGATTTGTGTATTACAGACCATACACCGGGCTATGGTTCAGCAGCAAAATATGTGGCATCTACTTTACTGGAAATAGGTCACGACACATCAATTTATCCAATTAACAGCGTAACTATTGTAGAAATTATGGGACGTGATGCAGGGTGGCTTACAGGGGCTTCAGTCCTTGCAAGAAATAAATATAATCATGCACCTCATCTTATTTATTTGCCGGAAGTTGCTTTCGATGAGGCTCAGTTTATTGAAGATGTAAGAGAGGCAATTAAGAAATACAATAACGTTGTAATTGCTGTTTCAGAGGGAATCAAAAATGCAGAAGGAAAGTACATTAGTGCCACATCTGCAGTGGAAGATACTTTTGGACACAGCCAGTTAAGCGGAACAGGAAAGTGCTTAGAATATATTATTAAGCAGAATCTTCAGGTAAAGGTTCGTTCTGTTGAAATTAATATTTTGCAAAGATGTGCTGCACATATGTCTTCTATTACAGATATTGGCGAAGCATTCAGACTTGGGCGTCACGCAGTTGAAACTGCACTTGAGGGCAAGTCAGGCGTTATGGTTACAGCAATCAGAAAAGCTAACGAACCATATAGTGTTAAAATGGGAGACACAGATGTTAAAAATGTGGCAGGCCTTGTAAAACATGTTCCAAGAGAATGGATTAACGAAAGAGGAAATGATGTAACACAGGATTTTGTTGATTACGCATATCCGCTTATTCTTGGGGAACCGGTTGTTAAGTATGAGAGAGGAATTCCTGATTATTTGGATGTTTCTCATTTGTATCCTAATAACTAAAGTAGAGAACAAACTTCACAATAATTTTATAAAAGTGCAAAAACATAGTTATATTAGCGAATATTAGTGTTGCAATACTACCGAAATGGGTTATAATATAAGCAGTTGTTTAAAAATTAACAATGAATGAATTTTACGGAGGTACATTATGTTAGTATCAGCTAAAGAAATGTTAGAAAAAGCTAAAGCAGGCCACTATGCAGTAGGTCAGTTTAATATCAACAACCTTGAATGGACAAAGTCAATTCTTTTAACAGCAGAAGAATTAAAGAGCCCTGTTATTTTAGGTGTATCTGAAGGTGCTGGAAAGTACATGACAGGATACAAGACAGTAGTAGGAATGGTTAACGGAATGATGGAAGAACTTGGAATTACAGTTCCAGTTGCTCTTCACTTAGATCATGGTTCATATGAAGGATGTTTAAAGTGTGTTGAAGCAGGATTTTCATCAATCATGTTCGACGGTTCACATTATCCAATCGAAGAAAACATCGAAAAGACTAAAGAATTAGTTAAAATCGCTAACGAACACGGTATGTCACTTGAAGCAGAAGTTGGTTCAATCGGTGGTGAAGAAGACGGTGTTATCGGTAGGGGTGAATGTGCAGATCCTGATGAATGTAAGGCTATTGCTGATTTAGGAGTAACTATGTTAGCAGCAGGTATTGGTAACATTCATGGTAAATATCCAGCAAACTGGGAAGGATTAAGCTTTGAAACATTAGCAGCAGTTAGTGAAAAAGTTGGTAATATGCCATTAGTTCTTCATGGTGGTACAGGAATTCCTGCAGACCAGATTAAGAAAGCTATCTCACTTGGCGTTTCAAAGATTAACGTTAATACAGAATGTCAGCTTTCATTTGCTGAAGCTACAAGAAAATACATCGAAGCTGGTAAGGACTTAGAAGGAAAGGGATTCGATCCTCGTAAGTTACTTGCACCAGGTGCTGAAGCAATCAAAGCAACAGTAAAAGAAAAAATGGAACTTTTCGGTTCAGTTGGAAAAGCTGAATAATCCATACAAAAATAAAGCAAGAATACATGCCCCGGCAAAAGCCGGGGTTTTTCTTTTGGCAGGAGGAGATTCCTATACATAATGATATAATTGATTATTTTGCTATGTTAGATAATATAATCAAAAATCACTTATATAATTCTTGATTAAAGTTTAAAAAGTATTTATACTTTACTAAGAAAGGTTATGATATGAAAACTAACAAAAAAGAATTAGGAAAAGAACAGAATACAAAAATAGAATCTGAAAAAACAGAAAATAATAAATCAATTGAAACAGATGAAAAAAATTCTACAACAATTGAAGGCAAAAAAACAAGCTTGGATGACTTATCACCTAAGTCTAAGAAGTTTGCAAAGATTTATAATGCTGTAAGATTTCTTGTGATTATTGCGGCAGGAGCCTTGATTTATGCGTCTTACAGCCTGACAGAATCTTATTTGAATTACAAGGATGATGAGAAGAAGTATGCAAGTCTTAACGATATGTTTGTACAGGATGTTAAAGGAAATACAGGCTCGGATAGTAGTGCCGGTTTAAATGGAAACAAAGCTTTAAATAATAGCGAGGTTTCAGACAGCAATTTAACTGCCAACAGCACAAATTCCAATACTTCAAACACAGGCTCAAGCACCACAAGTTCAAACAGTTCAAGTTCAGACACCTTAAACTACAGTGCTGATAGCAAGAAGTGGGTTTGGAACTATGATGCCATGCTTAAGTATAATGATGAGGCAAAGGGGTATATTAAGTTAGATGGTACAAGAATACAGTATCCGATTTTTGAACATAGTGATAACAAGTATTATTTAAAGCATGGTGCAGACAAGATTTATAATGGAGCAGGTGCGATTTTTATTGACTATAGAACAGCAGGTCTTGAAGGAGACATGTGTATTTTGTATGGTCACAATATGCTTGACGGTTCTATGTTTAAAGAAATTATGAATTTTAGAGATAAGGATTTCTGCAAGAAACATCCAACTTTTGATATTTATATTGGTCGTAAGCATTACATTTATTATGTTTTCTCTGTTTTTTCGGGAAAAGACGTTGATGAGAAGATTTACCAGTATGGTTTTGAAAATAAAAGCGATTTCCAGAGCTGGATTGACAGAGTTTACAGCAAGAGTACATACAAGTTTGATACAAGAAAGCCAACGACGGATGACAAGATTATTATGTGTTCAACATGTGTGGACGACTATGGAAACAGACAGCTTGTTTGTATGTACAGAGGGGAAGAAGTTGTGGATTAGGGACTTTCACTTAATTTTATTAAGAAAAAGGTTTAAAAAATTAGATAAATACTCATATGCTATTGATTTTTGTAAAGAAATGATGTAAGTTATGACACGTACAGAGCAAAAAAGCTCAACCGCTAAATGAGATTAAGGACAAGGACGTTCTTCAAAAATGAAGTTTGGAGAAGTGTCCTTTTTTTATAAGTGACGTTCATTAGTGTATTTACTATCATAAATGCCATTTATAAAACTTTAAGATGAAATTGTTAATTATATTTATTATAGCGGACGAAAAATTTGTTGTATAGGAAAGGAACAGAACTATGGGAGTAAACATTGAAAAAGTTTTTGGGGAAAACGTATTTGACGATGCAGTAATGAAAGTTCGTTTACCAAAGAGCGATTACGAAACAGTTAAGAAACTTATGTACGAAGGCGGTGAAATCACAGAAGATTTAGCAGATGTGGTTGCACAGGCAATGAAGGAATGGGCGTTGGAAAAAGGTGCTACACACTTTACACATGTGTTCCAGCCATATGTAATTTCAGTAGGAGCTGAAAAACATGATTCATTTGCTTCTGTTCCAATAGATGGAAAAATCGAAAACACATTTACAGGAAAAGATTTATTAATGGGTGAACCTGATGCTTCATCTTTCCCTTCAGGTGGTTTAAGAGCTACTTGTGGAGCAAGAGGATATACAGCATGGGATATTACATCACCTGTTTATGTTAAAGAAGATACCCTTTGTATTCCAACGGCGTTTTGCTCATATACAGGGGAATCACTTGATACAAAGACACCATTACTTAAAGCAATGCATGCAGTAAGTAAGCAGGGTGTAAGACTTATGAGATTATTCGGTGATCAGGATACTAAGAGAATTTTCTCTTATGTAGGACCTGAACAGGAATACTTCTTAGTAGACAGAGAAAAATATTTAAAGAGACCTGACCTTATGTATTCAGGACGTACACTTTTCGGAGCAATGCCTCCTAAGGGACAGGAAATGGACGACCATTACTTTGGAGCAATTAAGCCTAGAGTAAAAGCTTTTATGGAAGATATTAACGTTCAGTTATGGAAATTAGGTATTACAGCGAAAACAGAACATAACGAGGTTGCACCTGCTCAGCATGAAATTGCACCAATTTTTTCAATTTCAAATGTAGCATTAGACAATAACCTTTTAGTAATGGACGTATTAAAGAAAACAGCTACAAAGCATGGTCTTGTATGTTTATTACATGAAAAACCATTTGATGGAATCAATGGTTCAGGTAAACATAATAACTGGTCGCTTACAACTGATGACGGAATTAACTTGTTTAAGCCAGGTAAGAAACCTGAAGAAAATAAATTATTCCAGTTAGTACTTGCCTGCACAATGGCAGCAGTTGACAGACATGCAGTATTATTAAGACTTGCAGCATCAAATACAGGTAACGATCACAGATTAGGAGCTAACGAAGCACCTCCAGCAATTATTTCAATGTATCTTGGTGATCAGGTTGGAGATATTGTAGAGCAGATTCTTAAGAACGGTAAGGCTACTTCAAGTCTTTCATCAGGAACACTTGAATTTGGTATTAAGAAACTTCCTGTACTTGAAAAAGATCCTACAGATAGAAATAGAACATCACCTTTTGCATTCACAGGTAACAGATTTGAATTTAGAATGGTTGCTTCATCTAACTCAATTGGTGATACAAATACAGTGCTTAACGCAATGATGGCAGAAGCATTTAGCGAAGCTTGCGATGCCCTTGAAGGAGCAGCAGATTTCGATAAGGCAGTTGAAGAATATACAGCTAAGTTAATGAAAGAACATGCAAGAATCGTATTTAACGGTAACGGATATTCAGAAGAATGGCCAATTGAAGCTGAAAAGAGAGGACTTCCTAACTGCAGATCAATCGTTGATGCAATCCCTGCATTAGTAGACGATACAACAGTTGCAATGTACGAGAAATTCAACATTTTATCAAAGGCTGAATTGGAAGCAAGAAAAGAAATTCTTTTTGAACAGTATGCAGGCGTACGTAACATTGAAGCATTAACAATGGTTGAAATGTCAAACAGAATCATTATGCCGGCAGTTACAAAATATACAAAGGATCTTGCTGATACAGTTATCGCTGTTAAGGAAGCAGGAGCTGACGCATCAGTTCAGGCTGGATTATTAGGAGAAATCTCAGCTAAGTTAGCTGAAACAAAGAAAGCTACAACAGCACTTGCTGAAATTGTAGAAGAAGCAAAAGCTAAGGATGACAGCAAGGCAATTGCAATATCATACAAGGACGACGTAATGGCAGCTATGGCAGCTTTAAGAAAGCCTGTAGATGAGCTTGAAGTAATTATGCCTAAGGAAGTATGGCCAATGCCTACATACGGTGATTTAGTATATGAAATCGATAAATAAAAGGCAATAACAATAGAATAATTTTGTTAAAGCAATACAAATAAAGTAGGGATACTGTTTTTGAGTAAAGACGGTATCCCTATTTTTTGTGCTATAATGTTAAAAAATCTTATTTCACCTGTGATTGATAAAGGTGAAATAATGAGCTATATCTGTTGCATAAATGCCAATAATTGTATAAAATAATATCTATGCGATTAAAAAGAAAAGGTGAATAAATGAAAACAATATTAGATATTATTTTATTATTAGTAGGATTTGTGCTTCTTATAAAAGGAGCAGACTATTTTGTAGACGGAAGTTGTGCAGTGGCGAAGAGACTTAGAGTACCATCAATAGTAATCGGACTTACAATTGTGGCAGTTGGAACTTCCCTGCCGGAACTTGCAGTAAGTACATTTGCAGCAGTTAAACATTCTAATGCCATAGCACTTGGAAACGTGGTAGGTTCTAACATATTTAATCTTTTGATGGTAATTGGTATTACTGCATTATTTAAAGATATGTTAGTAAAAAAATCCATACTAAAAAGAGAAATGCCACTTTTGCTTATAATATCAGTACTGTTAATATTTTTGGCAGGAGATATTTTATGGTTTGGAGGAATAATTAAGAAAAACAACATTTTCCTATTTGAAAATGGATCAACAATGGTAGGAAATGTTAACAGAATTGATGGTATATTATTGCTTGTACTTTTCGTAGGATTTATAGCCTGGACTGTAAGTTATGCTTTAAAAGAAAGAACAGAAGAAGATGGTACCGATGAAGTTATAATGCTTTCAAAAAGAAAAAGTGCAATTTTCATAGTTGGTGGTGCAATTGCCATAGCGGTAGGAGGACAGGTTGTTGTAGACAGCGCAAAGAGTCTGGCTCTTGCAGCAGGAATGTCTGAAACATTGGTAGGACTTACAATTGTAGCAATGGGAACATCACTTCCTGAACTTGTAACATCAGCAGTTGCAGCTTCCAAGGGAGAGGCAGACCTTGCAATAGGAAATGTTGTAGGTTCAAACATTTCAAACATTCTTTTAGTACTTGGACTATCAGCGGCAATTTCATCAGTTGGAGTTACGGCAATGAACTTCGTGGACATAATAGTTTCATTGGCTGCCACAATTATCGTGTTTATTGTTGCATCAACACAGAGAACAATTAAGAAGAAAGAAGGAATCTTTCTTGTAATAATTTATACATTCTATATGGCATACATTATTTGCAGACAGATTTATGGATAAAAATGAAAAAAGAGCTTCACTTTTCGTGAAACTCTTTCCGTGCAAAAAGGATGCAACGCACGCATCCTTTCCGCAAATATATTCTAATAATAAAAAAGGGAGGGAATCGGATTAAATCCGATTCAAAAAAATTATGAAAAAACATAAACAAATGATTAATTTCTTTTGTTTATGTTTGTATTATAATTTTAAAACGTGAAAAAAGAGTGTTTTACGTGTAAAAGAAATATGAACAAAATGTAAAAGTTAAAGGAGATATTAAAATGGCAGAAAAAAATCCAATAGTAACAATTGAAATGAACAACGGAGATGTTATGAAAGCTGAACTTTATCCTGAAGTTGCGCCTAACACAGTTAACAACTTTATCAGCCTTGTAAACAGAGGATACTATGATGGAATTATTTTCCACAGAGTAATCAGAGGCTTTATGATTCAGGGTGGAGATCCTGAAGGAACAGGTATTGGCGGACCGGGATACTCAATTAAGGGCGAATTTACACAGAACGGCTTCAAGAACGACTTAAAGCATGAACCGGGCGTACTTTCAATGGCACGTACAATGATGCCAAATTCAGCCGGATCTCAGTTTTTCATAATGCACCAGACATCACCTCACCTTGATGGTCAGTATGCTGCATTTGGCAAAGTAATCGAAGGAATAGAGGTAGTAAACAAAATTGCAGACGTGGCAACAGACAGAATGGACAAACCATTAGAACCACAGGTAATGAAAAAAGTAACA
>ERZ791626.599-NODE-599-length-38710-cov-7.603130_pt1 | contig 38710 bp, 38 predicted proteins | sample MGYA00510266_ERZ791626 | MGnify/ENA primary metagenome ERZ791626 (study PRJEB30046, sample SAMN00715208) | human gut metagenome | study: EMG produced TPA metagenomics assembly of the A metagenome-wide association study of gut microbiota in type 2...
TCAAATATAGCGGTTTTTTGGGTATATGAATTTACTTTGAAAACTCAAAGACACAATATGGAATTGGAATATGAAAAGCAGAAACTAAAATCTGCAGCTGAGTATTACGATTTACTCAATGAGCAGAATGAAAACTCAAGAATTGTTATGCACGACATAAAACGGCATTTAAATGCCATTAAGAGCATTGCCAAAGACAAGTCTGTTACAGAGTACATAGACGATTTTATTGAAGACTTCAGCATAAATAAATCTGTTGATTACTGCAACAATCCTATGGTCAATTCAATCGTTAACAGGTACAAATCCTTCTGTGACAAGTTCGGAGTGAAGATGAATATTGACATTAGAAGTGCTGATTTTGGCTTTATGAGTGAACCCGACATAACTGCTCTGCTTGACAATCTGCTTGAAAACGCAGTTGAAGCGGCACAAAATACAGAGAACGGATTTATAGATTTTTCGGCTTTCGTCCGCAAAAATAAATATCTGTCAATGCAGCTTACAAACTCGGTCAAGAATATTGTAGCCGTCAAGAACAACCGCATAGCATCATCAAAAAAATCTGACGCAATACATGGAACGGGACTGAAAAGCATTAAAAGAGTAGTTAAAAAATATGACGGTGAAATAAATATGAAATTCAATGAGGATGATATGACCTTCACCTCAAACATTGTGTTTGAAATTCGGAGATAACGCAGTAATCGAATCATATAATTCCTTGACTAATGAAATGCATTATATAATGAGAAATTCCAATACCTAATAATACTGATATCAACAAGATGAGATCTAATTGATGGAATTAAGAATCGGAAAGAAATTGCAAATATAAAAGTTTTGCAGTTGGATTTATTGTTATTATTTTTGCCTATTAAACATTTTATATAGCAAGCTACTTTTACCCCCATGTTCACGGTAACACTGTTCAGTTACGATTTATCTAGGCTTTTTCGAGTTTTATAATAATCATGTAAGTGCTTAAGTATCGCTCTTTAGAAATAAATTATATTTTCTTAGACTTATATAATCTATCTGCATTGATACTATTGTCTGTTTCAACAATTATTTATGTAATTTTGATGTTAAAAATCAAATTATAGTATCAGGAAAAGGAATATCTAATGAAATGTTTTAAAAATCGCTATAACAATTTATCATATATAATTTTCACAATACTATCTTTGTTTTCAATAAGTCTGATTTTTAACAATAATGTATGGTTTGATGAAGCTTATACACTGTCGCTAATTCAGCACAATTATTCCGAAGTAATTGAAATATTAAAATCGGATATGCATCCTCCTCTATACTTTATATCTCTGAAATTCTTCTGTGAGATTTTCGGTTATTCAATACCGATTACCAAAGCTTTTTCGGTACTTGGCTATATTGCGACGCTTTCACTTGGCTTAACGGTAATCAAAAAACATTTCGGCAGAAAAACATCAACAGTCTATATGCTTACCATCGGCGCGATTCCAATGTCGCTTTATTTCAGCGTTCAGCAGAGATCGTATCAATGGTCCATATTTTTTGTTACACTTTGCTTTACGGAAGCTTTGCTGTTTCTTGAAAATCACGGGACGCGGCATTGCGTTATATTTGTTATCACCGCTTTGTTTGCCGCGTACAACCACATTTACGCTTTGCTTGCGGTCGGCGTGATTTTCATTTTCGTGAATATCTATGCTTTTGTAAAAGACGGAAAGCTGATAAAAGCAATCATAATATCTGATATAGCTATGACGGTGGGATATTCTCCGTGGATTATCCCGCTGTTATATCAAACCGAGGCGGCTGCCGGTAGCTTCTGGCTAAAAGGAGTAGAACCGCTTTCGGTGGTTGTGTTTGCATCGGGACTTGTTATTTCGACGCTGATATTCGCCAAAAAGGAAAACCGCAGGTTATCTGTAATATTTGCGATAACCTGCGTATTAAGCGTTCAGGCGATAGGTCTGCTTGTGACAATTTTCATTCGCCCCTTTTACATAGCGAGGTACAGCGTTGTTATATCGGGAATTTTCGCGCTGCTTGTCGCTTTAGGCACACAACATATAAAAGAAAAAGTTAAAAATATTATTTGCGTATTGCTTTGCGCACTTAACGTAGCCTGTCTTATTGGCACGGGAATATTTGAATACAACCCGTCAATGAATAATTTTTTCAACCGCTTTGATGAAATAGCTTCTTCAACAGATACATTTTTATATTGCGACAGCTCATTCGGAATTTTGTCATATTATTATCCCGAAAACACGCATATCTGCACTTATTACGAACCGTGGTTTTCGGCTTTTGACAATGTTGATTGTGTCAATAAAAAGGATATTGTAAATGATATTGATTTTGATAATACGGTTTGGTTTGTTAAGAACGAATTAACCAAGACGCCTGATTACATAAAAGATAATTTTATTTTGGAATTAACGGATACATTCAAATGTGATTTCAATACCTTTGAGGTGTATTCGATACAAAAATAATTTTAATTCTAAATTTCATGCACCTAATTAATTTAACATAAACAGCAAACTGCTCTTACCGCCCTGTTCATGATAACGTTGTTTAGTTTCTATTAAACCTACTTTTTTTAAATCTTTAATAGCTCTGCGGACTGTAGCAGGCGACAGCTTTATGTCGCCTGCTATTTTGTTTACTGAGGGCCAGCATTCGCCGTTTTTGTTTGCTCGGTCGTAGAGATAGGTATAGACGGCTACGGCTCGGTGTGGCAAGTCCATTTGATAGAGAAAAGTTAGTCTACTCATTGTCCAGCACCTCCTGTGGTGGTCTTTCGGTTCTTATAACTACTTTTCTTTGCTTGTCTGCGTTCTGTTCAACGTTTGAATTTTCAGGTTCTTCTGTTGATTCGTCTTGCTGTTCTGAATTAATAGTATCGTCACTGTCGGTCTGTTCCGCATTTGGAGAGGTCTTAAGATTTTCATTTTTCTTCTTTTTGTCATCGCTCGCTTCATCAAAATCCGAGTCAGTCACAGGACTGTATGCTTGAATTATGTTGTTGAACAACTCCGAACGATTGGCATAATGAACTTCACGATTGCCGTTTTCCTTGACCTCATACTTTTCCTCAAATTCAATACCCCATTTGAAAAACAATTTCAGCTTGACTTTCATCGGATAAAAGCCTGTTTTCATAACAACAAATGTGCCTTTTGGAAGTGACTTCAACTCATCGGGAGTCATCAAAGGTCGTTCAATCATCTGCAATGATTGGGACGGATCATTTTTGCTCCTGCTGACGGAGCCTGACATAACCGTTCTTGAACCGAGAGCTTTTGACAGCACTTCCGCACTTGTACTGTTGGGCGCAAATCCGCCGAAGATTGTAAGCTGTGTGTTGTCGATAATTACATCAGCCCCCTCTTTACCGTAATTTTTCTCAAGCTGCGCGAATGATTGAATTATTTGCACTATCTGTAACCTCCTTGAACGTGATGCGGAGAACATCATCTCTGCTGAATCAATCTTCGGCAAGGTTCCGAACTCATCGCAGAAGAACACACAGCGGTTTTTCAGTACACCGCCGTTTTCATCTGCAACCGACAGTATCTCACGGTAGAGTTGTTGGATAATCAGCGAAACCATAAAGAAAGTGTTGGGGTTTTCTTCGGGCATTACAATGAAGATTGCACACTTTTCATTGCAGAATTTTTCAGCGTCAATCTCTGTATCAAAGCACAAAAGCTGTTCAAGCTCGGAGTCGAGAAAAGCATTCAGCCTTGAAAGTGACGTACTCATTACGCTTGACATAGCCTGTTCAGCTGTGTTGAGAGCCGCCCCGGCAAACCACTTTGCTTTGTGATCGTCGGGAAGATATTCCATTAAAAGTTGAAATTGATTTTTACCTTTTTTGCCGGTTGGTGCAAACAATTCCTGAATGATTTTAAACACCGAAATTATGTGTCGCTCTTCGGGTTCACAAAACTCTGCAACAAGTAATATCGTGGCAGTAAGCAGTCCCTCTGCGGCATCATAAAAATATGCGTTTTGTCCGAATGATGCCGAGTCCATACTGGAAAGAATAATCGTCTTTGAAATGATTTTTGCATACTTTTCTGCTCTTGCTTTGTAAACAAGCTGTTTGGAATTTGCTTTGTATAAGTCCATATATTTATTTACGAGGTGGAGAAGATTGTTACCGTGGGATCGAGTTGGATTTCGTAAATCTATAACAGAAATTTCGTAATCATAATACTTTTCTGCGATTGTTCCGTAATGCCGAACAACATCGCCCTTAGTGTCGGTTACCATGAATGACATACCCGTAGCACAGGCATATTCAATGCAAGGATAAAGCCAATATGCAGTCTTGCCGACACCTGCCGCACCAATCATCAGAGCGTGGACATCTCCTGTATCAACCAATGCGGTTGTTCCTTTTCTGCTGTTCCTACAGCCAACAACTATTCCTTGTTCAGTTGGTCTGCTTTCAGGATTATTTCTCCACTCGTTAGGCTGAAAATCAATTTGCATATATGTTCTCTTGATTTCCTTTTTGGTCGCCCAACGAGCAGTTCCGTGCTGACCTTGTCCGACAGTTTTGTTTTTTATTTGGTTAAGAGAATAGTTATTACCAACTGTTGTAATAATCACAAACAAAGCCAACATTGAACCTGTTACAATTATCAAAGTTACAATACCTGATGGCATATTCGTTCATCTCCTTTTTCTGATAAAGTTAAATCCTCATTCCAGTCTTTATGAGTTGGAATGAGGATCTCATTTTGAATATTCAGTTTGTTCAGTTTGTCGGCTATGCGTTTGTTTGCTGTCTGTCCTGCCTCGTCATTGTCAAAGCAGAGAAACACATTTTTGATGTTTGGATTATCTTTAAGACATTGAAAAAGCACCCTATCCGAAACGGAGCAGGATGCCGCATAGCTGTGTTCTTTCCAATTTTCCTTGTGCATTGAAATGTAGGAAAGCATATCAATCGGTGCTTCAAAGAGATAAATTTTATCGCTTATGCCGTGCCAGTGAAAACTGAATTCGGGTTGACAGCCTGCAACATTTCCCTTATACGAATTACTCGTCACCGTTCCCCTTTTGTGTGCGTGGCAAGGTTTGCCGCTTGAATCGTAGCCTACAAAGACAGCGTTGTGATAATCAGCAGATTCATATATCATTTTCCTACGCACAAATTCATAAAGCACATCCTTGTCAATGCAACGAGTCAACAGCAGATAAGAAAAAACTCGGCTCATTCTGTCATTCCTCGGCGGCAGTTCAAAGGGTTTGTGGCTTTTTTCTATGGACGGTGAGGTTATGATTTGACCGCCACAGTTATTCAAAAGCATTTCCACCGCTTCAGCATAGTACTTGTTGTAAAATCTGCGGACGAAGTCAACCGCATCACCGCCTTTCTGTTCATACTGATGATACCAGAGGTGACCTCTGATTGTTACCTTTTGCGAGCCGTCAAGCCATTCATATTCCGAACCTGATTTCTTGACTTTCTCGCCTTGGCTGATTAAAAAATTCGCAAGGTCTGTTCGCCTTGCCTGTTCTCTTTGTTCTTTTGTAAAGTATATATATTCTGACATTTGTTTTTCCTTTCTATAAAGTTTTAAATATTTCTTTTTTCTGATGTAATATCTTATAGTGGGTAGTTCTTCTCTTATCACTGTGACAGGTGGCACCTATCAGCGTTGGGTTGCAGTTGTTCCTTGGCGGTGAGATGATTTTTATAGACAACTAAATTTTTGTGTGGTATGATAATATTAACATAACTGAATGATAAATTGAGATTTGAGGTAGAAATTATGGAAATAAGAAGATTTAAAGATAAAGATGCAGAAGCAGTTTCAGCGTTAATAGTAACAACATTACGAACAACAAATATAAAAAATTATTCATCTGAGGATATTGAAAATGATGTAAATGTTTTTCAACCCCAAAATATATTAGAGCGTGCAAGTTGGACACACTTTTATGTTGCTTGTGACAATGATAAAATAGTTGGTTGTGGAGCAATTGGTCCATATTGGGGGAAAGAAGATGAAAGCAGTTTGTTTAATATTTTTGTACTGCCCGAATATCAATGTAGAGGAATTGGAAGAAAAATTATCCAAACTCTTGAAAAAGATGAATACTTTTTAAGAGCAAAACGAATTGAAATACCTGCATCAATAACTGCTACTCCATTTTATATAAAAATGGGATATAATTACAAAAATGGAATTGATACACCCGATGATGAAGGATTATTACGATTAGAAAAGTTTATATAAATCACACATTAATAAACTTATTTCATCAAATTCTGATTACATTTTTAAACCCTGAGCCCGCTTTTTATCATTAATCTTCTGCTGTAATTTTTTATCCGTCCTTTGTGCTTTCTGTTTTTCTTCAAAGGGAAGCCTACTTTGAATTATATTGCAGAGGTAGCGCAGGAGATAAAGAGAAGAAACTGCAACGCTGTTCCGGTTGGTTTTAATTGAATAACGAGGATACAGAACGCCTCTGCCTGAATCAAAGACTGATTCAGCAGAGGTGTTTTCTTCATATTCAAAGGGATTTGAAACAGATTCTTCGTCTGTGTTCTCGCTTTCTTCTGCTTCATCTTCGGTGACATTTAATTTCAACGCTTCCTTAATTATTGCATTCTTGATTGACTTAAATTCCTTGTTTTGGGCAAGTGGAATCCTGTCAGGCACTTCATCCGTGTAGGTACGGATTGTATTTTCCTTTTGCCCATACCAAAGGTTATACAGTTTTTTGATCCTGCCATCACTTGCAAGCTCCTCAACAATGGAATCAACGATTGCTTTTACATCAGGTTTCAGATAACCGTAAACCTTTTTACCACTCGTTTTTGAAAGCCTGTCGGCAAGCTCCAACAGCTTATGCTGAATTGATGCGCTGATATATATTTCAGAGTTGATTTTTGACACCAAATTCTCTACAATATCACGAGCCTCAGCACGAAGTTTATCCCTGTGTTCTGTCTGCTTCTGATAAATACTTATCAAGTCCTGACGGAAGATAACCTTTGCAAGATTTGACTTTATATTTTCAATGCCCTTTTCCGTTAGATACGCTTCGTTCGGTTTTGTAGAATAGGCAATCATATGAATGTGCGGATGGTGTCCTTCATTATGAAATGCGGCGTACCATCTGAATTTTTCGGGAGTGATTTTCATATTCTCCGCTATCATATTTCGCTGTGAACGAATTAGATTCATCCAAGCTTTTGCATTGTTGTAGCCCAGCCGTTCTGCATCTTCTCGCTTGAGAGAAATAATATGCGTCCACACATTACTCTTGCTTTCTGCAACTTCTTTTTGCACATCAGATAAAACTATAGGCACACCGTCATCGGTAAATAAGCCGTGTGAAGATACTTTTTCTACTCTCGGTCGCTGTGCAATGTAGCTTATATATTTTTCTCGGTCGCCGAATAGTTCAGCGTGAGCTTCGGCAATCCGCAAAATCAATTCATCTGCATTACCTCTGTTCGGCTTATCAAGATAATCCTGATACTCATACAAGTCCTTTGAGTCAGGATAATCAGAAAGCAATTTCTTAATAATCTGTTTTTGTCTTTCGGTTGTTTCCATAAACTTTTGTGTACTGTCAGCCTGTTCAACTCCGTCACGGGTGGCAATGTATGAAACATAATTTCCGATATGAGTTTTGGAATTCGGTTTGATGTACGGTGATTTCATAATAATTCTCGGCATAGCTTACCCTTTCTGGAATCTAACCGCATCATCAAACTTATATTTACCGCTGTTTCGTTTGACCTCATCAACACATATTTTTCTTAAATCCCTAAGCTGTCCTTCGGTAATATCATTGGTCGCCGCAATAACATGCATCAGCATTGCAAGCTCTACACCCTGTTTGAACAGAACTCTTGCAATCCTGTCCTCTGTATCAAGTATTTTTGAACTGATGACAGATTCAAGTGCAGGAGTAAGCACTTTACTAACACTCTTTGAGTTTAGCCAAGCAATGTAAAATTCAATAGCGTTTGAAATAAACTCACTTCGTGATGTTGCATTGGTTCTTGAGATTGCATTGTCGCAGGCTTTGAGTAAATCCTTACCTATATACAGTCCTATTCTCTTTGAGTCGTTGTCCATTTTTCACCTTTCCTTTCGGTAACACTTCGAGTATTATGAGAAAATCTCATCAAAACGGCAAAATCGGGCAGTTAGGAATACAAGCGGTAACACAATGCTAAAAAAGTAACACCTTTGAAAATCCCCGAACGGCGTTGCCGGTCGGTGTGTTTCGGCAACCGTTGCTCTGCAACGGAATACGCCTTTATCCTGCTTAAATACCTACCCTTGAAAAACTGCCCAAATTGCCGTAACTTCGATTTTTCACACCTTGCCACAAACCGCCCGATTTCGGCTTTTATTCGATTTCGGATACTTTTCCGACTTTTCCTTTAAAAGCCGACACGAGGCGAATGTGGCGAGAATACCGCCGTTATTCTGCTTTTATTGATTTGCCGTTTATTACTTCAAAATTACACTCTGTATATGACAGTCCGTACTTCTTGACTTCACGGTTCAGAATATCAAACATTGACTGCTCAATACTGCGAGGGGATAACTTGACTTCATCACTCAAAGTGTCATAGCAGATCCATTCCTCGCTGTCGGGTGTGTCCTTTACAAGAATATCAAAGCCGAGGAGCATTTTATCGGGTGTGGGAAATACAACAGCGTTGATTTTCACACAGCTGACTGTAAGTGAAGCAAAGAGAGTGTCGTGCTTGTCCTTTGGATTTTCTGAAAGTAATTTCTTGACATAGTTCACCGACAAATACATTTTGAAAATATATTTTTCACCGAGTTGCCTTTTCATTTTCTTTCTCTCATTCATAAGCTCATACCGCCCATCCCCATATTTTCATCTTCATCAGGTTTATCAAACATATTGTTCTGTTCAAGGTTTTCGTAGAATTTCTCCGCACTGTCATTCACGGCTTCGTTTAATACTTTTAAATCAAAACCGCAGTCCTTATAGCCTTGCGATACTGTATCGTAATAGCTTGCACCGGGCAAGCCGAACTGTTGCTTAAGATTCATAATGTAAACCATTGCAGTCAATTCCGAACCGCTATTCAATTTCACAGGCAAGTCCTGCTTGAAGTAGTGAGAGGGATAGCCCTCGTAGCGGTCAAGCAGTTTTTCATCTCTCGGCTGAAGTTCCCACAGTGCAACGGGAACGGACTTACCGACGCAAGGTGCGATTGTCGCATAGGAACAGTGAGGCATACCTTTGAACTGCAATTCGTAATTTTCGACCACTCCAATGTCTAAAAGCTTTGCTGTGGGGCAACGGTATTTCATCTGTTTAAGATTGAGGTTACTGCCATAAGCAATGTATAATTTTTTACCCATAATAGATTTCTCTCCTTACATACTCATAATAAAACCCGAAGTTTCTTCCTGTTCATCATTTGGGACAAGATTGACTTCGGGTTCGTTGATATTTATATTTTCGTTTGTGTTATTAAGTTCTGCGGCTCGTTTTTGAGCAAGTCTTTCCTTTTGCTTTTCAGCCTGTGCAGGATCCTTCCACGCAATGTTGCCCTCAAGATTTTTCAGCAGATGATGACGAGCTGTTTTGAATTCGTCACCTATCAAACCTAATCTCAAAAGCCAAGTTCTGAAAGTGTACTTTTCATTATCCGATACAGTTTTAGCGTGTCTTTCAGACTTCTGTATCAATGCCTGATGACTGATTGCAAGGCACAGTTGAATCGCACTTTTGACTTCGCCTGCGTGTAAGGTTGAATTGAACAGACGGAATTCAATCGTACCCTTGTAGAACACGCTGTGAAGATTCAGTGCGTGGTAGCGAGTATCATCATAATGTCGGTAACTGTAGTCCTCTCCGTCATACCACATTGACTTGAATTGCTCCATAGACATCGGAGGACGGTTATTGATTTCATCAAGGAAGCGTGTGTCCATCTTTTGACAGTAATGTTCTCTTGATACATTCACTTTTAATGCCTTGTAGAGCAAATCCTCTTTCGCCGCCATAATGTTTACGATATTGCGAAGTGTTTTCGGGGTATGCGGAGCCGCATTAATATGGCAATGCAAACCACAGCTTGAGTTGACTCTCGCTCCTGCGCCACGAAGCTTTCTGACAAGCTCCTGTATAGTTTCTATATCATCATAGTTACAAATGGGAGTGACAAACTCTACCGAGTACAGAGAGCTTGCATTCTGTCCCGAACGGTTTTCACATCTAACGCTTGCGTCACGCATAATCTTCCACATCCTGCCGTCATTGTCACGAACAGAATACGCATCGTAGCAGCCGCCGACATGAGTTGCTTCTGTATGAAAATAACCGGCAATCACTTTTGCAGCTGTACTGCGTGTGATGCCGGTCATTTCGATTTCTATTCCGAAATTCTGATTTTTCAAGTTACCACCTCGGTATTTTCTTCCTGTGGCTTTGGCTTTTTAGGCTTGGGTGTTTTTACCTGTGAACCTTTCATATCAATGAACTCCCTGACATTTGCAGGGACATATTTTGCGTACAGAGCGTCCACAGATTTTTCAAGCTCTTCCTTGAAATCCAAATCACGCTGTGACATATACAGCCTGATTGCATTCAGCTTTTCATCATCGTACATTATGCTTACGCTTGTTTTCTTCATTTTGATTTTACCTCCACATATTTTATATTCGGTATCTTCAGCCACTTCGTCCATCCTCGCCCTGAGAGCTGAGTTTTGACAACTCCGTAGGCTGTGCCCTGTGCTTCAATAACTTCTCCGTTGCCGATATACACTCCGATGTGTCCGTCCATCCAGACTGCAAGTCCGGGTGTATCGGGCATATTTGAAATCGGTCCGCTTTCTGTAACGCTGCTCCAAATGGAGTTTGCTCCGCAGTCTGTAAAACCGTTTGAGCCTGCAACAATTTCTCCGCTGTCAGAGTTGTACCAAGCATAGGATTTTATCAAGCCTATGCAATCGCATACTCTCTTGCCGAGCCACTTTTCACCGACCTTTCTCTTCTCACCGCCTGCCTCGTTGTTGCCGGAATACAGACTTGCCTGTTGGTCAAGGTATTGCTTTGTGCAGACCTGACCGTAACCGCCGTACACATAACCCCAGCCGTTTTTGTATGCGTTCTCGCACCACTTGACAAGGTCGAGATTGTTCTTCGTGGTCTTGTCAGTAAAGCCTGCGGTACTGATTTCCGCGCCCTTGATTGACTGCATCATCTTTTGGAACTCGTCATACTTTATCTCCGTTCCGAATTTCTGATTGACGGTTTTTATCAAATCCTCATCAGACTGGTTCTTCTTAAAACAGGAAACAAAGTTTTTTACAAAATTCTCGTCCTCGGATTTATCGGACAGCGAGAACAGATAGATAACCTCTGCTTGTGTATTGTAGTCAGACATTTTCTTGCTTTTGAGTTGGTTTTCAACCTCAGTCATCGTGTCGTTGATAAGCTGTAGATTTTCCATCTGCTCTGCTGAGATATTTTCCTGTATGGACTGATAGAGCTTGTCAGTGTCAATATCCATACTGCCGTTAAAAACGGACACCACAGCAACAATCGGCATAACCACAATTATGATTATGCCGATTATTATACCGCCTATTGTTTTTATTACTTTTTTATCTGTTAGCAGAGCAACTGCTATTTTCTTCAGTGCCGCACCTATAGTAGCTGACATACAATCACCTACCGCCAGCACTGCCGAAAATTTCTGTTTTGTATTCGGGAGCCTGAACAAGTAAAAGATAGCGTTCATTTCCACACCTATATAGGCAAGTGCCACGCTCACCGAATTTGATTAAGGCGTACTCGTTTGGCTCAACCATTAGTGCATCTTCAAAGTCCTTCGGATTGATATTGCCGGGGAAAAATAAGAAGTGATGAGTAGGAATTGAGAACAGCGGTTTTGTATATTCTTTAACGCTAGGAATCAGAAAATCGTCTATGTTCTGACTGGCTAAAATCACGGCTGAGTCCTTTTTGCGTATGCGCTTCATTGCGTTGCGGATATATTCAATAGCTGTAAGATTTGAAAGGAACAAATACAATTCATCTATCGATGCAACAGTGTTTCCCTCACCCAATAACTTGTTTGACATATAGGAAAGAATGTTGAACAGCATTGCGTCTGCGTAATATCATTATTGTCAGAAAATATTTCTTTTACAACCGAGGGGAAATTTCGCCCCTCGGCATCTTGATTTATGCGGTTTTAATCTCTTTATGCCATACATTAAGCTGTTCCTTGCGCTCAACGGTGAAGTAAATCACAATATCATTTCCGCATTCTGTTGAATGCCATTTTGCCTTTTCGTGCACCTCAATTCTGCTGATGAATGCTCTGAGAATTTCAGGCGTCAGTTCCTGAATGTCAATGTACTTCTTTGCATTTTCAATAAAGTCCTGAATCAACTGCTCTCGCTTTTCGTTCTCATCAAGAAAGGCGTTCATCTCATTAAGCTTAGTTTTCAGTTCTGACTGCTCGGTTTCATATCCTGATGACAATGATTCGTAGCGTTCAACAGAAATTCGTCCGAGCACTCGGTCTTCGTACAGACAACGGATGATACTTTCAAGCTCTGCTATTCTTTGTTCTGCCGCTTCTTTTTCCCTCAGATAAGTTTTCATTTCACGCTCGGCTTCGGCTCTTGCATTACGGCTTGCTATTTCATAAAATTCTTCGGGATTCTCACGTACATATGCCGTTACCTCTCTCAGTTTTTGAAGTATCACAGCGTGTAAATCCTGTTCGCTGATTCTGTGTGCCGTACAGTGATTATTACCGTATCGCTGATAGGTTTTGCAAAGGTAGTTGTTTTCTTTAGGATACTTAAGCACTCGGCGAAGATACATTCTGCTTTTGCAATCGGCACAATAAACTAACCCGGCAAACACATCTGTCTTACCTGATTTGTTCGGTTTTCTTCTTCCTGCAAACCACTTCTGCACCATTTCAAAGGTTGATTTATCAACGATAGGCTCGTGGGTATTTTCAAACACCAGCCAATCCTTGCGGTCGTTGTGAATTTGCTTTTTCAGCTTATTTGATTTGGTGGTGGTTTTGTAGTTCGCCGTTGTGCCGATATATACCTCGTTTACAAGCATTCCTCTGAGTGTAACATCACTCCACAGATAGGGATTATTCAGCTTCAAGCCATTTTCTTTTCTGCCGTATTTGTAGTAGGCATATGCGCTTGGCGACATAATTTTATCTCTTTCAAGAGTCATTGCAATCGTACAGGTTCCCACTCCGTTGACATACATATCAAAGATTCGTTTTACCACGGGAGCAGTGTCGGGATCGGGTACTAACCTGTTATCTTCGGATTTCATATATCCGTAAGGAAGCTTAGAGCCTATCCTTTCACCACGCTCTGCCTTTGCTCTTTGGACTGCCCTGATTTTTTTGGATGTGTCAGCAGCAAAGAAATCATTGAAGTAATTACGGATTCCGATAAATTCATTACAGCCTTTTTCGGAATCAACACCGTCATTTACGGCAATATATCTCACATCGTTCTGAGGGAATATAATTTCAATATATGTACCGGTTTTAAGGTAATCTCTGCCGAGTCGGGAAAGGTCTTTTGTGATAACAGTTCCAATTTCTCCTTTTTCCATATCGGCAATCATACGCTTGAAGTCAGGGCGTTCAAAGGATACTCCGCTGTAACCGTCATCAATATAGAACCGACAGTTGCCAAAGCCGTTATCGGCGGCATATTTTTCGAGCATACTTTTTTGATTTTTAATGCTGTTTGATTCACCCTCTAACTCGTCCTCCTGAGAAAGACGGCAGTAGAGTGCGGTAATCTTTTGTTGGTTTGATTTCATAATTTTTTCATCCTTTCCGAGCCGTTCAGGCTCTGTTGAATCAAACCGAATAGGATTGCAAGTCAACAATACTCCTACTCGGTTTGAATGTCCAGTAAAATATTTATCCCGTTTTTCGTTCAAGTAAATTTTTAATTTTTTCATCGGCACTTGGGTTGTCACCGTTCTCGGTTCCGATAGGAAATACCGATGTGACTAAAAATTTCTTTTTGCCGATTTTAACCTTATCGCTTTCTTACAGATGACGGCGGTTAAACGCAATATCGTTTCTTGTGATTGGTGTTATTCTATTTTCAGTTTCGTTCATGGCAATCCTTTCTTTACATCTTCATACCAAATCCGCCTTGTGGATTTTCTTGTATGTTCTTTCTCTCTTTACGAGGTTTTTTCATTGTAGTGCAGTCCTCTACAGGGTGGTTGCTGTCTAAAATATTTGTGAGATTTGCGACCAGATATGCAATATCATTTCCGTTATTGCTGTAATAGCTGTCGGTATCAAAGCCAGGAAAAACAGTATCCTCACATGATGATTCAGTTTCTCCTCCGCCTGACTGATACTGTATGAATATTTCTCGCTCGTGCTCCCAACCTGTTGTGAAGCATTCTTCGCCGCATTGTTTATCTGACTGACGTAATTGTTCGTCATATCCTGAAGCTCCTTCTTGAAGGTCTGCGCCATTGCATTGGAATTGTCGATAGACTTCTGCAAGGAATTCATCTGGCGGTTGAGGTATATCCGTATTTCCTCTTTCGTAGTCAGTTCTGAAATTTCGTCCAGTATTGATTTCAGCATATCTATCTGTGCTGTCTGAGTTGAAATTAATGCTTTCCAGTTCTGCTCCGTAACCGCTACGCAGGGTTCTGCTTTTGAGGCGATTTGCATTTGCTTTTTGGCTTGTTCCTTTAATTCCTGTGGTGATTTCTTCCCGTATTCTGAATTCATTTTCCATATTCTCCTTAAGATATTTTTCTTCGTGTAATTTATTATCCCTGCACTTCATTCCATTTGGTGTAGTGTAGGTAATGCTTTTTCTTTCTGCCGTCCATTTAACTTCATAGCCTTCGTTCTCCATCAGGCTTATGAAATGTTCCTTTGAGGTTGCATATTTCATAGCTTCATCAACAGCTATTGCAAGCTGTAACTTCCAGCTTTGACCTTTGTCTGCTGAACGATATTCTCTTGCCGACATCTGTTTTACTTTTGGTTGCTTAGGAATTACAACTGATAAACCGTATTTTCTGCATAGGTTGTCAGAATAATCTCTCAACCGTTGTATCTCATTTTTATCTGGATGATATTTCAATCCTGTTTCAGCACTGACAGAATTTAAAATGAAGTGTGAATGTATATGCTCTCTGTCAATATGAGTAGCAACTAAAACTTCATAACCTTTGAATTGCTCTTGTGCAAACTTCAAAGCAATTTCGTGAGCAGTTTCGGGTGTTATAGGTTCATCGGGGTGGAACGACTGAAACAAATGATAGTACATTCTGCCATCAGTTTTTCTATATTGAATTTTAGTATTCATCATTTCATTGAACGCTGACTCTGCTACACAATTCACTCCGCTCACCAGCTTTCTGCCATCGTACAAAGTTTTCTTATCCTGTTTGCAGTAGGCAAGGATTGAAGCTAACCCTTGCCGTGACTGCATTTGTTTGCTTGCGATAAATTTTACTGTTGCTATTATGACCACCTCTTTCTGTCAAGCAAATCGGTAAGTAGTTTATTCATCTCTGCATACTGATTTGTAAGTTCAGCAAGATTAAAGCAAATGACTTTACCCATATTGCAAAGTGTTGCAATTTGATTTAAGTTTCTGCCGATAGCCTTTTGCTGACGGATAATTTCATCAAGTCCGTCAACAACAAAGATTTGTTTTCCGAGGCAAGCCTTCGTTATATATTCGGTTAAAGTTAAATTTGCCTTGTCTGCTTTATTGTGAATCTTCTGTAAATCGGATTCCGATATTCTTATGCTCATTTTTCTGTCTTTCATTTAGGTTTCCTCCTTTGCCAATAAAGTGGGTTCGGGCTTCTGCCCGTATATTGCATTCGGCAGGTCAGCGACCAGCCGAATGCGTTGCTTGCCACAGCTTAAAAGCTGTGAAAATGTGAACCCCAACTTTACGCTGAATTCATAATCCGTTATATAGAATTACTTTCGCTCACAAACCGCCCAAATTTTGATTTTTGCTTGAAGTCGGGTACTTTATCCGTTTTCTCTTGAAAGTCGGACAAACCGCCAAATTCTGCTCAACATCTGCATTAAGGACGATAAGTACGATAAAAACGATAAATCAAACGGCTATATTTTCATCGTACTTATCGTACCTAACGTACTCGCTATCTGAATTATCAATCTCAAAATCATATTTGATTTCAACCTTTCTGATGTTATTTTCCTTATACGATTTGAAATAAACGTGATTATCATTCAAGTCATACTTCCACTTGTTCATCATCCTTTTCAGAATACGAGCAGAAAGATTTTTGCCTGAATAAGCATTATATCGTTCAAGAAATTCCGCATTGCTTCCGTTGAAATATTTTTCTGCTTTCATCATCTCAATGAGCAAGTTCATTTCATCAGGCAAAAGCATATTCGGATTCTCTGCGCTGTCTGCAGTCATTTTCCAAGTGCAATCCTCTTTTGAAAATGCAAGCTCAATTTCTCTGTCCTCAATATCTCTTCCCGTGCAAAATAAAGTTGCGTTGCCCTGCGTGCGATTGCTTTTTTTCAAAACAAATAGAGCATCGGCACAGCCAGCTATACCATTTGTACCTGAAATCTCATTGATTGGGTCAGAGTCGCCTTGCTTTCTTAAATGATGAACCAGAAGAATAGCAATTTTCAACTCATCAGCAAGTTTTTTGAGTTTCTGTACCTCAAGATAATCATTTGAATAGCTCGAGTCATTTTTTGCAGAACGGATAAGTTGAAACGTGTCAATGATTATCAAGACAGTATCCATATGCTCATCAACAAAAGTTTGAATCTGTTCTTCCAACCTTTCATCAAGTTTTGAACAATCCGTAACAAAATGAACATCACTCGGCACTTCATCGGTTATCGCTGTCAGCCTGTCCTGCAATCTGCTTTCATCATCTTCAAGTGACAGATACAGAGTTGTACCGCTGTCGGTATGCAGATTCCATACATCTTTGCCTTTTGCAATCCGAACGCACCAGTCAAGAACAAGCCACGACTTACCTACCTTTGGTGAGCCGGCTATAATCGAAAGACCGCTTGCAAGAAGTGAATTGATTATAAACTTCTTTCTCGGCAAATCTTTTTCAACAAGACTTGCACCGTCGATTGAATCAAATCTTGCCTTACTGCTCAACTCCAAATTTAAATTCTTAATCATTTTTCTCCTTTCCCTGTTACTCATACCTCATATGATTTCAAAATATTTTAGCTTTGGTATGGTTATTCAGTTGTAATCCAAAAGCTGTTGGAATTTTTTCACCAGTGTGATACAATAATCTCATACTTTTCAAGAAAAATATATGACAAAATGAATTGAAGTGATTTTTATAATTTTCACTTCAGGACAGAGGTGTATATGGCAAAGCACGAAGGTTTATTATTAAAAATTGATTCCAAAGGAAATATTTCCGGCTATATGCAGGAAAATAACAATAAGATTCCAATTGAAAATACTACTATCAAAAATGAGTTGATTAGTTTCTCAGAAGAAGATTTTGAAGAGTATTCTGAACTGCAAAATGAAATAAGAAAAGTTTACAGAACATATCCTGATGAAAGTGAAGAAAGATTTGCACTGATTAAAAAGTTAACTGCAAAAGCAGAAAAGGCATTGGCGGAATATAGAACTTTTTACGGTCTTTTGAACAGACTTATGATTGAGGATTTTTTAGGAGAGAACGACGGAACTGAACATTATCTGCGTGAATATGCAAGCTATCTTGACCAGATAAAAACCGTGCAGTTTTTTGTTTTGCACTTTTTCAGCGATTTATCAAATCAAATAGAAATTGATGTTAACGAAGATTTCAATTACAACAGCGTACAGATTTCCACCGTATTTTATTTTGAGGATAACAAATCCAGACAGATGTACCATATCCGTAACCTGACAGAGTATTATTTTCTGCTGTTACATTTATTTGTTGAGAACGGATACCGCCTCTGCCGCTGTCAGCTTTGTGGCAGATACTTTGTGCCAAAGACAAAAAAGAAAACCCTGTACTGCGACAGAGTTCTGAATAATGGTAAAACTTGCAAGGAATTTGCGCCGAAATTAAAGCACCGAATCTTGGCAAACAGAAATGAGGTGCTGAAAACTTTTGACACACAGCGAGGCAAAATGTATAAGCGTTATGAAAGAACACTGAACACACCTGATACTGTGGAAAAGCCTTTGAGTTTTGAGGAATATTATGATTGGCTTGAAAAATCGAGAACAGCAAGGGACAATTATCTTGAGGATAAAATTCCCAAGGAGGAAGCATTGAACATAATTTGTATTGAGTAAAATTTGTAAAAAGTAATCGGATAGGCAATCAATGGGAAAAATTAACTGCCTATCCGTTTTCTTAATTATTTACTACATCAATGATAATCCTTGCACCCAGTCGAAATCCGTTCAGAAATATTTCTCGTTCGCTGATTTCAGAAATTTCACGATTACAATCCTTGTATTTTTCAAAGGTTTCTTTCTGCGCCTCAGTCAGGGCTGCCGCAAGCTTTTCTTCATTCCTGTTGAGCAGTTTCAATAGCTCCTTGACCTCATCATCAAGCTTTGCACATTTTTCGTGAGGGAATAAGTTTCCGTAATATAAATCTTCAAGTATATCCATATCTTATGCCACCTTTCGTAGAACAAACATATCCCACATAACTTTGCATAAGTCCTGATATACTTACATTTATTACTTTAATTAAGTTTGAAATTTATTTTTATTATTACTTTACAAAAAGCAATACAAGAAGTATAATAAATATCACAATTTAGTAATATTAAATGCATAAAATCAAAAAATCTCAAATAATTTCCAGTTAAAATATATAATAGAAATAGGAGCATACAAATGAAATACAAAATCTTATCAGCAATAATATCCATCGTACTTATGATTTTGCTTGTAGGCTGTCAGCAGAACAATACAATTATTAAGCCTGATATAGAAACAAAAACTGTGACGGAAAACAGCGAAGGTGATTATATAACTTTTTCACTTGATATTCCTTCAAACTGGAAATTATACGCTCAGAATTATACATCTATTGCTTGTTTTAGTCCTGATGCAAACAAAACAAATGCCAGCGAAAATATTTCTCCCTACAAATTAAGTATAGATAACTATATCATTCCATCACTAATGCCAATAGATGACAAATATAAACAAGCTTATAAAGATTTATTTAGTGGCAAATATGATGGTATTAAAGATTTAATTTGCGATAACATTGAATATATAAATATAGGGAAGGTAATAGACAGTTTCCCGGACGTTACTTTTGAAACTCCTGAAAGCATTATGGATTACTTTAATATACTTGTTGACGGTATAAGTACACCGGATGTTACAATGCCAGAGTCATGGAATGATAAAAAATGGGCAACTGATTTTACTTTCAGTGAATATAACGGTAAGAACGGAAAGATTATTGCGGTAGAATATTCCTATGTAATTATAGATAAAACCTACAAAGCTATTAATTGCTACCGTGATGACGACTTTTCCGTATGCGGAGCTTTTGATGACGATGCAGATCTTTCTTCGGGCGATTTAGCACTATGGGTTGCCGATAATATGGAAATTACCAAACACTATAAAATTGAAGATAATATGATAAAGCAAGAGGGAGTAGATTATTAAATTTTATGTTTTTAAAATCTATATATTGTAATTACAGCCGAAGTATTTTCTACTTCGGCTGTTGTGAATATATTTATGCTTTTACAAATTCAAAAAATGCTGCTTTATCTTGAGGTAATTCACTTACAGGATTAATTTGAGGCAAAATATTTATACGATCAATTTCTGTACCCCAAAAATCTTTAACAACAATTTCAATTTTTTCACTATCATATATAGTCGCATATTCATACATTTTTCCATCTTTGCCACAGAAAATTTGAGATACATATTTATCCTCTTTTCGTCTTTCATCAAATGTAAACTCAATATCATATTTATATGAATCATTTGGTATTATTCCCTTAAATTTCGCATACTGCCCTTTTGCAAAATCATTAACAGTACTTTCCCATACTTGTGCAGAATACATATTAGCTCCTGACCAGCGGCCATAAAGAGCTCTCATAGATTGATTTTTAAGTGATATTAAATTATTAAAGAAATTGCAATATTTAGATTCGCCACAACGAATTACCGCTTGCTTTTGACCCGTAGAAGAAACTTTATAATATTCAACATCCATATAGAGTGTCTCCCAGCTATTTGCAAAAGAGGTAATTCCACCTATAAGTATTGCTGAAAAATTGCCTATTGCTGGATGGTTTTGTGCTTCAACCATACTATCGTCAAATTCTAATCCAGAAATAAACTTTGCAACATCAAAGGTATTTTTTTGCAGTCTTGTTGGTTTTTTCTCATCCGGTTTATTTTCATACTGATAAGCAGGTTGAATATAGGTTTTTCCATTTTCATACAGCATAATTGGATATATTTCTTTAGTTTCAGGATTTTTAACTGCACCATATTTATAAACCGGTGCTGGAGTAGGTGTAGGCGTAACAGTATCCTTTTTTTCAAGAACAATTGCCTGTAAATTTAATCCTTTATACGCCGTTTCAACAGAAGATTTGCTATAGTATGTCTGTGGCTGAGAAGTCAGAGGGTCATTAAAAATATAATGGCTACTATCGTATCCCACTAACAGCAAACAATGTTCGGGTGCTATCCAGTTAATGGTTTTTCCGTTGTAGGTCCACGTAGAACTTATGTATGGAGTATTCATATACATAGTAGCCCAAAGAATTACCGGTATACCTTTGTCTATGTAGTTAGAGCATAAATTTTTCAGAGAAACACCATATAATTGTTTTGCAGTATATTTTTGTCCGGATAAAACTTTATCCAAAGCCTTTTTTATTACCGGAGCATAACATCCATAACCACTCGTAGATCTGGGATTTCCTCCGAATGAAATATTGGGATCAAAAGGTGTGCCTGATCTGTTAAGATAATTATCAATAAATGTATCTACTGAGATATTGATTCCTGCATGATTTAATGCCATAACTGTAGTAACACTTTCGCATCCTGTCGGATATTTGCCTAACTGAGAAATAAACGGAGCTTGAATTATTTTACTATTACCTGTAGGTGTTGATGGTTTAGTATAAATTTCATTTTCCTCGTAGATATGGATTTCCACACCGTTAATATTTTTACCGTCAATACCTGCATAGGAACAACCTGTGTCCAAAGTACCATCTAAATTATACTTTGACTGTACACTGCGCATCCACTTTGGATCAGCATTACTTACCCATGGTAACCAATTACCGTCTACATGCACTCTGTACATAACAACTACACCTGATGTTAGTTTTACATCATCCTTACTATATACTTGAATATTCAATAACTGCACAATGCCACCCGGATATCCTGCATAATCATTTTCAGTACTTTTAACAAATGGATAATAGTATGATTTTCCTTCATTCCAAGTCCTGTATAAAAGGTAATATGGCTTAGACTTGTCGGTTTTAATTTTTATACCATTAATATGAACAGAGCTTGCCATTGAAGTAAAACTATGCCAATTTGAATCTTCGTCAATATAGCTAAGCGTTGAATTTACTTTGCCTCCGGATAAATTACCAATTGATGATGAAATGGATTTGCCCTTAAATACATAGATTTCGATGCCGCTTATATTTCTGCCGATAATTCCGGCATATGATGAACTGACATCCAATGTTCCACCTAAATTATAGTTTTCTTGAACATCCTGCATCCACTCCGGATCAGCATTACTAACCCATGGCAACCATCTTCCATCAACATAAGCACGATACATTACAACAACACTGGCAGTTAGCTTTGTTCCATCCTTACTATATGCACTTATACTCAGTCCCTGAATTGGTTTATTTGGATAACCTGCGTAATCATTTTCTAAACTTGTTACTTCAGGATAATAGTATGATTGTCCTTCGTTCCATGTTTTGTAACGCAAATAAAAATCCGAATTTGAATTGGTCTGAATTTTAATACCGTCAATAGGAGAAGCCATTACTTTATGATTGAAACTTTTCCAATTAGATGTACTATTTGCCATATACTGGGTTGTTATTAATTCTTCAGAACCAACGAAACTACCTGAACCCGCATTTAACGAATCTTCTTCAAAAATACGAATTTCAACACCACCAATATTTTTACCGTCTATGCCGGCATAAGATGAACCTGTATCTAAAGTACCATTCAAACTATATTTAGTTTTTACATTTCTCATCCATTCAGGATCAGCGTTACTTACCCATGGCAACCACCTTGAATCAGTATATACTCTATACATAACAATAATTCCGGAAGTAAGTTTTGTGCCATTATTTCTATATACATTGATACTTAACCTCTGAATAGCTTTTCCAGGGGAGCCTGCATAATCATTTTCTGTACTATTTACGGCAGGATAATAAGATGACTGTCCTTCATTCCATGTTCGATAAGTTAAATAATAATCCTTGTTACTGCCTGTCTGTATTTTTATTCCATCTATTCTGGACGACAAAGTGCTTTTTGAAAAAGACTTCCAATTAGATTCATTTCCAACCATATAGCTTAGCGAAGGATTTGATTCACCACCAGAGTAGTTTCCTAACGATGATTCTTTATAAACACGAATTTCTATTCCGCTAATATTCTTTCCGGAGATACCGGCATACGAGCTGCTGGTATCTAAAGTGCCACCCAGATTATATTTACTCCGTACACTATCCATCCATTCAGGGTCAGCATTACTTACCCATGGTAGCCATTTATTTTCTACAAAGGCTCTATACATAACAACAACACCTGATACTAACTTCGTACCATCATTCCTGTATGCTTGAATCTGAAGTTGTTGAATTGGCTTACCTGAAGAACCTGCATAATCGTTTTCAGTACTTTTTACATATGGATAATATCCATTCATTCCCTTATTCCAAGTTCTATATTGTAAATAAAAAGATTCATTTGAACTTGTTTTAATCTTTAAGCAGTCCATAGTAGATTTTGTCTGATCACTAAAACCTATCCACTTTCCACCGTATAAATATGAAAGAGAAATTGCTTGCTTACTCAATAATTTTTTCCTCCTAATAAATAATTAATATTTTTGATCGATCGCATAGAACATATGTTCTATATATAATTTTAGCGTATAAATTCAAAGTTGTCAAGAAAATCAATAATACTTTTTTGCAAACTAGTTAATTAAAATAGTTTTTGAAATATAAACATATTTTTCACTAAATAAAAACGAGATAAACAATAAAGGTCATCTCGTTTAATTACATCCTATTCGGTTTCGAACAATAATTATATTTAACATCTTTGAGTCTTTTATTAGTATCAAGCAATCCCTTAACCCCGAAGCACAAGAATTTGTCATCAGTAATGTTTGTGTGACCGTTGAAGTATTTACTTTCAGAACCGACACACATACTGTGAATACCAAGACAAACCTCCTGCAAGATTTCTTCTGTATAAAGATACTTTCGCTTGTGGTCGTAGGTCATATATTCTTCTTCACACAAGTCATAAAAATCACTCATCACAGGAAAGTCAGACGGTTTCTTTGTGCTGTAATCGGTTGTATCTGTAATGCAGAATCGTGCGTATAGTTTCATAAGCAGGATTTCGATTGTATCAAGCTGTGCGTCCGTAAAATCCTTGTAGGTTCTGAAAAAATCTTTCAAGAACGCAATGTGCTGTGAAAGTCGTGTTACCTTGTTAAATGCAGGCGGTGCGTCCTTATCGATCTCATCCTGACCGTCATTCCAAGCTTTGGGTTCAAGGGGATTGATTTTGTATTTGCCTGACATAAAATCAATGTAACAACCGCCAAGGGCATTTGTCAAATCTTCATACTCCGCTTCAGGATCAAGGCATACGATTTTCTTTCCGCTTTCTCGGATGTTTGTCAAAATCAATTTGAGCAGATAACTTTTGCCCTGACCGCTGTTTCCGAGAATAAGGATGTTACTCGTTGTCTTGTCCTCAGTCCTGCGGTCAAAATCAACGAGAATATTAGTGCCGTACTTATCTCGCCCGATATACAAACCGTTTGGATCTGTCTTACCTGAAAAATTAAACGGGAACAGATTTGCAACAGATGAAGCAGGCAGAACACGCTCAAACAAACTTCCGAACTGATTACTGCCGATAGGGTTTACAGACAGGAAGCCTTCTTTCTGCCGTAAAGTTAGGCGGTCAACTTCAATTTTGGAGCGTGTCAGTTCCATTGCAATATCGGTTTGCAACTCCTTTAATTTCTGTTTACTCTTGGCTTTAAGCTCAATGAACACCGAGCAATGAAGCAATGCTTCTTTGTTCTTACGCAGATTTGCCATAAGGGTAACAACATCCTGCAAATTGCCCTGTGCTTCAATGGTTTCATTTACATCGTTACCGCTTGATTTGAGCTTGTTCTTGCGTGTGGCATTCTGTATGATTTTTCTCTGTTCCATACTTTCCACAAGCCTGTGATATATGCGGAGCGTTACTCCGTTTCTGTCTGCAAGCTGTGATAATATTGCCTGTTCTTCCGTACTCGGCGGATATTCACGAACCGCCCATACACTGCGGTATGAGTCGCCGACAATGTAGTGATCTGTCAAGAATTTTATTGTTGACGGCAGAATCATATCAAAGAAATCTTTGGTGTATATTTCTTCTGCCTGTTCGGGTGTGAGCACCTTTGGCTTTCTATCGAGCAATTTCATTTTCTAACCCCCTTAATTTCGTACTGCCAACACAAGTATACGGTCATCCTGATTGCATCCGTAACAGGTTGAAAGCGTTAGAATCTGCTGACCGTAAACAGGTGAGATTCCTGTGTCGTATAATGATTTTGATTTTGCATAACTGACCCATTTTTCATAGGTTTTGTCCAAATCTGTTGTTAAAAATTTGTACCACTCGTCGTCGGATTTTACTCTCATAACAGAAAAGACGGAGTAAGCAAATACCCCGTCTTTCGTTTCAAGCACAACTGTAGGATGTTCTGTAAAATAAGAATAATCGGTATAATTGCAGAGGTCTGCAAACATTGTACCGTTGTTCATATGGTGTCCGTAGATTATGAGATTGGCGCTGTCTGCTGAACACCTTGCACCAAGAAACGGAGTACCACTATAACTGTACTCTCCGTAAAAGTTTTTGTTCAGATACTTCTGCGGATTACTCGGTGTGTGCATAACAGGATAGTTTATGTTTGTTCCTGATATGCTTATCCAGCCAAAGCATTCGGAATTCATTGAAATAAGTTCTGATATTGAATGAGGTTCGTAATAGGTTGTGCAATACACAGGTTGTTCAGTTTGAAATTCATCATCCGAATCGCTGACTTTTAATAAATTTGGCTTTTTAATTGTTTCTTCAATGGTTGCCTCAGTTGTTTCCTCAGTAACAATTTCCGCAAGTTGTCTGAATTCTTCCTTTTCCTTGTTTTCGGTGTACATCCGTGAAAATATCGAAATCAGACAGGTAATTATAATTACAGAAAATATACCTATCACAATTCCCATTTGGATTTTCCCTTTATGATTCTTCATAGGTCTGCTCCTTTTCAAAATACTGCTCGCCGTCATAATCGGGCATCAAATCGCCGTTCATACTTGCGTCAAAATATATTGCAAGAAAACGCTTGATGTCGGCTTTCTTCATTCTGGTTACTTCAAAGCCTTGGTCTGAAATAATCTTCTCAACCCTGTTTGCTTTCTGCAAAATATTTTCGGATTTTGAAGATTTACACCTTGCGATGAACAGAAACTGCCTTGCGGTTGAGGTTTCGGTCTGAATGCTGTCGAGAAAGTCAAGATCTTTAGCAAGAATTTTTCTGACCTTATCATTCTGTTCAGCTTCAATTCTGCCTTTGATATAACTTTTATTTGTATCGAAACACTCGCAGGAATCGGTACAGGTTATTTCAATATCCGGCACAGCAGAAAGCACCATCATCAGGTGGCGCACCTTGATTTCGATATTTGTATGCGATAAAACGGATATGTTGGTCGGCTGAACCATATAAAAAATCAGTTCTTCCTTGCCAACCTTCAAGCCGTTTTTCGTAAAGGTTTTTATGCCCAGCAAGTCCTGAACCGATTTGCCTTTTCGTTTTTGCTTTTTCACTTTTTCTCCCTCCAATAAAAAATTTGTTGAGTTGAAATAAAATACTTTACAGCATAGCGGATAAAATCAAGAATTGTTGTATCTTCAAGCCTTATTGACAAAAACCCGAAGCAAAGTGTCACTGCAAGCGGTGCTATTATCCTCGTTTGTGCAAGTATCAGGATTGATAATAAAAGCACTATGCTCATAATTGCAAAATCCCGTAAGCTCCACAGCCACAGATTGGCGGTAGATTTTAGATTTTGCGGATATAGGTAAGTTGTCATAATCTTTAATTTCCTTTCGTTTACTTTGCCGCTCTCGCTACACTTCTCGTCAGATTAACGGCTGTTGTAGTTGCATGAACAATGCTTGTCATATTCACCTTTACGCTTGAATCAAGACCGAACTGCTGTGCAATTCTCGGAACTTCGTTAGATGCAAGCATTATTCCAAGTCCCAAAAGCATATTGCCGGGGAAGGTCAGCAACCCGAGGAACAGCAGAGTTGTCTGCATAAATGCCGTCAGGCACAACGCCGCTATCTGTTTCATCCACTGATTGAAGCCGTCCTGATAACCTCTCGGAACACTGAACATATACAGCGAACCTACCGCCATCTGAATGAGCAGAATTCCTCCACGCTTGATGTTCGCAAAAAATATTTTTATTACGCAGTAGGCAAAAGCAATCATACATAACAGATTCAGCAAACCAAAATTCACTTGAACAGAAACTGCAAAACTACCCTCTAAAACGCTTGTGCTTTGTCCGGCTAAATCAAGGCTTTGCTGTCCTGCCATTATGGACGACAAATCCTTTGAAAATGTGTTTTGCAGGCTGATCCAGAACTTATACAACTCCACAGGTACTACGCCAAACAGCGAACAGGCAAAGAACCCTTTTAATACATTTATAGCGGTTGTTTTGATATTTGCTCTGCCGTTCTGATACTCTATTGCAACATCGAATACGGCAACGACCGTGCCTGCGACGAACAATGCCCAGCCAAAAAGAGTAAACAGATTTATTGTCGCCTGCACCCATTCAAGGTCAAACACATCTGCGCCCATATTTCCCATCATAGTGAAAAAGTCTGCGACAGCGTTGTAAATCGTTTCATAGAACCACTGTAACATCGTGTTCCATATAGCGTTTGAGATTTGCTCACCGAGGTAATCAAACACAACGCCTATGGCACTTCCGATTCCGCCGATGAAATCTCCTAACCAGTCAAAAATATAAATCACCTCGCAAAAGGCTGTTATGACTCAACACAACAGCCTTTGTTTTTTTTGTTATTAGAGTACCGTCCAGATGTATAGCGGTGCAGTCAGAGAGAACACCAGACAGCCGAAAAGTATTGCAGGCGCGGTGAATTCAAACTGTCCGTGCTTGCGGTAATCCATATACGCCATAGCAAGTTTAACAAAGAAAAGTATTGCAAGAATCATATCTACTGCAGGGAACACAACATTATTTACAACGCTTTTTATCTGTGTTTGCGCCGAGGTCCATGTACTTTCGATTGCTGATGATACATCTCCTGTGGCAAATACTGTTACCGCCGACATTCCGAGCATTAACAGTATTACTGATATTCCTGCCAACCACTTCAATAACTTAATTTTTCTTGACTTTATCATTTTTTACCTCCGATTTTCTTAGATCATTCTCCGATATATATCTGACTTCGATGTTCAGTTTTTCTGCAAAGCGAATTTCTGTTTTCATACCCTCGGTTAATTCATCACCGAAAACCCAGACCGCATCACACACCCAAAGCATAGAAAGTCCCACAAGCATACCAAGGTTTCTTTCTTCTTTGTTGCTGTCATCTAAAATCAGCGCATAAAAATGCGGTATGAACGGAGCCATACCGCACTCTAACGCATATCGGGCATATCGTTTTGCGTTTTCAATATTTGCAGATACATTACCGCCCAAAGGCGAACAGATATATGTCCTGTGCATTATTCATCATCCTCATCTTTCTTCTTGATTTTGATGATAACCACAGAAACAAGACCGCCAAGCGCAACTGCACCTAAACCAATCCAAAAACCGATATTTGAATTGTCGCCTGTCTGCGGTTTTTCAGGTTCAGGCTGCGGATGAATAGTTACAGTCTGATTCTCATCTTCAATGTCAGCGTGTACTGCAATTTCTGTTCCCTCACGGTAGAGAGTTTCAAAAGCAACGATTTCTCTGTTTCTTTGGTAATTACAGAACCGTCAAAGGTAAAGGATACTGTTACTTCGCCGTCTGCTGTTTCGGGTGTGAATGTTACTTCGGAACAAACTTCTTTGCCGTAAACAAGGAATTGCTTACCCGTGGATTTATCCATAAGGACGCCTTTGATTGTGTATTCTTTTCCTGCTGTGAGATGTTTGTAGGAAACAACATCGTCAATGGTAATATCACCGTTAACTGTGAATTCCTTTTTACCGTCAATAGTTGCAGTTGTTCCGAGTTCAGGTATTTTATCGTTCTCAATTGTGATTTTGATAATTTCATCGTCCTCTGAAATTGTTACAGGATATAATTCCTCATTTTCAAGGTAACCGTTAGCAGGCTTTAATTCACAGACAATGTATTCGCCGTATGGAACATTTTCAAAAGTGAAGATTCCTTCCTCGTTTGATTCAGCGGTGAGAATTGCAGTTTTTTCTGACAATTCTTTTTCCGCTGCTTTAAACATTCCAAATAATGCGCCTGCGATATTTTCGCCTGTTTCACGATCAATCTTCAAGCCTTTGATTGTGCCGTAGATGATTTCATTTTCAATCGGCTCATCCTCATTTACAGAAATATGAACAGTTGCAAAATCCTGTCCTGCATACTCAAATACGACAGGATATTTTTTATCGGAAAGAATATAGTGGCTGTCAGTGCTGATTTCCTTAACATAGTAACTTCCAATCGGAAGGTCGGTTGTAAAGGTTGCCTTACCTTTTTCATTACAGGTGATGATTTCAAGAAGCCCGTTCGTTGGAATGACCGTACCGTTTGAAGCCTTTAAATCTTCATCAGCGTAAAGTCCGAATGCAACATTGAGGATTTCGTCATTACTGCCGATGTTGAATTTCTCGTCCTGTTCAAGAATTTTGGTAAGGTTAATTTCAGCTTTTTGCCTGTCGTTTGTAAATGATGTTGAGGTGTTGGTTACCTTTTCGTTCTGTCCTGAGTAGGTAAGTTCAACCGTATGAGGTTCAGGATTGATAACTGTTCCATACGGAGCAACGGTTTCAACAACACGGTATCTACCGAGGTAAAGCTGTTTGCTTGTTGCTGTGCCTTTTTTACCTGTGGTAATGGTGTCAACAAGAGTATCTTTTGTATATCGAATTGTTCCGTCAGGCGTTGTGATATTCTCATCAGCATAGATTTCAAACACTGCACCAGACAATCCGCTTACAGAATATTCAGGCTGATATGTGGTCGGAAGTACGACATCATTTCCGTTTTCATCAGTATATCCACCGCCGACTGCAGTTACATTCGAGAAAATCTCGCCTGTTTTTTCTACGGTAATTGTGCCTTTCTGCGGAGTATTTTTCTTCTCGGTTTTTACAATTGTAACGCCGTTTTCTTCACTTGTGTTTTCTGCTGTAATATCAAAAGATACAGGTGTGCTGTCGAGGGTATATCCGTAAGGAGCCTGCACCTCAACTACTGAATAACCTTTGCCGTATGGCAGAGTTTCGGGTGTGATGAGATAACCCTCGCTGTTAGTGTAGAATGTTTCAATCTCTGTAACATTCGGATAGGTGTACTTCATTGTTACCTTGTTTCCATCGGGATCATAAATCTGAAAGCCTGCGCCTGCATACGGAATCTGTTTGCCTGTTTCGCTGTCAACCTTTACTATCTTTACATAGCTTTCAAGGCTTGCGTTATTGATGAGGTATTTGTAAGTCTTATTATTTTCAGAAATAAACACATCAAAATCAGCAATGAACTCTGTACCGTTCCAGCCTTTGGTCTGATGAACAGTGTATGTGCCGTAAGGCAAATCCTTTGTTTCCGCAAAGCCGTACTCGTCACATATAAGATTATCCCTTTCGGATTCTTTTGCTTTTGCATAGTTTCCCGATGATTTCAGATACACCTGAAATTCAGCACCTTTTTCGGGAGTTTCAATTTTTGTACTGCCGTCATCGGTGTGCTTTATGATTGCAATTTTTCCTTTCAGTATATCTTCGGTTACTCCAATTGAAACGCTGTTGTTTTCAAGTGTATATTTTTTCGCCTCTGCACCGATATGATATTCGGTTTCATCAAGCAAATAACCTTCGCTTGGTTCAATTTCTTTCAGAGTCCAGTTATCTCCGCATACATAGTTTGAAGTTGTAAAACTGCCGTTCTTATCTGTGGTGTATTTATCTATGAGCTTACCATCGTTGTAGATGCCGTAAACTGCTCCTGCAAGTGTTGCATCACCCTGTGCAGACTTTGTTTCAGCGTCTGTTTTTGTAACAGTAAGATTCCACTTTTTAAGGACATTACTGAAAGATACAGTTGCCGTTTTTCCACTTTCAACATTTACGGTCTTTGATTTTTGTTCGGCATACTCTGTCGGAGTATGCTCGGTAACCGTGTATTTTCCGGGGACAAGGTCGGTTAATTCAAATTCGCCCTTTGAATTGGTTTTTGCAGTTTTGCTGTAGCCATCGCCTTTGATAGTAAACTCAACATTTGCAACATTGCCGTCCTCGGAAGTTTTAATGAGCTTGAGATTGCCTGAGCTTGTCTTAACCTTGAAATATGCTCTTATCGGGTCAGCGTCATTTTCAACTCCTGTGATTACATCTTGAAGGCTTGCGTCACCATATGGCACAAGAACAGTTTTGCCGACATCAGGCATTGATTTTGCAGAGTTGAATGTTACTGCATCATTGACTGGCAAAGTTGAAGTTAAGGTCAGCTTGTTGCCTGATTTTGAAACGGAAATTCCACTTGTGGTTTTGAAGCCGAAATCCGAGAGAATATTGTTGCTGTCGGTAAGCATTAATGTGTACTTTCCGTCCGAGTATTTCATCTCATAGGTTTCAGCCTTCGAAGCGATTGCACTTGCAAAGCTTGGAACAGTTGAATAATTTGAAAGGCTTTTTGAGATTGCATTGTAAACCGACTTAACTCCGGGATTTGCACTGCCTGCACAGATACCGTCAATGAACTTTGTATTCGTACACTTGTAACCGTCAGCGGTATTTCTGCATCCTGAAACAAATTCCCATACAATCAGCTGAGTAGCTACCCATTTCTGATCCTCTGTTCCGCTTAAGCTTTTTCCCGAACCGGGTTTGCCGTAAAGCAGAGCAAGATTGATTGCTTTCTGCTTTGCAGAGCCTATATTCTTCCAGACGGTTGAACCGTCCTCGGTCAGCGTATTGCCTGAATAGAGAGTATGACCGGGTTCAATGCAGTAGGCTTCTTTGCCATCAGCAAAAATTTTGCATAGTTCTTCGCCGGGAGTGCCGACTGTGTAGCCGTCACTGACTGTTGTCTGCTTATATCTGATTATGTTTCCTGCGCTGTCATAACAGTAATCAAAGGTGATTGTAACCTTATCACCGCTTGCCGCACTTACGGGGAGAGTGAACATTGTTCCGAATATTACTGCAATCGCAAGTAAAAGTGCCGTTATTCTTGTAAGTTTTTTATTTTTGATTAAGTTCGTCATTTTAAAATTCCTTTCATAAAAAATATGGGGCAAGATTTTACCCTTGCCCCGATTGATGTCTTATTCTGTTTTAAATACAATCATAATTTCATCGCCTGCCCTTCACCATAATCTTCATCTATATCATCAGACTGCTCACTGCCGTCTGTGATCTTTACATACTCGCCGATGATGTTCAGTGCTTCGCAATATCTGCCCGAACTCGTAACACGACTGCACATTTCTTTTGCCTCGTCAGCCATGCCGTTTTGCTTTAGTGTACGGCTTGCCATACCAAGTAGAGCAAACACATTGCCGTCACAGCCTATTAATGCACAGTCATGTTTGAGCTTTTCTTCTTTGTTCTGCTCAGGTTCAAAACCACCAAGCCTGTTGTCCACATAATCGGACAGCCACATTCCTGCAAAGACTGTGTAGGTTTGCAATCGCCACATTGCAAGCTTGCCAATGTCAAGGTGGACATCTTCAAAGGGATAAAGAATACAGGTAACGCCGTCACTCTTGAACACAGAAACATTCTCAAACTTTGTGTCGTCAAGAAGTATTCCTTTGTCCGTGAGCATTTCATTGATGCCGTCCACCCATTCCTGTGTTTCACCGCCGCATCCCTGCAAGATGAGTCCTTCCTTGCCGTTCATACGGCGGAGATCTGTTAGAGTTATTTGGTTTATTTTCATTAAGATAAATCCTTTCAAAAAAATAAGCACCCACAATAAAGTGAGTGCCTTGTTTAATCGTCTGCTCAACAGTAGACTACATATATTTTGTTGTTTTCTGCGATAACATTGAATGATAAGTCGCTTGAAGTAATGTCACTGCTTTGGTAGTAGTAGGCTACATACTCAACATCACCATAGCAATCTGCTTTCAGGCTTTGCGTATCATCATAATATGATGCGTTTGTGGGCGAGAACCAGCTTGCGTTGCCTGTGTTCAGTGAGGAATCGTATTTCATTCCGAGCTGTTGACCGTAAGCTATGCAGGCACTCACCGCATACTGAACATCAACCGTTTTTGCTTTTGTAGGCGGTTGCGTAGGCTTTTTCGTAGGTTTCTGTGTTGGCTTTTCTGTATGCTTCTGCACAGGCTTTTGAGTAGGAGTTTCAGTTTCTTTTTTAGCGGTCGATTCCGATTTTTGCAGATTACTGTTCGCTGTATTCCTGCTGTTGTTCTGAACCTCGGATTGTGTTTTCTGAATCGGATCCGTTGCTGAAACAACCGCTGAATTTTGCCCACTGTCGGCTTTTTCTTCGGTTTTGGTATTCTGTCCCGAAGGCTCTGTTTCTTTTGAAACGGTGGCTTTTTCGGTGGATTGCATTGTTTCGGTTGTTGCCATTTCAGAACTTTCCCCAGATGCAGAAACACCCACGGAAGTTGAAACCGTGGGTGATAAAGAACTGTTATACATTTTTTCTTCTGCTGTACAAGCTGTGAATGTTCCTGTTGCTAAAATCAATGTTAACATTATTGCGATTTTCTTTTTCATACTATCGCCGTCCTTTCAAGCAATAAGTATATCCAAAGAATTTCAAATGTCCAGAAATATTTGTAATCTGAAAATTGGAGTTTATCTGATATATCCTACTCTCATAAAATAATCCTCGTAACGTTGTTTTTGAACATCAATCATATTATCTGAATTTACAAATTTAATAAAGTCTCTTTCAGGAATCCACTTATAAGAAACAGTTTCACCTTTTTGTAAAGTGATTTGTGTCTTATCCCAATCTGTAACGCAAAGAAAGCTATAATATATTGTATCACTAGAAATATGCTGACCAATTAACTCAAAGGAATCTGAAACAATACCTGTTTCTTCAAAAAGCTCCCTTTTGGCACACAATAACTTATCTTCACCTTTCAATGCAGAACCTCCAGCTGTTGCTTCAAAATAGCCACCGAAGTTTGGTTTACAAAAATCCCTCTGCATAAGAAGATAGTCGCCATCTATATGTCTAACCAAAATATCGCATACGAGATGGTGCAAACCTTTGGGAATTAGCTCACCTCTAATTAAGTCTTGATCCGCCAGAGTTCCATCTTTAAAATATCCATCCCAGATTTCCAAAATATCACCTCACCAAATTCAAACTTATCCACCAAAAGTATACCACACCAAACAGCAACATTCAACTACGATAACCAGTAACTTTCAGCTTCTCAGCCCACAGCAGTGAAAGATGTATAAGTGCTTCTCTCTGTTCTTCCTCGGACAAACTAGCAAGAAAATCTTCCAGAGTTATATCCTCACTGTATTCTTCTGCTATATCAATGCAGTTATCGCAGATTTTCTCTTTTCTGACAACTACTGAGCTGTCATCAAGCTCCGTAAACGACAGCACGTCGTTGTATCTGAATCCGATTCGCTGACGGATTTCAAAAGGGATTGTAATTCTGCCTCTTTTTCCGAGAACTCTGAACAACCTGAGCATTACTCGTCCTCGCTTTCTGCGAGTTCTGCTCTGCACTCATCGCAGATGCAGTCGCAACAACATTCTTCGCAATCATCATCGCACCTCTCAATCAGAATTGCTCCGTCCATAGCTGAAATCTGCACAGCACAGTCGGATGTGATTCCTGATACAATAAGGGCATCAAGCGGTATGCTTACATAAATCCTATTTTCCATTGTTAATAATACACTCCTTCAAAATTTGTTCTAAATCAATTTGTTGTTCGGTGGTTAAATCAAGCAGGCTCAACTGCAACGGCTTGTTTCTTTGCCTTTCATACATATCGTAGTTGCCGATTAGCAGTTCGGGGAATTGCTCGCCTGCGTTGATTCGCTGTTTCATATTGTGTAACCTTGTGAAATCAAAGAATGAATAACCGTCATATAAATTGCGGATTTCTTCACAATCGTTGTATGAAACAAGCCATTTGCCTTTTGAATTTGCAAGCGTGTTTTTCAGCCTCAGATGGTCATCCCAAGTGAAACCGCACTGATAAACATACTCGCTTGAATAGTACGGCGGATCGCAGTAGAAAAAGGCGTTATCTCGGTCATAATGCTTGATTAAAACCTCAAAATCCTGATTTTCAATCATCGCATTTTCAAGTCTTTTGCCGACTTGCTCAATCAGTTGAAACAGGCTCACTACTGAAAATGGCTGACAGGCAAATGATTTTCCGCCGCTTGAATAGCTGTATCGCAAAAGTTTCAGAAACATTACTGCTCTGCGCAAGTCATAGTCCTGTTTCATTTTTATATACAATTCTATAATTTTTTCTGCTTTCAAGTCTGGCAGGATAATCTTTGTCAGTTCCAATTCTTCATCAAGGTACTTATCGTCAAACTTTTCCTGTTTAAAAAAGTTCTTTATTGCATTGAAATCATCCCTTGAATTAAGCGGATAAAATCCGAGTTCTTTTATGAACGCCATAGGTCTGTCCCGCATACAGCGAAATAGGTTTACAAGATTATGGTTGTAATCGTTGTACACCTCGAACTTATCAGGCTTTTTCTTGCCTAAAAGTACGGCTCCCGAACCTCCGAACGGTTCAATATATCTTTCGTAATTCAGAGGAAACAGGGCGTACAAAATATGAAGGATGGATGTTTTGTTACCCATCCAACTCACAGGGGTTTTGATATTCATCACTCCATTTCGGAATATCAATCGCTCCTAAAACAACAAAAAGCCGTTGATTAAGTTTTTAACTCAACCAACGGCTATATATATGAAAACTAATATCAGTCGTTCGGAACGATTGATATCAGTTGTTGTTATTTAATTTTTATCGTTTACTTTTTTGATAATCTTCCCGATTTCAGAGATTACCTTCACTGTCACAGCATTTCCAGCCATCTTGTAGAGCCTGCTGTCGGATAGTCCTGTCGCTTTTGCCTTGTCAAACTGATCATCTGTGAAGCCTTGTAATTTCCAGCACTCCCGCGGAGTAAGTTTTCTTATTCTGCCGATATGAACTTCTCCGTTTGGCTCAACAAAAGCAACTGCGAATTTTTCATCATCTGCAATATTCGTGCTTTCTACGAAAACACCCGAATGTTCAGCCTTGTGGTTACTGATTCCCGAATCATGTCTTGCAGTTATGCACCTTGCAATTTCTGTCAGCTTCGGATCGGGGTTCAGGTCGATGAAATGGACACGAGTGTCCATTTCATTAGATTCATTTCGCCCGACCAGTTTGGCACTTTGTGTCAACGGTCGATGGCTAATTCTATCATTTTCCCTTTCAGGTAAAAGATAGAATACAGCCTGCGTTGCAGAAATTGTCAGAGTATGCGCTATCTGACTTCCTACTCGACCTCGTCTTGAGTTCTGTCCCGAAAAAGCAGTATCTATGCTGTCACCGGGATATGCAATCTGATAACCGTCTTTGGTTTTAGATTTTATCGGCAGACCAAAATTTTCGGTATTTTCAATGAGATAAAGTCCCGAATGACCGCCGAATCCGCCCGAACCGCTTGTAAGCGTACAGCTTAGTCCTTTTGATGAGTAGATTCGTTCACCTTGCGTTGGGTTTTCTTTGTATAAGAGTTTTTCCGCTTGTTTGCGTGAAAGATAATACTTCTCCGGCACATTGTCCTCTAAGATATCCGATAATGAACACTCGATTTCGTGACTGGGGAACTCCGAAATTTTTGCTGTTAAGTACCTGCCAACACACATTATACCCCAAGCCATCCAATGTACGGAGGATTGTTTCAAATGTCCTGCCTTCGTCGTGGTTAAGCAGACCGGGAACATTTTCGAGGAAGAGATACTTAGGTTTTTTAACGGCAGCAATTCGAGCAATCTTGAAAAACAGCGTTCCTCTTATATCGTCAAATCCTTTTCTTGCTCCTGCGATGCTGAACGATTGGCAGGGGAACCCGCCCAGAAGAAGATCGAAATCGGGTAACTGTTCGGGTACAATTTTTCTTGCGTCATCAAAGTAAAGTTCACCTCTCGTATCGTACATTGCATCATATGCTTGCTTTGCATACTTATCGATTTCGCAGTATCCGATGCACTCAAAACCACCTATAGCTTCAAGTCCCGAACGGAAACCGCCGATACCTGCAAACATATCAAAATATTTGATGGTCATAAATCTTCAGCTCACCGAAGAATTATAGATTAAAAAACACCTCACATTCCTATTTTAATTCCGTTGTTCTCATCAGGAACTTCATCTTCTACTTCTGATTCGGATTGGTTTTCTGCTTCGATTTCTTCCTGCGTAAGCTTTCTGAATGAGTCCTCTCCAGGAACTACACCAAGTGTTCTTCCATTGTCCCACTCGGGAAATATCGTACCCAACGAATCAACAAATTTAACCGTTCCTCTTGTGCCTGATGGAACAGGTGCGTAAGGGTCCTTCATACAGATAAGCTCAATTCTTGTACCCGGCGGATACAATTTCTTTGTACTTTCAGCCATTTTGCGCTGTCTTTCATATTCGTTCAAGTTATACATCTCCTATTTTTTTTAGTTTTGACTCAAGCAATATCCATTAGTAGGACTCCTGATTTTTATAGTCATAAAATCAACCCATGTCTTTCTTGTTTCTGTTTGTATTAAGTTTTTTGTTGTCAGAGAAATGTGCAATCTCGCTTTCATTGTTATCATCATTACGCCTGTCAAAATTAGGTTTCTGACGCATCTCTCTTTCAAACTTTCTGAGTTCGGGTGTGTCGGTAAAATACATTTAAAATCATTCCTTTCAAATTTTTTGCAAATAAAAAAAGGCAACCGTTCTAATCAAAAAAATTAAAACGATTGCCAAATAAAAAAAGAGCCAATTACTATATCTCTAAAATAAGAAATATAATGATTGGCTCATATATTTGATAATATTAAATTAAGCAGATTAGCGAAAGTAATCAGTTTTCTTTACCTTTAACTAAATTTTGTAGCTTTTCAACAGCTTCATCTTTAGTTTCAGAATCCTTTACTATTTGGATAATTGAGTTCATAAGAACATCAAATTGTTTGTCTGTCATATTTTCGAACTCCATATCTTTTCCTTTCCGATAAATCAATTATCACTTCTACCGGAAATAAATTTTGTATATAAGTAATTGAGGCTCATAGAAAAACTATGAGCCTCTTTTGGCTCCCCCAACTGGGCTCGAACCAGTGACATCATGATTAACAGTCATGCGCTCTACCGACTGAGCTATGGAGGATTATACAATTTTCTTTGATTTTATTCAAAGATTTTTGTTCAGATTGCATAAAGAGCAATCTTTTTTGTTACTTAAATCCCCGGTAGTGGATTTAAACAACTTTCCTAATTTTTCCTCAAACTAAGTAATAATGTCAGGTACTTTTCTGTACACTCGCACTACCGACTGAGCTATGGAGGAATATAGTGCAAAACACCCGATTAGGTGTTTCGCCTGTGTTGGCATCTCCCTATCTTTCCGGGCCGTCACCAGCCAAGTATTTTCGGCACCACTGAGCTTAACTTCTGTGTTCGGTATGGGAACAGGTGGACCCTCAGCGTCATCAACACCAACTATTCTCTTGTATTTATTCTTCCCTTATTTGAGAAGTTTATACCATCTTCATGGTGACTCGTGCGGGAATCGAACCCGCGTTGCCGGCGTGAGAGGCCGGAGTCTTAACCGCTTGACCAACGAGCCATCTGTTTGTAACAAAGGCTAATGGTCTTCTTTTCATTAGCCCCTGTTACCTTTTTGGTGCACCATCAGGGGCTCGAACCCGGGACACCCTGATTAAGAGTCAGGTGCTCTACCAACTGAGCTAATGGTGCATTTCACAGTCGCTTAGACAGCGCCCTGAAAACTGAATAAAGATTAAGCAAAGTGAGAAGCAACATTGTAAATACTTTAATAAGCTGACCAAAAGACTCTTGTGGTCAAGCCCTCGACC
>ERZ791626.601-NODE-601-length-38623-cov-15.773569_pt1 | contig 38623 bp, 30 predicted proteins | sample MGYA00510266_ERZ791626 | MGnify/ENA primary metagenome ERZ791626 (study PRJEB30046, sample SAMN00715208) | human gut metagenome | study: EMG produced TPA metagenomics assembly of the A metagenome-wide association study of gut microbiota in type 2...
TTGCAAAATACAGAAACGAGCAGAAGTCCGCTCGTTTCCATATTGTTACCTATATTATAAAGGCAAACGCCTAACTTCTTGATATTCAACCAAAGTCCAATTTAGTGTGAGTTAGTTTTGTTAACAAATTAATGCAAAAAGTCATTTAATATACAAAAGAAAAATTGATTTTTTCTTGGTTGATTCGAGAAAAAAGGCGATAGGTGTACTAAATCTTATTGATTCAAGAGTTAGTGCACCTATCGCCTTTTTTGAGTATTCCAAGATAAGCTCTATGAAAAGAGACTTACTTGATCTTCACTTCTATCTTAGTCTTGGATGCATCAGCGCTGGAGCCGCCAACAAATACCTGGTAAGTGCCAGGAACCACACGGATGGTGTTGGTCTGGGCATCCCAACCCTCGAAACTCTTGCGAGGAAGATCGATGCTTACCATCTGGCGCTCGCTAGCCTTCAAAGACACACGCTTGAATGACTTGAGACTCTTGATAGGACCATCCACATCATCTATGCGCTTGATATAAACCTGCGCTACTTCGGTACCCTCTCGCTTGCCCGTATTCTGCAAGGAGAACATCAGTTTGTAATCAGCAGCCTTGCTGCCACGCTTCTTGCTCTTCACCTGCATCAGGGTAGGTTTGCCATACTCGAAAGAGGTATAACTCAAACCGTAACCAAATGGGAACAAAGGCTCGCCCTTGAAATAACGATAGGTACGATTCTTCATCGTATAATCGAGGAAATCAGGAAGATCGTTCACACTCTTATAGAAGGTAACCGGAAGCTTGCCCGATGGATTCACCTCGCCAAAGAGAACCTTGGCTACAGCCTCACCACCCCGTTCACCAGGATACCATGCCTGAAGGATTGCCTCGGCATTTTCCGTCTCAGGAACCATGGCGATGGCACATCCAGAACAGTTGACAAAGACAACTCGCTTGCCTGCCTGATGCAGCATGGCAATGACCTGACGCTGAGCCTTCGGCAACTCCAGGTCGGTTCTGTCGCCGCCCTTGAATCCAGGCTCCTCAATCTCAAGCTGCTCGCCCTCCAGATTTGGAGAGATACCGCCTACGAATACCACGGCATCCGCATCGCCCACCTCTGCCAGGATCTGCTCGTTGGTAGGCTTCGAAGTCTTCACAATGTCAAACTGCATCACAGCCACATCTTCCTTTTGGGTATAATCTACCTGAATCTTGACTGGCTTGCCTGCTTTCAGAGAGAGCGGTTTGATGATAGGCGCCACGCGGCCCCAACACTCCCGCATGTTCACGATGGTATCGCCATCCACTATCAGGCGGCAACCGTCATCAATACCCATATTAATGGTAAGATCCTCATCCCTATCAGGAGTCAACACACCCTCATAGCGGGCAGAGAAATGAGTAAGATTCACACCCGGTGCAAACACGGTGTTACCACCATTGCTCAGATTGATGGCAGTCTTCATCACATCCGTAGCCACCGGCTCGCCCTTCTGTTCCTGATTGTTCCAGTAGGTGGCCTTCATTCCCTCACGGAAGAGGTTGAAACGGCTCTCCTGCACCTCGTTTCTTGTCAAGGTACAAGCCGGAACATACTTCACCTCAGCCCCCTTCATATAGTTGCGGATGCCCTGGAGGATAGTGGTAGAACCGGTAGGATAACCCGAATAGTTGCCTCGCAGCATGATGGAGTCATTGGCATTAGGTCCCATCACCACAATCTTCTGATTGCGGTTCAATGGCAGCAGCTGGTTTCTGTTCTGAAGAAGTACGATACCTTCTTCTGCTATCTTCTCAGCCAGATCCTTATGAGCCTTGCAGGCGATGACTTTCTCAGGAATCTGAGTCCATGACACGGTTTCATCCTTATCAAAATCGCCGAGCTTGAAACGAGCCACCAGCAGACGCTTCAGGCTCTGGTTTACCTTATCTTCATTGATCATTCCTGCCTTCACAGCTTTCGGAATAGTACGATAGGCACTGCCGCATTCCAGGTCGGTACCGGCATTCACAGCCTGGGCAGTTGCCTCGGTAGCGGTCTTTGCCGTACCATGATAGCCCGGCATATAGAAATCGTTGACAGCTCCGCAATCGGAAGTAATCAATCCCTTGAATCCCCATTCGTCTCTGAGGATCTGGCGCTCAAACTTGGCATTGGAGCAGCAAGGAGCACCATCTATACGCTGATAGGCACACATCACCTCAGCCACATGTCCATCCTGTACCAGCGACTTGAAGGCAGGGAGATAAGTCTCCCACAAATCCCGGGCTGGCAGATTCTCCAGATTGAAGACGTGGCGATTCCACTCCGGACCGCTATGCACGGCGAAATGCTTGGCACAAGCCAGCGTCTTGACATACTGGGGAGCCTTAGACTGATCAGAAGCCAGAACACCAGGAGCCGCCAGCGGTTTGCCGTCAAACGACTGTCCCTGCAAGCCATTCACTACGGCGAGTCCCATACGTGTAGTGAGATAAGGATCTTCGCCATAAGTCTCCTGTCCGCGTCCCCATCTAGGATCACGGAAGATATTGACATTCGGAGTCCAGAAGCTCAGACTCTGATATCTCTTTACATTACCCGACTTCTTCGCCACCTGCGCCTTGGCTCTCGCCTCATCGCTTACGGCAGTAAACACCTGATAGAGCAAGGCATCATCCCAGGAAGAAGCCATGTGCATGGTGATAGGGAAAACCGTGGCATATCCGTTGCGTGCCACGCCATGCAGCGCCTCGTTCCACCATTGAAACTGAGGGATACCCAGTCGGGAGATGGCAGGCGAAGCATCCATCATCAGCTTCGTTTTCTCCTCCAGGGTCAGGCGTGAAAGCAAGTCATTGGCTCTTGCCTCGGCAGAAAGGTTAGGGTTCTGATAAGGCAACAGCTGATTGGCTGGCTGTTGGGCATGAGCTGAGAGCGCCAGAGCGGACAGCATAGCCAATGTAAGTATTTGTTTCTTCATAACTACTATTGTTAGTACGTTAAAATATTATATAGATTCGTTTTAATATGCAAAAATACATATTTTTCCTGAATACTGAGACTGATGAAGTGTTAAAAAACTCAGATTGTTTTCATTTTTATGTGATTACTTCCTAATTTTTTCGATTCATTTAAACAATTAAGCCTTTTTTCCTTGCTGATTCCAAATATTAGTGCTAACTTTGCACTCTGAAACAACACTATCTTTTTAGAAGACAAAGATACAAGTAAGAAAGATACAACAAGACAGTAAGATCGCAATGACATGGAAAAGATTCTAATAGTTGAAGACGACATCGCATTTGGAACCATGATTCAGACATGGCTCAGAAAGAAGGGATTCGAGGTGGAGAAAACTACTTCGGTCAAGGCCGCCATACAGGTTTGCGAGGAGGCAGAAAGAGGATTCGATCTGGTATTATCAGACCTCCGCCTTCCCGATCACGACGGCATCTTCCTGCTGCAATGGATGAGAAAGCATGGCGTGCAGGTGCCTTTCATCGTGATGACCAGCTATGCAGAAATTCAGAATGTGGTGCTCGCCATGAAATCAGGCGCTACCGATTATGTGGCAAAACCTTTCCATCCGGAAATCCTTCTGGATAAGATCAAGGAAGCTATCAAGACTCCGAAAAAACAGGATCCGTATGCAGCCTCAGCAGATAGTCTGCGTTCCACAGACACAAATTCTACTCCTACAGACGCAGCACCTGGCAAGCAGGCAGGAAACCAGGCTTCATCTGCCAATGGGGATGTGCCCAAATACCTGGAAGGTGAAAGCGAGGCTTCACGCAAGCTTTACAGTTTCGTTTCGCTGGTGGCCCCTACCCCTATGTCGGTACTTATCTTGGGTGCCAGCGGTACGGGTAAGGAATATGTGGCTAGAAGAATACATGAACTCAGCACTAGAGCCAATAAGCCTTTCTTCGCACTCGACTGCGGTGCCATTCCTAAAGAGGTGGCGGCATCAGAATTCTTCGGTCATGTGAAGGGATCGTTTACGGGAGCTGATCAGGACAAGAAGGGCGCTTTCGAGATAGCCAACGGAGGAACTCTCTTCCTCGATGAGATGGGAAACCTGAACTATGAAGTACAGGTACAGCTGCTCCGTGCCCTCCAGGAAAGAAAAATCCGTCCGGTGGGAAGCAACAAGGAAATAGATATCGATATCCGACTGGTTTGTGCTACCAATGAGAACCTGGCTCAGCGTGTGGCTGAAGGCAACTTCCGTGAAGACCTCTACCACCGCATCAATGAGTTTACCATCTACATGCCGGAGCTGAAAGACCGTGGTGCCGACCTCTTCCTCTTTGCCGACCTCTTTATCAAGCATGCCAACAAGGAGCTGAACAGAAATGTGGAAGGACTCGACGGCAAAGCCAAGGAGCGAATTGCCGCCTACAACTGGCCGGGCAACCTGCGAGAACTGAATAATGTGATGAAACGAGCTACCCTGCTCGCCACCGGAAGATACATCGGAGTAACCGAACTGGAACAGAGTATGGCGCATATCCAGCCACAAGCCCCTACCGCCCTGCACGATGAGGAAACGGAACTGCAGCGCATAGAAGCTGCACTGAAAGCAGCAGGCGGCAACAAGAGTAAGGCTGCACAATTGCTCGCCGTAGATAGAAAGACACTCTACAATAAGATGAAGAAATACGGTATCTGATAGAAAGAAGTACGTCTTTTGATGATATGGGAAAATGGGGAAAATGGGGAATCTGATGACCATTCCCCAACTTTTTGGGGAATAATTCCACACTAATTCCACAGTTTCCACAATGTAGAATTCTGGCACAAAAAGCATTTACTGCTGATAATCAAACTATTAGATAATTCTTTTGTTTTTTGGCACGCAGATTGTGATATGAGAAAGTGAACACGCCAATGAGCGGTAACGCAAGTAAGGCTGGTCACAAAGAAAGTAATAAAAATAATATTCACAATAAAAAAAACAAAAGATTATGAAAAAGTTAGTTTTCGCAGCTATCGCTGCCATGGTTATGGTTTCAGTTAGCAATGTATTCGCCAGCAACAAGATGGCAAGTGTATCATCAGCAGCTCCAGTTGACACAGTAGCTCCAGCAGAACCAGCTGCTCCAGCAGACACAACAGTAGAGAAAGAGACTCCTGCAGAGACACCAGCTGAAACTCCAGCAGAGACTCCAGCAGACTCTACAGCAACAGATTCTACTGTAGCAGAGTAATATCACCTTTAAAAAATAGTAATTAACAGAGGAAAAGATAGAATAACACTAGTAATTACGCGTCGCTTTCAATCAGGCAGGAGACTAATGATAGAATTCATTGGTCTCCTGACTTGTTTTTAGCCCTTTTGTTTTCTAATATCATTTTTTTGCATTAACTTTGCAAACAAATATCTATTGAGCAAGATATCAGTCTGCTCATCATTTTAAACGATTTCTCATGCACAAGAACAATATTCCTCTCAAGGTAGCCCTCGGATATAGCGCCATTGCCATTATCATGATTCTGGCAATCAGTCTGGTGTATAGCAACACCAAGAGTATCAATGCCATCAATGAAGCTTCGCGCGAGTATATCCAGAAAAGGAGTGCCGCCGACAGTACCATCTCTTCCCTGCTCAAAGAGGAGCAGAGAAACCTGAAGCAACTGTCTGATGCTATGGCAGGAAGACCTACCCAAAACTATCTGCAGAATAAGGTGAAGAATCTGAATACGGGAAAGGATTCCATACTGGTTCACTCCAAGGCACCTCAAACCCACGAGGCGAAAAAGACTACGGTAGAGGTATTGAAGACCCGAAGGGGATTCTTCCGCCGACTCGCCGATGCCTTCAAGAAGGAGCACGCCGAAACCTTGAGCGTAAAACAGGACAGCAACCGGGCTGTCATCGATTCTGTTACCACCCCAGTAAACGTGGCGGAAAACGTGGCAAACATCCTAGAACAGATAGACAAGAAGGAGAAAGTGGCTACACAAGACCACAAGCAGAGCATCAACAAGGAGATGGAAGAGCTGAAGATGGTGAGTGCCAAACTCGCCCTGCGCTCCGCCAAACATCTGAGCGATGTGCACCAGCGTGAAAAAGACAATATGCAGGAAGCCATCAAGAAGGCGATGGAAGCAAGAAAGCATCTGTTGTGGCAGATGGAACTGCTCGCCATCGTAGCCTTCTTTGCCATCGGCATCATGATCTGGTTTATCTGGCGCGATGCCAGAAAGGAGCGTATCTACAGGGAAAACCTGGAGGCTGCCAATGAGGAAATCCAGCGTATCATGAACCAGCGCGAGCGCCTGCTCCTCACCATCACCCACGATATCAAGGCGCCAGCTGCCTCTATCTCGGGCTTCATCGATCTGATGAAAGATTACGTCAGCAATCCTCAGGGTCTCGAATGCCTCCAGAACATCAAGAACTCTGCCGCTCATCTTTCACATCTCGTTGCCTCGCTGCTCGATTATCATCAGTTGGAGAACGGACTGATGAAGGTTCATCCTACCTCTTTCTCACCGGCACAACTGGTAGCTGAATCGGTAGAGGGAATGAAATTGCGAGCAGAAGAGAAAGGATTGGAGATTTCATTCGAATGCAAGATGAAGGGGATGGGAACTTCGGATTCTTCGGAAACTTCGGATTCTCCAATGAAGAAGAAATTCTTCCGTGCTGATGCCTTCCGCATTCGTCAGATATTGGATAATCTGGTAAGCAACGCCATCAAATATACTGACCGGGGCAGCGTTACCATCCAGGCACAGGTTTCAGAAATTCTGGGCAAGCCTACGCTTACCCTGAGCGTAAAGGATACGGGAAAGGGAATGACCGATGAGGAGAAACAGAAGGTGTTCCAGGCGTTTACGAGATTGAAGAGCGCCCAGGGCATCGAGGGTACCGGTTTGGGATTGTCCATCACCCAGGAACTGGTTTCGCTGCTGGGTGGAGAAATCATCCTCCACTCTACCCTGGGCAAAGGTTCTACCTTCATCGTCACCATCCCTATCGAGCCAGCACCAAAGAAGGAGGCTCAGGAAATGGCTCCATCTGAAATGAAGCATGATCCTTCTCCCGATTCTGCTCAAGATAAGGAAGGACAGAATTCTGGCAGCCATCAGGTTACTGATATAAAGAAGAAGCCGGAATTTGCCAACCACAAGATTCTGATTCTAGATGATGACAAGCTGCAGCTCCAGCTTCTCCAGGAGATGTTGCGCCGCATCGTAGGCGACACCTGGCAGGTTTTCGCCTGCAATCATGTGATGGATGCCCTCACCACACTACATAACGAACAGCCAGCCCTGATGCTGATGGATATCGAAATGCCGGAGATGAACGGCATGGATATGATTGCCCACATCAACCATACCAAGATGATGGTGGTGGCGATGACTGCTCACGATACAAGCATCTTGGGACAGCTCCTGAAAGCAGGCTTTGATGATTGCCTGTTCAAGCCATTCTGTATGGAGAAACTGTCTGATATCCTGGGAACAGAGTCCCAGCCTCTACCGGATGCCCAGTCTGAAACTCCATCCCAGCCAGATTTACCATCCCAGCAGAAATCCAACCCTCAACTGGATGCTCTCCTCGCTTTTGCCGGAGGCGACGAAGAGGCGGCGAAGGAGATTCTCGACACCGTGAAGCAGGAACTTGCCGCTCATCTCACGAATCTGAAAGAAGCCGTAGAAGAGGAATCCTTATCTACCGACCGCATAGGAAAGGCGGCACATAAGCTCCTCCCTATCACCACCATGATGCAGATGGGATGCCTCGAAGAACTCAAGGCGCTGTCACCTGAATACATCGGCGAGATAGAAGAAGCCGAGATCAGAGAAAAACTGCAGGTTGTGATTACGACCTTATCTGCTGCGGTGTCAGACCTGTATGCTTCTTGAAATATCGGCAGAAGAAACTGACGTCGGCAAAATGAAACTCCCAAGCCATCTCCTTGATGCTTTGCGTGGTCCGCTTAAGATGCATCTTGAGTTGCAGAATCACGTATTGGTCGATGATGGTCTTGGGGGTATGCCCCGTCACCTGATTCACGATGTTGGTCAGATATTTCGAGGAGATATTCATCTGGGCAGCATAATAGTTCACATCCCTTGAAATCTTGTAATCCCTCTCCAGCAGCATCATAAACCGATTGAACAATTCTCTTACACGATACGATTTTACTTCATCTGGTCGGTATTGCGGATTGCGCTGAAGATACTCATGAAAACCAATGAAGAACGCCTTCAACTGGCACAATACCAGCTGCGAAATGCAGGTACACTCCGACTGGTCGAAATATACCTTCAATAAGGAGAACATCCCATTGATGATGTTTGTCACCACAGGGGTATCCTGCCGGCAGCGGTCTTCCCGCAAGGAAGAATACACCGTCTGCTCCAGCTGCAAGCTTGCTTCGCGAAGCAAGGAAGGATTATATTTCAGGATTTCGGCCTGGAAACTGTTCGCTGTTTGAGGGGATTTGCAATCCCCGTTTTCAGTTTCAGGGGATTTGCAATCCCCGTCAACCCTCAATTCCACTACATCATTCGGAAAGAGCGTAATCACCGCCCCCTCATAAAGTTCCCAATCCTTATAATTCACATTCAGTCTCGCCTTTCCCTTCCGGCAAATCAATATCGCTCCGTAAGTCAAAACTTGCGGACCCTCCTGCCATTCCTCCAAACCAGAGCAGGAAAGGCTTGCTTCCTGCTGACTACTTAATTCAGATAATTCCATCTACACCTTATTATATATAGAGTTATTATATCTCTTTATTCCTATTTCGGTTGCAAAATTACACAAAATATGTGAGATAAAAGAACTATTATTCCCAAATCGTCCATCCGCTGCGAAATATTTAAAGCGATTGTTCGCTCAAAACTCCGTACCTTTGCACCCGAAATTCAAAAAGTAATGATCAATGATTAAGAACATCTTATTTGTAAGCCTTCTGCTTGCAGGAGGAACCCATTGGGCTTCGGCTCAATCACAAACCACCGTAGGAGCGGCTTCTTCCTTGCCCGTCAGCAAGAAAGAAAACATGACCATCAGCCAACTCTTCCAGAAGGTAGAGGATAACAGCAAAAGTCTTCGCACTTCATTATCAGGAGTAGAAGCAGCCCATCTCGGCATCGAAGCGGCTAAAAGCAAAAAACTGCCCGACCTCGATGCTTCCCTCTCATTCAGCTACATCGGCAATGCGCTGATTACCGACCGTAACTTCAGCAACGTTCATGGTCTGAAATCCCCACATTTCGGCAACAACTTCGCCTTCCAGGCACAGCAGGTGGTTTATGCCGGTGGAGCCATCAATGCAGGCATCAAACTCGCCGAACTCGGAAAGCAGCAGGCAGAAGTAGGCGTAAAACTCACCCGTCAACAGATTCGCTTCATCGCACTCGGTCAATATCTCGACCTCTATAAGATAGACAACCGCATCAAGGTGTATGAAAAGAACATCGAGTTGACCCGACAGCTCATCAATGACATCAAGGAGAAGCAGACGCACGGCATGGCGCTGAAGAATGACATCACCCGATACGAACTCCAAATGGAAAGTCTCAAACTCGGTCTTACGGCGCTCCGAAACAACCGGAGCATCCTGAACCATCAGCTTTGCAATACCCTAGGAATGAACCAGGATGTACAGATTATCCCCGATGCCACTATCGCCGACAAGACCTACGGCAAGGAGGGCGAGGCTTACTGGCAGACGGCAGGCACCCTAAATTCCCCACTCCTGGAGCAGAGCAGTAACGCCATCCGCATCGCCGAACAGAAAGAGAAGATAGCCAAGAGCGCCCTTCTGCCAAAAGTGGCATTCGTTGCCGCAGACAACTTCGACGGACCTATCCTCTTCGAATTGCCACCTGTTGATAAGAACCTCAACGTCTGGTATGTGGGCGTAGGCGTGAAATACAGCCTCAGCTCTCTCTTCAAGAGCAACAAGCGCATCAAGCAGGCAGCCGTGGAAACCCGACAGGCAAAAGAGGCACACGCCGTTCAGGCAGAGCAGCTTAACAATAATGTGCAGGCTGCCTACGTGCAGTATCAGCAAACCTACGTAGAACTGGAAACGCAGCAAAAGAGCGTGGAACTGGCACAGCAGAACTACGATGTGATGAATGCCCACTATCTCAGCCAGCTCGCTCTGGTTACAGACATGGTGGATGCCTCCAACCTCAAGCTCAATGCCGAACTCAGTGAGGTGGATGCCCGCATCAACATCGTCTATGCCTACTATCGCATGAAGTACGTGGCAGGAGAAATTTAACAAAAAACGCGGCAGAAGAAATTTAATTTTAAAAACAGAATTAAGAGTTTTTATCGAAAACTATTATCAAGAGATTATGAGCAAGAAGATTATCAAGAGAATATATAATGTAGTGATTATCCTCCTTTTCCTGGGAGCTATCGGCTGGTGTTTCAGCCATTTCTATCATGGCAGCGATGTGGCTTACACAGATGATGCACAGGTAAACCGCCATATCACCCCTATCAATACCCGTGTACCGGGATTCATCAAGGAGATTCGTTTCAACGATTATCAGCACGTAAAGAAGGGCGATACCCTCGTCATCATCGAGGATGCTGAGTTCCGCCTGCATGTAGCTCAGGCAGAGGCTGGCTTGCGTGGATCCAAGTCAAGTTCTTCGGTAGTTACTGCCAGCATGGGCACCACCAATACCAATGTGCAGACAGCGGCTGCCGGCATCGAGGAGGCTCGTGTGGATATGATGAATGCCAAGCAGGACTTCGACCGCTTTGCAGCCCTGATGAAGAAGGATGCGGTAACCCGTCAGCAATACGACAACGCCTATGCCCGCTATCTGGGAGCCAAGGCACGTTATGAGCAGGCTAGCAGCCGCAAGGCAAGTGCAGCTTCTGTCCGCAATGTGCAGACCCAGCAGCTTGGCGGTTCCCGTGCCGGAGAGAGCGTGGCAGAGGCACAGCTCAACCTGGCTCGCCTCAACCTTTCCTATACCGTAATCGTGGCAACCAGCGATGGCGTGATGGGAAGAAAGGATATTCACGAGGGACAGTTGGTGCAGCCTGGTCAGATGCTCGCCCGCATCGTGGATGACAATGATGTTTGGGTGGTAGCCAATTATCGTGAGACTCAAATGGACGGCATCACCGTGGGCAAGACTGTAGATTTCACCGCCGATGCCATCCCGGGGGTAGTATTCCATGGCAAGGTAGAAGCCCTTTCTGCCGCAGCCGGCAATGCCTATTCCATGATTCCTGTGGATAATGCCACCGGCAACTTCGTAAAGGTAGAGCAGCGTGTGCCTGTTCGCATCGCCCTCACCAAGGACAATGACCCGAAACAGATAGCCCTGCTCCGTGCCGGACTGAACGTAGAGACCAAGGTTCGTATCAAATAGAATGTTCTATAAACTATAAATTATTAATTATAAAAAATGCCAGGACCACCAATGCTTCAGGGACCCTTCCGGGTTCCTTCGTTCAATGGATATATTCCTCGCCGGTTACAGCCATGGATTTATCTCCTCTTCGCCTTCATCTTCCTGATGTCGGGCGGAATCTATGGAGGAGCCATGAGCCAGGTAATGGGCGAGTACAGTTTGATGAGAGAAGACGTGCTTATGATCATCATGTTCAACGTGGTGGGCGTGGCGATGCCATTCCCCTTCCTCTTCAAGATGAAGTTCCACTTTACCAACCGCCAGCTCCTGCTGAATGCGGCACTGGTAGTGGCAGCTTGTAATTTCCTCATCATGTGGACCGACTCGGTGCCCCTGATGTGCATCCTCGCTTACATCGCAGGTTTCTTCAAGCTCTGCGGAACCTTCGAATGTATGAGCACCATCCAGTTGTGGATGACCTCCAAGCGCGATTTCACCATCTTCTTCCCCCTGCTCTACTGCATCGTGCTGGGAAATATGTTCCTCTCGCCTTGGATCACCGAACACCTGATTTACATCTATCAGGATTGGCGCATCATCAACTGGGCGATGACCGGAGCCCTGCTCCTGGTGGCATTCATCGTGTATGTCACCACCCACGACTTCCGCTTCATGAAACCCCTGCCCTTCATCAGCCTCGACTATCTGGGCTGCATCCTGTGGTCGGCATGGATGCTGGAGTTCATCTTCTTCACCTATGGCGAGCACTACAACTGGCTCGATTCGAAGATTATGCAGATGGATGTTTTGCTCTTTATCCTTACCGGATATTTCTGCATCCAGCGAATGCTCCACATCCGTCACCCTTACATCGCTCCGGCGGCATGGAAGTATAAGCGACTCATCCCGCTGCTTATCCTTTTTGCATTCGTAGAGTTTATGGGCAGTACGCCTAAAGTGTTGCAAACCGCCTTTACGGGTGGCGTGCTGCATTTCGGCAACATCACCACCAATGTGCTCAACTTTGTGGAATGGACAGGTGCCATCGCCGGTTGCCTCTTCTGTCTCTTCTGGTGCAAGGTTCTCCATCAGAAATACACCCGTCTGCTCACGATAGGTGTGGCAACGATGGTATGCTATCCCGTAATGATGTATTTCCCCATCGATCCGGGTCTCAACATCGAGGCACTCTATCTGCCTTGCTTCCTGCGGAGCTTCGGCAACGCCATCTTCTTCTGCATGCTCACCGTGTATCTGGAAGAACTGATGCCGTTCCAGCATTTCTTCATGGGATTGACGATGGCAGGCATCATCCGCAACGGTCCGATGTCGGCGATGTGTTCAGGCCTTTACAGTTTCGGACTCCGTTATCAGATGGCAGACAATATGTCGCGCGGCTTGCCCTACGATGCCACCAATCTTCTGATGCTCAGCATCCGGAATCTCTATGGCATCACCTGTCTCATCGGTATTGCCGTGCTGATCATCTTCCTGCTCTGGGATGTACAGCCCGTGAGAAGTACCCTGAAGAAGATGCCTTCCTGGAACTTCGTGGGTAAGAGGATGAAGAAAAAGAAAGGATTTGCGAAATAAAACCTATTATCATTACGGCTGTCAGTTTCTTATAAACTGGCAGCCGTTTTTGCTATCCAGCTACCCAAAACAACCAGAATAAGAGAAAAAGCCCGAAGAATCTTTGCTTTTTCAAACTTTATCCGTACCTTTGCAGTATGAAAACATTATTAGACGTTCATACACATACCATAGCATCGGGTCATGCCTTCAGCAGTTTGCAGGAAATGACCTTGGCAGCAAAAGAAAAGGGGTTGGAAATACTGGGAATCACAGAGCACGGACCACATATCCCGGGCACCTGCGATCCCATCTATTTCAGAAACCTGCATTGCGTTCCCCGTCAACTCTATGGAATCAAGCTGATGCTGGGGGCAGAACTCAACATCCTCAATACCCAGGGCGATATTGACCTCGATGAGGATTACTGGCGCATACTTGATATCCGAATCGCTGGCATTCATAGCCTTTGCTGGCAGGGAGGGACCAAGGAAGAGAACACGCAGGGTGTCATCAATGCCATGCGCAATCCATTCGTGCAGATTATCTCCCATCCTGGAGATGGAACGGCAGAACTGGACTTCGAGGCTCTGATGAAGGTTTCCAAGGAGACGCATACCTTGCTCGAAATCAACAATCACTCCATGGCTCCCATCCGCCACAAGACGGTGGCAGCTCCCAATAACCTGGAACTGCTGGAACTTGCCAAGAAGTACGAGACCCCTGTCATCTTTGGAAGTGATGCCCACTTCTCTACCATGATTGCCGACTACAGCAACATCATGCCGCTGGTAGAGAAAGCAGAGTTCCCTGACGAGCTGGTTCTCAACTATCAGCCGGAGAAGTTCATGGCTTATCTCAAGCCTACCCCTGAAAAATAGGAAAATTTCGTTTCACATATCATTTGCACTACTATGATTATAGAGGAAATTATCAAGTATAACGAGGAATTCGTAGCCAGCAAAGGTTACGAGAAGTATCTTACAAGCAAATATCCAGACAAGAAACTTGCCATCCTTTCCTGTATGGATACCCGCCTGACAGAGCTTCTGCCGGCAGCATTGGGATTGAAGAATGGAGATGCCAAGCTCATCAAGAATGCCGGTGGACTGGTTATCAGTCCATTCGACTCCGCCATGCGCAGCCTCCTGGTTGCCATTTACGAACTGGGTGTAGAGGAAATCATGGTCATCGCCCACTCCAACTGCGGTGCCTGCCACATGAACGGCCAGCAGATGAAGGAATTGATGCTCAAGCGCGGCATCCATCAGGATGTCATCGACACCATCGGACTTTGCGGCATCGACCTAGACCATTGGCTGGAGGGCTTCCACGACACCGAGGATTCTGTAAGAAATACGATTAATACCATCCGTACTCACCCTCTTGTACCAAAGGATGTCAATCTGCATGGTTATATCATCGATTCCCAAACGGGTAAGCTCACAGAAGTAAAATAGAACTATATAATAATAATGAGAACATCAGCCGATGATGAAGAAGAAAAAAATAAGATAGTTTTCAATGCTTGATGAACGCCAACCCCATCTGCATCGCCTTTTTCACCATATTTGCCACATTGCTGGCTTGCAGCTTGCTCATCAAGTTGTGACGGTGAAATTCTACGGTATTGTTGCTGATGTTCAACTCCCGGGCAATGGTATTGGTCGAATGTCCCTCGGCTATGTGCTCCAAGACTTCGAGTTCTCTATTAGAGAGATTGACTTGCTCGACATTCTGCTGATTGATCAGTCTGAAAAACTGTTGACTATAATACCCCTTTCCTTCTTCTATCCTGTGCAGAGCAGTAAGAAGTTCCTGCGGGTCATCACCTTTCAAAACTATGGCATCTACATCCTCGTCCATCAGCTGGCGTATCGTCCAGATTTCTTCGTGCATCGTATAGACAATGATCTTGGTCTTGGGATGCTTATGGTGAAGCAGCTTGACAAGCAGCAGACCATTCTCATTACTCAGTTCCAAGTCGATGATAGCGGTATCGATATTCTCCCTGTTGATGATATCCCTGGCAGATAGGAGGCTAGAGGCGGTCTGTACATTTTTATAGACACCATCTTGCAGGATGAGTGCCCTCAAACCAACCAAGACGACAGGATGGTCATCTACAATAAGGATGCTTTTGCTCTTTTCCATGATGATACATTTTTAAGCGTAATTTTTCGCAAGCCTTTGCTCGCAGATTATAGTTGAAACTTGAGTTCTACCAGATACTCTTCTCCATCATTTCTTATATCGAGTTCTGCCTGCAGAGCTTCAGCTCTCATCTTCAGGGTATCTTTGCCGATTCCTGGCTTGTCCTGGCTGATAGGGTGAAGTGGTGACAGATCGTTGATGATGGATATGCTCCCCTGCTTTCCACAGGTATCCAGCGTGACGGATATCATCTTGCTGTATCCATATTTGATGGCATTGGATACGCATTCCTGGATGATGCGGTAGATCTCTATCGCCTTGCCGTCGGGGAGATTCTGCGCATTGAAAGAGGTACTGATGAATGGCTTGACGATGGTTCCGTTTTCGGCTGTTACCGATTGACAGAAGCTTTCTATCAGCTCCGCAAGCGAAGTGTTGTCAAACCTAGGTGGTATCAGCTCATGTGAAAGACGGCGTACATCATGTCCCACGTTCTTAAGCAATCTTTCTGCTTCCTCCTTATTGGTCTGCATCATGATATTCACCGCCAGAATATCGTTGCATATTCCATCATGCAATTCCTTGGCCAGACGCTTGCGCTCATTCTCCACACCATTGATATAGGATGTCTTTTCCGACAATTCGGCTCTCTGCCTGTCGAGTTTCCTGCGGTATAGGATGACAAGAATGGCTATCAACAATATGATGAGTGCCAGGATGAGCCATAAGATACGGATATAGAGCAAGCTCTGTTCGTGGTTCATCTTTTCTATCAGCATTTCTTTCTCCAAGGTCTTGTACTTGATGTTGAATTCACTCAACTGCTTGTCGATGTCACTCTGCTTGAGAGAGTCACTTTTCATGTATGCCTTTTGCATTGCCTGGTATGCCTGAGTGTATTTACCCATATTGTTGAGGCATCTGGCTTGTGTGGCGAGAAGCTTGTCTTTAGGCATCGGCAGATTGGTACCCGCCAACCTGCCGATGCTGTCCAGAAGTAGCCATTGCTCAGCGTATTTCTTCTGTTGCCCCAGCAAGTCGGCCTTGATTTCCAATATGCCTAGCACCCCATTGCTCGTAGGTGCCAGATTACGGCAGGCTTCATTGGCGTATGTGAGATAGAAGGCGACGGAATCGGCCTTACCCAGTTGCAAGTACGACTTGAGCAACGGAGAAAGATATTTGAGGGTCAGCACATTATAATTGGCCTGCTTTACCATATTCCACATCGAAGTAAGGCTATTGACGCTTTTCCGGTAATTTCCCTGTCGCATCAGGATAGCACCTTTATTGGCATGGGCAGACAGACGCTCTATGGTATCGTTGATAGCGATAGCTTTAGATTCAGCCTTGTCGGAGTACTCTATGGCTTCCCTGAATCTCTTCTGTTCGTTGAAAAGCACGGAGATACAATTGTAGAGATAAATTTCATATTCCGCATTTTCACTTTTGATGGCTTTCTGGATACCCTTCTTATAATAGATGAGCGAGGAATCCAGTTCTCCGATTCTGCGATAGCAGATGCCCATTGCTCCACACATGGCAAGCATGCCATCGTAATCTTCAATCTTCTCAGCAAACGGGATGCCTTTCTTTCCGATTTCTATGGCTTCTCTCATCTTTCCAAGATCTGTATATGCGGTCATCTTCTCGCTGGTAAGCCAACTGCGAGTAGTGTCGGCACAATTCATATTGAGTGCGCTGTCTATCAGAAGGATGGCCTGTTTCTTATCACCATCAGCATTATAGTTGACGGCTTCCAGAAACAAGGAATATGCCCGCTTCTCGTCTTTGCAGCTGTCTCGTTGACAAGCGGCAAGGAAAGCGATGGATGATAACAGAAGGAAAATATATGTGAATATGGCTTGTTGCCTGTGATGTATTGTTTGCTTCATTTGCTATTATATTTACGTTATTTGCAATTACTATCATAAACGATTGTCCGTGCAAAGATATGAAAAATAATCGGAAGAGACATTTTTTCTATTGTTAAAAAAGGTGGCGGCTGTTGTTTTTCCGTTCATACGTCCCTTTACCTACGGAAAACCATAGGCTGCATACGATGGTAATCCGTAGAAATGAATATAAATATCCTTTTTTTACTGTCGTTTGAAGCTTTGTATGGTAATTGTCGCTATCTTTGCATTCAGTCATTCTCTTGTTATACTTAGCATCCCTAAGTGAACGGCGAAATGTAGTAGTAAATAATCAAATAATAAATGTCTAACTTAAATTTTATGGATTATGCGTAATATTGGTGAAGAAATCTTGTGGGATATCGTGCGTGTTATCAAATGGATAGCCATGCGTGTGCTGCGCCTCTTTGGCAAGTTATTCTCCTTTGCATGGGACAAGGCAAAGGAGAAACAGGAAATGAAGAAAATGGAAGAAAGGGAGCAGGGCTTATGAAATACGTAAAACTATTGTTAGTATTCGCCTTCGCATTGCTTTCTATGGCTGGCTTTGCTGAGAAAGGCGATATGTGGGAGGTGAAAGATGCCGACCTAACGGTGTGGGATTCGCCTAATTATCTTACGAAGTTGGGCATGATGCATCAGGGTGATACTTTTGAGGAGGAAGGTATGGATGGCGACATGATCAGATTCCTCTACAAGGGCAAAACGGCTTATGTGGCATCTTACTGCTGCCAACGATTTGAGCCGGAACCGGATTCTGATGTTGATGTAGAAGAAGAAATGCCTGCAGCTGCCACACAGCAGGATGTCAAGGAAGACGCCAAGAATGAAAAGACGGAACTGGCTGCCGTTGCCCAACAGAAAGGGAAACAAGCCTCTAACGCAGATGCCAAGAAAGAGGATATGCAAGCACCAGCAGGAACTCAGCAAAGCGCCGAAAAGGAAGAAACTGGAGTATTAATGAGCATAGCGTTGCTGCTTCTGTCACTTGTTGGAGGCGCCCTCGGTCTTATCGCCATTGTGTTTACTTTCTTTTATGTTTTCAGATACCAGAAATTGGCTAAGTGGATGAATGGGAAATGTGGCACGGAAGTGATACCTTACAAACGATTCAACAAGTTGCTCCTCGTTCCCGTACTGGCAGCATTAGCTACTGTAGTGATTACCATATTATTTGGATATCTGGCAACGCTGGCAGAACAGGACAGCACTTCGCAGATCTTCCTATCGCTGACAGGTGTAGCATTAACCATAGCAACCCCCGTTCTGTGTCTTTGGTACAGATATAAGAAAGACAAGGAACAATATGGCAAGAAGGCTGCAAGCTGGATGATGCTCTATTCTTTCCTCAGTATAGTGGCAATATATCTGATTTGTGTTGTAATAGCCTATATTATTGTGGGAATTGTTGCTGTACTGATTTTTGCCCTGATTGTAAGCCTGGCATTCCCTACAAGATACTATGTTGTCCGCAGGTGGTAGCAGATCTGATTTCAATGACAGCTATATGTTATACCACCATTTGACAATGTTATAACTATACTTTAAGCAATACGTACAGAAAAAGAAAAAAGCTTTGAAAACAATCTTATTTTCAAAGCTTTTTCCTTTTTTCTTGCATCATTCAGATAAAAGCCATATATTACCATGCCTCCAGCTTATCAGCAATCTCAGGCATCTTATCCTTGCAGAATACAGGATTCTTTCCTTCCTTTTTCTGCTGACGATAATCTTGCAGCAGGAAGACGGCTTGGCGGGAAAGCAGAACAATAGCCACCAGATTACAGAGCGTGAGAAGAGCCATCGTGATATCGGCAAAGCTCCATGCGAAATCCAGCGATACCACAGCTCCTACCATCACCATCGCTGCCACAGCAAGGCGATAGATAAATACGCCCAACTTGGAATCCCTGATATATCTCACATTGGTCTCGCCATAATAATAGTTGCCGATGATGCTACTAAAGGCAAAGAGCCAGATCATCACAGCCACAAATGGATTGCCGATACTTCCGATTTCGTGGGTCAAGGCATCCTGCGTCAACTGGATACCATTGGATGCGGTAACATCTACCCCACTCACAAGGATGATGAAGGCGGTGCAGGAACATACCACCAAGGTATCTGTAAAAACACCCAAAGCCTGAATCAAACCTTGCTTCACCGGATGGCTTACCGTAGCCACAGCTGCTGCATTAGGTGCACTACCCTCACCAGCCTCGTTACTGAACAAACCTCGCTTGATACCCTGTATCACCGTAACACCCAGCACTCCGCCGGCAGCCTGATTGAATCCGAAGGCATTCTCCACAATGGCAAGCAACACTTTAGGCAGACTGGCAATATTCCAAACCACTACTCCTACAGCTATCAGAAGATAGACGACAGCCATCACAGGAACCACCGTAGAAGAGAACTTAGCCACTCGCTGGATACCACCGAAGATGATGAGAAGGGTAAGCGCAGTAAGCACAATTCCCATGGTAGCTGGTTCGATACCGAACGCTTTCTGCCAAGCCAGACAGATGGTATTGCTCTGAACAGAATTATAGGCAAAGCCAAAGGTGATGATCATCAGGACGGCAAAGAGAATACCCATCCATCCCTTTCCCAATCCATACTTCATATAATAGGCAGGTCCACCAAAGAAGGATGTCTTGCCCTTACGCTTATAAAGTTGGGCAAGAGTTGATTCGATGAAAGCCGATGCTGAACCCAGTAAAGCCAGCACCCACATCCAGAACACGGCTCCCGGTCCACCGATGCTGATTGCAGTAGCTACGCCTGCAAGATTACCCGTACCGATACGGCTGGCCAATGCCACCACGAAAGCCTGGAAGGAAGAGATATGTTTCATCTCGCCATCCACCTTTACCTCCATCGACAGCTCATCATGGCCTATCTCCTCCGGTTGAATCTTGTCGGGATTCAACAGCAGCCTGACCATCTCCTTGATGAGTCGAAACTGTACAAACCTAGTACGCCAAGTGAAAAACAGGGCACAGCATATCAACACGGTGATGATGATATACGACCAGAGAAAATCGCTAACCTGAACTAAAAAGTTTTGTAATGTATCTACCATTTGTCTATTAAAAACTGAATATTATTTCTTTTCGGTTGCAAAATTACGCAATTTCTTTCAAAAATCAGCAATTTATTCAAAGAAAACAGAATTTAAAGGATACCATGTTGTCCGCAGATGGTTCAAGAACGGGCTGAAGGCCCAAAAGCTCTTAGCCCAGGGCAACACCCTGGGTACACTAGCAATCTGCAATGCGCCCTGCAAGGGCAAAAGCTTTATATAACACCTATTGTTTTTATACTTTCCCCCTTATCACCTCCAAAACTTTTCCGAGATGATAAGTAACCAAGCCATCCTCATAGGTGGTATCCAACACCTGAACCACGGCACTATCCCTATCCGAATGATAACCCACATAAAACCTTATTGCATCGAAACGACGGAGATAACGCTTGCCATCAGCCTCATCAATATAAGTATATTTGTTAAGCGTGGTCTGCTTCAACGAACGGTACTCCTCGGTCTTCACACCAGATACAATCTCCTCGAAATATACCTTCTCGATAATCAGCGTCAAAACCTTCAAGCCCGACAGATTTAACTGCGATGGCTTTTTCTCTATTCGCTGCTCCAGACATTGCTGTTCCTTATTGTAGGCAAAGTAGATGATAGTGCCATTCATGATTTTCTGAATGATACTGTCGATGATTTCCAGCGGAACCTGATACCATTCCGTAGCCTCATGCATCTCTCCCTTATCATCAGCCACCCTGAAACGGAAGTTCACCGTCTGCAACACCTGATGCACCAGGTCCTCAAACTTCTGGGAGTGCATGTTCACTATCTTGTAAGTGCTTACAATCTCTACAGGTGCCATCAGATAAGTAGGCTCGTGCTCGGCATTTGCCACACGTTCCTCTACCCGATTCGTAGAGAAACCTATTTTATAGAGATTCTTGATGTTACGAATTTCCGGATTCTCAGATTTCGAACGAAGCACGTAGATATAACCCGTCACCTGATCTTCCTGCTTCACATCCTCAGGATTGAAGAAATGAGCATCTGTCTCCTCCAGAGTTTCGGTGATGGCATAGCCACTTGCCACCACATTCTTGCGAAGTGTCTGGAGATAGATATCCGACTCCGTACCATTCTCATAGATACAGCGGGTTCTACCATCGGGCAAACCATTAGTACCCTTTTTCTTCTCAAGAATCTCATATAACAAAACCATCTGACCATCTACAAAATAATAGCGTCCAGCCAATAAGCTCGTCGTCTTCGAGATTCTCTGTAACTGTCGTTTCCCTGTCTTCAAATCCTGATGCACCAGTTCAAAGAGAGGCTTAAACTGAGCGAAATCTTCACACAGTTTTCTTTGCGCCACGTGGTCGGGCGCATCCTTCTTCTGAGCCATCACGCCTTTCATGTCAGCAGGCACATCGAAGAGTTTTGCCTCCTGATAGGAAACATCCATCAAAGGGTCGCTGAATATATCTTCTAATTCTTTATCTATATCCATATCACTATATATATAATAAGGTGAAAAACTATAGCCTATCCCAACAGATGATACTCATCATACTGTCTGAGGCTATCTGTTGCCTTGGTTCGCAGAGCCTTGAGCGATGCAGCAAGCAACTTTTCTTTCAAGCCACCATCTGCTGTGGGTTCGCTTCCATGCTCCGCCACCCACTTGTTGACTTCGAGCAATTTCTGTGCCAACCTGTCATCAGGTGTCGGTACCTTCGGTTTCGGACGCACATCCCCCAACAAGGGGTCATCAAATATCTCTAATAATTCTTCTGGCCAATCCATTTATGTTAATGTTAAATGTTGAATGTTACTTTTCCGGCTCATACTCCAATCCCATCATTTTTCGAATCTTCAGGTTCTTGAGTTTCTGGAATGCAGCAGCCAGTTCCCTTACCTTCGGGTCAGGGTCGTTGATGTCTGGTCGTTGACCATCATGCTCTGCCACCCATTGCTTATAGGGTCCCTTAAACAGCATCATCGCCTGCTCTATGGTCATATCGAACTTCTGTTCAGCCATCGTGTCCTGGATAATCTTCAGGGTCTGCTTATCCACATTCTTCGACAACACCTCGTAAGCACGCTGGAAAGGATTGATGGAATCAATCAGATTGATACTCAACTGATTGATATTAATCATTCGGTTTGCCAGTTTGATGAGGCGATTGCCTTCAGACTCCTTCTCCTCATCGTTTGCCGAAGCATCAAAGTCGATAGGATTTCCCTTATCATCCACCACTTCACCCCCTTTGACTAAGGTATCCAGCAACAGACGCTGACGAACTTCCTCCACTTCGTCCTCGCTCAAATCCGGATATTTTTCACGAATCACTTTCGGAATCAACGTCTTGGTGATGGTTTCAGCCGTGGTACTTCCGCTGATGGCTTTCACCACCAGGTCGTCTTGCAGAATGGAAGCCTTCAAATCATCCAACTGCTCCTCTACAATCATCTTCGTCTTCTCGCTCGACAAAGGTTTCAAGCCCTCTATCACCAGGGTACGGGCATCCAGCGGACTACCCTCATCACTATCCACATCCTTCACCGTCTTGAAATGCCAACTTGGCGCCATCACCTGCTCCATCAGAAGCGATGCGGTAATGGCTTTCAGAAAGTCGTTCACCGCCACCTTCACATCGGGCTGATTGGCATCAGGCATTCCTATCATGTTCACAAACTTGGCGGTTTCCTTGCCTTCGCAATCACGGGTGCATCTTCCGATAATCTGCACCACTTCGGTCAGCGAGCCACGCACACCGATGGTCAGACATTCCTCACACCATTGCCAGTCGAAACCTTCCTTGGCAGTACCCAGAGCGATGATAATATCTACATCATCACGCTTCTTTATTCGCTGCAAATATCCCTGCACCAGATTGCGGGTCTCAGCATGATCTTCCACCAGATCGGCAACCTTCAGCAGTCTGCCGTCCTTAGTTCTGATGTGATAGATGCCGCCATTGTTGTAATCCCGTTCCTCTACCTTACCGATGATTTTGATGATTTCATCCACCTCCGTGTATTTACCCAAACCACTGGATGCTCGGGAGTTGACACTCGGAATATGGATGATGGTCTTCTTGGTAGTATCCAGCACCTCAGCAATATGGTCGAGATAACTGCCGTGATAGAAGTGATAGCCTAGGACGAGGTTCTTGAGATAGCGATAACCGTTGAGTTGCTGATAATAGTTGTAGGTTACCGGGAAGAAACGGGCCTCATCCTCTGCCCTCAACACCGGAACACCATCACCTCGGAAGTAACTGCCCGTCATGGCAACGATATGACCGGTGGAATTATTCATCACCCGGCGCACAATATCGCCCAATCCGCTGTTCACATCAGCACTTGTATGATGAAACTCATCTATCGCCAAGAGGCAATCATTAAATTCCTCGTCACTTATTTCCTTCATGCCGTTTCTTAGAGTGGCATGGGCACAAACCAAGATATTGTTTTTATCTTGATGGAAGAATTTTTTAAAGCGTACCGCCTTATCTTTCTCGTCGGTAGTATCGCAAAGATTATACTGTTGCGCCACCCTCCAATCGGCGAAGAAGCCATACTTCATCAGGTCGGTGTTTTGGAAAGAGCGGCCGATACTCTTTTCCGGTACAGCCACTACTACCTTCTTGATGCCCTGATTATTCAGTTTATCCAGGGCGATGAACATCAAGGCGCGACTCTTGCCAGATGCCGGTGGTGCCTTGATAAGCAGAAAGCGATGGTTGCGGGCTTCGTAAGCCTTGGCTTGCATCTCTCGCATACCGAGTTCATTGGTATTGCTCGATTTACCCGTTTGCTGATACTTGATATCAACGATGTTATCATTTATCTTGTTCATAAGCATTTATATTTTTATTATTCCATAAATATTCTCCAGCTTCGAGTTGTTTTTCTATTGTTGTAAAATGTTGGTCTCCCACATCATAGGAAAAGTTATCAAACTCTTCTTTAGTCATCAACTCCCCCATTTCCAATGCATTTTGCATATACTCATTGGTAGCCCAATCTTGCTCCAAGACTTTCCCATCCCAATTGGTTACAAAAGCCTTTAATTTACCTTCTATATTTTGGAAACGAACTACGATGTCATCTTCCCAATAATAGACATAAACAGAATCGCCTCTTTTTAAAGTATGCGATATGTAACTATCTCGTTTTGACATAAGCGTATGATAAAATTATTTCTTAGGCCATAACCCTATTTCTTTTTCAAATTGTCTTCTTAGTCCAGGTCCTTCCGAAGACCAAAAACCATCAAGCATAAAACCATTTGGATGTTCCTGACGATATTTTATTTCATCTTTCAAATCCTTGAGTTCCTCGGCTGAAAAATCATCACGAGTGAAACCATTCTCTTTTAATTCTTCATCTACCTGCTTTTCTATTTCATCGAGTTCTATATTCACATGAGTTAGTTTCTTACCAAAGAAATAAACACATAGTAGTCGTTCTATTGGCTCATCTGTAAAGATAGAACCATAGAGCAAATGTTTCATATCTTCGTCTACATCATAATAAGAGGTAGATGAGTTACCATCAACTTCGAATCTTAGACTTTTACCCTCACATTCCAAGCGAATAGATTGTACAGGGAGCAAGTCGTAAACATCCGGCTTACACAATACATCTGCCACGTTTGGAGCAATATCAAAAGTCAAATAAAGCTCGTCGCAATTATCATTTGTCGTAGCATATTCATCCCAATTAGCCTTTGATAAAGGTACAACCAGCTCATCGCCTTCACGCTTAGGCATACGGATTTCAACCTTATGGGCAGCAGGAAGATTATTTTCATCAATAGGATAATCAAACAAATGTAGTTTACCCTTAACGCCTTCTATAGGTTTATCGAACATATAAGCATCTTTGAGCACCCACTTATATTGCGACTCTTCAGGCGAAGCCCAAAGAGAATCAGACTCCGTTTCTATTCTGTCTAACGTTACATATCCAATGATAGCACCATTAGGAAACTCATTTGCTTGTGGTAAATTACCAAAGAGAATATCGTTGCTTATAGTTGACGCCCATTCCAAAGGCATTCCACCTAGCATATTCATACTAAACTTCTTGCTGGCATGTATGAGTATTCTACCAGGATTTTCTTTCGGTTTCCATGTTCTATTCTCTACATCTTTAATACCAGAGCAAATCATTGTTGCCCAAGGCTGTTGCACCGATAATACTTTCATAAGTTTAATATTTAAAAGTTATTATTACTTGTTAGCTGTCATTTTCTCATAGAGTTTGAAGAGGCATTCCAATCGAGCCTCATCATTTGGGAATGGAGCGCCAGGATAGCAGCTTTCTACGATGGCATCCAGTTCCTCATGTGCAGCACGCAAATCCTCCGGCATCTTTTCCGGGTCGTAAAGATCTGCAAGCGTCTTCTCGGGATAGTTTTCACGAGCCAGAAGCACATTCGTTGCCGCCTCTTCTATCTCAGACTTCTTGGTGTCGGAGATGGATGGGAAAGGGAAGGAATTATAACAAATTGAAGATGAATATCTATATCCATTACCCATTCTTCCACATAGAGGCTTCATCCATACGACTTGCATTTTTGACATTATAATACCTAAGATCCATAACGGTTCATCGTAAATTCCATAAGCAGCATCAGTTGTTATTGTTTCACTATCAGTAACTCCAACAGGCAAATATTTTCTTTCGCTACTAGTAGTTCTAGGAATTAAAAACATATGATTTGTTGCTCTTTTAGGAAATCTGAAAGCATAAGAACGAGATGCTAGACTCTTAGCTACGCTTCCACTTTTTAACCGAAATTCCTTAACCTTCTCAACTCTACTTCTTATTGCATCATGCTTTAATGCTAATTCCACATCTTTATCCGGTATCCAAAAAGAATAGCGGAATTTGTTTTCTATAAAATCACTTCCACTTTGCAACTTTACGATATACTTTTCTATGGTTGGATCTTCATTTAGCATCTTATCCAAATCTTCCTTTTCAAAGATAAAAGCACCACCATCATATGTCATATTTTTCACTTCCATTGGCGGAAAGCCTTGCAATGGCTGAAAAGCCCCCATGACTATAGTTTCAGAACCACTAGTCAGATAAGGACTTATAGAACCAACCTCCATTTCGACATTGTTTACAAACAATCGTTTTCTTTTATTAGTCTTTCTTCCCAAACCAACAATAACACATGATACTCCAGCATTATGCTTTGCATTATTAGTCCATTTAAAAGAAGTATATGCAAATATGATTTCTACATTTTGTGAGAAGACCTCTGGCCACAACATTGGAACTTGCTCACCTTGTGTTATTGAATTTGTAGTTACAAATGCAGCCTTAGCATTTCCATCAGAAATAAATTTGGTTGCTAAGAGAACCCAACAACTTACATAATCTAAATCCTTATAACGTCTATCTGTATTGCATACATGCTCTAAGTCTTCTTTCTGTTCCTTGGTTTGTAATTTACTCCCCAAATACGGCGGATTACCAAATACAAACACTTCTTCATCCTTGGTATGCGGGCATACTACCTCCCAATCCATTCTACAAGCATTACCACATTTTATCTGGTCGATATTATGCAAAGGCAAGGCAGCAACATTCACACCGAAATCGGCGTGAAACTTGTTGTTCATCTGATGCTCGGCAAGCCAAAGCGAAAGCATGGCTACCTCGTGAGGGAAGTCGAGAAGTTCTATTCCAAAGAACTGCTCCAAACGGATGCACGAACCATCAATAAAGTCGAGCATCTGCTCAGGCGTACATTTCTTGCGGAGATGCAGAATATCCATTTCGAGCAAGCGCAACTGCTTATAAGTGATAATCAGGAAATTACCACTACCACAAGCTGGGTCGAAGAACTTCATCTTGCTCATTCTTACCATCAACCTATTGCAACCATTAATGATTGGTCGGCACTCGTCAGTAAACTGATTATGAGTCAATAAGCTCAAATCATACAGATTCTTCTTCTGCTCGTAAAACTCTTCCAGTTTCTTATATTCCCCTCTCAAATCATCCATAAAGAGCGGATTGATTACCTTCATAATATTAGGCACACTGGTGTAGTGCATACCTTCCTTGGCACGCACATCAGGATTCACCACCGCCTGAATCATACTACCGAAAATATCCGGATTGATGTCCTTCCAATCCAAGTCTCCGCATTCGATGATAATCTTTCTAGCCTTATAACCCATCTTTGGGATAGGAATGTCAGAGGCAAAAAGACCGCCATTCACGTAAGGAAACTGATTGATTTCCTTGGTAAGTTCTTCCGAACGCTGCTTGTTTGGCACATTCATCACCTGGAATGCCTGACCTAGCATCTCGCCGAGATCGGAACCATCTTCCTTGGTAAATTGCTTGATAAAGTTGGTAAAGAGATTTTCGGCAAAGATACCTGTGTCTTCGGCAAAGAAGCAGAAGAGCAGGCGGGTAATGAAGATGTTAAGGTCGTGCAAGTCATCATCACTATTATATTCGTTATAAGCACGAATCTCATCATGCAGTTTGGCAAGTTTCTCAGCAGCCTTCACATCGGCAGGGTTTTCTGCCGTAGTGTGTACTCGCTCAACATTCATCAAAGGATAGAAGAAGCCAAAGTCGCTGTGCATCTTGACGAGTTTCTGCTCGTAAGTATCATTCTCACGAGTATCATAAGCAAGGAGGGTTTCACCATCGCTCACCGCAATAATCTTTGGCGCAGCCTTCTTAACCTGAGCATCAGTCTTCAATGCCTCCAACCTGGTGGTAAGATGCAAAGTATCTACAGCCTGATAGCAGAACAAGCCTTTGATAAGCAAACCGTCGAATGTCTTCAAGATACCCTTTCCTTCCTTGTATCTCAACACATCCTTTTCGCTTTTACCAAAAGCCTTCAGTATCTCGTAGCCAACCTCAGAGGCTGGCACCACTTTAGTTTTAAACGATTCTAATCGGGATTCGATTTCCTTATAGCTGAGTTGCAGTTTCTTTGCCATAACTTCCGTTGCCGATGGGAGCATAGCAAAGCCTTGCCATCCTATTACTCCACCGATTCCCGAAAGCAGAAACCATCTGATTTTAAAAGATTATTTTGATTCTAGTCCAGCCTCATCGCAAGATAAGGAATAGGATAACTGATTAGCTATCAACAGAAAAGGCGTAGGGAATCTATCACTTACAATATCCTTGTCAATTGAGGTCCTCGGACGACCTATGGGAACAAAGATAAGAAGCAATAGAGCCTACGCCTAGAGGTATATATATGATAGCACAGAGCGTACCCCTCCTGACGAAGGGGCACACCTATGCCATGTGTATATACACAGTGGGTAGACGCCCACTGCTGTCTTCATCTGCTTCCCATTTGAAATTTCCGAGGTTTCAATTGAACAGAAGAAAACGTAGAGAACGTCTTTCTTAATTATGATAGGCCAAGCCATGGACTTTTACTTAGCCGACGACTCATCGCCAGCCATCCACAGCAAGACAACTGCAAAAGTACGAAAAAGAATTGGCTTCACAAAATTTTAGGTCTTTTTTCTTGCATATCTCATTTACTTTTCTTATCTTTGCCAACAAATTAATAACAATAACATTAAAAAGGAGGTTATTATGCAAGCAACAAAGAACAATACAAAGGAGGAAACCATCAGAAAGTTTAAACAACTCCTAAAACATAAAGAGGAGATGCTCGAAAGAGCAAAACAATATGATGGCATTGACATTTATGCTAAAACAGAAATCCACTATTAGATGAAATCAAAGCTGATTTCGAAAAGTCTGCAAATGACTTAAAAGAGAAATAGTTTCTTCCCAATCCCAATAAAATTGGTTATAAAGCAGCATATATTCAAGGCTTTTGCCCTTACAGGGCGCAGGAGGACAACGCCTTAATACCCAGGGTGTTGCCCTGGGCTAGGAGCTTTTGGGCCTTCAGCCCGTGCTTGAACCTCATGCAAAAGTTCAATGATTTACTTCTTAACCAGGCATTTTATACTCATGTCTAAGCCTCCAGATAGTTCATCATATCCTCCAATATATCAAAGTTCTTGACATTCTCCTTTTTTACTTCGAGGATGGCCTTATCTAATTCTGATTGTGACTTTTTCTTTTGTAACGTTGTATTCATAACACGATTAAACAATTAAGTTTGCTGCATTTATTCTTTTCTCTTCACCCAAACCTTGTGGCTGCCACTGCCCATCGAACCTATCGGCGAGGTTCGGTCGGCGGTGATTTCCTTCAGCTCCAGGGAGGCGGCGGTGCGGCTCAGGTTGTTGATGTAGGCATAATCAGAGAGGGTGATGAGACCATTGGCTTCTATCACCTCCAGGGCACGGGCGATGCGCTCTTCCTTGGAATAAAGCTGCTTACGGATCACCTTTACGCCACCCATATCTCGTTCCAGGTCGCGATCGGTTTCACGCTTCACCTCCTTGATAAACTCAGGAGACGCCTTGAAGTTGATGTCCTTCACTCCCACCTTGCGATACGTCATCTTATCCTCTTCACTCTGCATTTCCGTAGGCTTATCGTCCTCGAAACCGAGGGAGAGGGAGAAGGTACCGATGCCTTCCAGATTCACATTGTAGCCCATGGAGAGCATTTCTACCAGCATATCAGCCACATCTAGCAATACTGCCTCCGTGGTACTTTCCGAAATACCACGATGGTAGCCCTGCATTCTCTTGATGAATTCTTTTCTGGATAGTGTCCGGTTGGTCACCATCTTGGGATAAACTCTGCGCTTGCCTTCATTACGCATGTCAGTTAACTCTTGCAACTTGTACTTTGCCATACCGATTCCTTTCTTATTAAGTTTGTTATCACTCCATATTGAGACAGCCATTACAGTCAAGAGTAATGATGATTGCTCCTCATCATAATAGTTCTCAAACCTAGAGATAAAAGTATTTATCCCTAGATGAAAGTTCCGTTCAACGACGTTGAACCGATATTCAGCGACGTTGAATGCAGGTTCAGCGACGTTGAACGCACATTTAACGTCGCTGAACGAAACTTTCTATTAGGCAAAGATACAACTTTATCCTATATTAAACAAGACTTTTCCTAAGATTAACACAAAATTAATACTGGAAGGAGGGAGAAAGGAGATAAGAGAAGGAAGAAAGAAGATAAAAGGAGGAGAGAAAAGAAATAAGGAGAGAAAAGAAATAAAAGGTATAAGGAAATGAGATAAGGGGCATAAATGAAGAAAAGATGTTTTTAATTTGGTGGTTTCACCATTTATTCGTATCTTTGCCAACAAAGAGAATATCACTTAAAAGAAAGGCGAGCAATTATGGCAAGAAAACTATATCCGATAGGATTACAAACTTTCGAACGAATCCGAGTAGAGGATAAGTTCTACATTGACAAGACGGAATATGTATATCGTATGGCACATACTGATGGTACTTATTTCTTCCTGAGCCGTCCACGCCGTTTCGGAAAGTCGCTGTTGCTAACTACCATGCAGAGCTATTTTGAAGGAAAGAAGGATCTTTTCAAAGGACTCGCCATCGAAAAGCTAGAAAAGGATTGGATAAGCTATCCGGTGCTGCATTTCGATATGAGCATGGGCAAACACATGGAGATAGCCCAGCTGGAAAGATATTTCGACCAGCAACTTGCAGAACAAGAGCAGAAATGGGGCATTACGAATCCGGCTGTTGATGCCAACGTCCGCCTCATCTCACTTATCCAGACTGCCTATAGGGAAACGGGCAAGCAAGTGGTAATACTCATTGACGAATATGATGCCCCTTTGCTTGATGTGGTGCACGAGGATGAAGAGTTGGAAGAACTTCGCAACGCCATGCGCAATTTCTACAGTCCGCTAAAAGGATGCGAGAAATTGCTCCGCTTCGTATTCCTCACAGGCATCACCAAATTCTCTCAGCTCAGCATCTTCAGCGAATTGAACAACATCACCAATATCAGTATGGACGAGCCGTATGCCGGCATTTGCGGAATTACGGAAGATGAACTGGTGAACGGAATGCGGGATGACATAGAGGCTCTTGCAGAAAAATTAAACCTGTCGTATGAGCAGACGTTAGCTAAGTTAAAGGATAATTATGACGGCTATCATTTCACATGGCCTTCTCCTGACGTTTATAATCCGTTCAGCTTATTAACCTGCTTTGCCAAGCAGAAGATTGATTCCTACTGGTTTGGTTCCGGCACTCCTACTTATCTGATTAATATGATGCGCAATTTCAACTTTCTGCCAGCGAACCTGGGCGAGAGTATGGAAGCCGGAAAGGATGACTTTGATGCTGCCACGGAAACCATGACCACCATCATGCCGCTGCTCTATCAGAGTGGTTACATCACCATCAAGGATTACGATGAAGAAACGGAACTCTATACCCTAGCCATTCCTAACAAGGAAATAAGAGTTGGATTGTACAGAAGTTTGTTGCCTCATTATCTGACCTCAAAGACGGCGATGTGCAATACCACCATCGCCAAGATGTCGGTGCTTATTAAACATGGAAAGATAGATGAAGCCTTACAGTTATTGAAATCGTTTTGGGAGACGGTGCCTTATTGCGACAACACCCATTACGAAGGTCATTACCAGCAAACGATGTATATCATCTTTGCCTTGCTCACGAATTTCAGGATTATAGTGGAACAACATACATCAAAGGGTAGAATTGATATAACCATGGAGACGGATGATGCTATCTATGTGATGGAGCTGAAGTTTGGAAAGACTGCCCAGGAGGCTCTTGAGCAGATAGAAAGCAAGCATTATGTCAATACCTTTGCCATGAGCGGCAAAGAAATCATCAAAGTAGGCATGAGCTTCAATATCAAAGAAGACAACACCATCGTGTTCGATTGGAAATCATAACAAGTTTAGATGATAAAAATGATAAAAACGAAAAGCGTGCAGGCGACAATGATGTTGCCTGCACGCTTTTTCCTTTATTATTATATTCATCCTACAGCCACGCTCCAAATCTTGCGCTTGGCAATGGGGCGGCGAAGTAATAGTTCTGGTCGTTATTCTTATCCAGGAAATTCACCTGCTTCATGCCGAAGAATGGCAGACCTTGTGGGAAGAGACGGGCAAAATCGGTTACACCTCCTGAGAGGGCAGGACTACCTGCCTGATAATCGAAATTCCAACTCTTGTCGAATGCCAATGGAGCACCCTGGGCTACATCATCTATCTCGCAATTGATGTTCATCTTCTCGCTCTGAGTGAAGTTCTTGAAGAGAGGATTGAGCTGACCAGCCACGCTGCTCTTGATATCGGTATCAAACCAGATGCCGAGCTCTGCATCCTTCGCCATCTGCGCTACGCCTGTCTCTGTAGATGCAAAGTAGTAGTTTGGTGTAAGACGACTGTGCTCCATATCTACACCATCCTTCTTTGGCTGCTTCAATCCGAAACGGGAATCGTAGATGAGGTTGTTCACGAAGATTGGCTTCGCTGCCTTCTCTACCCAGACAGAACCACCCTTCTTGTTCTTGGAACGGCGCCAGCCACAGTTGATGATGGTGTTGTTATAGACGGTCATCTCAGAGAGAGGGATCACCTCGCTATTGCCGGCATTCGAAAGTTTGAAGGCGTTGGTGCAGGCGTTGTAGATGATGTTGTTGGCAACATCGAGCTTGCAACCTGCCTTCACGTTGATGGCCTCGCCACCATCGGCTGCATTTCCGCTATCGGCAAAGATATTGTTGATAATCACGCCGTTACCACCGGTAAAGTAAGTCTGGTCGTTGTAGTTGTCATGGAAGAAACTGTTTGCCATCACAAACTTGCCGTTTACATTACAGAAGTGGAAGGCTGGCACACCGCCATCGATGGTGGTCTTGAAAAGCTTGTTCTGGAAAGAAGCTGAACTCTCGGTAGGAGTAGCACCAGCATAGGCTACATCCACGTGGTTGAGCACCACCTCCTCTGAATTATATCCGCAGATGATGCCGCCCCAATCGGCAGGCTTCCTGGTATCAGAAGTAAAGACTACTGGCTTCTCGGCAGTTCCCATACAATAGAGATTGCCCAATACTACGATTTCTACCGGCACCTGAACCTCTGATTTGCAGGTAACGGTTACGCCCGGCTCAATATAGAGCGATGCTCCTACAGGAATCTCTACGCTCTCGCTCAGGGTAGTATCCTTGGTCCAAACCACAGAACCTGCAGGATATTCTGCCACCTTCGTTGTAATGACATCCTTAGAACCCTGGTTCTCATTACCATTACCTCCATTATTCACGTAATCGTATGGATTGATATTATCGTTCTCGCAAGATGTGGAGAACATTGCAGCTGCTGCCATCAACAGCAAGCTATATTTTACTTTGAACTTTAACATTTGAACTTTGAACTTTATGATTAGTAATCAAGGTGTTAGCCTTAATTTAACATTTAACATTATAATTTGTATCTTACTCCCAGCAGGAAGGTTCTGCCATATTGATAAGTTCCCACGATGGTCTTATCGCTCTTCTGGCCCTCATACTCCAGGTTGCTCTTGTTCACAGTCTTCAAGTATCTCTCGCGCTTGGCATCGAGCAGATTGTTTGCCTTGAAGAAGATGGAGATGCCGTTCTTGAATTGCTTCTCGGCACTCAGATCGAGACCGAACATCGCCTTGTCCCACTGGTCGGCATCCTTGAAAGGAGAAACTAGGGCGAGCTTGGTGCCCGTGAAGGAAGAGGCCAACTGAGCGTTCCAGCCATTCTCCGTATCCTTATATAATAAGGAGATGTTAGCGGTATGAGGAGCCTGGTTAACCAGCGGACGGGTCTGGGTTACGCCCGTCTTATACTCGGCACTACCCTCCTGGTACTCACGCTTCGAGGTGGTGATTTCAGAATGGGTGTAAGTATAATTCGCCTTTACTCCAAAGTGGCGGATGTACTTGATAAGGTCGATTTCAAATCCCATGTTCTTGGCATTACCCAGGTTATCAGGCATGTAGTAAGCATCAGTTCCGGATCCTATCTTGCCATCCGATGTTACGAACACCTGCTCTATAGGGTCTTTCAGATACTTATAGAATACGCCGGCAAGAATCTGCTCGGTCTTGCTTGGGAACCACTCCCAGCGCAGGTCGATGTTGTCGATGCGGGCACGCTTCAGGTTTGGATTACCTTTTTCCTGATACTCCTCGCCCTGAATCTGATAAGGCACTATCTCGTAGAAGCCTGGACGGTTGATGGAGCGATAGTAAGAGAGACGCACGTTCATCTTCTTGGTTGGCGTCCACTTGATGGATGCCGATGGCAGATAATCCCAGTAGCTCTGCTCGCCCACCTGTCCCATGTTGCGGAAGTGCTGGAGCATGGTGTAAATCTGGTTGGTGTGCTCGGCACGGAAACCGGCATTCAGTTCGCCCACCTCGCTCTTCAGGGTTACCATGGCGTAGGCACCACCGATGTGCTCCTTAGAATCGTAGTTGAGCTGCGAAGCCTGAGAATAAGGAGTCTTGCAAACCCAATCGATGTTGGCATACTGGTCTATTCCGTTGCCATCCAATCGCTGCGAGATGTCGGCAGGATTGAAGATGTAAGAATAATATCTGTTGCTGCGTTCCTTTCTGCGATACTGTGCGCCCGCCTTCCAGAGTGCTTCCACATCGTTGGCGAAACGGGTATCGTAAGAGAGGTTGATGTAACCCGCCCAGTCGGTATCCTTGTTGTGCTGGAATCGGCGCTCGGCACTTTTAGGCAGGGTCTTGGTGATGTTCTTGTCGCCTTCCCAGATGGAACCCGAAACGGCATCGCCACCATTCTCGGCTTTTCTGCTCACGGTATTCGTCAGGGTAACGTAAGTTCTATCCGGATCTTCCTCCTTAGCCTGCGAGAACACGCCCGACCAATCTACGGTAAAATCCTTGGTAAGATGATGCGTACCCTTCAGATTGGTGGCAAAAATGCTCTGGGTGGTTGAAAGAGAGCGCACCTCATCATCCTGGGTGTAGCTGTCGGCTCCGATGTATTCGGTGTTGACGCTATTGTTGTATCTGGTGCCCTTGGAATTGGTACGCACATACATGTTGTACCATTCCAGCTTGTGACCAGGCAGGGTTAAGTCGAACTTGGCATGAGCACCCGCAGTAAGGTCGTGGATGCTATAGTAGCGATGCTGCAGATTGGAAATGTACATGGCCTGCTCGCCCGAAGCCATCTTTACGGAATTGTAGGTGCGCTCGGTACCACGGAAAACATTCTGCACGCTTCCGGCAAGCATCACGCCCAGGCGGTCGTTCCAGAAGCGGTTGCCGATGCTCAGACCTCCTATGAAGTTAGGAGCAGGAAGAGAATGGCTCTTCAACTGAACAGGACCGTTCTTGAAATCGCTCATCTGTGCCTTGTAGTCTTTTCCGAAAGCCTCGTAAGGAGATTTCTTTGTATAATCAGAGCGGTTGCTGGTAAGATAATCCCTTCCATCCTTCCAGAAATAATCACTTGCTCCGATGGCAGCATTCGCCTGAATCTGGAAGCGGGATGGGGCATCCTTCATCACCATATCTACCACGCCGCCGGCTGCATCGCCTTCCATATCGGCAGTCAGAGACTTGGAAACCACGAGGCGGTCCATCAGATCTGAAGGGAAGATATTCAATGGGATGTAACGGTTTTTATCATCCGGACTAGGAATCTTTACGCCGTTTACCAGGGTGTAGTTGTAGCGCTTGTCCATACCTCGAAGGATGGCGTAGGAATCCTCGCCCGAAGCATCACGCTCCATGGTTACACCCGATACTCGCTGCAGAACGCTCGCCACGTTGACGTCAGGCGAAAGCTGGATGCTCTGCTGGCTCATCACGTTGAGCACGTTGCCGGCATTCTTCACGGTTTCTATGGCGCTGCGGTCGCTGCGGTATTCACGATGACCGGTAATCACCACTTCGCCCAACTGCTTCAGGTCTTCATCCATCGGAATATCCACCTTATTTTTCTTAGCCACATCTATAACCATCTCCCTGGTCTTGTAAGACATGTAGGAAACGATGATGGTAAACTTGCCTTTATCAGGCAATTCATGCAGGGTGAAAGTACCATCAAGTCCGGTGGTAGTACTCACGTTGGGCAGCTCCTTTACCCGGATTACGGTTCCGATGAGGGGCTCGCCCGTTTTGTTATCCTTGACTATACCATCCAGCGTGTGTGCCTGGATGGCGGTAGTCGCAGCGGCAAGAAGCGCCGCACTCAGCAAAATTCTTTTCATCTATATCACTATTGAATTCTTCACTCTTCGTTCTTCACTCTTCACTTACTTTTGCTTTTTACTTACTTTTTGTAATCGTGTGAATGATTTTTCCATCCTTGTCAATCATCGACATTCTGAGCTGCTTCTTATCTGCAGTAAATACAGAGAAACCATCGGCTGGACTGCAGAACACGGTGCCATCGATAGGCTTCACAGGACGGGCCAGAGATGAAGAGGAATTGACTACGTAGTCGATGTTATCGCCCTTCTTCCGGATGTGCTGGAAGTTGTGGATGTGACCGCAGGCATAAATCGCCACATTATTATATTTATGGAGGATAGGAAGGAGACGCTTCTGCATGTCGAGGCGCTCATTCTCCTTCTTCGTGGTATAGGCGTAGATAGGATGATGGCCTACCACGATGACCCAGTCTTCCTTGGCATTCTTCAGGGTTTCGTCGAGCCAGGAGAGCTGAGCCTCTGCATCCTGCTTGCAGGCATCAGGATAGATTTCCACATTCTTGCGATAGGAATCGATGAGGGGTGTGGTGTCGAGGAAGATGACACGGATGGTGGTTCCCTTGTGGTCGAACACCTTGGTGTAATATTTGGCTGGCATCATCCAGCGGCGGCTCACCTTGCCGTAGTCCATAAAAGCCTGGGTATTACCACGATACTCATGGTTGCCGCAAACCGGGAACCAGTTGAGCATCAGGTCGGGATGAGAATAAACCCATTCGTAATTGGTAAGCCACAGAGGGTCCTGGGTAGAAGCCACGCCATTGAAATGGTGGATGTCGCCCACGGCAAGTACGCACTCCGGATCTACCGTACCCGCCATCTCGCCCATCAGTTCGGCGATAGGCTTCTGGTCGTAGTAGCCGTTGCGTCCCATATCATTGGTCATGTAGAGGGTGATTTCGCCCTTCAGTTTCTGCCATTCTGCAGCATTCGCCTTCCAGTTTGGATTCTGCGGAATGGCGGTTGCTGCACTCTGAGAACAGGTTGTTAATGCTGTGTTTTGAGCCTGAGCAGTCAAGCCTCCGCCCAACAATAAAGCCGAAGCCAAAACTACAGTAGCTACTCTACCTTTCATCATAGCAAAGCCATTCATGCTGCTATGCTTACCCGATACTTTCTTTTCCATTTTTCTTTATCTGACTATAATACATTATTAAATATTGGTGATATCTTTCCCCTTCCGGGGTGGTATCTGTTATATTTCGGGTGCAAAGGTAGGGGTATTATGTGTCAATGAGGTTACAAGGATTTTAATTAGCAGATAAAAGATACTACAATCTTATTACGGGAGTTTCCCCCGATGCTTTTAGGGAAAATCATACGCTGGTTTATGGTTTTCCCTTTGCTTTTTTCAGCTATTCTCTCTATCTTTGCACCAGAAATAAATAAATGCAGTAATAACCCTTTAAAGAGAAGATAGTTATGAAACGAATAATGATGACAATCGTAGCAGTATGGATGATGATAACATCTATGAATGCTCAGAGACTGACGGATATCCAGGCAGAAGCCCGTTTTATTACAGATAAGATGGTGGTGGAACTGGGATTGAGCAGCGTTCAGCGCAACAGCATCCTGAACATCAATCTCAATTATCTCAATGGCATCCGCAGCTATCGCGACATTGATGCCTACGGCTGGCATTACCGCAACAAGCAGCTCAAGCGCATGATGACCGCCAGACAATGGAAGAGATTCAAGGACTCTTACTATTTCTATCGCCCTATCGGCTGGCAGAATCATGTGTATGTTCACCATATTTACACAAAGTATCCAAAGCATAACTGGGGTCACGACAAGCGCCGCCCTCGCCCAGAGTGCAACTACGGAAGACCAGGATGGCCAGGCGGTACCCATGTAACTTATGGACCAGGAAAGCCAGACAAGCATCACAAACATCACAAGCATCACAAGCACGACAAGAAGTGGAAGTACGACAAGAAGAAATGGAAGCACGATAGAGATTGGGATGATGATGATGACGATGATGATGATGATTGAGATAATGACTGGGATGATGACTAAGATTAAGACAAACATTCGATGATAAAACAGAAGAAATCCAAGCTAGAGATGATTCTCCGGCTTGGATTTCTCGTTAAATAAAAACTAACTATGCCGAATAACTAATCATTAATAATTAATTACCAATCATTAATTACTAATCACTAATCATTAATCACTAACAAGATGTCTTCCACAATCTGCTCATCGAGCAGGCGATTATCCGAAAGCAACTGCTGCACATCATATCTATCGTAGAGACCCTTTCTGATGCCACCCACCATCACCTTCATTTCAGATGTGCCATAGTAAGAGGCGATGCGCTCTCCGAATCCGCCATCCTTCGAGCCATCTTCCAGGGTTACCACCAACTGATGGTTTGCCTTCAGGCTATCCAGCGTCTCGGCATCCACC
>ERZ791626.611-NODE-611-length-38403-cov-4.827527_pt1 | contig 38403 bp, 29 predicted proteins | sample MGYA00510266_ERZ791626 | MGnify/ENA primary metagenome ERZ791626 (study PRJEB30046, sample SAMN00715208) | human gut metagenome | study: EMG produced TPA metagenomics assembly of the A metagenome-wide association study of gut microbiota in type 2...
CTTGACAAGTGAAAGATATATGGGGGATGTATGTTATATCTTTTACATTGTATTTGATATTCCCGGATGACGCTTCCTGTATTAACCATAGAACACTTTAAAAATAATAAGATGTATAATGATATGCCAATAATATACTCATATTGTTTTATTGATAAATATTATTATGATAAATTGATATTTAAATGAATGTTTTATGCTTGTTTTTGATAAATGAATGGGTTTTGGAGAGAATATTGTAATTATTTTGTTTTCGAGCAATAAATTTTTTGAGGAATTTCTTCCACTTTGTAACGATGTTGTCGGTTATTGGTACAGTTTCCTTTTAAGAGGGAAACTTACTATTCATGTGGATTTCTCTCAAATGTTATCCGAAAAAAGTTTAGACAGGCTTTAAGAGTGGTTATATTCTATTTTCGGAGAATATAATCTATTTGCAGGTTGCTTATTGTCAGATCAGTTTTCATATCGAATATTATTCGTCCGAAAGATATGTATAAAGAATCAGTTTCGTAATTTGTGAGTATATTTTCTTGCTGTAAGAATCTCTTTTTTGTGGAATTTTTTGTAAGTCCTGATTTTTGAAGTAATGATGTTTGCAATTCCTCGAAACTGATATTTAGTAAAACGTCATTTTTGTCTTTGATCAGTAATTTTTTCCCGGAAGTATCGACGCTGATATCTTCGCAACTGTCACTTAGATTTATCGGGTACAGAGATCGATACATACTGATATCTATTTTTTTTGTTTTTCCATCGAGTAGAGGCAATGAAACGAAATCATAGGCAGAGTCCTTATATCTTTCTTGTGGTTCAGGAAGTAAATTCGTACCGTATTTTTTCTGTACGAAATCTTTTCCTTTTTCGTGTTGTACGTATAAAAAAGCTTCGTATAGTTGTGTGTATTGCGGGTCGTACAGCAGACTGTCGCTATTTGTTTCCGATATATTTTTTAATTTTCCATTTTCTCCTAAAAGGTCTAAATTCCGAGATAAAACACTTACTCTCTTCTGTTGGGATTCTATACCGATGTTTTTAGCTGTTATTCCCGGAATATAAGTGAAACTTGCGAGTAGTATGATAGACAGAGCTGTAACGTATAAGTACCGGCCAGTTTTGCTTGATAGGAATAAAAGTAGTGTTATCGACATAATAGATCCACAGATAACCAGATAAACTCGTGCTGTCGTAAATCCGTATTGTTGAACTCGATATAGTACTCCTATCCAAAACATGAGCTGGGCTGGGATAGAGATCAGACTGTAATGTCTGTAATACCAGTTGTATATTTGTTTGTGTAAAAATGGTTGCAGGGCCTTTGCCAATACCGTAATTAGCGTAAAAGCGAATACCATATATGCAATTCCGCCTTTAGGTAAGCTCCACGAAAAGAAAATAGTCGTAAAATATATGTATAGTATGATCGTGTATATGAGTATCGCAGGAGATAGTATATAATTTGTAAGTATTTCCAGAGCAGATTTTTTTTCTTGAGTCGATAAGGTTTCTTGTCGGTTATTGAATGTTAAAAATAGGCAGGGCATTCCTATAATGAAACATATCATAGATAAATAGGAAGAAACGTTATACTCGCTTTGGGGAAATATATTGAAGATGTAAGTGACGGAGTAATAAATGCTGATTAATAAGAAGTATGCGCATCCGCTTAGGAGAGCCGCTTGAAGCAGATGGGTAAAATAGCAAGTTGCCTGGAATGTAAAAGATTTATTGTCGGAAATCCAGTTTCGGATGAGGAGCATAAGAGCTGCGATGGTAAGTGCAACGGAATATTCTATGGAGAAAACCCAATCAGAAACATCTATACAGAAAAAAGGAAATACCAATAATGGCGAGATATAATATAAGATTCTCCATGTCCCTTGTGAAAACCATTTATTTAAAAGATAAGAAAGGACAAAGAACAGAGGAAAAACAAAAGGATACAATTTGTTTGTCGTAATTACATTTTCCCGAATGAGAGATGCAGATACAAAACAGAGAATCGAGATTGTTATCTCTGCCGTATTGTTTTTTATAGTGCCGGATATTTGTCGGGAAAATGATTTGATGCGTTCTTTCATAATTATCTGTTTATAATCTTATTTATTTACAAATATATAAATCTTTATTCTTATTCGTGGGAAAATATCTATTGCTGTTTGTTTTTGTTTTTGAAAAAGATAAAAGATATCTTGTTGTTCGAGTATAAATCGTTTTAACTCTATTTATTTATACCTCCCGTTTTGTTTAACATTTGAAATCCTCTTTTTGTAGTATATTTGTCTCAAACAATAAAAGAGAAATTTATGATTTATGTTATTTTCATTGTCTTTGCTTTGATTAGTTTCGGAGTGCAAAAGACATTGCAAAACAAATTCGAAAACTATTCTAAAGTACCTATTCCAAATGGTCTGACAGGAAAAGATATAGCCGAAAAGATGTTGCATGATAACGGTATTTATAATGTTACCGTTACTTCTGTTGACGGGAAATTGACAGATCACTATAATCCGGAGAATCATACGGTAAATTTAAGCCATGAGGTTTATCATGGTAATAGTGTTGCTGCTGCTGCAGTAGCGGCTCATGAGTGCGGACATGCCGTGCAACATGCTACTGCTTATGCGTTTTTGAATATGAGATCCAAATTAGTTCCTATTGTGAGTTTTGCATCGCATTGGGTACAATGGGTGCTGTTGGCGGGTATTATATTGTTGCAGAGTTTTCCGCAGCTTATGCTTTTCGGGATTATCTTGTTCGCATTGACTACATTGTTCAGTTTTGTGACGCTTCCGGTAGAAATAAATGCGAGTGCAAGAGCTTTAGCTTGGCTTGACAGAGCAGGGATAACAAATGTAAGTACACATGATAAAGCCAAAGATGCTCTTAAATGGGCGGCATATACATATGTAGTGGCGGCTCTTAGTTCATTGGCTACATTGGTATATTATATTCTTTTGTTTTTAGGATCGCGGAGTGACGACTGACTTTAGCTTTTTATATATTTTCTTTGAATAGATAAAAGGTATTGCTTCTTGAGAACGGGCAATACCTTTTTTATTTTTTAGACAGTAAATAAACATAAAGAAGCCGGAATAGAAAGGCCTAATTCCGGCTTCTTTATGTTTTGTAAGTTTTTTATTTAATCGTCATCATCTGTGGTAAGAATGGCTTTAAGTTTTTCCCGGTCGAGGATAGTAATCTCATGAGTCGAGTAATCGATGATGCCGTCTTCTTTCAATTCGTTTAGTGCATTCATAAAAACAGAACGTTGTACTCCGAAAAATGTGTACAAATCTTTTTGTTTGCATATTACCCTTACGTCTATCGACTTGCGCTGTGTAAAGCAGAGTACCCAAAATGCCAAGCGTTCTTTTACATTTCCGGAAGAAAGTGCGAGAAATGTTTCGACACTTTTCTGGGAACGCCTCGATATGATGTTCAACAGGTTTATAAGGATAATCGATTCATCCTGCATGATGCGGATAAATGTTTGCTTATCGATTTGCATGATCCCTGTTTCTTCTACAGCATAGAGATCGGATGGATAATTTGTATTCCTGCCGAATAGGTGATTGGGTGACAATACGTTCGGAGCGCAAAGGACTTCCGAAACACGAATCTTTCCGCTTTTGTTGACCATTTCTGAACGTACGCATCCAGATATCAGGAATTTCAAGTGTGTACACTCTTCTCCCTTTGATACGATTTGTTCTCCCGATTTATATTTGAGAAAATGAAATTTTGTTTTCTCGATAAGCTCTGAAATTTTTGCTCTGCTGACTCCCTGAAATAACGGAAGTTGCAGCAAAACGTCATACATGCTGTCCATCGAATCCATATTTTGTTTATTCAAAAGTATAAATAAAAATCTAACCTTCAATTTGTAAACATAAAATCGATACAATTGTTTAGAAACTATTGATTTATTTTTTTTTTGTTAACTTTGCTCCTGTAAAAACTTAAACCTATGGATAATCTATTGCATTTTGACATTCAGGAGGTAATCAGTGCCTTTGTCGTTTTATTTGCTGTGATTGATATAACGGGGCTGGTTCCTATTATTATCGATTTAAAAGAAAAAGGAAATGAAATTAATGCAGGCAAGGCTGCATTTTATTCTTTATTTTCTTTTATTGTTTTTCTTTTTATGGGAAACATGATGTTACAACTTTTTCATGTAGATATATCTTCCTTTGCCATTGCCGGTTCGTTAGTGATTTTCGTAATGGCTATAGAGATGATTTTTGGCGTGGAGATTTTTAAGATGGACGGGCCTGCTGGTTCTGCGACAATAGTTCCGATTGTTTTTCCGTTGATTGCCGGGGCAGGTTCTTTTACGACATTGCTTTCTTTGCGGGCGTTGTATAGCTTGCTTGATATAATAATAGCATTGGTCCTTAATATTTTAATAATTTATATTGTAATAAAGCGAGTCAATATTATCGAGAAGCTGTTGGGTAAGGGAGGCGTTTATGTACTTCGAAAATTCTTTGGGATTATTCTATTGGCTATTTCTGTAAGAATGTTTATCGACAATCTCACCAAACTATTATCCACTCTTTTATAACTCATGACCGTATCTTTTTCCCATATACGGTTATTTACGGCATTTGTTCCTGCGTTATCGACTTTATTCTTGTTATCGGTTGTCGCAGTAAAAGTTCCAGGCCTATTTTTAGGTGAAAGGTTTTTTAGGGGCGGATGTTGGCTACAAGTAGTATTGGCTGCGGCTTATGCTTTTTTGTTATGCTGGAAAATGCAGGATATTTGTTTGAGAGCTCGTTGGAGAAGATATAGTTGGCTGATATTCTCTTTTTCCTTTTTCGGGCAACTTTTGTTGGGGATTATGTGCGACTCTATATTTCTTTTGTCCGGAGAGTTGCATTTTCCTATCCCGATGATGATAATCGGAGGGGCTGTTTATCGTTGGGAATTTGGGTTTATGCCTCTTTTACTTATTCTTACTATCTTGTTGTCAGGACCGGCATGGTGCAGTCATCTTTGTTATTTCGGTGCATTAGATAATATGGCTGCAGGACATTTATCATTACCCCCAAAACCTTATAAATTTCTTCTGCCGGCACGATATACTATATTGGTATTGACTGTTATTGTGGCTTTGGTTGCCAAATGGAGCGGATTATCGTATGTGGCGATATCCGGAATAGTTGTTTTATTCGGTATTACAGGTTTTTTTGTTATGATCCTCTCCTATAAAAGACATATGATGGTGCACTGTTCTGGCTATTGTCCGGTCGGTGCTTTGGTATCTTTAGGAAAATATATTTCTCCTTTTCGTTTCAAGATAAATAAAGAAGCTTGCACTTTGTGTGGGGCTTGTATCTGTAGATGTCGTTATGGGGCATTATCGAAAGCGCAAATAAAAACCGGCAAACCGGGAATAAATTGTTCTTACTGTGGAGATTGTATTTCTGCGTGCAATCATGGAGCTTTACAGTATGCTTTTCTGAATATGAATGCAGATCATTCTCAAAGAATATGGCTGATGATAGTGATTACTTTGCAATCTTGCTTTTTAGCTATAGCCCGGGTATAGATCACATTTAAAATACAAATTTGTTTAAAGATAAAAATAAAAAAAGAAAATGACAACGAAAATTTCTTTTTCTTTTTTAAGTTGAAAATTTTTATTGAGAAAGACGTCTTTTTACTAAATAAATTGATTAAATGTTTGGCTTTTCTGATAACAATTTTTATATTCGTGAAAACTAATATCAAGTATTAAAGCACAAGATTTGACCGTTAACCGATTTTTTTAATTAACAATAAATATGAGTTATCTGAAGTTTGACAAAAGTTTGATGATTAACTTAGAACAGTCTCTTCCTAAAGAGATGTTACGTACAAACAAATCGGGAGCTTATCATTGTACGACGATTGTTGATTGTAACACTCGAAAACAACACGGATTATTGGTAATTCCTATTCCGGAGATGGATAATGACTCTCATGTTCTTTTATCATCATTCGATGAAACCGTGATACAACACGGTGCTCCTTTTAATTTAGGTTTACATAAATATCAGGGAGATTGTTTCAGCCCTAACGGACATAAATATATCCGTGAGTTCGATTGTGAATCAGTTCCCAAAACTGTATATCGGGTGGGGGGTGTAATTTTAAGTAAGGAAAAAGTTTTTATTTCGCATGAAAACCGGATTTTGATTAAATACACATTGTTAGATGCCCATTCTGAAACGACGTTACAGTTCCGTCCTTTTCTTGCTTTTAGAAATGCGAATGCTCTTTGTATTGAAAACGACAGGATCAACCGTCATTATGAACAGGCTTTGAATGGTGTTAGCTTTTGTCTTTATGAAGGGTATCCGGCATTGTATTTACAGTTCAATAAAGAGGTTAGTTTCGTCAGTGATCCATATTGGAATAAGGGCATTGAATATGTTAAAGATCAGGAACGAGGATATGATTATAAAGAAGATTTATATGTTCCCGGATATTTTGAATTACCTATAAAGAAAGGCGAAAGTATTATATTTTCCGCTGGAGTAGGAGAGATAAAACCTCGATCTTTGAGCATGATGTATAATAAGGAAATGAAGTTACGGACTTATCGTAACAGTTTCTTTAATTGCCTGAAAAATTCTGCACAACAATTTTATCTGAAAAAACAGAAAGATAATTATCTGTTGGCGGGTTATCCTTGGTTTGGTGTTCGGGCCAGAGATCTTTTTATCGCTCTTCCCGGATGTACATTGGCCGTAGGGGATGTAGAAACGTTCGACTCTATCATGCATACGGCGATGCGGGCGTTAAAAGCCTTTATGGAGAAAGGTGTTCGGTGTGAAGTAATTCAAGGAATAGACTATCCCGATATTCTTTTATGGACAGTATGGTCATTGCAACAATATGCCAAGGAAACATCTCTTGAACATTGTACGGCAAAATACGGAACTTTAATTACCGAAATTGTCGATTATATAATCAAAAACAAGCATCCGAATCTTTTTTTGCATGAAAACGGATTATTATACAGTAATGGACATGACGTCCCTATTTCATGGATGGATGCGGTAGCCTATGGAAAACCTATTATACCGCGTAGTGGTTATTTAGTTGAATTTAATGCATTGTGGTATAATATACTACGTTTTTCAGCCTCATTGATTGCGGATAAGCCGGAACAGAGGGTTATTGTGGATCGGTTGAATGCTTTGGGTGATAAACTTGCTTTGTCATTTAAAGATATGTTTTTAAATGATTATGGGTATTTGTTCGATTATGTCGATGGAAATTTTGCAGATTGGAGTGTTCGTCCCAACATGCTGTTCGCTCTTTCGCTCGATTACTCTCCATTAGATAAAAAAGAACGGAAAAAAGCGTTGGATGTAGTTACCCGAGAACTGTTGACTCCGAAAGGTATCCGTACATTAAGCCCTAAAAGTCATGGATATTCTCCTACTTATTTGGGGAATGAAGCAGAACGGGAGAATGCTTATTATCAAGGTCCGGCCCGACCATGGTTGATGGGAGCTTATGCAGAGGCGTATCTCAAGATATTCGGGTTGAGCGGAGTTTCATTTTTGGAACGGATGTTGATCGGCTATGAAGAGGAGATGTCTAATAATTGTATCGGAACAATTTCCGAGTTATTTGACGGAAATCCTCCTTACATGGGACGTGGAGCTATCAGTTTTGCGGTGAATGTAGGAGAGATATTGAGAGTATTGAGTTTATTAAAAAAATACAACCATTTTTAAAACCGAAGTTGTATGAAAGCACTCATGTTCGGGTGGGAATTTCCACCGCATATTCTCGGAGGCTTGGGAACTGCCAGCTATGGACTTACCAAAGGTATGTCTGAATGCGGAAATATGGATATTACGTTTGTTATACCCAAGCCATGGGGAGATGAAGATAAAAGTTTTGCCCATATTGTAGGAGCATGTAATACACCGATTGCTTGGCGTGATGTTTCTTGGGAGCAAGTACGAGATCGGTTAGGACGATATATGGATCCTCAAGAATATTTTAATCTGAGAGATCATATTTATGCAGATTTCAATTATATGCATCTTAATGATTTGGGATGTATAGAATTTTCGGGTCGATATCCTGATAACCTGTTGGAAGAAATCAATAATTATTCTATTGTTGCCGGAGTGATTGCCAGAACCTATCCTTGTGATGTGATTCATTCTCATGACTGGCTTACTTATCCGGCAGGGATTCATGCCAAACAAGTGACCGGAAAGCCGTTGGTGATACATGTACATGCGACAGATTTCGATCGGAGTCGGGGAAATGTAAATCCTACGGTTTATGCCATAGAAAAGGATGGTATGAATCAGGCAGATCATATTATCACCGTAAGTAATTTGACACGTAAGACGGTTATTGAAAAATATAATATCGATCCGGCCAAGGTAACAACCGTTCATAATGCTGTCGAGCCGTTGAGTGAAGAAATCAAGGCTATTAATATACCTCGCAATACAAAAGAAAAAGTCGTAACGTTCTTAGGGCGCATTACGATGCAGAAAGGTCCTGAATATTTTGTAGAGGCTGCGGCTCAGGTATTGCGGAAAAATAATAATGTACGTTTCGTTATGGCGGGAAGCGGGGATATGATGAATAAGATGATACGCCTCGCCGCTCAACGCAATATTTCGGATCATTTTCATTTTACAGGTTTCCTTAAAGGAAAGCAGGTTTATGAAATGTTGAAAGCGAGCGATGTTTATGTAATGCCTTCTGTCTCTGAACCGTTCGGGATATCTCCTCTTGAAGCCATGCAGGTGGGAGTTCCCTCTATTATCTCGAAACAATCGGGATGTGCGGAAATTTTGACGAATGCAATAAAGACCGATTATTGGGATGTTGATGCGATGGCAGATGCTATTTACTCGATAATTACCTATCCTGCAATGTACCAGCAATTAAAGATTGAAGGGAAAAAAGAGGTCGATGAGATCAAATGGGTGTATGCTGGTCAAAAAGTAATTGACATTTATAATAAAGTAATTTACCGATAGATAGGCCTTATGTTTTAATTAATCAGAAATAAAAAATAACATGATATGAAAACCATCTGTTTTTATTTTCAAATTCATCAGCCGTTCCGTTTGAAACGTTATCGTTTCTTTGATATAGGCAACGATCATTATTACTATGACGATTTTAATAATGAAGAAATAATGAGTCGTATAGCTCACCGTTCTTATATTCCTGCAAACTATACTTTACTGGAGATGATCAAGAACTCGAACGGGAAATTTAAAGTCGCGTTTTCGATTTCCGGAGTTGCATTGGAACAGTTCGAGATTTATGTACCGGAATTTATAGATAGTATGAGGGACTTGGCAAAGACAGGATGCGTAGAGTTCCTTTCCGAAACGTATGCACACTCTTTGGCTTCCCTTAAAGATCCGGAAGAATTTGTCGATCAGGTCAAAATGCACGATGATAAAATCGAAATGTTGTTCGGTCAACGGCCTAAAGTATTTCGCAATACCGAGTTGATCTATTCCGATGAAATAGCCGGGATGGTTGCATCTATGGGATTTAAAGGGTGTATTACGGAGGGAGCTAAGCATATTTTAGGATGGAAAAGCCCGAATTATTTGTACAGTTCGGCTGCTGCTCCGAAACTGAAGCTGCTTCTTAAAAATTCTAAATTGAGCGATGATATTTCTTTTCGATTTTCGAACTATGAGTGGAATGAATATCCGTTGACTGCCGATAAGTTTATAAACTGGATTACAGCTCTTCCTGAAACAGAACAGATTATAAATCTGTTTATGAATTATGAAACATTAGGAGAACTGCAACCCCGGGAAACCGGTATTTTTGAGTTTATGAAGGCTCTTCCCCGTTTTGCCGAAGAGAAAGGTATCTCATTTTCTACTCCTACTGAGATTATTTCTAAGTTGAAACCGGTAGATTCTTTATCTGTTACTTATCCCATATCTTGGGCTGATGAGGAACGGGATACCAGCGCTTGGTTAGGGAATTTGCTTCAGAACGAAGCTTTCGAAAAGTTGTATTCTATGGCAGAACGGGTGCGGCTGTGCAATGACCGTCGGTTAAAACAAGATTGGAATTATTTGCAGGCGAGCGACCATTTTTATTATATGTGTACTAAGCATTTTTCCGATGGTGCGGTACATAGTCATTATAGTCCTTATGATTCGCCTTATGAAGCATTTACCAACTATATGAATGTTTTGAGCGATTTTATTGTGCGGGTAAAAGCTCAATATCCTGATTCGATTGAAAATGAAGAATTGAACTCTTTGATTACTACTATTCGTAATCAGGCGTCCGAGATAGAGTTATTGCGTAAAGAATTAAAGTCTGCAAAGGCGGAAAAGGTTGCTCGGGTGAAAGCAGAAAAAGCTGTAGCCGGAGAAAGTAAAACTAAATCTGCAACGAAAAAGACGGTAGTAAAGGAGAAATAAGTTCTTTGAATAATTCGCTTTTGTGTGAATGTTTATTATAAAAACCACACCCTGATTGATAACCAATCAGGGTGTGGTTTTTATAATACTTTTAATGGCCTCAGATAAAGATTTAAATTATAAAAGTCTTCTTTCCATTTTTTCTGTTTGTGATCCCCGTTTTATTAAGAAAAAATTTTACCGGAATATTTTTTTATTGAAAGATGCAATAAGAATTGCATATACATCGACCGTAGAAATCATATATATACTGTACCATTGAACCATTTTTCAAAGGATAGGATCTGTTATGGTAATAAAGCTGCTTTAGATAGATACAAATTGTTTTTGAATATATATGAGGTGTGCTTTAGTATATTTATAATAAATAGTATTTTTTCTTGTAGGGTATAAATATGTGAAAAATATTGCAGATAAAAAATAAAGCAGGTAAGGAGTTGTCTTTGCCTGCTCTATTTTTGTATTTGTGATAACCGGTTTCTCTAATCATTTATTTTTATTGGGGCAATATAACCGTCTTCGATTAATGCTATATAGCTCAGCAGTGCTCCCCAATGGTAGAAACGGTCGCTGCGTCTATGCGGACCTTCTCCTAAAACCGAGTCGTAATTTTCATACACCGATCCGTCTTTAAGCCATTCCTTCAATAACAGCACTTTCGATTTTTCGGCGACAGCTTTGCGCACCTCAGGTAAGTCGTAATTCTGTAATCCCATATATACAAGAAAATTGAGAGGAGCCCAGATGCGGCCTCTCCAGTAATTATTGTCTTTGAAAGCCGGATCGTTGCGGGGAGTAGCGGGAATAACCCATTCTCCCCAGAATTCCTGGGGATTCATCAAATGCTCTTTTACCATACGTTCAGCTTGAGTTTGGCTGGGAATATTTGCCAACATAGGATAAAAGTTGGTCGGAGATATACGTGGATTCTTTTTTCTCGTATCGGTTCTTCGATTGTAGTAAAGACCTTCTTCTTCATCCCACAATTTTTGTAATTCGATGCTGTATTGTTTTGCTCGTTTTCTGAGTTCTTTTACATCTTTTTTATATCCTAACTCTTGAGCGATAAGTGCCAATAATTTGCAATCCATAATATAAAGGCTCGATAGCCCGACATCGTTTTGTAGAAGCATGTGTCGTTCGGTATCGAACGGTACATTGTCGAACATGTGGGAGTTATCCAGTCCCGATTCCAAACAACCTCCGTAATGGTTGTTGACGCTGCCGTATTCATGATTGCGATAGGTTACCCGAGGATAGGGCGAAGATCCCCAACATAATAATCCGTCGATATTTCGGTTCTTATCCCACCATCGGTTCCATCTGATAAGATCGGGATAAAGTAATTCTAACAGCCATTTGTCTCCGTATTTCTTATATAGACTCCATACAGCTAATGATCCTACAGGGGGTTGGGAGCGGTCTCTCGACTTATAATCATTTCCTGAATAGAAATTAGGAACGAAGCCCGATTCCGTAATCGATTTGGTTATTTCGACTGCATTGGCGTAAGCAAGTTCCCGATTCCCAGCCGAAAACATCATGGAGGCAAAATAAGAGTCCCAACAGAAAAGTACGAATCCTCCGTAGTTGGGATTAGAACTCCAGTTTATATTCCAATCCCGGCTGACAGGGGTAATAACTTTGCGGATGGTCGGGTCGTATATATTGTCCCAGGAAAGAACATTCTGCATGGCGTTATATACCTCATAATCGTCTCCGTACTGTTTCTTGTTGTTATTTACGAAACGATCGGCGGATTCACGTAATTTGTTTTGGGCTTTTACCGGTTCTATATCTGAGCCGCAACAAATGGTAACCGGTTCTTGTGTAGAGAATGTGATCTCGTTCCGTTCGCTTTTTATCCATTTTCCGTACGCTTGACCTTTGATTTCTTGTTTTAGGTTGCCGGGGCGGAATTGAAATTGTTGACCGTTAACTTGTATTTTTACATCGCGTTGCCACACGCCTTTTAAGACCACGATGATTTTCCCTTCCGGATTATTTTCTTCTAAAGGAGTAATTCGAATAATGTTCTCTAAAGAATCGGCAGAACTCTCGATCCGTAATTTTTGATCGTTCCATCGAAGACTTATATCGGTATATTTTCCGTCATAAGTATGTGGTCCGGCATGTAACAGGCCGCTTCCTATGGTAAAGGAATTTTTTCGTATCCCTTTCCCGTCGATTACGTGTAGGTCGATAGCTGCACCGTAAGGGAGCAGCACATGCGTAAGGGCACTGCGGGTATCCCAAGTATTCCAGCCTGTAGCCAGTTTCCGTTGCATTTGTTCATAGTATTGTTGAGGACTTAAATCCTTCGTTTCGGCATGGCTATCTATGAGCCAAAAACATACTGCCGATATTAGCAGATAATACTTCAAAAATTTTTTCATGTGTGTGTAGTTATGAGTGTATAAATAGTTATATTATTTTAAAGCAAAAGATAGATAGGTTTTTGAACCTGTTTCATGAATATACCGTTTGAAGATTAATCTAAATATAAATAATCATAATGAATAAGGGGACGAGCACCCTGTTTCCCGATGAGAGAACGAGCTTTTTCGCTGTTATATCCGATACGTCCTACTCCTATTTGATTCCCTTCATGATCAAAAATTCGTACGATATCATCTTTTTCGAAATCTCCTTCGATCCGGGTTACGCCTATCGGCAATAGACTTGCGGCCTGATGAGACATCAATGTCTCTTGTGCGCATGCGTTGATGTGTATTTCTCCCTTTGCAAAGCCTTCGGAGTGAGCGATCCATTTTTTTATGCTGGATGCAGGCTTCTCTGCCGGTAAGAACCGGGTACATACCGTATTGCTGTTTTTTCGCAATACGTCAGGAAGGATATTCTCTTTTTTGCCATTAGCGATAATAACCATAATTCCTTCGTCCGCGACTTTTCTTGCTATATTGCATTTCGTCAGCATCCCCCCTCTTCCGAAAGAAGATTTTTTTGTCTGTATATATTCGGACAGATTCTGTCTGTTTCCTGTAATTTCCGTAATGACCCGGCTTTGAGGATTTTCGGGATTACCGTTGTAAATGCCGTCGATGTTACTGAGTATAATCAAAGCTTCCATATTCATCATCGATGCGATCAGACCGGAAAGTTCGTCATTATCCGTAAACATCAGTTCGGTTACCGAGATCGTATCATTTTCGTTCACGATAGGAATAACTCCGTTTTCGATCATGACTTCCATACAGTGTCTTTGATTGAGATAGTGTTGTCGGGTCGCAAAATTCTCTTTCATCGTCAATACTTGACCGCAAGCAATTCCATGCTCGCGAAAAAGTTCGAAATAACGGTTTATCAGTTTAGCCTGACCTACGGCCGAAAATAATTGTCGGGCCGAAACCGCATCCAATTTTCGATGTTGTTTCAGTTCGCTGCGTCCCGACGCGACAGCTCCGGATGAGATAAGAACGATTTCCATTCCGGCTTTATGCAGTTCGGCTATTTGATCTACCAAAGCCGACATTCGGGTAATATCGAGAGTACCGTCTTTCCGTGTCAGTACATTACTACCTATTTTTACCGCTATTCGTTTATATTGAAACATAAAAAGAATAGTTATTTAATGATTGATTCCGAATTTTTTAAGCATTTGTTTATAGTCTGTCCAATCAGGGTCTCCGGTTGCACCTATTTGTATAGGTAAGGACGGAAGTTTTCCTAATAGCTCGTTTACTTTTCCCGAAAAGGCTTGTAATTCTTGTGTATAATAAACATATAAAGCTTGCTTGCCGCCGATATGAATAGCCGTTAGAATTGCGATCTTCGATCTTTCGAGTGCTTCTGTAAGCAAATTCATGATCCGGTCTATCACTTCGGTTTCATCGGCAGACGGCATACCGTCTGTTTCCCCTTTGTATTTCCATTGTATTTCTACCCGGGTACGGAATACCCCGGAGGTGTTACCGTTTTCGGCAAACATACGTCCCCGGGTGATAATCCTACCTTTATCCGATTCCGATTCTCCGGCAAACCAATCGTTGCTTAACATATATGTGTATTTTATTTATGGTCTTTATCCCGTATCTCTACCCGTCGGATTTTTCCACTGATCGTTTTCGGCAATTCCTCTACAAATTCTACGATTCGCGGATATTTGTAAGGAGCTGTAACATGTTTTACGTGATCTTGTATTTCTTTGATGAGAGCTTCTCCGGCACGTTCTTTGTAATCTTTTGCCAAAACGATGGTTGCCTTGACTACTTGTCCGCGTATTTCATCGGGAACTCCCGTGATTGCACATTCTACGACTGCCGGATGAGTCATTAAAGCGCTTTCTACTTCGAACGGACCGATACGATAGCCCGATGATTTAATTACATCGTCGGCACGACCTACGAACCAATAGTATCCGTCCTCATCTCTCCAAGCAACATCTCCGGTATAGTAGATGTTGTCATGATAAGCTTCTTTTGTTTTTTCGGGGTCACGATAATACTCTTTGAAGAGTCCCAGCGGTTTCCCTTTATCGGTGCGGATTACGATTTGTCCCTGTTCTCCCTCTTCTGCCCATCGTCCGTCGTTCGTCAGCAAATCGATGTCATATTGGGGATTGCGTATTCCCATAGAACCGGGTTTAGGTTCTACCCACGGATATGTTGCGACAGTCAGGGTCGTTTCCGTCTGTCCGAAACCTTCCATCAATTTAATGCCGGTAATGCGATAAAATTCCTCATAGACTTTAGGATTCAGAGCCTCTCCCGCAATCGTACAATATTTTAGGGACGAAATATTGAATTTGCTCAGATCTTCTCGTATTAAGAATCTGAATACGGTAGGAGGGGCGCAGAATGAAGTAATATGGTATTTTTCTATCATACCCAATACATCTGCAGGCGTGAATTTGTCGAAATCGTAAACAAATACATTTGCTCCGGCGATCCATTGCCCGTATAATTTTCCCCATACGGCTTTCCCCCAACCCGTGTCGGCCAAAGTCAGGTGCAGACTTTTTTCGTTCAGATTGTGCCAAAAGCTTCCGGTAATGATATGACCCAGAGGATAGGTGAAATCGTGAGCGACCATCTTCGGATTTCCTGTAGTTCCGGACGTAAAATAAAGGAGAGAGGTATCTTCGTTTGTGTTGACGAATGCTGGTCGTGAGAATGGTGCTGCCGCCTCGATGCCGGCATGGAAATCGTCCCAGCCTTTCGGAATCACAGGACCTACCGATACGCAGTGTTGTAAAGACGGAGATGCGGCCAAAGAACGATCTACATGACCTGTGACAATATCTTCTCCTACTGCTACAATCATTTTTATATCGGCTGCATTACAGCGATATATAATATCTTTTTCGGTAAGGAGGTGTGTTGCCGGAATACATACTGCTCCTAACTTGTGGAGTGCTATGATAGAAAACCAGAATTCAAATCTTCGCTTCAAAATGAGCATAACCATGTCTCCGTGTCCGATACCCAATGATTGGAAATAGGAGGCGGTTTTATCACTTTCTCTTTTTATATCGGCAAAAGTAAAATCGATATGTTCTCCTTTATCATTTGTCCAGCAAAGGGCTTTTTTTTCTGGAGCGATCCGAGCCCATTCGTCAACGACGTCATATCCGAAATTAAAGTTCTCAGGTACGAGAACTTTAAAATTCTGCATAAAATCCTCTTGTGACGAAAAAGAGGTTTGTTTTAGAAATCTTTCTAACATATTATAAAAATAGGACTTTAATTAGATAATTATAGCAAGGAATTGAACTCGTTTACCATCAAGGGCTTTCATGCCGTGAGGACGGTTAGCGTCGAAGTAAATGCTGTCGCCTTCATTAAGAAACAATTGCTTGTCTCCGATTTGCAGCATCATGTGTCCTTCGATCACAAGGTTGAATTCTTGTCCCGGATGGCTGTTCAAATGTACGGGGGCTGATTCGTTTCCCGGTTCTACGGTAACGATAAACGGGTCGGCTTTACGGTTCATAAATCCGGCTGCCAGAGATTGGTATTTATAAGCTTTCGTTCTCTCGACGGCAGCTCCTTTTCCTTTGCGGGTTAAAAAGTATGCATTCATGCGCGGTTCGTCACCGAACATCAGTGCAGATAAGTCTATACCGTAATGCAGGCTGATTTGATGTAATATACTTACGGGAATATCTTGTTCTCCCGATTCTAATGCTATGTATTTTTCTTCAGAAATGCCACAAGCCTGAGCTACGTCTTGAGTAGTCAGGTCGAGTACATCGCGCAGTCCTTTTAACCGGATCGCAATTTGCTTTATCTGTTCGTCCATAATTATAGTTGTTTAACTTGTGCAAAGTTAAAGAAAAGGACGGTAATAGCAATAAAATGATATTGAAATAACGGAATCGCTTTTATTTTGTAATATAAAGGGGAGGTGTTGGTACGCTATCGTATCTGTTGTTCATTCTGTTAAAGAAAGAACATTACATGATATTATCAAGTTTGTTTCCCATAGTTCCGTTATTTCTTTATAGGGTCTAATCGATTTTTTCGGCTTTAAATCCGGCATCGCTAACCGCTTTTATGATGACGGCATCCGATTGATCGGATGTTACGGACAGTATTTTATCTGCACTGTTCAGATCTATATCCCATTGTTCGCGAGGTAGTATTTTATCGAGTGATTCTGCTATTTTGGCAACACATCCTCTGCATTTGGCGTTTGTTTTAAATTTCTTTGTTTCCATTTTTTTGAAATTAGGTTTTAGAGCCTGTCTGAATTTTCCAATCAAAAAATATTATCAGGTCATCTTTGTGTTTTCTTCCGGTCTTTTTTTCTGTTTTTCCTCGAAAGAAACTCTCAAACCTGATCTGAGTAAAATTCAAATAGGCTTTTAGAGTTACAACAGCAAAAGTAACAAAAACGTTTATACAAAAAAATAGGAAATGCCAATGAAAGCATTTCCTATTTTTGTAAATTGTATATATAGTTATTGTACCCGTTTGAAGTGGTAACGCAACGGATAATAATACATAGCCGGTTCATCTTCTGTTGCAAAATCTTTCATACCCTCATAATCTTCAACGAGGAATTCCGTCGGCTCATAAGAGTAAATAAACATTTCGAGAACCTCTTCGTTGTTTTCGTCTTTGACTACGGTAAATCCTACTCGAGAGTCCTTAATTGTCGAACTTGTTGCTGAAAAGTTGGCGTTGATATTATCCAAAATAAATACAGCGACATTTCTTGAAATTGTTATGTCATCTAAAAAACGGAAAACTTTCTCTCCTACATATTGCAGACTGCTGTTACCGACAAAGTAGTTTTTCAGATCGCTTTTCAAATTTACTTCAACGCCTTGGTCGGTAATCGTGATTTGGTCTTCTGTAGCTACTTGAGGGAAGTTGGTTATATCGTACATCATTTCATAATATGCTTTATTATCCCATGTGCAGTTACTCCATGTACCTTTGATTACTTCGATTGTTTCTCCGGCGATTTTAATTGTAACCGATTCGTTATTTCCTAAGAAAAACCGGTCGGTATCGTTTTGGGGTTTCTGTATTTTCAGGACGATGACATCTTTACCTTCTTCTTTTTGTAAAAGTTTCAGTTTGAGAGTTCCTTTTGACGTTCCTTTTGCAACGGAGAGAGCCTTTTCTCCATCGAATTCGAAGTGCGTACCCTCCACGGCAGTAGATGTTTCATCTACGACGATCGGGAATGTAATATCCTTCGGTGTAGTAAACGATTGAGTAGGAGATTCTTTTCTGAATAAAGAAATTTGAACTGTCGCCGTTTCGAACATTGTCGCATTGTCGTATGAGAACGAGTAAATCACATCCTCGGTCAATTCTGTCGTTACATCGTCGAAAACTTCTTTTTCGTCATCGTCTTCTGAACAGGCTGTAAATCCTACTAAAGAAAGCAGAATGGCAGCCATTGCGTACACTGTTTTTTTCATTTTTTTGTTTTTTAAGTTTATAAATCAATCATTAAAAAGTATTTCTAATTTTCTGGCTTTGTTTCTGATTCTATTTGGTCTTTATATTCCCTATATTCTTTTTTAATGGCTTCATATTCTGCTCTTTCGGTACTGGTCATTTCTGTAACCGTAAAATAAAAATATGAAGAATTGTTGTCGATACGGGGAGCTTCGTCATCATAAGACCCGCATGAAATGAATATTGTTGATATAAAGACAAAGGCCAAACCGATCGTTGTTTTATTTAATTGTTTCATAATTTGTTTTTTAGTTGATTATATAATCTTCGTAACCTTCATTCTGTTGCAATCCGGGTATAAGCTTGGTATCCCTGATTGGGATTGCGAAATTGTACATGAATTTCCGGTTGGTATATTTTATTCCGTTTACTCCGACCCAGAATTCGGGGCGTCCGTTTCGTTTCAGTTCATAAAAACGGTCGTTTTCGAGGAATAGCTCTTTGCGACGTTCAGTCAGTATCAACGCCATCAGTTTGGTGAGCGGTGCTCCGGTTACATCCTGAGTAATATAATCGGTTCCGGGTATCGGTTCGGGTAGTGTAGATAATGTCAAGGGTTCATAGTTCAGTATACGGTTTCCTCTCAGGGTATTGATATCCGCCAATGCAAGATCTTCACTGCCTTTGTGATAGTAACTTTCTGCCCGAATCAGAAGCATCTCTGCACTGCGCATTCCCGAGAAGATGAATTTGGTGGCAATGCGCAGTGCAGAGAAATTCATTTCATAACGTATGTCATTGGATTTTTCCGTATCGCTGAATGTGTCGATAAACCGTTTGCTGACAGGTCTGTAATTAAGGGAGTTATAAGTGCCTGCTCCTTCCTGCTCACTGCTGGAGGAAGATATTAGCTCCGACTTTATCAGCATATTTCCTTTCAAGGAATAACCGTTTGTCATCATTGCCTTGTATCCTTCCCGATCTACCAAAGGATGATTTTTTATTACTTCTCCTGCATAATAAATGGCACTGTCCCATTGTCGGGTCCAGAAATAGAAACGGGCGAGATATCCTTTTACAACATCTGCAGTAAACCGCCATATCGGTTCTTGGACGTTATAGGACAACGCTTTTTTCAAGTCCTCTTCGATGAGTGTCATTGTCTCTTCTAAAGAACTACGGATAGGACGTTCTTCCATATCGAATGTGGTGACCAGTTGCAGTCCCAATTGCGATTTTTGTAGAGGATCATATACATCGCAATAGAGTCGCATCAACTCGTAATAGCAAACTCCCCGCAGGGCATAGGTAGTACCCAATACGTTCTTTGCCATATCCGATTCTGTGTCTTTTAGTTGTCCGAGTATGATATTGCAGTCTCGTATGATCTGGTAAGGGGAATAGTAGGAACTTGTACTTACCGCGATATTACCGATATAAGTTTTCAATGAAGATTTGTCTTCTGAGGTAAGAGCAACTTCCAAATTGTCACAGGCCGATTCGTTTGTAGCAACATTGCTACTACTGAGAATGATTGCAGATGTTCCGTAATCGATATCATTAAGATGTGTATGTAGGAGAGCCGAAAACTCTTCTGCACTTTCGGGTATTGTTTCTTCATGAGGTTTGATATCGAGAAATTCCTTGCAAGAAGAGAGGCTCAGAAATAGAAGGTATGTTATAAATAGTCGTTTCATAATGTCATAATTTATTAGAATCCGATATTAAGTCCTAATGTGAAGTTTCTCGCTTGAGGATATACAGCACCCGGAGTTTCAGGGTCTATCCCCGAATAGTTACTGAATATACATACATTGCTGACTGATGCGGTGAGTCCGAATGACGTGATACGGGCTTTCCGCATCCACTGCGCGTCAGGGAAACTGTAATTGAGGTAGATGTTGCTGATCTTGAAATAGGAAATATTCTCGATAAAAGCTCCGTTAGTGATATAAGACAGGGTTGTTGTATAGTCTTCGAGAAATTTTCCATCGATAGATATCTTCGTACCGTATGCATCGACAAGACGAGGGTATCCATCGGTAATTGGATTGGATTCTGTCCATCGGTTTACCACATCTTTTGAAACATTCAGATGGTTTATATAGAGATCGCTGCGGGATGTTTGTGGGGCGTTTTGGACAGAAGTCGCGTCTATTTGGCTATAACTTGCCGGAGAGGAGATCTCGCTGTTTATCTTATTGCCAATGGAGTAATTGCCACTTACTCCCAACGAGAACTGTTTGTAAGAGAAACTGAGCGAATATCCTCCATTTACAGGAGCATTGGAAGTCCCGATATAGAAACGGTAATTATTCGAATCTTTTCGGTAGTTGTTCTCTTTTCGGTCAGTATCGGAACGCAGTTTGTAGGTATATATTCCTAACTTCGGATCGATACCGGTGCATATACCCGAGAAAAGAGAACTGATTGGGTATCCTTCTTGTTCGGTACTGTAGGAACTGTACGGTGAATTGTACTCTACTAATTTATTGGCATTGTATGCGGCATTGATTGAAACATTCAATTTAAAATCTTTTGTTTTGACGATTTGCCCCGATACAGTCACTTCGACCCCCTTATTCAAAATCTTGGAGGTATTGTATGATTGGTCATCGAATCCTGTGGAATATGGAACATAAACTTTGCTGATTACATCTTTGCTTAAGCTGCGGTATCCGCCGATTTCTATTTGCATGCGCTCATCGAAAAATCCGGCGTTTACCGATCCACTGATATCGAACGTGCGTTCCCAGCGAAGTTTCGAATTGGGCGGATTTTTAATATATCCCATGCGGTAATAGGTTTCATCGGTTTTTCGGAAATTTTTGCTGTATGTCATTATGGTATAGGGCGTTGCTGCAGCGTTAACTTTTCCGGTATATCCTCCCGATACTCTGAGTTGCAGAGAACTGAGAACCGGTTTTAGACGGAACATAAAATTTTCTTCACCCATATTCCAACTTAGACCTAAAGAACCGGTCGGGTTGAACTGTTCTTTGCTTCCGAAACGGTTCGACCCGTCGGTACGCATTGTATAGCTAAGTACATATTTATTCATCAATACATAGTCTAATGAAGCATAAAATGATGCCATTGCATCTTCATCGGTGCTTTGTCCCGAATAACTGTCCATAAGGGCGGCAAATTCAACAAGTTTGTTATAATCCACTTTTTGATCGCTCGGATATACCGGAGTGGAAGAGTTTTCGGTTACTGTGTCGTACCCATATCTTTTGGAGTAGATGTTTTTGGCATATTGCTGTCTGATTTCTGATCCGGCAAGCAGGCTTATATTATGTATATTGGCGAATGTCTGGGAGAAATGGAATTGTCCCCGTAGACTGTAACTCTGGTTGAATGCTGTGGATTGCGCAATAGAACCATAGGTACGGGTAGACGACATGCTGCTTCCTTCAAACGGGCGGTCTTCCCATGCGGCATACGTGTCTTGTCCGTTGATATTTTCGGAGATATTGTTGGTGTAGCTGTAAGAACCCAATCCTTCGAACCTCAAATTTTTCAAGATTGAGATGCCTAAATTCACATTTACGTTCACATTTACGTTTTTCGCTTCGGTCGAGGTATTTTCCATCTCTCGCAGAATATTGTAGCCATTTGATGGAATCTGTAGACTTGGAGTACCGTTGTATTTAGGCATTGTGAAATATGTCAGGTCTTTGGCATAAGAACCGTCGCTGTTATACGGCATTTCGTACGGGTTGGCGAAATAGGCGTATTTGAACGGATCGACATTTAGGGATGCTCCCCGAGAGATTTGATAGGCCATATCGGTAGTCACCCCTAATGTAACCCGTTTATTGGGCTTCATATCGATTTTTGCACTGACGTTGTAACGATCGTAATTACTTTTCTTTACCAAACCGTTATTGCGGTTATATCCCGCAGATACGTAGTATGTGCTTTTGTCCGATCCTCCGGAAAACGAGAGGTGATGGCTGTTTGAAATGGAGGTGCGGAATATCTCGTCGAACCAATTGGTCGTGTGCTGGCCTAATCGGGTGATATAGGCATCTTGTTCGGACTTCGTCCAATCTTTGAAATCACCTTTTCCCGAACGTATCATACCGACGATTCCGATTACCGGATAATAGGCGGTTGCATCTCCGTCTGCATATTGTTGATATCCTGTAGCCGAAAATTCATCCCATAATTCTTGTTCCCATGCTAATTTTTCTTGAGAGTTCATTAGGTTTGCGCTGCGGGGAGGTTTGGTAACAAACGTCATATTGGCTGAGTAATTGATCTGCATTTTTCCTGCTTTCCCGCGTTTGGTCGTTACGACAATGACTCCGGCAGCAGCCTGAGAACCGTAAATTGCGGCGGCCGAAGCATCTTTTAAGACACTGATTGACTCGATTTCATTCGGATCTATTCCTGCGATTCCGCTGGTGAAGATGTCATTGAAATCTCCTGTTGATAACCGACTATTGTTGATTTTAGGGATATTACGTTGCAAGGGAACTCCGTCTATAACCCAGAGCGGATCGGCGCTTTCTTTTGTCAATGACCTTGTTCCGCGTATGCGGATCGTGGAAGATTCTCCCGGACGACCTGAAACGGCTTGTACGCTGACGCCAGCCAGTTTCCCTTGAAGAAGCTGGTCTATATTGGCGGTAGGAGATCCTTTCAAGTCTTTGGCGGTTACTATGCCGACAGAACCTGTGACCCGGTCTTTAGTCGTTTTCCCGTATCCCGTCACAACCACTTGACCCAGTTCTTTAGTGTTGTCTTTCAGCATAATATCGAACTTCCCTGCGATATTTGCCGTCATTACTTTCGATTCGAGCCCTAAGAAAGAGATACGGATAGTACTTCCTTTTTTTACATAAATCGTAAAATTCCCGTCTTGGTCGGTAATTGTTCCGTTACTTGTTCTTTCTTCTCGTACAGAAGCCCCCGCTAACGGTTGTTTTGTTTCATCATAGACCGTTCCGGTAATTTTGATTTTGTCGGACTTGTCCTGTGCAAAAGCATTTATTCCGGAAGTCATCAGCATGAAGACCGCCAATATTGTCGGATATAAATACATGCGTTTCACTATTACTTGCTTGAGTTTCATACAAAACTTTCTTGTTTTAATTACTTGTGATGAATGATATCTATGTGTTCTTTTTTCGGGTTTAATAAATGCTCGACAAAGTAGTAGCGGATCAAATTGTAATAATAAGTATTCCCTACTCCATGATCCATTCCGGGCATAATCATCATGTCGAACCGTTTATCTGCTTTCATTAAGGCGTCGGCCAGTCTGAAAGTCGTCGACGGATGTACATTTTTATCAACATCTCCGGTGATCAGCATTAACCGGCCTTTCAGATTTTTCACTAATTCGTTATTTGTCGGAATTTTGCAGGTAAAGACGGTTTTTCCCGTTATGCTGTCGGTGTGGGTTTTTACTCCGTGATAAGTTTCTCCCCACCACTGTATGTATAAATTGTTATCGTGGTTTCCGGATGCGGCTATACCTACTTTGTAAAAGTCCGGATAAGTGAGCATGGCAGCTACGGTTTGGAATCCTCCTCCTGAATGTCCGTAAATTCCTACTCGGTCGAGATCGATAAATCGATAACGGCGGGCAAGTGTCTCGATCGCATGTTTATCATCTGCCAACGGATAATCTCTTAAATTTCCATATCCGAAACAATGGAAATCCCGTCCTCGTATTTGAGAACTTCCTCTTGATCCTACGTTGATAACGACAAAACCCAGTTGAGCTAAAGATTGATTATAATTATCATCGACCGTAAATGCTCTTGGAATCTGGTCATCTTGCGGCCCCGGATATACATTTGTTATAATCGGATAAAGACGGGTCGTATCTAAGTTGAACGGAAGATACATGATTCCGTAAAGATCGGTCGAGTCGTCTGCCGCTTTTATTTGGAATAACACGGGTGGTTTCCATCCCAACTCTCTTAGTTCCGAGTCATCGCTTTCCTCCAGTACCGTGTTCTTTTTAGGCGAGGCGATTTTTATCAGTTGACTGGCTGTCGGCATATCCATGCGTGAATAGTTGTCTATTAAGTATTTTCCGTCGGGAGAGAGATCTATACTGTGTGTTCCGTTTCCAGGGGTCAGTAACGTGAAGCCTTTTCCGTCCAAATTGACTTTATAGAAAAATCGGTAATGCGGGTTGATCCCTTTTTCCCGGCCATATCCTTCGACAATGATCGTACGGTTCAGCGTATCGAGTTTCATAATCGTTCCGGCAACCATGTCGGGAGGGGTAATGGCGTTTTTCAGATTTCCGTTGTTATCATACAAGAAGTATTGCCCTTTCCCGTTTCTTTCAGACCACCAGATGATTTCTTTTCCGTCATTGATGAGGTGATATTTGAAAAGTTGGATATTCATATGTGGGGCGCAATGTTCCGAGATCAGTTCCTCTACTTTTCCTGTATGAATATCGAGCCTGCACAAGTCGATATAATCGGCAGGACGACTTCTCCGGGTAAAAAATACATATCCCGGAGTTGAAGAATAGCTTATATCAACTTTCTGATCGGGATATTTAGCTATGGAAACCGGAATTTTTTCTTGAGTATCTGCATTGAAAAGAGCTATGTCATACTGGCTGACTCCCGAATCTCCGGGCATCGGCATTTTATAAGTGTCTGTGGTCGGGCGGGGATTTGCAAGACTGTTGACCAAAGTCATTGTCTTGATTGCCCGTTTATCCTCTCTGAAAGCGAAAATAATATGTGTGTCATCTATCCAACGGGCCAGCGTATAGCAACATGCCGTATCTCGTTTCTCACTGTTATTCGAAGTATAGGAGAAATACGGTTCGCCATCGGTTGTCAATTGTATATCTTCTAACGTATCTTTATGTGAGAGATATAAATTATGATCTCTTCCGTATATGTAGAATTTATTGTCTTTCGAATATTTTTCCCATGATTTTTTCCCGAGAATAGCGGGAAAACCACTTCCCGTGCTTTTTTTCTTGACTTCCGGAACAGTGGAAACGATTTTGATTTTACCTGTGTTTACGTCATATTCGAAGTTCTTATTATTTTTGCGAATATAGAATTTACTAAGATCTTTATTATAAAAATCTAACCGGTATATTTTTAATTCTTCAGGCGTATATTTCGTTTGTGTCAGCCGGGAAATATCTTCAGCTAAACGTTTGTTATCAAAAAGCAATTTCTTTTTTCCTTTTGTTGCATCGACCAGGTAGAATTTCCGCATGCCTTTTTTCTCTATGGCATAATAAAAGTGGTGAGTGTCAGGAATCCATGTTGCTGAAAGAGAGGAGCGATAATGTCCCGACAGAGAATCTGCCGTATATTTCTCGGCAACATTCCAATTTACATAGTCTTGACATAGACTGTGAAAAGGAAATATACCTGCTAAAAACAGGAAAGAAAACAGTTTTAAATATAATTTTTTCATCTTATTTGTTCTTTTTTGAAGACAATTGTTGAGCCATTTTTACGGCATTTAAAGCATTGACAATTCCTCCGGAGACACATAACGAATCGTATGTGGCGACATTTCCTTTTTTATTCAATCCGGGGATTTTTACCCGTTTATAGTTCATCGGTGTTACACTCTTTATCAGGATCTCTTTTACTTGACCGGCTGACAGTTTCGGAAAATAGTCTCGGATGATGGCTGCAATACCTGCTACTACAGGAGCAGCTATACTTGTCCCACTTGAGGTGGTATATCCGTTGTTTTCACCTAAAGACGTAATATCCATTCCCGGAGCGAAGATATCTACACTGTTTTTTCCATAATTGGATATTGATCCGGGGTTGCCGTTTATGTCCGAAGCTCCGATACGGATCAAGTTATCTATTCTTTTCCCCGTTTTGTCGAGTCCTTGCGGATAGTAGATTTTTTTATCGCAGTCTGTACCGTTATTTCCGGATGCCATAACTAATAAAACGTCATGGTTCGCAGCATAATGAATAGCATCTTCTACCATATCGGCATCGGGAGAAGTCTGTTTGCCGAAACTCATATTGATGATTTTAGCTCCGTTATCGACAGCATAACGTATTGCAGATGCAATGTCTTTATCGTATTCATCACCTTCGGGAACTGCCCGGATCGTCATGATTTTTGCAGTCGGGTAAATACCGATCATTTTATTTTCAGGGTTTGGTTGGGCTGCGATTATTCCGGCAACGAATGTGCCGTGGAAGTAATCATCACACATAACGTCGGGGTTCCCGTAAAAGCGGTCGGATGCGTTATGTATGTCATCGCCCATAAGCAGTCGTTTATCTTTGTCTGCTTCTATGCTTTTGATACGGGTTTGTGCCTGATTCAATTTTGCGTTATGCTGGTCGACCAAAGTTTGCCATAGTCGATCTTTGCTGCCGTTCATAAGGTCGATGGCGATCAGTTGTACAGATATATTGAATAGAGAATCGTTTGCATCTATATTCATAATGTCTATGACTCTCAGAGAGTCTTTACCGGGATATGCCGATTTTGCCCGTTTAGTGAGCTCTTCGTATGCATTTGCCTGTTGTTGCAGATATTTAGTGAATTTGAAATAGGATTCGATACGAGCTCCTGCTTTCATTTTCAGATAATAAATAAATTCGGGAGACGCGTTTGCCATTGTTGCCGAGTCGGTCGGATAGTTTTTGTATTTAGGATATAATCTTTTGAACTCCCTGAATTCTTCTGTACCGGCACTTTTCATATTGAAAGAACCATCGGAAGTACCTAAAAAATTCCATCCGAGAACATCTCCTTTATATCCGTTTTTATCGTTGTCTTTACCATTATGTTTTTCTTTTTTATTATGCCATAGAGCCTTTTGTATATAAAGGTGGGTGGTATCAGTCCCGGAATCGATTACTCCGACGATAGTATTTTTTTTCGGTTTTAATTTTTGTGATTGTAGCCATGCGAGTGCAGAAGAAACATTTGTTCCGATAATTGAGTCATTGAATAGCAGATGCCATTCGGGCATAAATTTATCTTCGGGCTTTTTAGATTGTGCAAAAATATTGATTACGCAAAACACCAATACATAAGGAAGTATAAACCATTTCCTTTTCATTTCAATTACTGTTTAGGTTGACTGTGTCCGAAAAAACGATCGTTTTTTCGGACGATTTTAATTCAATTAATTTTCCCTTGTTTTATGCTAACGTAAAACATTAGTTATAAACATCTAATAATTTTATCCTCTTCAATAAAAAAACAATTACCATTTTAGTAGATATTGATTGAAAAAACGATCGTTTTCTTAGACGATTTCGAATTTTTGTGTCAAAATAAAAGATTGATAAAATGTTTTTTTATGTATTTATTATGCAAATATGTGTGCAAAAATAAGCAATTTATTTATTTTGTAATACAAAAAGTCGTTTTTTTTATCATTATGAATGAAAAAATGAATCTTTTAGTAGAAATATGGTAAACCGATAGACCTATTTTTTATCGGAAAATTTAAACAGTCTCTTGACTTTTTTTGAGAAAAGAAATTTAAATAAATAGATCCGAACAAATGAAAATAATTATTGGATTATTCTCATTTGTTCGGATCTGATCACTTTACGTATCTCTTTCCCTTTAAAGAGGAAAACTGGAGACGATAAAAAGTTATTATCTCGTCAGGAGTATTGCCAAAGATGAGTTTAGCTATATTTTAAACGTAAGCTGTTCAGAACAACCGAAACCGAACTGAATGCCATTGCCGCACTTGCCCACATAGGATTTAATAATAATCCGTTTATCGGGAATAATATTCCTGCGGCAATAGGAATACCTATGACATTATAGATAAATGCCCAGAACAGATTTTGGTGAATAAGTCGGACTGTTCTTTGAGAAAGTTTGATTGCTTGGGGTAACAATAAAAGATCTGAGGTCATCAGCGTTACCATAGCTACATCCATTGCAATATCTGTACCTTTTCCCATAGCAATACTTACATCTGCCCGGGCCAGAGCTTGAGAATCATTAATGCCATCTCCTACCATTGCAACGATTTTCCCTTTTTGCTGCAGATTCTGTATATATGTTTCTTTATCAGTAGGCATGACTTCGGCCTGTATATGCTTGATACCCAATGTTTCGCCTATCATTTGTGCGGTTTTGTTGCCATCGCCTGTGAGCATATGCACTTCTATACCTCTTTTTTCAAGAGTTTGTACTGCCTGAGCCGATGTCGGTTTTAGCGGGTCGGTGATAGCAAAAATAGCCATGAGGGAAGATTCTTTTCCGTAATATATAATACTTTTATTTTCCTTAGACCACATTTCTGTTTTTTGTAATGCTTTTTCCGGTAATTGTATTTGTTGTGTTTGAGCGAAAGACAAACTTCCTACCCAGTATTTACTATCTTCGAAAACAACTTCGATCCCTTTTCCGGTAATACTTTCGAATGAGTTGATTTCTTCCGGTGCGACACCCTTCCCTTTCAGATATTCGGTAATTGCGATTGCCAGAGGATGTTCCGATTTTTGTTCTGCAGCAAGTAATACCGATTGGGAGGTTTGATCAGAATCTGTAATCCAGAGAACATCACTTACCGAAGGGTGTCCTTCGGTTAATGTTCCGGTTTTATCTAATACGACGCAATTTACTTTACATAAGTTTTCAAGAGCAAAAGCATCTTTGATCAGTATATGCCGTTCTGCTCCTTTACCTATCCCGACCATAAGTGCGGTCGGGGTTGCCAATCCCAAAGCACATGGACATGCAATGACAAGTACCGATACGGCTGATAACAAGGCATAAGAAAAATAATGGTTACCCCCGATGATTATCCATACAATAAATGTTATTATAGAAATGCTGATGACGATAGGGACAAAAATACTGCTAATGCGATCTACTACTTTTTGAACGGGAGCTTTGCTGCCTTGAGCTTCTTGTACCATACGTACAATTTGAGCGAGTACGGTAGAGCTTCCTACTTGGGTTGCGTTCAAGATAAATGATCCCCGCTGATTTATTGTCCCTGCCAATACCCGGTCTCCCGATTGTTTTTTTACCGGAATAGCTTCACCGCTGATCATACTTTCGTCAACATAGGAATTTCCTTCGATTACAATACCGTCTACCGGAATTTTTTCTCCCGGACGTACACTGATTTTGTCGTTTGGTTGCAATTGTCCGATCGGTACTTCTATTTCTTCGGTTTCAATAATTTTTCGTGCAGTTTTCGGTTGTAGTCCCATAAGTCCTTTTATGGCAGAAGTCGTGCTGTTTTTAGCTCGCTCTTCCATTAGCTTTCCTAAAAGAACAAATGCAATGATCATCCCGGCGGCTTCGTAATATACATGAGCCTCCATACCTTGGTTAGTCCAGAATTGAGGGTATATAGTGTTAAACAGGCTGAATAAAAATGCAATCGATGTACTTAATGCTACTAAAGTGTCCATATTGGCGGTGTGCTGTTTTGTCTGTTTCCACGCATGGATATAAAAGCTTTGTCCGGAGTAGAACAGAATAGGCAAGGTAAGTACCATCATAATCCATTCGTTTCCGGGTATGTGCATAAAAATCATAGATAGGAGCATGATCGGAATAGACAAAATCCATGCAACGATTACTTTTCTTTTTAAGAGAGCGTAATGGCTTTTTTGTGCTTCTTCTTGTATATCTTCTTGATTTTCTTCATCTATAACAAGATCATATCCGATAGATTGAACTTCTGCTTTGATTTGTGGCAACGTGATCTGTTCGGGATCATATTCTATGGTAATTGTATTTGCTGCAAAGTTGACAGAAGCGGAAGTGACTCCTGATAATGAATTTACTTTGTTTTCTACGTTGTTGGCACATACGGCACAACTCATTTCCAGAACCGGCAAAGTACATTTTTTCATCATATCGATAGCTCTCTAAGATTTCTTTTAAACGGACCTTAAAGGTATAACAAAATATTTGGAATGAAGTTTTTTCTTTTTGTTTTATGCAGGATTTCTTCAAAGATTGTTTTTGTAACCGGGAAACTTTTTTTAAGTTTGTCCGTAAAAATAAGTGCGTGAAAAGAATTGTTTATTTCCTGATTTTTATTTTAGCGATATCTGCTTTTTCCTGTGGGAAATCAAAAGAAAAGGTAATTACGATAGAGAAAGATTTGAAAATTATTCCATTCGGGCGTTTTTCCCGGGCATTCAACGATATGAATGACCGGCATCTCGAAGCCGCTCGTCGTTTGGGAATTTCTCCGGCATCGTCCAGGGAAGAGGCTTTGTCAGGAAATACGCATTTATGCGAGATAACAGATTGTGAATATTATAAAGTAGATTCTCTTACCCATTCTATACCCTACCTTGTGCCGAAGGCGAAAGAATTGTTGGAAACTATCGGAAAAAACTTTATCGATTCTCTGGAAAGTCGGGGAGGAGGAAGCTATCAGATTTTGGTTACCAGTGTTCTCCGGGTAGATCAAGATGTTAAGCGTTTGCGGAAAAGGAATGGGAATGCGAGTGCCAACTCAGCTCATCGTTACGGAACCACATTCGATATTGCTTATTCTCGTTTTGTTACTACGGATGACCGTTATTTGATCCCTAAGGAACAATTGAAACATATTTTGGCAGAGGTATTGCTGAGCTTGAAAAAAAGAAATGCTTGTTATGTCAAATATGAAATTAAGCAGGGTTGTTTTCACGTAACGGTACGTTGACTTTCTTATAAAGAACAGAACCTGCTTTTACCCCGATTTATTTTATTCCCTCGATTATGAAAAAAGGTTTGATATATGCGATTGCAGCATCGGTTTTATGGGCGATCGTAAATCCGTTTATAAAACAAGGTTTGAGTTATGATTTCACTCCGATGAATTTTGCCGGATTACGTTTTACGGCAGTAGGTATAATCCTTTTTGCGTATACTTGGCATAAGGGTATGTGGAAAGAGATATTGTTGCATAAGCGTCTTTTTTTGAATTTGATTTTTGTCAATATGTTTTTAGGATACTCGGCGTTTTATTTCGGCGTTGATTTTGTAAGCGGGGCTATCTCTTCTATTGTTATGGGTATGACACCTATTATAAATGTCCTTCTTGCCCATTTGATAGCCAAGAATGATAAACTCAATATATATAAGGTCGTTAGTCTGATAGTCAGTTTCGCAGGGCTTCTTCTGATTATCGGCATGGGAAATGATGGAGAACCGCTTGATCTGAAAAGTATATGCGGAATAGTTTTGCTGTTGCTTAATATTATATTGCAAGGATATTCGGCTATCTCTGTTTCTGAAGATAAAGGAAAGGTAGACCCTGTTTTTCTGAATGCCGTTCAAATGTTTTTCGGAGGAGCTCTGATTTATGGTGTAGGTATTTGTACCGAAGGATATCATTCGTTTATCGGTAAGCCTGCGGGCTTTTATGTAAGCCTGGGTGTGCTTGTCTTCATATCTGTTTTTGCATTCAGTTTTTGGTTTATGGCTTTGCAGTCTAGAGGTGCTAAAGTTTCGGATATAAATATGTGTCGTCTTATCAATCCTATTTTAGGTGCGGTTTTGAGTTGGGTTATGCTTGCCGGAGAATATCCTACGATAACTACGGTGTCAGGAATGCTGATCATCGTTTGTTCGTTGATAATTTATTTTAAAGGAGAGATTATCGTACAGGCTTTGCGCCGGAACAAAAAATAAAAAATGCGCGAAAAAATCTTTCGCGCATTTTTATATAATTATTAAATTCTGAATTAGAATTTCCAACCTAAACGGATTGCTGGAACTGCTTTGAATGCTAAATTTAAACCTGTTCTTTTAGAATCATCTTTAAATTTATCCTTGTCAATGTCTGTTCCATCAATTTTACCTTCTAATTTGAGATTTTTGTATTTTGAAGTTTGAAGGCCTAAACTGAATTCAGCTCCGCAATACAAACCTTTGTACATATAGAAATCAAAACCAGTTAAAGCTTTTAGATTGTAAGTAAATGCTCCAGTAGGAGAAAGTCCGGCTAATGGATCTGTTTCATCAGGATCGAAACTACCTATATTATCGTTGTAATAGTTTTTAAAGGTAAGATCTGTTTCAGAGCTTCCGGTTTCTCCTTTTACAGTTGTTTTGGCTGTAGTAATTGTAAAGCCTGTTTCTCCACCGACATATACTGAAAGGCGTGGAGCTATATCGATGTGGTATTCATATCCTACTCCCAGAGTAAAGTTTCCTGTTTTTGATTTTAAATCACTGTTCCATTTAGTATCATTTCCGTCATTAAGTACCCCTTCATCAGAAAACTTATTAGAACTTACACCAAAACCTAAATTCAGACGAAGAGCATGTTTTTCGTTGAAGAAATAACGCAATTTCAAGCCGTCAATTGAAAAATTCTCATTGCCTTGATTGAACGGATTAAATTGAATTTCAGTAGTTACTGTTCCGGCTTCGGGTTTGTACTGAGCAAAAGAGTTTGCAGACGCCAATAAACATACTGCAGTTGCTAAAAGTAGCTTTTTCATACATTTTCAAGTTTTAGTTATACTTTAAAAGTTTGTTTGAGAAGATTGCATATAAATACGAAACTATTTAATGGTTGTTCGTTTTATTTTGCAATACAAATGTATGCTAAAAAATGAAAGGTATATATATGTTTACAATAATTAATTTGATATGCAGCGTTTAAATAAATATTGATAATTAATTATTGGATTGATTATCAATGTTTTATGTGATTATTTATATATTGTAATATATAATTGATAGGAATAATATGATATTTTTATAGTTAATAAAACTAAAAATAATAGACATGAAATAAAAAAACTATATATGTAAGATATGTTTTAAAATATTAATTTTTTAGTGGAAGGAAATCAATTAATTTCGATATATACAGAAATAGCCATTATCCAAATAAGTGTTCCCAGTATTATATAAAAAATACGGGCACCTGTCCGTTTAAATAGGCGAACGAAGATTTTTCCGTTGTTGGTATTAAAAAACCAATTCCAATTTGCGATAGCGGCACATATCGATAATGTACCTAAGCAAGCGAAGAAAATAGAGATGATATATTTACTGATAATCATTATTGAATTGAGTAATGTGAGGATTGCAATCTTGTATTTATTGTTCGGATTGACGGTAAAAGGATTATTCAAGCTCTTCGCTGGTTACGCTTCGACTTCCGTCTTCATTTTCGGTGATAATGATATTGGCACAGTCTCCGGGTAACAAGTCTTCTATTTTCTCAGGCCATTCGATAAAACAGAGAGCTCCGCTATAAAAGTAATCTTCATATCCGAAATCATAAGCTTCTTCGGGTTTATTGATCCGGTAGAAATCGAAATGGTAAATGAGTTCTTCGGTTGCCGAGCGATATTCGTTAACAATAGCGAAAGTCGGGCTATTTATTACATCTTCGACACCGAGTTCCTCACATATAGCCTTGATAAAAGTTGTTTTTCCGACACCCATTTTCCCTCGAAAAGCAAATACGGTGGTGTCTCCCATTCGAGAAATAAACTCTCGTGCAGCCTCTCTGATGTTATCTAAATTATTAATTGTAATGGTTTGCATAGACTGTTTGTTTATTATTTTTTTGACAATGTTATAAAAGGAATCATCATTTCCTCCATTGAAATACCTCCGTGTTGGAAAGTATCTTTATAATATCCTACATAGTAGTTGTAGTTGTTTGGGTAAGCTAAAAAATCCCGGTTCGTTGCAAAAATATAGGTCGAACTTACGTTCGGAGACGGAAGTCCGAACCGGTTAGGATTCTTGATTTCGTAAACCTGTTTAGAATTATAACTCATATTTTTGCCGACCTTATAGCGCAAATTCGTGTTCGTATTGCGATCCCCTATTACTTTGATCGGATTATCTACATTGATTGTTCCGTGATCGGTAGTCAATATGATTTTATAGTCGGTTTCGGCTATTCTTTTAAAAAGGTCGAGTGCCGATGAATGTTTGAACCATGATTCTGTAAGAGAGCGATATGCCGCATCTGTAGAAGCTAATTCCCGTATCATTTTCGATTCGGTACGGGCATGAGACAGCATATCTACAAAATTGAGTATGCAAACATTCAATTGATTTCGTTCTAATTGAGCAAAATTTTGAATCAACTTATCTCCGAATTGCGATTCGTTGATTTTATTATAGGAAAAACTGTATTTTTTACGAAAACGATCTATCTGGGTCTGAATTAACGGAGCTTCATTTAAATTCTTTCCTTCCTCCTCATCTTCATCTACCCAAAGCTCCGGAAACATTTTTGATATCTTATCCGGCATCAATCCCGAGAATATTGCGTTTCGGGCATATTGAGTCGCGGTGGGCAGAATGCTGAAATAGAGTTCTTCATTGAATGTATAATATTCGTTAAGTAGTGGTTTTATCATTCTCCATTGATCGAGCCTGAAATTATCGATCAGGATTAAAAATATTTTTTCTCCTTGGTCCAATAATGGGAATATTCTGTTTTTAAATAGTTCGTGGCTCATTAACGGATGCTCGTCTGTGGTGACCCATTTTTCATAGTTTTTCTTTATGAATTTCGTAAAAGCAGAATTGGCTTCGGTTTTTTGCATTCTCAGCAAATCACCCATATTACTGTCGGTCTCTTCGAGTTCGAGCTCCCAAAATACTAATTTTTTATATACCTCGTACCAGTCTTCCCATGAGAATGAATCGTTGATTTGGGAACTGATTTTATTAAATTCTTGCTGATACCCGGAAGTGGCTTTTTCCGAGATGATTTCTTTTTGATAAAGATTCTTTTTGATAGATAGCAGTATTTGATTCGGATTTACAGGTTTTATCAAGTAATCGGCTATCTTGTTGCCAATGGCTTGAGTCATGATATTTTCTTCTTCGTTTTTTGTAATCATGACTACTGGCACATCAGGATTCGTCTCCTTGATTCGGCTGAGAGTCTCCAATCCGCTCAATCCGGGCATATTTTCGTCCAGTATAATCAAGTCGAAATGCTCTTTCTCCGACATTTCCAAAGCATCTCGTCCATTGGAAACCGTAATGACTTCATAACCCTTTTGCTTCAAGAAAAGGATATGAGGTTTTAATAAATCTATTTCATCGTCTGCCCAAAGTATTAGTTCGTTTCTCATACTATTTATTGGTCTTGCTCAAGAAAATGAAAATATTCATCGAAACTCCTGCCCTCGAGCAGTAACTTGAAGTTCGATTCGCTAATCATTACCGGTCTGACGGTATCGGGAAATTTCAGTCCTTTTTCACTGCCGATCATACGACGATAAAGAGTTAGTTCGTCAAAGTTATTAAATCCTTTGACAACAAGCATACTAATTTCGTTAAAGGAGATTATTTCCAGATCAAAATCCTTAATCAAAAAGTTTGAAAAATTATATTTTGCGACATCGAATAATAATTGGTTCGAAGATACACTATCTGTCGGATATACCAAAACGAGCAGGTGTGGTGATTCTTTATCCATTGTGAACGGAGCTATCGAGTCTGTTGCCATTCCGGTAGAATCGTTAGCCATATTGTTTCCTAAGCGGACTTCCCAAATATTGGATTTCCCTGTTCCGGACACTACCGATTTGCCTTGTGCAATACCTTTCAGCATATCTGTAGCCAAAGGACTGACATCCTCGGTCGGATATTTCTCCAGCAGTTCTTTCAGTCCGTTTTTGAATTCGTCTATCTTCTTTTCGTTTACATAAGCAAGAGCATCTACCAGCATAAATTTCGGCATCAGTTTTGATAGCGGATAAGTCTTTTTCATGTACTGATATAACTCGTGTACGTCACCGTTTCTGTTTTCCAGATAAGCTTGGTATGTTTTATTGTATATGGAATCTTGCATAGAGTCCATTTTTCTCAAATTATCGAGGTAGTTCGGGTCTGCTAACGCTATAGCATATTTACTTTCCGGAAAATCTTTTATAATACGATTCTTATAACTATCTGCCATAGTTATATCACCTAATTGCATATATATCAGATAAGTATTATAATAGGCTTCAAGGCGGAAATCATTTTGGGGGAATTGGTTATCGAGGCGGTTGAACGCATCTAATGAGGCATCGAAATCTCCCAATTGATTTTTCAAAATGATTCCCATGTTGAAAAGTCCGTCGGCAATTATTTCGTTCGATGTAGCAATATCCTCCGGAGTTAACGGAAGTTGTTGTATATAGAATTCCGGTTTATGCGGATCATTGCTTGCTTCGTTAAGTTGTGTCGTATCGGATGCGGCTGTATCATCCGTTATTTCGGTTTCTCCCTCTTCATTTTCCAAATCGGCGGTTTCATCGTTTCCGGTCAGGTCGTCCATAGAGAAAGAAGCTTTATCGCGTCGACGCCAGTCGTCTTCCAACTTTCTGCGTCCCCATTTCCGTTGGAATTCTGTTTTACCGGCAGATACTAAAGCCGGATTATAAAAATACCAGGCATTGCTTCCGTTACCGAGGTTCATGTTCGGTATCGTTGGCTGTTGAGCTCCGCCCTGATTCCCGAATTGAGGGATATTTCCTTGCTGTTCTGCAAGGTATGCCTCTTTTTTGGCTTCTTCTTCAGCTCTTTTTTCGGCGGCGATAAGATCGTCTATTTTTTGCTGGATAATCTTCATTCTCTCAGGTTCGGGCAGTGCTGCCAATTGCTGCAGACTGTCTTGTAATTCTACGTTTTGTGCATGGATTGCCAGTTCATCCAATACTTCAGAACGTTTTACCAATTGTGCATAGTCCGGGTATGTCTCGTCAATCAAGGGTATTGCTTCGGCGTAACAAGGTTGAGCTTTAGTGTATTTACGTTGGTTGAAGTAAATGTTTCCCAAAGTTAGTTGGCTGATAGCTTTTTCGATACCTTCACGGGTGCTTTTCTGTGCAGCGAGGATATAGTTTTTTATAGCATTTGTCGTATCTTGACGTGAAAGATATAAATTTCCTAAAGCATAATATATTTGATCTAAGTAATCCTTGTTTTTCGGGCTTTTGGTCATTTTATTCAGAGTTTTCACTATCTTTTCAATATCACCTCCCGGAAATACTTCGGTTTGCTTTATTCTGGCGTTCAGCTCGGTTCTATAAGGCGGGCTCATTTTTATCACTTTACCGAAAGTCTGATAAGCCGCTTGATTATCATTAGTCAAAGCATAAAGTTGTGCCAACAGAAAATTCATCCGTATTTTCTGGGCTTTTTTACTTTCTGCTTTTATTGCTGTTTGCAGATACGGAATTGCTTGTTTATATTCTCCGTTACGTATTAAAAAGTCTGCATTTACGGTAGAAAACCAATTGTTAAGTTTAGAAGGAAGACCGTCGTTGTTGATTTTCTGCAAAACATCTTCAGCTTCGTACATCCAGCCCATTTCAAGATAGCAACGGGCAAGCCATATTCTGGACTCTGCGATCAGATCGGGTTTCCATGTAAAATGGCGAGTAATATAAATAAACGTTGCCGAGGCGGCAAGAAAGTCTCCTTTATAAAATTGGGCTTTCCCCATGAGCAGCCATGCATTATGGATAAAAGGATTGAATTCTCCTCTTTTTACATATTCCCTGTATTTGGGATCATGCATTTTATTTTGATTCCGTTTCGGTTTTTTTTGAATAGAGTGCAATTTTATTGCTTTTTGGCATTTTTCTATGGTACGGTCGAAACTTCCGTTCGGTTTGGTTTCTTTAGGATTTCCGTATGCGCTGACCGGATGCATGTGTACTAACCGGGTAAAGTTATCTTCATAATTGCTCTCCATGTTTTTCAACTGTTCTTTATAATTTTCTATACCGTTAAAATAGACATTATAACGGGTAGTCATAGCCTGGTAAGAACGGCTCAGTTTTGTGTTTTTCTTTACCGAACATGAAAAAACGGTAAACAGGCACAATGCAATAGAAGCGATATGGAGATAGATTCGTCTCAAATGTAATCTTATGATTAAAAGTTCCTATTAAAATAAACCTGTAAAATGTTGTTTTATTGTTTTCAAAATGTAAAAAACTCAATACCGGGATTTTCGTAAACGACTGCCCCATACCGACATTCTCGCCATCCCATAAAAAATTACTAATATAAATACGATACAAGCTCCTGCCGGGACATTAATATAGTAGGAAATTACGAGTCCGGTTATTCCTGACAGGATACTTAATATGATCGAACTGTAAATGATCTGTTTATATCGG
>ERZ791626.648-NODE-648-length-36376-cov-4.262548_pt1 | contig 36376 bp, 32 predicted proteins | sample MGYA00510266_ERZ791626 | MGnify/ENA primary metagenome ERZ791626 (study PRJEB30046, sample SAMN00715208) | human gut metagenome | study: EMG produced TPA metagenomics assembly of the A metagenome-wide association study of gut microbiota in type 2...
CCTTGAAATACTCCGTCAGTTTAATGGCTCGTTCTACCGTCAACAGGTCGATATATGTTTTACCACACTCTCCGCAGGTCCATCGCGCTAATTGGATAATCAGGCAGAAACGGATGATGTATATCTCCAGCTTGCAATAGATACTCACAATGGTGTCATTTGTCTCTTGGTCGCACAATTCTGAGAAGTGGTGCTGCCATTCGTAAAGCCGTCTCTTGGCATCCTCCGTGAAAAGAAGAATCTGCGGTTCTATCTCTCCAAACTCATTGAGGGCATACTCTTGTTGTATCAGTTTGTCAATAATGGCATTCCATTCTTGTTCGATGTTCTCCGGTAGTTCCTTGTCATTCCAACGAGCCTTCTGTTGCAGATTGGGCATCACAAACAGAATGCGGTCGATGAATCCGTTACTGGAACGTTCACCTTTAGCCAACTCACTGAGAATCTTCTTTTGAATAGTACCAATAACTGAGATATACGGTCGCTTGATGAAGATGGAACTCTTGGCATTTTTGCGGTCGGATATAGTGGTCTTGGCACTGAACACCGACAGCCAGAACTGTTCTTCCGAACCGTTGTTATAACGGTTGAAGTTCTTGAACCAAGCGGATAACTCGTCAGCCCACAAGCATAAACCACGTTTGTTTTGCGCATGGATAAGGCTCAAACCTTCAGGCGTTACATCCGAAATTAAGAAGCGTTTACGAACTGGCTCCTGAGGAAATTGTTCTTCACCGCTTTCCGCTCGTTCTTTGCGGCTCATACTCATCAGTTCATCATACTTGGCAAGAGCCTTTTCAAAGACTTGATTCTGCTGATAGTCGTAATCAAGAAACGGTTTCATCGCAAAGCTGAGCGGATGACTTTTGTTTGCTCCCGGTCTTCCTATCAATGCCATATACAGGATAGGGCTTTCTATCCAGCCTTGCTTGATTTGGGCAAGATGCGTGTTACCGATGCCAACTGCAATCGCTGCAAAAATTGCAGAGGCAATGTAGTCAGTCGGGTAGTTATGGCATTCGTGAACCTCACTGATGATGCGTTGGATTTTTGTCGGGAATATGCTGACAGGAAAATCAGTGCCAGCCAATCGCATACTTAAATCAACCGCTTCGTCAATGATGGATGCCGGATTAATAGAGGATGTATCCATAGTTCTACTCATTAAAACTTCATGGATGATTTGGACTTATGACGGACACCGCCTTGCATATTTGCCAGCATCTCCTCGTAAGTCTGTTCTGCACTCTTTCTACGCCCGTTCTCAATCCAAGAAAGAAGTTCGTCTTCATAGAAATAGAGTTTCTTACCTTTCTTATAGGCAGGAAGCAGTCCTTTGCGTACCAATGTATAAATGGTAGGCTTGGCTTTTCGGATGATACGGCAAGCATCCTCTATTTCTACCAACACATGTTTGTCAGATGGCTGTGGCTGGAGTTCCGCTACCATCTTTTTCAACTCGATGACCTGTTCGGTCAGATAACCTACCGCTTCGGGCAGCTTATCAAATGTTACTGTTTCTTTTTGCATACGCCAATCGTTTTTAATTGTTCGACGGCAAAGGAAACAGGTGTTTCAATGGTGGAATCATTCACCAAAATATAACTGATGAATAACTTTTTGATGGTAATAAGTGATGATTACGAGTAATTTAAGTACCTTTGTGTCATGAAATACCAGTGGTTATTGAAGCTATAAAACAAATTTGTCGTTTATGATACCGCAATTTGAAGAAATACGGATACAGGCATTGAAAGAATTAAGTGCCGGGATAGTTATGAGAGCTAAAGATTTACGCATTCCTTTGGCTAAGCATTTTGGATTGACCGATGAGGAAATGAATGCTTGGTATCCTTCTGGTAATGGCGAAATATTCTTAGACCGTATTTCGTGGGCTTTATCGTATCTTTTTATTGCAGGTCTTGTAGAAAAGCCCCAAAGAGGTGATTATAAAATCAGCGAAAAGGGACTGTCTATGCTTTCTTCATGCACGGAGAAACAAATAAATGAGTTCATCAAAGTAACAGTGAATGCGAAAACTCCGAAGAAAAGTTCTAAAAATAAGGATGCTAACAACACTTCTTCCCATTTGGGAAATGATGATGAACGTACACCGGAAGAAGAATTAGCTGATTCTTATGATAGGATAAAGCAGAATGTGCAATCTCAAATTCTGACAACTATATTAAGTAAAAAGCCACAAGAATTTGAACGGTTAGTTGTGAAATTACTTCAAGCAATGGGGTATGGTGGCGAGGTCAAAAACTCAGGTGTTGTAACGAAACTATCTAATGATGGTGGTATAGATGGTATCATTAAAGAAGATATTTTAGGATTTAATCATATATCCATACAGGCAAAGCGATATGCTTTAGATAATAATGTTCAGCGTCATGAGGTTCAGAGCTTTGTAGGAGCTGTTGCAGGAACACCATCCAAGAAAGGTGTATTCATCACCACCTCTGATTATTCTAAAGGTGCGATGGAATATGTGGAAAGCCTTAACGGTTCACCAACTATTATCCTGATAAATGGTCAGCAATTAACAGAATATATTTATGACTATGGCTTGGGATTGCAAACAGAGAAAGTCCTTAAAGTCATGAAAATGGATATGGACTACTGGGATGCAATGGACAATGCCTAATGGTATTGCGTTATGCAATTTTTCTATCTAATTTAATCTTGCATTCTGATTCTGTATGCGACATTTTACGTTCAATAGTAGATATTTCCGAATCACGGAGGGTATGGGTAAATACCCTCTTTATAAAAGTGGCGGTCTGTAAGCGTGGCTTACTGAATGCCTTGCCGATATTCCATCCAAAGTGCATGATGTCAATGGTCTTTAACTGAGAATCGACCTTTATTGGTTCAACTTTAGGCAGAGTATCTAACAAGTAATATTCTGCCACATATCCACACAAGCGATTAAGTGCCGTTTCATCAAGATAGGAAACCAAAGTTTGTTTTGTGTATGCGATAACCTTATTGAGTTTTTCTTGTGAGGCACGTTCTTTCTCTGCCATAGCGTTTGCACGAAGAGTCTCGTATTCTGATGGCTGGTCGGATTCTTCGATAGATGTGTTGTTGGTAGAAGGCGTGGTTTCCTCCTTTGGAAGTTCTGCCACATCTTCGTTGGGTTCGTAATATGATAGAGTAGAAACTTCTTCTGTTATGTCAGATGTAGTTTCGATTTCAATTTCGGGTTCAGGTTCAGAAATGATAGGTTTTGAATTTATAGAACTTCCGGCAAGTTCCGAGTTTGCTGCTGGAGCTTCTACGACTACAGCCTTGTTGCGATAGCATTCAAATCTCATAAAGCACTTCTCTATTGTAGGTGAAAGGAGTTGTCTGAATACCATTTGCAGATTGAGATAGATAGCTCCCATGATAATGGAGCTTACCACTAAAATGAGGTAGCTGCTGAACTCATCCCAACCATAGTGTAGCACGGTCTGGCGGGCTAAAACACCAATGATTGCGATTGTACCAAAAACAATCAGATGCAATGTTATATGTTCTATCTTTTTCTGCTCCATAGTGGTATGTATTAATCGTTTGTGTGCAAATATATAGGATTAATTTTTGAAAAAATCCATAGTTTTGCCTGTTAATGGGCTTTTGACGATATATTTCATCACTTTTCACCACGTTACACTCTTAATAATAAGCGCATTGCAAATTTCTTGTTTTTGGATGAAAATAGTTGGGTAAATAGGCTTGTGTATCTTAAAAACAAAAATTATCTGCATCATTTAATGTAAACAATGCAGATAATCAATAGGGTATAGAGATATTGCTTATTAGCAATACAATGTATGGTTTGTATCCTTGTTGAAATATAACAAGAGGTTGTAATCTTGTTTACGAGCGACTTTGTTTATTAGCTATTTCCTAAATGCTGCGGAATGCCCGGTGTCTATCTGATAGGATAGGGCTATAACCATATCGAGATTATACACATCGGCATTGTTCCCATTCTCCAATTTGATGTACTTACAAACTTCGTGGCTCCTCAAAACATTAGCTTTCAGGATTCTCTTAATTGCTGCATGGATAGTCCAAGCAGTTGTATAAAACAAGTCTGCAAGCTCCCAAGCGGTCATCCATATTTCACCATCGGAAATATGGATGCTTTGTTCGTTGTTTGTTATGATTCCTCGTTTCATAGTTATATCTATTTGAGTGATATTTTATTGGCTGTTTCTCGTTTCTTGGAATTGACCAAATCGGCATAAATCTGAGTTGTGGACACATTCTTATGCGTTAGCATCTTTGATACCGTGTAAATATCTGTACCTAAGGATATTTGTATGACGGCGTAGCTGTGCCTGAAGCAATGGAAGCTTATCGGTTTCGTTATTCCTGCTTTTTTGAGCCAGCTTTTCAGCGGATAATTAATCATGCTCCGTTTCAAATCCTTGAATACTTTGCCTGTTCCGGGTGTTCCGCATAGTTCGTAGGCTTCGTAACTGATGGGGAGTGTCGCTTCCGTTTGTGTTTTCTGTGTCCTGATGCGCAAGCAATAACCTTGGTCGGGAGCGATAGTGAAATCTTCCCATTGCAGATTGAGAATGTCACTGATACGTAAGCCTGTCAGACAAGCGAATAGAGAAGCAGCTTTCAGAACAGGAATGTCGCAAGGTGTGGCAGCGAGTTGCTTCACTTCGTCCAGCGTCAGATACTCTTTCTTCACATCTTGTGGCTCTATTTTATCAAGATAGTCATTGATGTTTTCTCGAAACCATTTGTCTCGATAGGCAATCTTTAACAATCCTCTGAATGTAGAGTAGTAGCCGGATGCCGAATTGAGGGAAATGTGGCGGTTGCTGTGTTTGAGTTGCTTGGCGTTCAGCAAGTACTCACGGAACTTCTTGCATAAATCCACATTCACATCGCCAAAGGTACATTGTCCCTTGACGAAGTTGTAGAAATGCTGATAGACAAACTGCCATTTCTGGTCTTTATTCCGGCACATTTTCTTGAAGTAGGCGAGGAAGTCGGCTTTCTGTTTGGTCTTATCCAAGAAGCCAAACTCTTCATTGATGAGCGATTGTACCCGGATGCAGCGGATAGCCTCTGCCTTGTTCAACATATCGTTGTTGAACTCCCGTTCCATTTCGTTCTTCGGATGGGCATAGATGTAGATGCCGAGGTATTCCCTGCGGCTCATCTGCATCGTTTCGGGGTTACGGACTGCCGGATAATAATCCAGATACAAGGAGATGCGATTATTCCGAATCGCTCTCTGACGAACTGTTACTTTTGTACATGTGTGTGACATACTGTTTGATATTTAGAATTTTACATTTGTTTGGTGCAAAGGAATAAGGTGATTCAATGGTGGGTATATTCACCAAGAAATAACTTATTCAATCTTTGGGGCTGCAAGCAACTTATCTAATTCGGGCTTGGAGATAAACGTGTATTTGCCTTTCTTGACCTTGGGGATATTATGGTACTTCGCATAGTGATAGAGTTGGTCACGAGTGAGGTTGAACTTCTCCATCGCTTCGGCTACCGTATAATATTGCGGTTCTTCTGGTATGGCAATTCCCTTGGCTATATCTACGTGCTTCTTGGAATAGTACACCATGATGCCCTCTTTCTTCTTGGGGATGGCATTCTTGGAAACGAAACAATAGATGGCAGATAGGGTCATGCCGAACTTCTCCTGCATTTCTTGGGAGCTGTACCATTCGGTAATGTCTGGATTCGGGGCTTTCTTGGCAAAGTAAGCGTCAATATGTTTCTTGCTCCAGTAGGTCTTACCACGATTGAAAGTTCGGGGGATGTTGTTCTTCTTGGCTACCACAAATATCCATGACTCGTTTACATGATATTTCTCTTTGACTTCTGCGGTGGTGTAGAAGTCGGTGATAGGGGCTTTCTCAATGGGTACTCTCTTTTTGTATTCCGCTGCATTTTCAAACAGAAGCTCTATATCTTTTCTTCTGACTAATGTCTTACCTTTGAATTGAACTACTTTTATGATGTTATCTGCCATATAGCGATAAATACTGGCTCGACTAATCCTTAAGAGTTTTGCTGCTTCAGGTGGGGTATAGAATTCCTTGTCCTCAATAGATGGTTTTTCCGTCTTTATTGAGAACTCTTTTTGATAAGTCGCTATACGCTCTTGCCTAATCCGTTCTTTATAGGCTGCATTGTTGCACCTATGAGAACAATAGTTCGTAGTCGTTTTGCGAGCTATGAAAATTTGCCCACACCATTTGCATTTCTTCTTGATTTCGATGTTGCTGCTCATTCTTTTCTCCGTTTATTTCTCCAATTTTGTTTCAGTGCGTCTCACCACGTCTCACTGTGTCTCAAATCTCTACTACCTTGCTGGTGAGAAACAAGGCTTTAACAAGCGAGCAACAAATGCGGTACAAAAATGAGCTGAATAAGCCCTATAAACGATAACTATCGCTTATAAGGCTAAAAAGAAAGGCGCTCAAAATGAACGCCTTGATAATCGTTGATGATATATGCTAATCGTTGGTAATCACCACTTACTTGCCGATGCAAAATTTACTAAAAATATTTCCAAGTATTTCATCGGTAGAAATTTGTCCGGTTATTTCTCCAAGATAATGCATGCACTCTCGTATGTCTTGAGCCAAGAAATCTCCGGAAATACCCGAATGTAGTCCATCTAATACACGAGATATAGCTTCTTGAGCATGAAGTAAAGCTTCATAATGTCGGGCATTGGTAACTATTACATCATCTGTCCCCGTTTCCGGCAATGAAGCTACTGATACCAACTGGCTTTCCAAATCGTCTATTCCTTGATTTGTTTTGGCTGAAATGAATAGGATTGAATGTTTAAGAGGAATTAAAGATTCCACTAATTCTCTTTTTTCTTCACACTCTTGTCCGGTTAGTTTATCCGTTTTATTTAGCAAAACAAATAAAGTTTTTCCTTCACAATGCTGTATAATGCGCCCGGCAGAGCGTATAATATTTTCATTCATTCCGGTAGCATCAATCATCCACAATATTATAACAGCCTGATCAAGTTTTCTAAAAGTACGCTCTATTCCCATACTTTCTATTTTGTCTTGGGTATCCCTTATACCCGCCGTATCAATAAAGCGGAATGTGATACCCTGTAAAACAGTTGTGTCTTCAATGACATCCCGAGTCGTTCCATGTATGTCCGACACTAATGCCCGGTCTTCATGCAACAAACAATTAAGCAGGGTAGATTTTCCGGCATTCGTTTCTCCGATGATAGCTGTAGGTATTCCGTTCTTTATGGCATTACCTACCTTAAAAGAGTCTGCTAATTTACAGATTACCATTTTTATGTGTAATGCAAGATCTATCAGTTTTGAGCGGTCGGCAAATTCGACTTCCTCCTCGCTAAAATCAAGCTCCAATTCTATTAATGAAGCAAAATCGAGTAATTGAGTGCGAAGTTTTGCCAATTCATTACTAAAACCTCCCCGCATCTGATTCAATGCCAGGCGATGTGCAGATGCTGACGTTGAAGCGATAAGATCTGCTACCGCTTCGGCCTGAGAAAGATCCATTTTTCCGTTGACAAATGCCCGTTGTGTAAACTCTCCTGGAAGTGCAGAACGACATCCGTTTCGAATCAATAATGCAATAATTTGTTGTTGAATATAGAGTGAGCCATGGCAAGATATTTCGATCGTATCTTCTCCAGTAAAAGAATGCGGAGCAACAAATCGAGCTACCATAACCTCATCTATAATCATGCCTTTTTCATCTATAATGTTACCGTAACTCAGTGTATAAGGCTTTTGATCTGTCAACAGGCGCTCCTTTCTTACGGGCTTATATACACGTTCAGTTATCAAAACCGCATCTTTCCCGCTTATACGGATTACTGCGATTCCGCCTATTCCGGGTGCAGTCGATATTGCACATATAGTATCATTCGTTATCATAAGTTATCTTATTTTATAATTCCCAATCGAAGATATTGTTCTGCGATTCCAAACGGTTCTCAAGTTCATCAGGAAGTTCCGAAAAAAAATCCATTCCGGTAAGCGCTTCCACACTATCTATCGATACGACATATGCAGACAATGGCGCGTCTTCTTTTTCATTTTTAAATACAAATCCGATTCCTCTCGGAGTAGTTACATAAGGAGATACGATAACTTTAAAAAAGGCATGAGGTATTTTTACTTCATTTTGTCCGATCGTTGTATCCCGTTTATCGACCAATGGTCCGCACACTATTGCTATAGCACTGTCTTTTTTCACCCATTTTCGGATACTCTCCTCCAAGTCTTTCCATGCCCCTCGATTTAGTCCGGGATTTTGCGGACACATATTCGAGAAATAAAAAGATTCCTTCATTGCTGTTTCACTCCATGTCATGTCTGCAGCGGGAGCCATGTGTCCTCGATCAAAACCACTTCTACGATAGTCGGCATTTGTCGCGCTGACACCGTTTACATAGGGGTCTACTACAAATTTATCTGTTCTAGATACCGTTCCCCGTAATTCATCACGAGTCAATTCATAAGCTACCCAATTAGGCAGACGCCAATTTTTATTGTACGATACAGTATAACCTTCATGCTTAATAATTTGTTCTGCCCGATCTTCTAACGGAAGCGGCAGTTCCAAATTTTTATACCTAATATCCGGTTTCCGGTTCGCTTCACCTAATCGCTCAATTTTAGTAGAAAAAGTTGATAATGCAGACTTTATTTCTAAGCGGAAATAATAAGCAAACAGGAGTAAAATCGTGATCCAGAAAAATATCCAGAGAAACCTGACCGACCAGTTTATAGATTTTTTCTTTTTCCGTTTTTTTTTAGCCATTCAAAAAATCCATATTTAAAAATTATCAGGTACAAATGTACAAAAATTTGTCTTAGAGCCTGTCTGAGTTCTCCGATAAAGAAATTATCAAACCTGACCTGAGTAAAATTAAACAGGATTTAAGTCTGCTTTCATAGAAAAAATTATCATATTGTAGGGAGTGTAACTGATTGATAGATAGAATGTCTGTACAATATTTTCAGGATATCTACAAATAATTTTTGAAAAAGAGTGATTATTATTGATTTGCCAAAAAATATCCCGAATATCTGTTTTTTAGAAAATTTTGAATACCTTTGTATCTGAATATTAGATGTGTAATTTTAGATAGGTGTGGGGATAGGTAATTGTTGTAGTTCTAATTACTTTTCTTATTGCATTCTAAAATCTTCGTTAATGAATAGTAGGTGACATTATTCTGTAGCGTAGGAGTAATATTATGAGTGAAAAGAATTTAAAAATTGCTAAAAATACAATTTTTCTATATATCCGTATGGGTATATCGATGATCGTATCATTATATACTTCTCGAGTAGTATTAAATGCTCTTGGTGTAGAAGATTTTGGAATTTGGGGAGTTATAGGAGGCCTTGTCGCTATGTTCCTGTTTTTAAATAATGCACTCAGTTCATCGACCTCTCGTTTTTTAACTTTTTCTTTAGGGAAAGGGGATAAAAAAGAATTATCAGAAATTTTTAATGCATCATTAATAATCCATTTATTTGTAGCTGTCATTGTCATTTTTCTATGCGAAACCATAGGGGTTTGGTTTTTGAATCATAAAATGGTAATTCCAGAAAATAGGATGTTTGCAGCCCATGTAGTATTTCATTTTTCAGTAGTTATATCTGCTTTGTCTATTGTATTAGTTCCTTTCAACTCAATGATTATAGCACATGAAAGAATGAATATATTTGCATATCTTACAATTTCTGATACCTTATTTAAACTATTGATCGCATGGCTATTATTGACTTTTACGTCAAATCGGTTAATTTATTATGCCGTGATGATGTTTATAGTTTCTTTTATAAATGCGCTTTTTTATTTTATTTATTGTAGAAGGAGGTTTACTGAAATTAAATTTCAAATTATTAAGGATACAAGATTGTATAAATCTTTGACATCTTTCACTACGTGGAGTTTATTTGGCAATTTGGCTTATGTCGGGTACACTCAGGGATTAAATTTACTGTTAAATATTTTTTTCGGGCCTGTTGTAAATGCAGCCCGGGCCATATCATCTCAGGTAGAACAGACTATTAGGACTTTTACTTTGAATTTTCAGACGGCAATAAATCCGCAAATTATAAAATCTTATGCTCAGAGAGACTTTGAGGATATGCATAAATTAATATTTGCCAGTTCAAAGTATTCATTTTTTTTATTGTTGATATTGTCTATGCCTGTAATGCTGGAGACTGAGCAGATATTGATTATATGGCTAAAAAATGTACCAGAATATACACCATCATTTATTCGCATTATGTTGCTTATTATTATGATGGAAACAATGTCAAATTCTATAATGACTTCTGTAACAGCAACGGGTAATATTAAGGTTTATCATTCTGTGGTAGGAACAATTCTTCTTTTAATTGTCCCGATTTCTTATTTGGTACTGAAATTAGGAGGAACACCGCTTTCCGTGTTTTATGTTTATTTAATTATTGAGGTTTTGGCTTGCATGGCTCGAATTCTTATCGTTCGACCAATGATAAAACTTTCAATAAAGAAATACCTTAATAAGGTTGTTTATGTATCTACTCGTGTTGGTATATTAAGTTGCATATTACCTTTAGTATTATTGTTTTTGTTAGAAGGAAATGTGTATCGTTTTATTTTAGTTACATTATCTTCTTTATTAAGTAGCTTCGGGGCTATATATTATTGGGGATTAAGTATTGAAGAAAGACATTTTGTTAATATCAAAGTTAGAAATGTAGTGACAAAATTAAAGAAATGAATAGACTATTGTATCTTATATTATTTTTTATCTGCATAACGGAAAATATTTCTGCTATAGATTTTGTTAAGGTAGGCAGTCCTGATAATAAATATTTTAAACCTGGAATAGGTAAGGTTAGATACGAATATGAAATCTCTGTTTATGAAATTACCAATGCAGAATATTGTGATTTTTTAAATAATGTTGCTTCACAAGGAGACCCACATGGACTGTTTTCTCCAATTATGAGTGATCATTTTTTAGGAGGAATATTGAAAGTTTTTGAAAAAGGTAAATTTGTTTATAGAGTTAAATCCGGATATGAAAATAAACCGGTTGTGGGGGTTACTTGGAATAGTGCTGTTCGTTTTATTAATTGGTTGCATTACAATACAGTTAAAATAGAGTTTGGAGAACCTTTTTCAAGTTTTATTCCTCAAACAGAAGGCGATTCTGTACGGGGAGCATACAATACGAAAGATTTAAATGATCTCAAGAAAGCAATAATTTCATGTCGAACAAGAAATTCTGGCGCTCGTTATTGGTTGCCAAATCGGGATGAATGGATAAAAGCCTGTTTTTTTGATGGTAATGAATGGAATGAAGATTGGATTGCAAAAGGTACGAATTATTATGATCCGGACAAAGGGTGGTGTTATCCTTATCCACATATTAAAGAGGTCGGATTAGGAGTGGAAAAAAGTTTCTGGGGAACTTATGATCAGCAAGGTAATGTTGCAGAATGGCTTGAAAATGTAATGAAACCTACTTGGCGGTTGGTTTGTGGAGGAAGTCTTATTCGACCGGTTTCTTACACATTTATATTGTCGTATGAGGGAGATGCTCCTGATAAGTCTATTAACACCTTTGGTTTAAGAGTATGCAGGTCCGTTGATAAAAAATTAAGATCGATATCTCCGGATATTTCTAAAGGGACAATAGAAAATTCCCAATTAGAGGATACTAAGGAAGCTTATGATAAAAATTCCGGAGTGTATGTCTTATGTGATATTCCTGGAAACGTTGGAGATCGTTTGAATCAATGGAAAGGGCGTGTAAATTATGAATTTTATATAGGTAAATATGAATTGTCTAATGCTGAATATACTCGATTTCTTAATGCTGTAGCCCGTTATTCTGATCCTTATGGATTGTATAGTCCAAATATGGGGAATAGTGTATGTGGCGGTATTGATCGAACAATAGATAAGAATGATCACTTTTTTTATAAAACAAAAACAGGATGGGAAAAGAGGCCGGTTTGTTATATAGGTTTTTATGATTTAGCTCGTTATGCCAATTGGTTACATTATGGATGTCCGAATACAGGACGAGCAGAACTTGGCACGACAGAAGGAACTTCGTCTCAAGGGGCTTATGATACATCCGATTTCGAAAATGTCAGATTAGGACATAAACCTGCATATCAAAATTTTGGAAAACGAAATATAGGTGCTTTATATTGGATTCCAGATGAAAATGAGTGGTATAAGGCGGCATATTACGATCCTACACGTTTAGGAAACAGGCCATACTATGATTATCCTACTCGCAGTTGTAACCCTCCGAGGAAAGACGAAGCAAATTATATGATCGATAATGAACTTGTAGTTGGAGACCCTTTCTATGTTGCAGAGGTAGATGCTTATCCTAATGCCGCAAGTTATTTTAAAACACAACAACAAGGTGGAAATGTGTGGGAATGGCTTGATAGCTGGCAATACAATGTTGTGGGGGTTCGTGGTCTTAAAGGCGGATCATGGGGGTATACATTTTATGGACTGAATGCTTGTAATACCGATCCGGGAGGTCTGAATGATGAATCTTATGTTTTTGGTGGTCGACTATGTCGAGCTTTTGCATCTGATGGTTGGCATCCGGTAAAAACACCCTATTATGTCCTCCTATATGAATATTGCATGATGTTATCTCCTAAAAAATTATATGCAATTATATTACTGATAATTGGAGGGGGAGTAGGTATGGGAGGTATATTCTTGATAATAGGAAAATATATTGGAAAAAATAAAGCGAGAATACAAAAATGAAACAATTTTTAAAACGATATTATTCGTTTTTTAAACAATTTTATTTGTGGAAGCATTTAAGAAAAGTATGTTGTAAACATATTCAATGTTCAGATTCGACTTGCTCTCACAATCTAGTGATTATTCCTTGTGATCCAGAGACAGTAGGTGGTTCTCGGGGAGATGAGGCAATGATAATGGCTGTTATGCAATACTATAAAAAGGTGGATTCGTCTATTCGTATTTTTATAGTGGTGACAAATCAGGAAGGAATAAATTATGTTAAGAAAATTGGAGGGAAACCTATATCTACATGGGACGGAGCTTATCCATTGAAAAGAGTTTATAATTCGATATTAGAAACAAAACCTCGTGAAGTTGTTATATTGGGAGCAGACTGCATGGATGGTTATTATTCTCCATATTTAAGTTTGATGTTATTGGCCTTTTATGATTTGTTTAAGGCTTCAGGAATTACAACATATTTACTTGGATTTAGTTTTAATATGCATCCATCGGCATTAATGTTGACAGCTTTTCGTTCTGTAAATAAAAATTTGGTGTTTCGTTTGCGAGATGCTGTTTCTTTAGAGCGCTTTAAAAAGAAAACTTTTGCTTCGTGTGAATTGGTTGCTGATGCTGCATTTTTATTACAGCCTGATTATAATTTCCCTGAATTTTCAGAATTTCAGGAGATTGTTGAAAAACAACGGAGTATTGGGAAGCAAATAATAGGATTTAATTTTCATCCGATGCTGAAAAATAAACAGTCTCCATCTGAAATAATGAGTTATACATCTTCATTAGCAAAATATTTGGTTAAAATATTAGACAAACATCAAAATATATTTTTGTTGCTTATTCCTCATGATGACCGAAGTCGTCTATCCGATACTTTAGTATTAGATACCATTGATAAATATTTGTCCGAGAAAAGGTATAGTAGTCGTTATTACTATAGAAAAGATGTGTTTTCTGCATCCCAATTAAAAGCTCTATGTTCATTGTTAGATGGATTGATTAGTAGTCGTATGCATCTTGCAATTGCTGCTTTAGGACAGGAAAAACCTGTAATGGCTGCGACATATCAAGGAAAATTCGAAGGTTTATTTAAACATTTCGATTTAGATGAAAATTTATTGTTGTCTCCAGAACAATTTATTTCAGAACATTTTATTACTGTATTAGATATGTTCTTGTCGGATTTAGTAAATATTCATGAGAAAATAAAATTGAAATTACCGGATGTTCAAAGGTTATCTGAAAAAAATCTGTTATGAAAAAGAATATATTGATTGTTTCTGATCAGGCGACACATCCTGTAATTGGGGGGAATAGAATGTGTATAATGCAATATGCGGAAATATTGCGTAAACTGAATTTTTGTGTCTATTTCTTATATATTGAAAATGTGGGAACAAACGCTTTACAAGATTTAGAAAGTACAAAGTTATATTGGGGAGAAAATTTCTATTTGTATAAAACGTCTCGATTACAATATTATATTCAGCGTATATTAGCTCGTTTTAAACGGAACAAGAACGATTTGTATGTCGATATTTATTCCCCATGGGGAGCGGTTGGCTATATTAACAAATTGCATGCTAATATCGGTTTTCATGGTTTGATTGTCAATTACGTTTGGTTGTCAAAATTATTAAAATGTGATATTCCTGTGAAAGCTTTATATACGCATGATGTATTTTCGAATCGGAATGAACGGGTAAAAGGTGCTGAATGGTTGTCTTTTTCTGTTGCTCAGGAAGAAAAAGCATTAAGACGTTGTGAAAATATATTTTCCATACAAGATGAGGAATCTCTGTTTTTTTCTTATTTGTTTCCGGAAAGTAATATAGTGACAGTATATTCATCATTTCCTTATATTTATCAACCTGTGACGAAAAAGAAAAATATACTTTTCTTCTCAGGTTCTGGACGTTTAAATACCAATGCAATCATGTGGTTTATTGAAAGTGTATTCCCGTTAATGTTAGAGAAAGATAATTCCGTAAAGCTACTTATTGGTGGAAAAATCTGTCAAGTTCTGGAGAAATTCATATCTCATAAGAATATTGAATTAAAAGGCGTTTTTGATAACCCTTCAGATTTTTATGCATTGGGAGATGTTGTAATAAATCCAGTGAGTGAAGGATCAGGATTAAAGATAAAAACGATTGAGGCTGTTTCTCATGGTAAAGCGGTTGTGGTGGATAGACATAGTTTAAAAGGCGTTTATTCTCCGGAGAGTTTTCCTGTTTTTCCGGTTTCTTCTGCCGAGCAGTATGCCGATTGTATAATTTCGTTATTGGAAAATGAAATACAATTAGAAAGCATAAAAAGGTCTTGTTCATCTTATGTTCAATCATTAAATAAATATATAGAGAATCAATATTATAAACTATTTGGCGATGGTAAAGCATCATAAAAAACTCTTAATAATATCAATGCATTTGAGTGGGGGATGTTTTCAATATTCAAATGAGATAATATCGAGGATGCATATCGATAGAGATTTATATATCCCTGAAATTACATGTGAGAAACACTCATTAGTCGATTATAAAACATTGAAATTTTATGGATACAATAATGTACGGCGCTATTTGTCTTTATTTATTTTCTTGATAAAGATATTTTGGAGAGGAATAATTAGTAAATATAGTGCCTTATTGCTTTTCGGATATACGAGTTGGGATTATTATATCGCTCGAGTTTGGAAATTGACAGGAAAGAAACTCTATTTTGTTGTTCATGATGGAAAACTTCATGTCGGAGAAAATAATATGCGAAATCAAAAACGCCTATTATATATCATGAGACAATCCCATAACTTAATATTTTTGAGTGAATATGTACGGAATATGATTCGGCTTTCGTATGGTATTGATAAACCGTATCATATAGCGCCTCATGGATTGATCGATTATGGAATGGTTATGTCTGAAATCCATGAAAAACCTGTATTGTTGTTTTTGGGAAGAATTTCTCGTTACAAGGGAATCGATTTATTGATAGATTCTTTAAAATATATACCGGATGTTTATGAAAAATTGGTTATTGCTGGTAAATGGGAATATGCTGTGCCGGATATATCAAATCCGAAAATCGAAATTATAAATAAATGGCTTTCTGAAGTAGAAATTATTGATTTTATATCAAAGGCTGATATTATGCTGTTTCCTTACATAGAAGCTACACAATCAGGAGTTGCAACTTTGGCTATTAATTATTTAAAACCTGTTGTTGCTTTTAATGTAGGAGCCTTTAAAGAACAATTTGACAAGAATTCTGCTTTATTGATAGATACTATTGATGCTGAGTCTTTTGCAGATGGAATAACACAATTATGTATAGATAAAGATAGGCGTCTTTCGATGAAATCAGAAATGGAAAAATTAAAGAAGAAATATTCTTGGGATTGTATAGCATCTGATTTAGTGAAGTATATCTGTGATACAGTCAGTCGATAAGAAAAATCAAAAGTAAAATATGAAAAAAATAGTTTTTATTGACGGTAATCTGAATCCGGGTGGGGCGGAACGGATATTATGTACGTTGATACGAAATATAGACCGAGAAAAGTACGATGTTGAGGTTATAATAACGGGGCGTCCGGGAGATATGTTAGCATTGTTGCCCCAAGACGTGAAATGTACAGTGTTGAATATCCGAAGAAGTCGTTATGCCTTTTGGCATTTGGGTAAAATGCTGAAAAAAATAAAGCCCGATGCCGTATTTTCTGTCTCACTTAATTCGATGCAGGCGGCATGGCTTGCTCGGTTTATTTTTCGGCTACATTTCCGTATATCAGTGCGTTATTGTCTGATGCCTAAGCAGATGATTAGAGAAGGGTTTATGAAGCCGACCTCTTTAAGACATAGAATTGATTCTTTCTTTCTTCATCATGTCGATTGCGTTGTTGCCGAGCATCGGTATATGAAGGAAGAACTGAAGGAAATTTACCATTTGCCGGATGCCAAATTGACCTCGGTGTTGAACCCTTTGGATGAACCGTTGATCAAAAAACAATTAGAAGAAGCGGCCGATTTTTCGTTGCCCGGAGGTCAGATAAATGTCGTAACTGCCGGTCGCATAAACCGGGAAAAAGGTTTCGATTTTTTGGTGAAAGCATTTGGCGAGGTGGTAAAACATGATTCGAGATTTCATCTTTATATTGTCGGTAAGAATATCGGAGATAATCAAGCAGCTTTGGAGAGTGATGCAATAAAATTGGGCTGTTCGGGAAATATTCATTTTGAAGGATTTCAGGGAAATCCGTATAAATATTTCAAAGCGGCCGATTTGTATGTGTTGAGTTCTCGTTGGGAAGCTTCTCCGAATGTTGTGTTCGAGAACCTTTATTTGGGCAAGCGGATTGTGGCTACCGATTGCAGTCCGATATTGAAAGATGTATTGGGAAATAATGGGATATTGGTGCCGTGGGGAGATATTTATCAAATGGCTCATGCCATATTGAATTATAAACAATATAAAGAAGAATCGAAAAAATTCTATTCTTTGTCTGAGTTTTATAAAGTCATCATCGGAGAATAATAATTGTTTTTTATGAAACCGTGGGTCAATTATTTTAATATGATAATTTTCAGGTTATTGCCTGAGACATCCTGTTTTGCTTTAAAACGAAGTCTATTTCGTTTTGCCGGTGCAAAAATCGGAAAGAATGTCCGTATTTGTTCTTCTGTACATATAATGGGATGTGGAGAGTTGATAATCGGAGACGATGTGTGGATTGGTCATGAGGTTTTTATATCGACGACATCTCGTGTTGAGATCGGCAATTATGTAGATATCGCTCCGATGGTTTATATAGGTACTGGAACACATCGAATCGATGCCAAAGGCTTGCATTCGGCAGGAGAGGGCATATCCGAAAATATAAAAATTGAGGATGGGGCATGGTTATGCGCCCGTTCTACCTTATTGCCGGGAGTTGTTATCGGTAAGAATTCTGTTGTTGCAGCCGGAGCGGTTGTTGCCAAACCATTCCCGTTTTCTCGTGTATTGATAGGCGGTATTCCGGCGGCAGAAATAAAGAAAATTTAGTTATATGTCCCGAAAAGTAAATATATTAGGTACATTTATAGCATTTATTGCCGTAAATAATATTATAGCTTTTTCATTCAATTTGGGAGCACCCTATTATGTTATTATGGGTGGATCGTTGTTGTTTGCCTTGTTGCAGTCGCAAGTGCTTTCTTTTGATGTACCTATGTTATTACTTTATCTGGCTTGTGCTTTGAGTATTATTGGAAATCCTGTACCGGCATTTTTTCAGCCGTGGGGACGTCTTACCAGTTTTGTAATGATGACCATGTTGATTTCCCCATTTATAAAATCAGAATTTTTATACCGTTTTCGGGTAGTTACATTTAAGATGGTTCAATGGCTGTTGCAGCCGGTCGTTTTGGGATCATTGTTGGTCTATTTTTTAGGAATTTCGTTCGGTCGTCGTGATTTTGCTGGCATTACTACCCAGTCGATGTTGATAGCCCCTGTATCTGCAAATGTGATGATTACCGGTATCTATTTTTTGACAAGAGGGAAAAAACTAAAAAGAAATTATCGAATTTATTTTGTAGTGTTGGCTATTGCGTCATTTATAACTTTACTGTTGGCTGCTTCCCGGACGGCAATTATTGCGGTTGTTGTGTCATTATTATTTTATTTTTATGTGGTCAATAGGGCCAATTTTATCAAGTTCTTTAAATATATATTTCTTTTGGTGATTTTTCTATCTGCTACATATTCGTTTTGGAGTCCTTATTTAGAGAATGTGACCAGAAAAAACGAGGGATCCATGGCCGCTGGAGGAATAACCAGTTCGCGGGAAGAGCATTGGGATACCCGTTTATCGGAGTTTAAATCGAGTCCTTGCATCGGCATCGGTTTTGCATCGGTATCTATACAATCGAGAGATGGAGCGACTTTCGATCAAAATAGCGGTCAGGTAGAGACAGGCAGTTCTTGGTTAAGTGTACTTTCTATGACCGGAATTTTCGGTTTCAGTGCTTTTATGGGCCTTTTTGTCAGGGCTTTCGGGCAGTTGAAAAAAGTAGGACGAAATGATTTGTGTCATGCCTCATATCTCTCAGCACTTCTTATATTCTGGTGTTTCCACATGATGGCTGAAGGGTATATATTCGGAGCCGGAGGATTTCTGTTTTTTAGTGTTTGGCTATTGTTGGGTTGTATAGATGCGTTGGGGAGAAATAAGAATTTAATGATGGCTGGCAATAATATTATTTGAAAGGAATGGATTCGATGATAAGTTATATAAAGACAAGTGAATCGGCAGCAATTAAAGGCTTTCTTATCTTTTTAATTATATTGGGGCATAATATGATTTTTACACATTATGCAGAGCCAATTCAAGGTATGGGGTATCTGTATTGTTTCCATATACAGGCATTTTTTATATTGCCATTTTTATATGGCGCGAAGCCGTTGACTAAAAAACGTTTGGCAAATTATTTTATCCGATTATATTGGCCTTATTTATTGTTGACGACGATTTTGTCGGTTATCTATTCTAATTTCTATTTACAAAAGGAGTTCGACTTTTGGGGAATTTTAAGAATGTATATTACGGGAGATGTTGATTTAATAAAACAATATTGTGGAATCCAGATATTCTGGTTTATGCCGGCCATGTTTTCATTATCGGTCTTGAAAGATTGGTTTTATAATTCGAATAAAGTTGTTCAGGCTGTTTTACTCTTGTTTTCATGTATTGCCAATGTCTTTTTGTTTTTGGCTTCCGATTACGGGTATTATTATGAAATATCTGCCGATATCAGGTCTGTTATTCCTTTCGGTTTGTATTTGGGAATTTCTTATTTAGTATTTGGAGTGTTTGTCCGTTGGATTGTCGGGAAATTGAAAGAATTTGAGATAAAATGTTCTTCCTGTTTGATAATTGGTTTTATCGGATGTTCATTTTTATATTTTATAAACGAGCTTTCATTTCATGAACAGATGATTCATGTTGCCTTGTTGATTGTGATGCCGATAATTTTCATGCTTATTTTATGGTATAATGGTCGGCATATACAACACTTGCCTTTTATGGAAAAGGCTGGAGATAAGACTTTCCCGATGTATATTATTCATCCTTTTATCGGTTATATATTATATGCCTTTGTCGTTAAATATACCCATATTTCTTTGCTTTGGGCTATTGTTGCTCAAATTGTAATGTTTTGGGGAAGCTACTATTTATCAGTCGGACTATATAGAGTGGGTCGCATAAGGAAAATATTGTTACCTCGTTCATTCTCAGAGTTGAAATCTGTTTTTTAGGTAAATATTATTGATTATGAAAAAAGAATATGATATAATATATTTGACGAATACGCCGTCATTTTACAAAATCAACTTGTGTAATGAGATCGCAGGGTGCGCATCAGTATTGTTGGTTTTTTACGGTTATGGAAGTGAAGCCGTCAACAAAATGTTGAAATCGGAAGATTCTTATAGATTCGATTATGTATTTCTCTTTGAGGGAGATGCTTCGAAACGAAACCGATTGAAAGTATTTGGCCGATTATGTCGATTGATGTCGTATATAAGGTATAAGAAGATTTTATATTCGGGTTGGTTGGCTCCGGAATATAATTTACTCTCGTTTTTTACTCCTAAAAAAAAGAATTGCCTCATTTGCGAATCCTCTGTTTTAGAATCTGATTTTTCGGGAGGAAAAGGCTGGTTAAAAAAACAGATTATTGGTCGTATGGCAGTGGCCTTACCTTCGGGTGAGTTACAAAAAATGATTTTTGAAGAAATCGGTTATACAGGGAAAATTGTTATGACCGGAGGAGTCGGTATTTTTAATAAAATAGAGAAGTCTGAATTACAAGGAGAGGATAGAAAGAATAAAAAGTATCTGTATGTAGGTAGGCTTATTTCGTGTAAAAATCTGAATTTTTTAATAGATGAGTTTAATAAAAACGGGAGATGGTTGACTATTGTCGGAAAAGGAGAGTTGGAACAACAATTGAAAGCGAAAGCAAAAGAAAATATCCATTTCGTCGGATTTGTAGAAAACGAAAAATTAGGCACGGTTTATCAAGATCATGATGTCTTTATCCTTCCTTCTCGTTCGGAAGTTTGGGGATTGGTTGTGGAAGAGGCTATTTATTGGGGATTGCCTGTCGTTGTAAGCGATCGAGTAGGGGCTTATCGGGATATGGTCGAAAAACCAAAGACCGGATTGGTGTTCGAGTTGGATAATCAGGATTCTTTTAACAATGCATTGAAAGAAATCGAAAATAATTACTCGTTTTATAAAAAAAATGCGGATAGGTTCGACTTTGATAAACGGGATGAATGTCAGGTTAATGCCTATCTACAATTAATAAAATAGATATGAGAATATTACATACGATATCGGGATTGAATATCAGTAGCGGTGGGCCTACGTCTTGTACTTATAATCTTATTAAAGGTCTTCGGGATGAGGGAATAGAAGCAGATATTCTTACATTGATGCCTCGGGACGATTCGGATAAGATCATTGCAGATGATTCATTTATCAAGGCTTTGCCTAATGATGCCCGCACACCGTTGGTTTATTCGTCCAATTTCAGACGTTATTTGAGTTCTCATATTGGATACGATTTGTATCATGCGAATGGATTATGGACATGTCCGACGCATTTTACAGCAGAAATAGCAAAAAAACAGAATAAACCCTGTGTGATAGCTCCCCATGGAATGCTGTATCCGCAGGCTTTGCAAGTTTCTGCATGGAAAAAGAAAATCGTATCGACAGTATTTCAGCGTAAAGATCTGGAAACGGCATCATGCTTGCAGGCTACTTGTATGGCAGAGCTGGAACATATTCGGGCATTCGGGCTAAATAACCCTGTTGCGGTTATTCCCAATGGTTTGGTAATAGATGATTCGTTAGAAATACGTAAAACTTCGAATTCGGTCCGTCGTTTCGCTTTCGTCGGACGGTTAAACCGAATCAAGAATGTAGATCTCCTATTGTCCGCATGGAGCAAATTAGGAGACAAGACACGTAATTGCGAATTGTTGATTATCGGTGATGGAGATGCTGCTTATAGAAAAGAATTGGAAGAGTTTGCAACTGCAAATAAACTGAATAATGTTCGTTTCTTGGGGTTTATTACGGGGAAAGATTTGCAAAACCTGATTCATTCTATCGATTTCCAGATATTACCGAGCAAATCCGAAAATTTTGGAATGGTAGTTCCTGAAGCCCTAATTCAAGGAGTCCCGGTAATAGCCTCTAAAGGTACTCCGTGGAGTGACTTGGAAACATTCGATTGCGGCTGGTGGGTTGATAATGACATCGATACGTTAATTAGTACCTTGTTGATTGCGATTAATTTGTCTGAGCAAGATCGTTTAGGAATGGGAGAACGAGGTCGGACATTAGTATTGAGACATTATTCTATAAAATCGGTTTCATTGAGAATGAGACAATTGTATGAATGGTTAGAGAAGGACATTAAAATGCCGGAATTTGTGCATGTATAATAACTTGATCATATTATGGAAAAAGTAGTGGATTTATCAAGATATAAAAATGCTCTGACAAGAAAACATCAGATGATCAGGATGCTTTGGTCTGTTGTTTGGGCAATTTTTGTCCGACCGTTACCACGTAGTATAGGGAGTGGCTGGAAACGTTTTTTATTGCGGTTGTTCGGTGCGAAATTAGCTTCGACGGCAATTGTATATTCTTCTGCTAAAATCTATTACCCTGCAAATTTGATAATGGATGAATATAGTTGTCTTGCTTCCGGGGTGGATTGTTATAATGTAGCTCTTGTTAAAATCGGGGCTAATACGACAGTGTCCCAGGGTGCATATCTTTGTACGGCAAGTCATGATATATCGGATTCTTTAAATCCTCTGGTGACAGCACCTATTATTGTCAAAGATCAAGCATGGATTGCTACTGATGCATTTGTCGGTATGGGAGTGACGGTTGGACAGGGAGCTGTAATCGGTGCTCGGGCTTGTGTGTTTAAAGATGTAGAACCGTGGACAGTAGTCGGTGGAAATCCTGCCAAGTTTATAAAGAGAAGAGAAATAAAGAAATAAATAGAAGAATATGTTGGATATATCGGTAATCATATTGACTTTAAATGAAGAGCTTCATATCCGTCGTTGCATAGAAAATGTAAGATCGATAGCGAAACAGATATTTGTTGTGGATTGTTTTTCTACAGATCGGACAGTCGATATTGCAAAAGAATTGGGGGCAGAAGTGCATCAGCATGAGTGGCCTGGAAATCAGGCTGCACAATTCAATTGGGCTTTAGAGAATTTGCCGATAGCAACCGAATGGGTATTGCGGTTGGACGCTGATGAGTATTTGACTTCCGGATTGATAACTGAGATGGATGAACAATTACCGAAATTGTCCGGTGATATAACGGCTGTGGTTTTCCCTTTAGGACGAGCCTTTATGGGGCGTGTTCTGAAACATGGAATTGTAAATAGTGTGAAAATGATACGCCTTTTCAGATATGGGAAAGCTTGTTATGAACAGCGTTTAATGGATGAGCATATTGTTGTGAAATCGGGTCGGACAGTTACTTTTAAAAATCAGTTTATAGATGATAGTCTTCTTTCCATAAAGCAATTTGTAGACAAACACAATCACTATTCTTCTCGAGAAGCGGCTCTGTTACTTGATGCGGAATATCACCTGTTCGATTTGGATACAGATGATGCGTCATATTGCGAAGATGTACAGAAAAAACGTGCACAGAAAATGAAATATGCAAAGATGCCTCTATTCTGGCGTTCGTTTGCTTATTTCTGTTACCGTTACATAGTTAAACTCGGTTTTTTAGATGGTAAAGAAGGATTTCTTTGGGATTTTTTACAAGGTTGGTGGTATCGCACTCTTGTCGATGCAAAAATACTCGAAATAAAAAAGACCTGTGGACAGGATGCGAAAAAGATAAGAAAATATTTGATAGATAATTATCAGATAAAATTTTGAAAACATGGGGGAAAACAAGGTTCATTATTATTGGTTGGACTTAGTCCGTTTTACTGCGGCATTTTTGGTTTTGATTTGCCATTTCAGAGGTGCGTTTTTTGTTGAATATACATTGCCGCCTGCAGAGCAGAAGAATCCTTTGATTTTTGCATTTTATTCATTAACAAGGTTAGGAAACGAAGCTGTTCTTATCTTCTTTGTTATGAGTGGATTCTTAGTAGGCGGAAAGGCGATAGAGAGGCTGCAACAAGGTGTCTTTGATATTAAAGGATATGCTATTGACAGAACTGTTCGTATCATGTTGCCTTTAATATCAGCTTTATTATTGTTTATTCCGGTTTCTATTATCCGGGGGCTTGATATCGATTGGTTGGCATGGTTGGGTAATCTTTTTTCCTTACAAGGTATTTGTACTTATTCTGTAATAGAACCGCTTTGGTCGCTTTCGTATGAAGTTTGGTTTTATATTTTAATGGGAACTATATCATTGTTTTTTATAAAACAGAATATAATATCTAAGAAAATTTATGCCGTTTTATTTTTGCTAATTTGTTCTCTTGTTTTTACCAAATTGCATCCTCATTATTTATTTATGTGGTTTATGGGGGCATTTGCATATTTGATTATTCCGAAAAAAATTAATAAGTTGTTTTTGTGGGGCAGTTTTATTGTGATGATATGCTTTATTATATTGCTTCAATTAACAAGCGGATCAAGATTGAATGAGGGCACTGATATATCACAATATTTACCTAATCGACAAGCTCTTGAGCTTCTTTTTGCTTTTTTCTTTTGTTTATTCCTTCGGCAACTTATCATTATTAAACCAATAAAAAAATGGACTCTGAAGATTAATCAAATAGGTACAAGATTAGCGGCATTCTCTTATACTCTTTATTTGACACATGTTTTAGTATTGCGTATGTTCGAATATTTTCATGTGCCTAAAAGTGAAAGTGTTAATTTTATTTCTATTTCTTGGTACATAGGAGAATTGACTATTGCTTTATTGGTTGCTTATGCTGTGTATTGGTGTTTTGAGAAACGGACGGCAGAAGTAAAAGGCTGGATTAAGACACGTTTGTTAAAATAATTGTTGGAATGAAAGTTTCTATTATAACATGCACATACAACAGTGCGGCAACAGTCGCTGATACGATACGTTCGGTCAATCGGCAGACCTATGACAATATCGAACACATTATCGTTGACGGGCTTTCTAAAGACGATACCATAGCCATTGTAAAAGCCAATGCCGGAGACAAACAACGAATTATCGAGGGAAAAGATAAGGGAATATACGATGCATTTAACAAAGGAATATTGGCTGCTACCGGAGATATAGTGGGAGTACTCAATTCCGACGATTTCTTTACCGATGATTATGTCATAGAGATGGTAGTAAAAGCGTTTTTATTGCGTCCCGAAATCGATGCCGTGTATGGGGACATTCATTTTGTAAACCCGGATAATCTTTCGAAACCTGTGAGATATTACTCTTCGCGAATCTTTCGTCGGGGATTGATGCGTTTGGGATTTATGCCGGCACACCCGTCTTTCTATGTTCGCAAAGCTTGTTACGATAAATTGGGGATTTATAAGATCGATTATAAGATAGCTGCAGATTTTGAGCTTTTGTTACGATTCATTTTTTTGAACCATATCCGCATTCATTATCTTCCTGTTGATTTTGTAACGATGCGTACGGGAGGGGCAAGTACCGAGTCGATGGGAAGCCGCAAGTTGATTATGAAAGAGCAGTTAAGAGCTTGCCGTGAAAATAACATATATACTAATATATTTATATTAAGTCTGCGCTATTGGTATAAAATTGCAGAACTGTTGGTTTCTAAATTGTTTTTCAGATTATCCGGCAAATAGTTTGATCTATAAATATTGTAAGAGCCTGTTTAAATTTTGCTCGGGTCAGGTTTTGGGAATTTCTTCCGAGCATGTCTTTCTGTTTTTACGAGGATGATAGCGGGCTATCATATGACGAGTGAAAACGGGGAAAAAGACCGGAAGAAAACGCAAAAATGGCCTGATGGTATTTTTTTATTGGAAAATTTAAACAGGCTCTAAGTATCTTGTCGATTTGGGGATAGTATTCGTAATCGGATAATATCTTACTGACATTCATAAATTGCACATATTTAGAAGTCGTTTAAATGTTATTCGGGTTAGTTTTAGCTTTATAAAAGCAATAGAACATTCGTAAAAGAAATTTTCAGAGTTGATCCGGACAAAATTTAAAACAGTCCATAAGAATATTTTAAAAAAATATTTTTTTAAGATTTGTGAAATACAAATTAAATATTTTCTTATATTTGCCGACGGTGTGAGGTGATATATGATTTTGGAGCATTTTTTTGAGTTTATTCGATTTTTTATAGGAGATTAAGGAGAACACAGGTACTTAGGAAAGATATGAGAATGTATTTTTTTCCTGAGTTCATAATGTGAAAGGATAATTTCTTGAGAGGTACGCTCAAAACTATTATCTGTGAAAATTGTTTACCAAAAAATAGGGATAAACTCTTAATGTTATTAATAGGTGTGTGAAAAAAATTTGATCGTATGTTACAACTTTTTTCATTGTTGGCTTTGGTGTTGTCTGCCTATCTTTCATTTTTGGTAATACCGAGACTTGTGTTCGTTTCGGTAAAGAGAAGATTATTTGATGTGCCGAATAGCCGGAGTTCACATACGAGGGCAGTTCCCCGTTTAGGTGGAATAATATTTTTACCTTGTATGATGTTTTCGTATGCTTTTGTATTAGGGCTTCGTGAGCTGAATGGAGTCGGTGTCGCAACGGAGTTGAGGGAGTCGTTATTGCTCGAGATGCTGTTTTTGATATGTGGTCTGACAACTATTTACGGTATCGGTGTTTTGGACGACCTTCGAGGTGTCTCTTTTCGTAAAAAATTTGTGGCGCAGATTCTTGCTGCGATCTTTTTCCTTTTTGGAGATATTCATATAGACAATTTACACGGGATATTCGGGATATATGAGTTACCGGTGGCAGTATCTTATGTGTTGACGATATTTATAACGGTTTTAATTATAAATGCGATCAATTTGATCGACGGTATCGATGGCTTAGCGTCTGGATTGAGTAGTGTAGCTCTTGCGGTATATGGATTTTGGTTTCTTTCTTCAGAATTGTATGCCTATGCTATGTTGGCATTTTCACTGTTAGGATCGGTTATGATATTTTTCTTGTATAACGTTTTTGGTAAAAGAATGAAGTTGTTTATGGGAGATACCGGATCTCTGATTTTAGGTTACTGTCTTGCATTTCTTGCCATACGATTCTGTCAGCTTAACGCTACACCCGAATTCGGAGTAGTAGGTGCTCCGATTGTTGCATTTTCGACACTGTTTATTCCGATTTTTGATGTTTTCAGAGTGTTTATTGTCCGAATAAAACATGGTAAATCGCCTTTTCTTCCGGATAAAAATCATATTCATCATAAATTATTGGCATTAGGTATGTCCCATCGGCAGGCGATGTTAACGCTGGTGATATCATCCTCTATGTTTATAATTCTCAATTGGTTTTTAGTTAAGATTCTCGGGGAAACCGTAATGTTTCTGTTCGATATATTTTTGGGATTATGCTTGGTATATGGCTTGCAGCGTTTTATAGTCGATAAAGAGCGTAAATTGGTAAAGCGTAAAGTTCGGTAAGAAAAATTTTATTCCTAAAAATCGATTTTTCAGAATATTTCCATTGTTTTAAAACATAAAAATACAACCAAAGTCGTATGTTCGTTAATCAGAAATGTGAAAATGATTTTGTTGAACCGAGATTGGGAAATAAAAAATGTTTTTATAAAGTTGGTAGTATCCGGATTTTAAATATGTCAGTTTTTATTATTTAGAGTTTGTTTTTACTCGGGTCAGGTTGGGAGTTTCTTTCGAGGATGTTTTTTCAGTTTTTACGGGGATGATAGTTGGGCTATTTGACGAGAAAAAACGGGAAAAAAGCTGGAAGAAAACATAAAAATGATCTGATAATATTTTTTGTTGAAAAATTTAGACAGGCTCTTAAACTTTTATTTATATCTTTGAATATTTTGAGATAAGTATATAATGCAAAATAATCATGTGGTAATAATGGCCGGAGGAGTAGGCAGTCGTTTCTGGCCGATGAGTACACCCGAACATCCCAAGCAGTTTATCGATGTATTAGGATGCGGACGCACATTGTTACAGCTTACTGTTGACCGTTTCAGCGGGCTTGTTCCCATGTCCAATTTTTGGGTAGTTACCTCTGCCCGATATAAATCGTTAGTAGAAGAACAACTTCCGGATATTCCTCGTTCCAATATATTGTTAGAACCATGTATGCGCAATACCGCACCCTGTATTGCTTATGCCGGTTGGAAAATTAAACGACGTTATCCCGATGCTAATATAGTAGTAACATCTTCGGACCATGTGGTAACCGATGTTGAAGAATTTCGTAGAGTTATTGTAAAATCGCTTGATTTTACATCAAAATCGGAATCTATACTTACATTGGGAATGAAGCCTACCCGTCCCGAAACCGGATATGGATATATTGCGGCAGAAATAGAGGACGGTAGCGAGATAAAACCTGTAAAGGCATTTAAGGAAAAACCGACTCTTTCTGTTGCAAAAGAATATTTATCGGCCGGTAATTATTTTTGGAATGCCGGAATTTTTATATGGAATGCACATACACTTGAACAAGCCTTTCGGACCTATTGCCCGGCTATGGCTTCTGTTTTCGATCTGTTGACACCTTGTTTTTACAGAGATGATGAGCAAGAAAGGGTTGATGAACTTTTCCCGACTTGTGAAAGTATCTCTATCGATTATGCCGTCATGGAAAAAGCGTCCGGGATTTATGTCTTCCCGGCATCATTCGGTTGGTCAGACTTGGGCACATGGGGATCTCTTCATACCCGTTTGCCCCATGATAATCATCATAATGCATGTGTCGGAGAAAATGTGAAGTTGATAGAGTCTCAAAATTGTATAGTGCATGTCCCTAAGAATAAGAGGGTTGTTATTCAAGGATTAGACGGATATATTGTCGCGGAAAAAAACGGGACGCTTCTGATTTGTAAACTTCAAGATGAACAGAGAATTAAAGAATTCTCAAAATAATTTCCGGTATGGGAAATAAAAAGGTTTTTGTATCAGGCTGTTATGATATGCTGCATAGCGGACACGTCGCTTTCTTTGAAGAAGCTGCCCGGTATGGCGATTTGTATGTAGGCATAGGTTCGGATAAGACGATATTTGAATTGAAAGCCCGGAAAACGATCAATACCGATGCTGAGCGTCTTTATATGGTAAAGGCTCTTCGTGTAGTTAAAGATGCGTGGATCAATAGCGGAAGCGGACTGTTGGATTTTGAAAAAGAATTGAGAAAACTCAAACCTGATATATTTTTTGTAAATACCGACGGCAATACCCCTTTGAAAGCGCAACTTTGTAAAGAATTGGGTATCGAATATATTGTGAGTAAAAGAATTCCTCATGGAACTTTGCCTGTACGTTCGACAACGATGTTGCGAAAAGAATGCCGCATTCCCTACCGGATCGATTTGGCCGGAGGATGGCTCGATCAGCCTTATGTCAGTAAATATTATCCGGGTCCGGTATTGACCATTTGTATAGAACCGGATTATGAATTTAATGATCGTAGCGGGATGTCCACAAGTTCGCGTAAAAAGGCGATAGAGTTATGGCAGACCGATATACCCGAAGGAGATAAGGAAAAATTAGCCAAAACGCTGTTTTGCTATGAAAATCCGCCCGGAACTCCTTATGTAAGCGGTTCTCAAGATGCTTTGGGAATTGTTATGCCGGGATTGAATAAATATGAATATAACGGAGACTATTGGCCGGAGTCGATAGAAAGCAATCTTGATTCGGATATTTTGGAATGGCTTGAAAAATATATTTGGTTAGTACCTCTATATCCGAGAGGTCAGTCTTATAATGTTCTTGCCGATACGCATATCGATGCGGTTTCGGCAAAAGCGTTGAGTGATGCTGCCCGTTGTTGTTGGGATGCAATCCTTAATAAAGACTTGCAAAATTTCGGTGTGCAAGTAAAGGCTAGTTTCGATGCCCAAATAGCAATGTTCCCCAATATGGTGAATGATGATATCTTGGCTCAGATAGAAGAATATCGGGATTCTGTATTAGGTTGGAAATTAAGTGGTGCAGGCGGTGGAGGATATTTGACCTTTATCAGCGAAAAACCTGTGGAACATGCTTTGCAGATTCGTATTCGCAGATAAAAAATTTTGCTTTTGATGTGTATAGATTTCTTATATTTGCAACGAAAGTTCGAGTATGGAAATTTGAGGGATTAATAATTAATTTTTAGCTTAGAAATGAATACTAAAGTCGCTTTGATTACGGGAATTACCGGGCAGGACGGTTCGTTCCTTGCTGAGTTTTTATTGCAAAAAGGATATGAAGTTCATGGCATCTTGCGTAGATCTTCGTCATTCAATACCGGACGCATAGAACATCTTTATTTTGATGAATGGGTGCGCGATATGAAACAGCAAAGAACCATTAATTTGCATTATGGAGATTTGACCGATTCAAGTTCTTTAATTCGCATTATACAAGAAGTGCAACCTGATGAAATTTATAATCTGGCAGCACAAAGTCACGTAAAAGTAAGTTTCGATGTCCCCGAATATACGGCCGATGCCGATGCGATCGGTACGCTTCGTATGTTAGAAGCCGTTCGTATTCTTCATCTCGAAAAAAAGACCAAAATATATCAGGCGTCCACTTCGGAGTTATTCGGATTGGTTCAAGAAGTCCCGCAGAAAGAAACAACACCATTCTATCCCCGTTCTCCGTACGGTGTAGCGAAACAATACGGGTTTTGGATTACCAAGAATTATAGAGAAAGTTATGGCATGTTTGCCGTGAACGGTATTTTATTCAATCACGAAAGCGAACGTCGCGGAGAGACTTTCGTTACCCGTAAAATATCCTTGGCAGTAGCCCGTATCAAACAAGGAGTACAAGACAAACTTTATATGGGAAATCTCGATGCCCGTCGGGATTGGGGATATGCCAAAGATTATGTACAGTGTATGTGGATGATTCTTCAACATGAAACACCCGAAGACTTTGTGATAGCGACAGGAGAGATGCATACTGTCCGTGAATTTTGTACGCTTGCTTTTGCAGAAGTCGGCATTAAGATTCGTTGGGAAGGGACAGGAGTCGAAGAAAAGGGAATAGATGAGGAGACCGGACGGATATTGGTCGAGGTCGATCCCAAATATTTTCGTCCTGCAGAAGTCGAGCAGCTGTTAGGCGATCCTACTAAGGCCAAAACTTTGTTGGGATGGAATCCTACTCAGACACCATTTCCCGAATTAGTGAAGATTATGGTAAAACATGATATGGAAAAAGTTGCCCGGATGATCAAAAATAAACATTGATGGAAAAGAATGCCAAGATATTTGTAGCCGGTCACCGAGGATTGGTGGGATCTGCTATATTAAAAAATTTGCAAAAAAAAGGATACCAAAATTTTGTACTTCGTACCCATAAAGAATTGGATCTTTGCGATCAACTTGCCGTAACCCGTTTTTTTGATGAAGAAAAACCCGAGTATGTTTTCCTTTCGGCGGCTTTTGTAGGTGGTATTATCGCAAATAGTCTGTATCGGGCAGATTTTATTTATCGTAATTTGCAAATACAGAATAATGTAATTTATAACGCATATCGTACCGGAGTAAAAAAACTACTTTTTTTGGGAAGTACTTGTATCTATCCTCGGGATGCTCGGCAGCCTATGGATGAGAACGTATTACTCACTTCTCCACTGGAATATACGAATGAGCCTTATGCAATAGCCAAGATTGCCGGATTAAAGATGTGCGAAAGTTTCAATCTTCAGTACGGTACTAATTATATTGCGGTCATGCCTACGAATTTATACGGGCCTAATGACAATTTCGATTTAGAACGCTCCCATGTTCTTCCTGCTTTGATTCGTAAAATTTGTTTGGGACGTTATCTCGAGACCGGAAATTGGTCGGCTATACGTTCCGATCTCAATAAACGTCCGGTAGAGTCGGTCAATGGAGAATCTTCAGAAAAGGATATCCTTGCCATATTGAATAAATATGGAGTGCGTAAGACAGAAAAAGGTAATGTTCAGGTCGAAATATGGGGAACAGGAAGCCCGATGCGTGAATTCTTGTGGAGTGAAGAAATGGCGGATGCCTGTGTTTTCGTAATGGAAAATATCGACTTTGAGGATCTTAAGCCTAAAAATACGAAAGAAATCCGAAATTGCCATATCAACATCGGTACCGGAAAAGAAATCAGTATTGGAGATGTTGCCCGTTTGATAAAAAAAACTGCAGGATTTGAAGGCGATTTGTATTTCAATGCCGATAAGCCGGACGGGACGATGAAGAAACTGACTGATGTTTCGAAATTAAATGCATTAGGATGGCATCATAAAATCGATATTGAAGAAGGTGTACAAAAAATGATCGACTGGTATAATAATAATTAGAAAAGAGCCTGATTAGATTTTTCGATAAGAAAATATTATCAAGATATTTTTGTGTTTTTTCCCGGTTTGCTACTTATCAGATAGTTCGCTATCTTCCCGGAAAAATATATGAATACACCCCAATCCTTTCTCGGAAGAAGAGGTTGGGGTGTTTATTGTAGTAAATTTTCTAATGGTAGATTTTGTCGATTGTCGTAATATTTTCTTTTCCTGATAGAAAATTTAGACGACTATCTCTTGAAGTATTTAAAAAAGCACTTTCCCTTTTTCTTTTCCTGCTGTAACGAAATATAACCCTTTATTAAGAATCGGAATACGGTTGATTCCGGTATTCCCTTTGACCGAGAAAAGAAGTTTTCCGTTTATTCCATATATGTTTATCTGTTCTTCTTTGGGTAAAGTTATGAAGATATTTTGAGAATCTTTCTTGATTTTCAGTCTATTGTTTATTGATTCTTTTGATATCCCCGATGAGGAGGAAGATATGATACTTTCCCATGTAGTACCAACTCGTATTCCATCGACAATAATATCCTGCCCGGTATGGCTTGCACGGAACATCAATCCGGCTGGGTATATATCTCCTTTAGAAGCATTATCGGATAACGGCCCTAATAAAGGTTGCTCTGGTTCTTGATCCTGTATGCGATCTAAAAGATATAAAGAAACTTTATCATTGTTATCTCCGGGTACTATTTCATATTTGATTACGAGGAGATAAGTTTCTCCGATTACAACAGGTTTATCGGTCGTGTAGACCGCTTTTTGATTATCATAAAAAGATAAGCCGATATTTAACCTTGAATCGAAATCAGAATTCTTCTCACCGTATATTCGTCCGTTAAAGGCAAATTTGGTATCTGTCCCGCCAGCCCAACTTGGCATATTTCCGTCCCATAAAGTGAAAAAATACTGGCTTTTAAGATTGCTGTTGAACTGAACGAGAAAAGATACATAGACACACCCTTCCGATATTTGCGGGAATGTATGCCGGGCGGCATCTTTATTTTCCTCTTCTATCTGTAGTCCGTTTCCGATACCTGATCCGGCATATCCTTCGAATGTCAGTCCCGGACAAACTTTCAGATATGGATTATCGTTTTCGAACAACCAGCCATGTTTACCTATTTCATCACCTATGGGATATTCAAAATTTTCTGTCCATACAGGGGTTTGAGCGATGATACTGAAACTGAAAATGAAAAAAGCGTGGAAAAGCCACGCTTTTTTCGAAAATATAAATTGACTCATTATTTGACAACTTTAACTACTTTAGAACCTACTTTTACAAGCGTGATATCATAAACTGCATCAAGAACATTTATTCCGGAAACAGCGACTTTTTCGGCAACCTTTTGACCGGTAATGTTGAATAGTTCGATTTTTTCACCGCCAATGGCATTGACATAAATTTTACCATTCGAGCTGTAAATAGTTATATTGTCATCTGTTGTAGCGGCTTTTACTCCGTCAAGTGTAGATTCTGTGATACTTATCGGATATATTTGAGGTGTTCCTTGGTAAACCGATACGAATCCGATAATATCCCATTTCTTCGATGCTTCGAAAGTTCCGTCAATAACTCTGAAACTGTTACGGATAGTCATTTCTTTATCACCGCTTACTACTATTCCATTAGTCGTTTTGCCGGTTTCGAATGTTGCATCTTCCTTAAATACAGCTTCTGACAATTTAATATATTTATATACGTCAGCGGTTGTAATTTCTGAAATGTTCATTGTTACAGGTTCAGCCGGTGTTCCGCTTACAGCATCAGGTGCATATAGAGGGAGCATTTGAGTTATATCTTGATAAACTCCATATTCTCCGATTAATCCGGTTATTACATCGCCTTCTTTATATTCACCGACAGCGTCTCCATAAACTAATAAACTGCCACTTTCATCTTGTATATAAAGGTTTATGTCGTTTTGATAAACTACAGTTACAGGACCGGTAATTTTATATGCTGTATTTTCTTTTGCTGTTGACATGTATTCTGCTATGTTAGCTACATTTTCCGGAACAGAATAAGTTGCTTCGGCGATAGAGCTGTTGGTAAGTCCTTCTTTTATTGCGATAGCTTTTACTGTGCATGTTTCAGAAACAGGGAACGGTCCGTTGTAAAGAGTTGCTGACTCTGATGGTTCGCTTCCATCAGTAGTATAGTAGATTTTTGCACCATCAGTGGAACATTCGAGAGTGACTTCTGTCGATTCTCCAAGAATATAACTTGATCCGGGAGTTATTGTCGGTTGTGCTACCTGACCGGCTGCTTCATCATTGGTTGTGATGGTAATTGATGTAAAATCGAGTTGACCAGCTTTTCCTGAGTCGGTACCGAAATCAGCTTTATCTCCGACAGTTATGGTTACAGATGCGGAAGATCCGCTCCATTCGCATGTAAAATCGGGGTCACCTTTAACGGTAACAGTACCTGGTTCTGCCGTGCAAGAAGCAAGACGTTTTTTCCCTGCAGTACTGATCCCGAAAGCAATATTTGTAATGGGTTTTCCGGAAGTTGAAGTAATCGTTATTGAACCTTTGGCGTATATACGCACATCTTTTGCTGATGTATTATACGTAGGAGGTGTTTGTCCGTTGTTTTTTACTGCAGAAATATCAAACCCTTCTGCAGATCCCGATATTTCGTTCTTTACAGAAGTGTTCCATGTAACTGTACTACAATCTATCGTAGTAACTGTGGCGTTGGAAAGAGAAGTCATTCCTGCCAGACAAAGAATGAAAAGTAGAGTTTTTTTCATAATCGTTTTATTTTGGTTAGTAAATAAAAATACTTTTAATTTTTAATTTGGGCTTAAATAAAAAAGGGGAAGAGAAACAAAAGGAACAGGTATTTTGATTTTTTTCATCCTATCCAAACAATCGTTCGTTTTTATCATCCCTTTAAAATCTAAAACACATTCTTCAATTGTTCAGAACAATTATCTATGCATGAATAAGATAAAGTTCTGTATTTACCATATACAACTTTTATTTAGACTGTCCAATTAAACGAAGGTTTATTTGGACAAGAGACTATTTCCTGTAGTCTGTTCATTTATTTTACAAAGATAGCATATATTTTTATCTTTTTTACTACAATTTCATTGCAATTTTATGTCATTTTTGTATTCCTGTATGATGATGAACTTTAAATTTTGTTTGGGATTTTAGAGCCTTTCTGAGTAAAATTGATCATAAGTTTTTTAGAAAGTCTAATAAAAATTTGGAAGGCTTAGAGTCGGTCGTATAAATGTACGATAATAAAGGTATATTTGTTTTCAGAATAGGTAAATTTTATGGATTAAGGAAGTTTCTTAAAGTAAATATTTTGTATATTGAAACATTTAACGTACCTTTGCGTCGCTAATGCAAGTAATAACAATTTAAAAAATTTCAAATGGCAACTAAAATTAGATTACAGAGACACGGTCGTAAAGGTTATCCGTTCTATCACATTGTAATCGCCGATAGCAGGGCACCACGTGATGGTAAGTTTATTGAAAGGATAGGTTCTTATAATCCGAACACTAATCCTGCTACAATAAATTTGGATTTCGAAAGAGCTTTGTATTGGCTTCAAACCGGTGCTCAACCCACCGATACAACTCGTAATATCTTGTCTGCACAAGGCGTGTTGATGAAAAAACACTTGTTAGGCGGTGTCAAAAAAGGTGCATTCTCTTTAGAAGAAGCTGAAACCCGTTTCCAAGCCTGGTTGAAAAACAAACAAAATGCTGTTGAAGCTATAAAGGCTAAGCTTGCCGATGCTAAACAGGCTGATGCAAAGAAACGCCTTGAAGCAGAAAAAGAAGTTAATAAGGCTATTGCTGAGGTTGTCGCTAAGAAAAAAGCTGAAAAGGCTGCTGCTGAGGCAGAGGCTGCTGCGGCTGCGACAGAAGAAGCTCCGGTCGAAGAGACTCCTGCTGCTGAAGCTGCTCCTGCAGAAAGTGCTGAATAATATTTACAGCATATACAGAAGAGGCTGTCCAAAAAGATAGCCCCTTTTGCTATTGTTTATTTCGGTAAAAAGT